>Ga0302314_10000713_pt1 | contig 61864 bp, 56 predicted proteins | sample III_Palsa_N2_3_FD_200533 | JGI IMG/M metagenome (GOLD analysis project Ga0302314, IMG submission 200533) | Peat permafrost microbial communities from Stordalen Mire near Abisko, Sweden - III_Palsa_N2_3 | ecosystem: Environmental > Terrestrial > Soil > Palsa > Peat permafrost | place: Sweden...
GATGCCGGGCTTGCAGGCGCGATATTCCTCCATGGCCTGGCCGTAGCGCTCGACCTCGGCCGCGACGATCGGGCGCGGCCCGACCAGGCTCATCTCGCCCTTCAGCACGTTGAACAGCTGCGGCAGTTCATCGAGGCTGGACTTGCGCAGGAAGGCGCCGAGCGGCGTCACCCGCGGGTCCTGGCGCAGCTTGAAATCCCGGTCCCATTCGGCGCGGGCCTTGGGATCGGTCGCGAGCGTATGGGCCAGCACGGCCTCGGCATCGGGCACCATGGAGCGGAATTTCCAGCAGCGGAAGCTGGTGCCGCCGGCGCCGATGCGGCGATGACCGAACAGGGCCGGACCGCCATCGCAGCGCACCGCCAGGGCCAACAGCAGCAGCAGCGGGCCGAACAGCACGATCAGCGCCAGGCTGGCCGCGATGTCGAACATCTGTTTCCGCAGATCGCCCGCCGGCAATCGGAAATCGAAGCGACGGGGCGGAACGGAACTTTCCACCAAGCGCACAGTCGGTCTGATCGCTCGAACCATGGGTTCGCTCCTATCGAGGGCAGCCGTGTGGATCGGCGTGAGCGCCGTCGCAGATGCAAGGAAAGGACTTCGTCCGACGGCCGAGGATCGGCCCATCAGGAAAAGCGCGGCCTATCGCTCGGTTGAGCTGCGATCGACCGGCGTGGTTGATTCCGGCTGGCGCCGAAATCGAAACCTGGAGATCTGCGCCGTTACCCGGCGTCCACCCCAAAGCAAACCCCGTAGAAAATCACGATAGTCCCGCACCAGATCGGGGACGATGAAAGCGCCATGTCGATAGGGCACCGAGGTGCCGAGTATCGTCTTGATCGGTGCCACGTCCCGCCAGGTGCCGCCCAACCGATCCCAGATCGGGCAGACGCTGAGATTGACCGGGTGGCGCAGCAGTCGGCTGTGATGCAACTGATGATGCCGTGGCGACTGGATCACGTAGCGCCCGAACCAGCCGAAATCCCAGTCGATCCGCGAATGGTTCAAGTAGTTGATCACGACGATCAGCATGCCGATGTTGATGATCGCATCGATCGGCACGCCGATGATGACCAGCGGAAAGATCTTAAGACCCGCCTGGGTAAACGCCGAGCCTGGATGCCCCCGATCGGCGGTAAAGACATGAAATTCGGCCGCAGCGTGGTGGAACCGATGCAACGGCCAGAAATATCGCGAATGATCGACGCGATGCGCGAGATAGTCGAACATCGTGTAAAGCAGGAAGCACAGCGGGTATTCGACATAGCTGGGCAGAGACGTCATCACAGGCCGCAAATCGACGTAGGTCTTAACGAGCTCGTGGATCATGTCGCCGGTGATCAAGGCGAAACCGAAGGTGAAAATGATCTGCGGCAGTCGCATGAGCCGCAGATGGGTCAAGAGGAAACAAACCAAATCGGACCGGCCGCTCATGTCCCTGTCGATCAGGATCGAACGCGCCGAACTTTCAATCCAACCGACACTGACGATTTCCAGCAGGAATATCGCCGGCACGATCACCAGCCCGATCAGGCTGTACTTGAAAAAGGTGACCGCAACGAGGCTCAGGTCAAAATGATGGCCGGCCAGTTCGATCGGCATCGATGTCTTCAACGATGCCATCAGCACGAACGACAACACGAAATAAGCCAGAAACAGCGCGCCGAGTGCCAGCGGCAGTCTGCTGAAGGGCGTTGGCGTCACCCAGGATATGAACCGCCCGGACCATAGGGGCGATCGACCAGCCTCTTTCTGCATCTGCCTTATTCCAGACCTCACGTCGACCGCCGAAGAAAATCGGCCTATAAAAAGAGACTGGGGATTTCACCCCTCCCTCCCTAAACACGTCTTTTCCGTGAGACCTTTCCCGAACCAACGAGGAACTACCGACAAAGTTCCTAAATTTTTATAGAATTAGTTTGGAAATTTCTCCGATCAATATTGGAATAAATCGCAAATTTACACAGCCTATCATTGAAGATCATCAATTTTTATTTGAACTGACCGAATTTAGGTCGCCCGAAATATCTACGGATCGAGGCCCATGAGCCGCTGGATGGCCCGGGCCAGATCCTGCTGCCGGAACGGCTTCTGCAGTACGATCGCATCCGGCCGGGCGGCCCAGACCTTCGATGGATCGCCGCTGACGAATATATGCGGCATCGGACCCTTGCTCAGTATTTGGTCGACCGCAGCGATCCCGTTGCCGTCGCCCAAAGTCACATCGACGATCATCAGGTCGGGGCGATAGCGGGCAGCCGCCGCAACGGCGGCGTCCTCGGTGGTTACGATCATCGCGACATGTCCGAGATTGGCCAGCACGTCGACCAGCAACCTGCCGATCAGGGCATCGTCTTCGACGACCAGAAGGGTCAACGCTCTCGACGGACTCACCACCTTGGCGCGCCGCCCGGCCAAGCCATCGAAAACGCGAGCATATGCAACACCTAGCTGTGCCGACATCTGGACTCGACCCTACTACGAAAACACCAAGCGGCATAAGACTCGGAAACTACGTATGCCGCGCCGCGGCTCGCTAGACCCTTCAGAAAGAAGGCTTCTCTCGCGCTGCATTACCAAATTCGAAAGCGCTGATCTGACCATTACAGCGAAGGTTCCATAAATAATTCCAATCAATATTATTAAATAGTCAAAATATTTCTTGAATAGCCATAGATGCGGTATAATATTACCATTACACCAATGCAGCGCACTCCACGAACAAGCGCCTATAACGGCGGCTCACTAGAGATCGCCTGCGGGAATACTTTTAACGGAGAGTATCTTCGGATGCAGGACCGGATTCGCCCAGCTATCAAGGCAGATAAGCGAACGCCGAAGTCCCGCGTCGTCTCTCAGCCGACGGCCGCCGTCCGTGCTCCCCCCCCATTCCAGATCGTCGGCATTGGCGCATCCGCCGGGGGCCTGGAGGCCTGTCGGAAGCTGCTCAACGCGCTGCCGGCCGTCACCGGCATGGCGTTCGTTCTGGTGCAGCATCTCGATCCGACCCATGAAAGCATGATGGTCGATCTGCTGAAGAGCCATACGGCCCTCAACGTCCTGCAGGCGGCCGAAGGCATGCTGATCGAGGCGGAACATCTCTACGTCATCCCGCCCGGCACCTACCTGTCGGTCAGCGACGGCATGCTGCATCTCTCGCAGCCCGAAGCGCGACATGGCGCGCGTCTGCCCTTCGACTTTCTGCTGCGATCCATTGCCGCCGAATACCGCGAAAGCGCGGTGTGCATCGTGCTTTCCGGCACGGGCGCCGATGGGAGCCAGGGGCTGAAGGCGGTGAAGGAAAATTCCGGTCTCGTCATCGTCCAGGATCCGGAAGAAGCCGGATATGGCGGCATGCCGCGGAGTGCCATGATGACCGGCGCTGCCGACCTGATTCTGCCGATTTCGGGCATGCCCGAGGCCCTGCTGGCTTATGGTCGAACGCTCGGCGCCGCGCACGACGCCGACCCTTCGCAAGATCGCGTGCCCGAGATCATCGCCCTGCTGCGGCGCGAGACGGCCTTTGATTTCACGCTCTACAAAAAAGGCACGCTCCGACGTCGGATCGAACAGCGCATGGGCCTCGTCGGGATCGATCGCAACGATCCGAACCGATACCTGAAACTGCTCGGCAGCGACCCGGCGGAACGCGATCTGCTCGCCCGCGCGCTGCTCATCAACGTCACCAGCTTTTTCCGCGACCCGAAGGTCTTCGATTTTCTCGCCGAAACCATCATCCCGGATCTGATCCGGCGCCATCCGCCCAATCAGCCGTTGCGCATTTGGGTCGCTGGATGCAGCACCGGCGAAGAGACCTATTCGCTGGCCATGCTGTTCTGCGAACAGCTCGAGGCCGCCAATCTTTCGATCAAGCTCCAGGTGTTTGCCTCCGACGTCGATCCGGATGCGGTCGCAAGCGCACGGGAGGGTCTCTATGCCGAAACGATCGACGCCGCGGTCTCGCCGGCACGGCTGGCGCGCTTCTTCACCAAGGAAGGGTCCCGCTATCGAATTCTGGCGGATCTGCGCGCCTTGGTCGTCTTCACGGTCCAGGACATCCTGGTCGATCCGCCGTTTGCGCGGTTGGATATGGTTTCCTGCCGCAACCTGCTGATCTATCTCAATCCGGAGGCGCAGACGCAGGCCGCGTCCGTGTTCCATTTCGCGCTGCGCGAGGGCGGATTGCTGTTGCTGGGCGCGTCGGAGACGGTCGGCACCGCCCCCAATCGCTTCGAGGCGGTCGACAAGCCGGCCAGACTCTATCGCCGCATCGGCCATAACCGGCCCGGCGATCTGAATTTTCTGGTCAACGCCCGGGACGGCACGCGGCCGCAGATCCGACCGGGCTATAATCTGTCATCGTCGCGCCGGAGCGCGCTCGGCGAACTTTGCCGGCGCATCGTCACCGAAGCCTATGCGCCGGCGGCCGTCCTGATCGACAAGCAGCAGCAGTGCCTCTATTCGCTGGGGCCGACCGACCGCTATCTCCGCATGGCACCCGGGCAACCGAGCTATGACGTGCTGGCCATGATCCGCCCCAACCTGCGGACCAAACTTCGGGCGGCGATCCAGCAGGCGGATCTGGCGACGACGCCCATCATCGTCGCCGGCGGCCGAGCGCCCCGTGACAGCGAGATGACGCCGTTCAACATCGAAGTTCGACCGATTGTGAACGACGGCGAAAAGTTGCTGCTCATCTGCTTCGTCGACGAACCGAAGCCGCCGAGGCGATCGACGACACCCGCGGCCGCCCGGGACATTTCGCGCGTCAGCGAACTGGAACTGGAGCTGGAGGCGACGCGCACGGAAATGCGAGGGGCGATCCGCAACCTGGAGATCTCGGGCGAGGAACAGATCGCCATGAACGAGGAAGCCTTGTCGGTCAACGAGGAATTCCAATCGACGAACGAGGAATTGCTGACCTCCAAGGAAGAACTTCAATCCTTGAACGAGGAACTGACGGCGCTCAACAGCCAGCTCCAGGAAACCCTGGAACGGCAACGGACCACGTCGAGCGACTTGCAGAATATTCTGTTCAGCACCGACGTGGCGACGCTGTTCCTCGATCATACCCTGAATATCCGGTTCTTCACGCCGGCCACGAGGACGTTGTTCAGCGTGATTGCGAGCGATATCGGACGCCCGCTCGCCGATCTCAATTCTCTGGCGGTTGACGGCGAGCTCGGACCGGATGCCCAGAAGGTGCTGCAGACCCAATTGCCGATCGAGCGGGAAATCCAGACCAAGGCCGGCCTATGGTTCACCAGGCGAATTCTGCCCTACCGCGCGCCCGACAACACGGTCGAGGGCGTGGTGATCACCTTCATCGACGTCACGGAGAAAAAGACCGCTGCCAAGGCGCTGGAAGCGGCGAAGCACCAGGCGGAGACGGCAACGGTCGCCAAGTCCCGGTTTCTGGCGGCCGCCAGCCATGACCTTCGTCAACCGCTGCAGACCCTGGCGCTGCTGCAAGGTCTGCTGGCGGACAAGGCGGAGGACAAGCAGTCGAAGGACCTCGTCCTGCAGCTTGACGAAACCGTGTCGGCGATGTCCGGGATTTTGAACACGCTGCTCGACATCAACCAGATCGAAGCCGGCGTGGTTCGCATCGACGTGGTCGATTTTCCCGTCAACAAGCTGCTGTCCCGATTGAAGGAGGAGTTCACCTATCACGCGCAGGCAAAAAATCTGGCCCTGCATGTCGTGCCCTGCAGCCTGTCGGTCCATAGCGATCCACGCCTGCTGGAGCAGATGATCCGCAACCTGCTGTCGAACGCCTTGAAATATACCAAGAGCGGAAAGGTGCTGCTGGGCTGCCGTCGCCGCCGAGGCGTGGTCAGGATCGAGGTCTGGGACATGGGCATCGGCATTCGCCAGGAAGAGTTCCAGGCGATTTTCGAAGAGTATCATCAGATCGACAACGCCGCTCGAGAACGCAATCTTGGTCTGGGCCTGGGGCTCTCGATCGTGCAGCGGCTGGGCAACCTGCTTGAACTGCCGATCCGGGTCCGCTCGCAGCTCGGCAAGGGGTCGGGTTTCGCGATCGAAGTGCCGAGACTGGTCGGCGAAACCGAGGCCGAGGGCAGTGGCTCCGGCCCCGCGGTCGACGCGGCCTCGACGGACGATCGTCACCGGAAGGGCAGGATCCTGATCATCGAGGATGATCCGAAGATCCGCGATCTGCTCGATCTGGTCCTCACGGCCGAGGGTCATCAGACGACGACGGCGGCGGACGGCATTGCGGCCTTGAAACTCGTCGGCGCCGATCATCCGGCGCCCGATTTCATCCTGGCGGACTACAATTTGCCCAATGGCCCGACAGGGCTGCGGTTGATCGGCAAGATCCGGGAGCGGTTTCGCCGCCCCATTCCCGCCGCCATCCTGACCGGCGACATTTCAGGTGCCACCCTGCGCGAGATCACCGATCAAGGCTGCACGTTGCTGAACAAGCCGGTGAAGCTGAACATCCTCAGCCGAACGATCCAGGACCTGCTCAAGGTGGCCGACGATGACACATCACCGGAAATGGCCGAGGCGCGGTCCCCCACGGTGATCTTCGTCGTCGATGACGACGGCAATGTGCGCAAGAAATTGCGCGATATGTTCGAGGAAGCCGGCCGGACCGTGCGGGATTACCCAACCGCCGAGGGCTTCCTCGATGCCTATCGCCCAGGGTCGGAGGATTGCCTGCTGGTCGATGCCGCCCTACCGGGCATGAGCGGCCTCGAACTGCTTGGCCGGGTGTCGGCGGCCGGCTACCGCCTGCCCGCCATCATGATCACCGGCAACAGCGACGTGGCGATGGCGGTCTCGGCCATGAAGGCCGGCGCGTTCGATTTCTTCGAGAAGCCGATCCGTCCCCTCGACCTGATCGCCGCGGTCGATCGCGCGCTGGAACAATCCCGGGATGCCGGAAAGCTGTCGGCCTGGCGCCAGAGCTCCGCCAATCACCTGGCACACCTGACATCGCGCCAACGCCAGATCATGGATCTGGTGCTGGCCGGCCACCCCAGCAAGACGATCGCCCACGAGTTGGGCATCAGCCAGCGCACGGTCGAGGTTCATCGCGCCTCGATCATGAAGAAGACGGGTGCGAAGTCGCTGCCCGACCTCGCCCGCCTCGCCCTTTCCGCCGATTCCAACCCGGCCGGCCCCCATCGCCGGCGATGGACGGATACGCTTTGATCGATCGCGCTGATTTCCGCGACCCGCGGAACGTGGCGTCGCCGTCGCGGGCAATCCGGTCGGGCAGGTTCAATCCCCAGCGCAGATAGGCCTGCAGCGCGCGGCCTGGCTAGCAAAAAGCCCGACACTCCGCGATATTGACCGCATACTGTCTTTTAGCATACGGTCAATCCGATACTGGGCGAGGCCCAGATCGTCTAGAGGGCACGGAATGACCCAACCTTTTCTGATCGCGGGTGCCGGCATCGGCGGTCTCGCTGCCGCCCTGGGCCTCGCGCGCAAGGGCCGGCGCAGCATCGTGCTGGAGAAGGCGGCGCAGCTGGGCGAGATCGGCGCCGGCATCCAGTTGGGGCCGAACGCGTTCCATTCCTTCGATCAGCTGGGCGTCGGCGATGCGGCGCGCGCCATGGCGGTCTATATCGACCAGCTGCGCCTGATGGATGCGCTGACGGCCGAGGAAATCACCCGCATCCCGTTGGACGAGCCGTTCCGGCGACGCTTCGGCAACCCCTATGCGGTCGTCCATCGCGGCGACCTGCATGGCGTGTTCCTGCGCGGCTGCCTTGCCCACGACCTCATCGAGATCCGCACCTCGAGCGAGGTCCTGAGCTATAGCCAGGACGGCTCCAGCGTCACGGTCGAGGTCGCCGACGGCACCCGGGTCACCGGCACGGCCCTGATCGGCGCCGACGGGCTCTGGTCGAATATCCGGCGACAATTGGCCAAGGACGGCCCTCCGCGCGTCTCGGGGCACACGACCTATCGATCCGTCATCCCGACCGACGAGATGCCCGAGGATCTGCGCTGGAACGCGGCGACGCTCTGGGCCGGACCCAAGTGCCATATCGTGCACTACCCGCTGTCGGGCTGGAAGATGTTCAACCTGGTCGTGACCTTCCACAATGACGCGCCCGAACCGGTCGCAGGCCTGCCGGTGTCGGAGGCGGAGGTCCGTGCCGGGTTCGAGCATGTCCATCCGACGGCGCGCGGCATCATCAGCCACGGCAAGAACTGGAAGCTGTGGGTGCTGTGCGACCGCGATCCGATCGAGAATTGGGTCGATGGCCGTGTGGCGCTGTTGGGCGACGCCGCCCATCCGATGATGCAGTATTTCGCCCAGGGCGCCTGCATGGCGCTCGAAGATGCGGTGTGCCTCGCCGACAAGGTCGCGAATTTCGATCAGGTCGAAACCGCGCTGGAGCAGTACCGCCGGCAGCGGGTACTGCGGACGGCGCGGGTGCAGCTGCAGTCGCGCGCGATCGGCGATCATATCTATCACCCGGCCGGCGCCCATGCCGCGTTGCGCAACGCCATCCTGTCGGCGAAATCGCCGGAGCAGATGTATAACGATCTCGCCTGGCTCTATGGCGGCAGCGGCTTGAACAGCAGCCCGCTCGTACCGGCCTAGTCGCCGGCGGCGAGTTCCTCGAGCCGGCGCAGCGGCGCGCTGGTGACGTCGTTGTTCACCTGTCCCATGCGATCCAACAGCCGGACGAAGATCTCGCGTTCGTCCTTGGTCAGGGGTGCCAGGATGCGTTCCTGCACCCGCTCGACCAGCGGAGCGATCTGGCGCAACAGCTCCTCGCCGTCCTCGGACAGGAACAACAGCTTTTGCCGCCGATCTTCCGCGCCGGCCTTCCGCGTGACCAGGCCACGGATTTCCAGGCGCTCGATCACATTGCCGATGGTGGAACGGTCGAACGCGATCAGGGCCGAGAGCCGGGTCGCGTCGACCCCTGGCCGCTCCTTGATCGCGACCAGCGCCGAATATTGCACCGGCGTCACGTTGTAGTCGGCGCATTCATTCAGGAACAGGGCCCAGGAGATCTGATGCGCCCGGCGGATCAAATGGCCGGGCTTCGCATAGAGATCTCTCAAGGACATGGCGCCGGACTCCGGAAGATCGCGGCCGACCCGCGACCGTCGCGGCAAGATTGGCAGAATACTGCTCGATAGCGAGCGTTTTTTGGATGCCGGCGCTTCGATCAGGGCCGGCATCAAATGGCGTAAGGCGGGGGAAATGGATCGGGTGTCAGTGCGACATCAGAACCGGCGCGGTCATCGCCGCCAGCATCGAACGGGTTACGCCGCCCAGGATCGTCTCGCGCATTCGGGCATGGCCGTAGGCGCCCATGACGATCAGATCGCTGCTGAGGTCGGACGCGCGCGACAGCAGGATATCGGCCGCATCCATGCCTGGTGCCGTGTCTTGATCGAGGTCCACCGTGACGCCGTGGCGCGCCAGATGCAGCGCGAGGTCCGCGCCTGGCGCGTGTCCATTGCTTTGGGGCTCGACCGCCAGCACCGTCACCTTCCGGGCAAGCTTCAGCAGGGGCAGCGCGTCGCGCACGGCACGAGCGGCTTCGCGGCTACCGTTCCAGGCGATCAGCGCGTGGCGCTCGATCCGCTCGAACTGCCCGGCCCGGGGCACGATCAGGACCGGGCAGCCGACATCAAGCACCACGTCGGCGGGATCGGGATAGCGCAATCCGTCATAATCCGACCAGCGCTGGCCCAGGATGACGAGGTCTGCGGTGCGCCCGTTCGACACGGTTTCCGGTCCCGGAAAGCCGCGGCCGACCCGCCATTCCGCCTGGATGCCATGCTGCCGCGCGGCCGCCTCCAAACCGGTGCGAGCGTCCGTGGCCCGCTGTTCCAGAACCGCGAACGTCTGGCGCATCCCATCGTCGAACAGCTCGGTGCCGAAATTGGCCGAATAGAGGCTGGCCCTGGCCGTCGAGGACGGGTGCAACCCGACCAGATGGGCCTCGAACCGACCCGCCAGCCAGGCCGCCAAGGCAAGCGGAGAATGGGGGGTGCTGTCGCCATCCAGAACGACCAGCAGATCCTTGAGGCCCATGATCGGATTCCCTTCGTTTGGCTTCAGCCGACGGCCTGGACGGCGCGCGCGTCGTTGGCGCCGGCATGCAGGTCGAGGCTGGACGGGTTGGCCGTGCCCAGAACTTCCTTGGCGCGCGCCATTTCCGCGGCCGGGCCATGGGCCATCACCAGAAAGCCGTCGGCCTTCACCGCCGCTTCGTACCGGATGACGCTGTCCTTGGGCACGCCAAGGCTATAGAGCGCGGCGCCGATGGCGCTCAAGCCGCCGACCAGGGCGGCATTCTCGACGGCACCGATCGCGACGGCGGCCAGATAGCCCAGCACGACGACATGGCCGACCAGGGGGACGGTCAGGAACAATCCACCGAAGAACAGCCCCCAGAGCCCGCCCCAGAATACGCCGCGCGTGCCCCAGAATTTGACACGGTCGCCGGCGGTGTAGAAGCCCACGACCTTTTCCTCGGTGTGATAGCCCTTGCCGACGACGCTCAGGTTTTTCATGTCGAAACCGGCGCTGGTCAGCTTCTTGATCGCCGCTTCGGCGGCCTGATGGTCGGCAAAAACGGCGATGACGGCGTCAGCTTGTTCCATGGGATGCTCTTTCAAAACGAACGACAGGGTCAGTGCGAGACGAGCAGGCACTGGTCCGCATGCAGCAGAAAATTGCGGGTGATGCCGCCGAACGCCCATTCCTTGAGGCGGCTGTGGCCATAGGCGCCGGCCACGACGAGATCGGCCTTCTGGTCGGCCACGATGGCGGTCAACAGGCTGGCATCGTCGCCGTTCGAGCCCGACGCGCTCGCTTCCGCGGTGACGCCGTGGCGCGATAGCCAGACGACAATTTCGGCCAGGCGGCTGCGTGCCGCCGCCAGGTCGCCCTCGGCGGCGATTTCGATCAGTGAGACATGGCCGGCGCGGATCAGCAGCGGCATCGCATCGGCAATCGCCCGACGCGCCTCCCGGGTGTCTTTCCAGCCGACGACGACCCGATCGAGGGTCAGCTGCTCCGTCTTCGCCGGAACGATCAGGACGGGACGCCCGGCCTGCATCGCCAGATCGCCGACATCCACATGGCGGGAACCGTCGAACAGCGACGGATCGCGCTCGATGCCGGTAATGATCAGATCGGCACTCCGGGCCTCGTTCGCCAGAGTGCCGGGCAAGGCCGCAATCGTCACCGCCGAGCGCCACTCGATCGGGCCCGCGCAGTGACCGAGCGCCACGCGGAAGCTGGTCTCGGCCTCGTTGATCTCTTTCTGGATTTCCTCGCGGTCCTGGTCGATCAGATCGCCGGAAATATAGACGTCACCTTGCACCATCTGCATCGGCTGACAGACGGCAATGCCGATCACGCCCGCGTGGAAGCGTTCGGCCAGATCGGCCGCGATCTTCAGCACGCCGGCGTTCGACTGGCGTAGCTGCAGATGAACCATGATGGTCTTGTAGGTCACGATCTGTCTCCGCAAGCTCAGGCAATGACAATGTCGTTCACCACTTCCGTGGTTCCGGGCGCCGCCCAGGCGGTGGCGACGGCGACCCGTCGGGCGTAAGAGGATGGCGCGCTTCCGGTCAGCCGGACCCGGCCGCCTCGGGCGCTGACGCCGATCGTCTTCGGATCGAACCAGGAACGGTGCAGCGCATGCATGATGTCGTTGCTGATGGTCGAGGCGCTGACCGCCGCCTTGATCGTGAGCTGGTTCGACACGGCGACGACGCCGAACAGCCGGCGGACATCCTGCTCCGCCGCCTCGCGCTGGTAATGCCGATCGACCTCGCCGGTCAGCGTCAGCCAGCCCTGCTCGACCGTCACTTGAATGGCGTCGCGAGGAATGGAGACGTCCCAGGCGAGGCGATCGACCGCCGCCGCGGCGATGTCTTCGTCGCTGCGCCGCGTATCGATCGGCAGCCGCACCTCGATCTCTTCGGCGACCGCATCGACGCCACCCACCCGGCGGGCGGCGGCTTCGGCCGCGTGCTTCTGGGCAAAGCTCTCGACATGGCCGGTCAGGGTCACGACCCCGTCCTTCGCGCTGACGCCGATATGCGCGGCGGCGACGCTGGGTTCCCAGCTCAGTTCCGCCAAGACGGCCTGCTGCAGTTGATCGTCGTCCGACATGGGAACTCTCCAGGGTTGTTCATAAGGGCGACCTACACTGAACGCCCTGTCGCCGTTGTCCGGTTTGATCCACATCAAAGCCCGTCGAAGTACGGCCGCCGGCGAGACGGCCGACCGACCGGATCCGTCACGAAACCAGGCTGCGTAACGCCGCCGGGTTGGTCAGGCGAATCTGGCGCAGGCTTGCGAAGGCGATCAGTGCGTCCCGCTCGAACTGCGACAAGGTCCGCGAAACCGTTTCGATGGTCAGGCCCAGATAGTCGCCGATATCCTGGCGCCCCATCTCCAAGGTGACGCTGTCACCGTCGCTCGAGTGGGTTGCCCAGTCGACCAGGAACGCCGCGACCTTCTCGACCGCGCTGCGCCGCCCCAGCAGCAGCGCATGGAGCTGGGCCCGGGCCAGGCTGCGCATGGCATAGGAAAACAGATGCTGGGACAGGCCGGAGTCCTTCGACGCGGACGCTTCAAGACCGCGGCGACGATAGGAGACGACCGTGCAGTCGCAGACCGCTTCGCTGGAAAAGCTGTATTCGGCACCGGCCTCGACACCGAAGATGTCGCCGGCGACATGGAAGGCATCGATCAGGCGACGGCCGTCGCTGAGGAATTTGCAGGTCCGCACCACGCCGGACACGACCTTGAACAGCGCACCGGCCTCGTCGCCCTCGCCATAGATTTCCTGGTCTTGGGAGAAACGCAGCACCGGGCCGATCGAGGGATGTCCGATTTCCATCGTCCAGGGCGTCCGGATCGACAATGCCTGGGCGGCGGCAGAGGAAACATCCGTCGAGGGGGCAAAGGCTAGGGACATCGAACTCTCCTGGAAGACGTCACGCGATGCGTTGTTTGTCTGCCTGGAGCGGCCTCGCCGATATTGTGTAAGGTCCTACGGGATTCTACGTAATCGACGGCGTCCGATGGCCGAGCACCTCATGAATGCTGTCGACCAGCGCGCCATTCAGGAACGGCTTTTCCAACACGTGCCGGACCCCGGCCTGCACCGCCCGGCGACGCAGGCCGTCGGTTATATGGCTCGTCATCAGAATGATCGGCGCCTGGAAATCGTGCTCGATCAGGCGATCCAACACCGAGAGGCCATTCATCAGCGGCATCTTGTCCTCAAGGACGAGGCAATCCGCCCGGCGCAGATCGGGGTGGGTCGCCAGTTCCAGCCCGCTGCCGCAGAGATGGACCACGAAACCTTCGATTTCGAGCGCGAATTTGAGGGCTTCGCGGACCGCCAGATCGCTATCGATGACGAGGACGACGTCCTGTCTTGGGGTCATTGCCCGGGGCTCCGTCGGCTCTCCCGAGCCATCTTTGTGAAGATGCAGAAGACCGACTGTGCGGGCCAATTGCCGCAGCCGCTTTGATGTAGCGCAAAAACCTTGGATCAGCCGGATGGCAGCAATCCTGCCACCAGCGACATGCGCACCAGCTCGGACAGACTGGTCGCGCCCATCTTGGTCATCAGGCTGGCGCGATGGACCTCGACCGTTCGGGCGCTGAGACCCAGGTCATAGGCGATCGTCTTGTTCGGATGGCCGGCCAGCAACCCGTCCAGCACCTCGCGCTCGCGGGTCGAGAGCGACTTCAGCTTGGCCTGGGTCTGCGCGATCTCGGTCTCGCGATAGCCCGTCTTGTCATAGAGGTCGAGGGCGGCGCGGATCGCCGACAGGATCAGTTCGTCGTCGAACGGCTTCTCGATGAAATCCACGGCGCCGGCCTTCATGGCCTCCACCGCCAGCGACACGTCGGCATGGCCGGTCATGATGATCATCGGCAGCGTCACGCCCAGGGATTTCAGCCGGCGCTGCAGCTCCAGCCCGTCCATGCCCGGCATGCGCACGTCACTGACGATGCAGCCCGGCTGCAGCGACGGTAGCGCCTCCAGAAACGCCACGGCCGATTCATGAACCCGCACCGCCAGGCCGGCACTGCTCAACAGGAACGCCACGGCCTGGCGCACGCCCTCGTCATCGTCGATCAGATGCACCACGGCATTACTCGTCATCGGCAGCCCCCTCGCCGCTGATCGTGCGGAGCGTCAGGTGAAACGCCGTGCCGCCGCCCGGGCTGGGCTCGGCCCAGATCCGGCCGCCATGGGCCTCGATGATGGTGCGAGAAATCGACAACCCGACCCCCATGCCCTGTCGTTTGGTGGTGACGAATGGTTTGAACAGCTGCTCGGCCACGTCCGGCGCGATGCCGGGGCCGGTGTCCACCACGCTCAGCTCGACGGTTTCGTCATCGAGCTTACGGGTGGAAATCGTCAGTTGCCGCACCGCCGTCTCCTGCATCGCCTCGACCGCGTTGCGGATCAGGTTGAGCAGAACCTGTTGGATCTGGACCTTGTCGGCGAGCACGAATTCGACCCGATGGTCGAACGCCAGCGTGGTCCGGACCCCGGTCTCCTTGACGCCGATCAGGGCGAGCGCGCTCGCCTCCTCGATCAGCTTGGTCAGGTTCTCGACCTGCCGCTCGCTCTCGCCGCGCGCCACGAATTCGCGCAGCCGGCGGATGATCTGCCCCGCCCTGAGCGCCTGTTCCGCCGCCCGCTCGATCGCGTCGCGCACCGCCGGCAGATTGCCCGGTTGATGGCCGTCGAGCAGCCGGCCGCAGCCTTTGAGGTAGCTGGCGACCGCCGTCAGCGGCTGATTGAGTTCGTGGGCGAGCGTCGACGCCATCTCCCCCAGCGCGGTGAAGCGCGACATATGGATGACGCCCGCCTGCAACTCCTGCAGCCGCTGCTGGGTCTGCTGCCGCTCGGTCAGATCGCGCACGAAGCCGGTAAAGAAGCGCCGATCGCCCGACCGCATCTCGCCGACCGACAGCTCCATCGGAAAGGTCGAGCCGTCCTTGCGCTGGCCTACGACCAGGCGCCCGAGCCCGATGATGCGGCGCTCGCCGGTCGTCATGTAATGATCGAGATAGCCGTCATGCTGCGCCTTATAGGGCGACGGCATCAGGACGCTGACGTTCTGGCCGATCGCCTCCGACGCGCTATAGCCGAACAGCCGCTCGGCCGTGGCGCTGAAGGATTGCATGATGCCGGCCGTGTCGATCACGATCATGGCGTCGGGCACGGTATCCAGCACCGACTGCAGGTGGGCCTCGCGCTCGGCGAGCGCCCTCAGCGACCGCTTGGCGGCGGTAATGTCGCGCGCGACCTTGGCGACACCCAGGAAATGGTTGTCATTGTCCCAGACCGGCGAGACGGTCAGCGAGACATCGATGATCTGGCCGTCCTTGCGTTGCCGGCGCGTTTCGAAATGATCGACCCGCTCGCCCCGGCGAATGCGGTCGAGGATGACGGCGGTCTCGTCCTCCTGCCCTGGCGGCTGCAGGATGGCGATCGACTTGCCGATCATCTCGGCGGCGGTATAGCCGAAGATGATCTCCGCGGCGCGGTTCCAGTCGGTGACGATGCCGTCGAGCGTCTTGCCGATGATGGCATCGTCCGACGAGGCGACGATCGCGGCCAGCCGGCTGTTGGCCAGCTCGACCGCCTTGCGCCGCGCGATCTCGATCAAGATGCCGCGGCTTTCGACCGAATGGTCCTGATCGGCGAAGGGGCGACCCCGCATCCGCAGCCATCGGCCCGACTCGTCGCCCATGACGATGCGGAAATCGATGTCGTGTTCCTGGCCGTCGCGAACCCCAGCCAGCAGCGCGCGCTCGACGCCGGCGCGGTCGTCCGGATGGACATGCGCCAGGAATTCCTGGAATTGCAGCGACGATTGGCCGGCCCCCAGCAGTCCCCGGGAGCGGCCGGACAGGCGGATCACGCCGCTGGCGAAATCCCAATGCCACGTGCCGGTCCCGCCCGCCTCGAGCGCGAGCTGGCTTTCCTTGTCATCGTCGCCGGAGGTCGAGGTCAATCTGGCGCTCCGATCGCGGATCGGGATGGGCACGGGCGGAACATGCTTTCGTTGTAGCACGTGCCGGTAGCCGCCGCGGCGGCAGATCTCCTTGATCCGGATCAAGGACACAGGTGCTGGGCCGGTCGCTTCATGCCGTTTGGCGGATCAACAGGAGGCAGGCATGGCCCAGATGAAGGCGGCGATCTTCGCGGAGCCCGGACGCATCGTTCTGGATGACAAACCCATCCCCGAAGTGGGTCCGCTCGACGCCCTGCTGCGCATCACCACGACGACGATCTGCGGCACCGACGTCCATATCCTGAAGGGCGAGTATCCGGTCGCCCGTGGATTGACGATCGGGCACGAGCCGGTCGGCATCATCGAGCGGCTGGGCAGTGCCGTCGAAGGCTTCCGGGAGGGCCAGCGCGTCATCGCCGGCGCCATCACGCCCAGCGGCTACAGCGCCGCCTGCCTGTGCGGCTGCGCCGCCCAAGACGGCGCCGGCACCAGGCATGGCTTCAAACCCGCCGGCGGCTGGAAGTTCGGCAATACCATCGACGGCTGCCAGGCCGAATTTCTGCTGGTGCCCGACGCCATGGCCAACCTGGCGCCGGTGCCGGACGATCTCACCGACGAAGACGTGCTGATGTGTCCCGACATCATGTCGACCGGTTTCAGCGGCGCCGAGAGCGGCGAGATCCGCATCGGCGATACGGTCGTCGTGTTCGCGCAAGGGCCGATCGGCCTGTGTGCCACCGCCGGCGCCAAGCTGCGCGGCGCCACCATGATCATCGCGGTCGATAGCGTGCCGTCCCGCCTGGCCGCGGCGCGCCGCTTGGGCGCCAGCCATACGGTCGATTTCAAAACGGTCGATCCCGTCGCCGAGATCATGCGCCTGACCAACGGCCGCGGCGTCGATGTCGCGATCGAGGCGCTCGGCACACAGACCACGTTCGAGGCCGCATTGCGCGTGCTGCGCCCGGGCGGAACGCTCTCCAGCCTGGGCGTCTATTCGACCGACCTCACCATCCCGCTCGCCCCCTTCGCGGCGGGCCTGGCCGATTTGAGGATCGTCACCACGCTCTGCCCCGGCGGCAAGGAGCGCATGCGCCGGCTGATGTCGGTCATTGGCTCCGGCCGGATCGACTTGAAGCCGCTGGTCACCCACCGCTTCAAGCTCGACCAGATCGAGGCGGCCTACGAGCTGTTCGGCCACCAGCGCGACGGCGTGCTGAAGGTCGCAATCACGCCCTAAGCCAGCAGATGCTGCCCGCCGTCGACCGGAATGATGTTCCCGGTGATATGACGGGCGGCATCGCTGACCAGGAAGGCCGCAAGGTTGCCGACATCGACGATATCGACCAGTTGATGTTCCGGCGCGCGGGCGGCCGCCTGCTCCAGCAGCATATCGAACCGGTCGATGCCGCTGGCGGCGCGGGTCCGGATGGGGCCCGGCGAGACCGCGTGGACGCGGATGCCCTTCGGACCCAGCTCGGATGCGATGTAGCGCACGGTGCTTTCCAACGCCGCCTTGACCGGGCCCATCAGGTTGTAATGCTCGACCACGCGGGCCGAGCCGTAGAAACTCACGGCCAACAGGCAGCCGCCCTTGGCCATCAGCGGCTCCGCCAGCCGGGCCATGCGGATGAAGGAATGGCAGGACACGTCCATGGCGATGCCGAAGCCTGCGGCCGAACAATCCGTGACCCTTCCATGCAGGTCTTCGGTCGGCGCGAAGGCGATCGAATGCAGCAGGAAATCCAGGCTGCCCCATTCCGCGCGGACCCGTTCGAACACCGCGTCGAGCGCCCCCGGCTCGCGCACGTCGCACGGCAGCACGAGCGGACAGGGCAGCGCATCGGTCACGGCGCGGACGTAGCTTTCGGCCTTGGCGTTCAGATATGTGGCGGCCAACGTGGCGCCGGCGGATGCAAAGACCTGGGCACAGCCGGTGGCGATGCTGTGGTCGTTGGCGATGCCGACGATCAGTCCGCGCTTACCACGCAGGTCGATGATCGGCGTGATCTGGGCGAGTTGGGTCATATCGTCTCCAAGGTGTGACGCACGATCATGGCTTCCTCGTCGGTTGGAATGACCCGGACGTCGACTTTGGCGTCGCGGGTACTGATGCGGTCGGCGTGTCGGGTGTTGGCGGCCGGGTCAATCGCGACGCCCAGCCAGGCGAGGCGTGCGCAGACCGCCGCGCGGATCGGGGCCGCGTGCTCGCCGATACCGGCGGTGAAGACGAAACCGTCGAGCCCGCCCAGCGAACCGGCCAGCGCCGCCGCCTCGCGGGCGATGCGGAACACGAACAGCTCGATCGCTTCGCGCGCTTCAGTCGTTGAACTCTCCAGCAACACGCGCATGTCGCTGGAAATGCCTGAGACGCCGAGCAGGCCGGACTGCTGATAGAGCAGGGTTTCGATCTCGTGGGCGCCGAGCCGCTTCTGCTGCAGCATATAGAGGATCACGCCCGGATCGATGGTGCCGCAGCGCGTGCCCATCATCAGCCCGTCGAGTGCGGTGAAGCCCATCGTCGTGTCGATGCTGACCCCGTTGCGCATCGCGCACAGGCTGGCGCCATTGCCCAGGTGCGCGACGATGACCCGCCCGCTTGCGATCCACGGGGCGTTTTTGCGCAGAGCGCCGGCGATATATTCATAGGACAGGCCGTGAAAGCCGTAGCGCCGGACGCCCTCGGCCTCGTAGGCCCGCGGCAGGGCGAAGCGGGTCGCGACGGCCGGCAGCGTATGGTGGAACGAGGTGTCGAAACAGGCGACCTGGGGCAAGCCCGGCCTGACCGCCATGATCGCGCGCACCGGCGACAGGCTGTGCGGCTGATGCAAGGGGGCGAGCGGCGTCAGCAGATCGAGCGCTGCCAGCACCTTGTCGTCGAGCAGCACCGGACTGGTGAAATCCCGGCCGCCATGGACGACCCGATGGCCGACCGCGACGAGCGCATCGGCACCCAGGTGGGCATCGACCCATTCCAGCAACCCGCCCAGCAGGGCTTCGTGATCGGCCGATGCGTCGGGCCAGCGCCGCTCGCCGATGACGAGGCTGGCGGCATCCCGGGCGATGAAATGCGGCGCAGTACCGATGCCTTCGATCTCGCCGCGGGCGACCAGGCCGTGCTCGTTGGTCTCGAACAGGCCGAACTTGATGCTGGAGGAGCCGGCGTTGAGCGCCAGAACGGCATCGGTCATGACGCCGCTCCCGCGCGCGCCATCAGCACGGCGATGGCGCAGGACGCGATGCGCGTCCGTTCGGAATCCGCACGGCTGGTCAGGATGATCGGCACGCGCGCGCCGACGACCACGCCGGCGGCATCGGCGCCGGCCAGGAACGACAGCTGCTTCGCCAGCATGTTGCCCGCCTCCAGATCGGGCACGACCAGGATGTCGGCCTGGCCGGCGACCGGCGAGACGATGCCCTTTTGCTTCGCTGCGGCGGGGCTGACCGCATTGTCGAAGGCGAGCGGTCCGTCGACCAGGCCGCCGGTGATCTGGCCGCGGTCGGCCATCTTGCACAAAGCCGCCGCATCCACCGTCGAGCGCATCAGCGGATTGACCGTCTCGACCGCGGCCAGGATCGCGACCTTGGGCAGTTCCGTCCCCATGATATGGGCGAGCTCGATGGCGTTCTGGATGATGTCGCGCTTTTCCTCGAGCGTCGGCGCGATGTTGAGTGCGGCATCGGTGATCAGCAGCGGCCGCGGGTATGACGGCACATCCATGACATAGACATGGCTGAGCCGCCGCTCGGTACGCAGCCCGGTGTCATGGGCCACGACCTCGTGCATCAGCTCGTCGGTATGGAGCGAGCCCTTCATCAGCAAGGCGGCCTCGCCGGAGCGCACCAGCGCCACGGCCGCGGCAGCCGCGGCATGGCTGTGCGGCACGTCGACGATGCGATAGGCCCCGATATCGAGCCCGGCTTCTGCCGCCACGGCCCGGATTTTCGTTTCCGGCCCGACCAGGATCGGCACGACCAGCCCGGCCTTGGCCATCTCGATCGCGGCGCCCAAGGAAAGATCGTCGCACGGATGGGCGACCGCGACCGGCACCGGCGGCTCCCCCGCCGTGCGGACCAGCAGATCGCGGAAGCGCTGGTGCCTACTCAGCCGCACCTCGGGCAGTTCGATGCGTGGGCGCCGCACCTTCTCGGTCGGCGCCTGCACCTCGGCCGTGCCGGTGATGACCGCGTGGCCGGTCTGGTTGGTGCAGACGCAGTCGAAGATGATTCGATGCTTCGCAGGATTCTTTTCCCGCGCCGTCACCGTCGTGGTGATCGTGTCGCCGATCGCGACCGGTGCGCGGAAATGCAGATCCTGCGACAGGTAGATCGTGCCGGGACCCGGCAGCCTGGTGCCGAACAGGGCCGAGATCAGCGCGCCGCCCCACATGCCATGCGCGATGATCTTGTGGAACAGGTCGGTCTCGGCATAGGCCGGATCCATATGCGCCGGGTTGACATCGCCCGACACGGCGGCGAACAGGTCGATGTCTTCCTGGGCCAGCGTCCGCACGCTGCTGGCACTTTCGCCGACCGCGATCTCGTCGAAGGTGCGGTTCTCGATCATCAGATCGTTGGTTGCAGCGATCAAATTCATGATGGCGCTCACTTTTCCAGAACGTAGGAACCGGGGGCGGCAGGACCGTCGCCCAAGGTCGGGGGCTGCTGCGCGATCCCGCTGCGCTGGCCGAGCCATTCGGTCCAGACCGGCCACCAGGACCCGTCGCGCCGTTCGGCCGTGGCGGCCCAGGCATCGGGATCGACATAGAGGGCGCCGGCCGGGTGGGTCCCGAGGCGGAACGAGCGATGGGGATGCCCGGGTTCGCTGACGATGCCGGCGTTATGGCCGCCCGAGGTCAGCACGAAGGTGACCTCGCCCGGGTTGAGCTGGTGGATCTTGTAGACCGAGTGCCAGGGCGCGATATGGTCGCTCTCGGTGCCGACGACGAAAAACGGCAGCCGGATATCGGTGAGCGACACCGGCTTGCCGCCGGCCGCGAAATGCTCCTGGGCCAGTTCGTTGTTGAGGAACAGGCGGCGCAGATATTCCGAATGCATGCGCGCCGGCATGCGGGTACCGTCCGCATTCCACGCCATCAGGTCGCTCGCCTCGTCATGGCGGCCCAGCATGTAGCGGTTGATCGCCTGGGACCAGATCAGGTCGTTCGAGCGCAGCATCTGGAAGGCGCCGGACATCTGCGCGCTGTCGAGTGTGCCTTGCTCAGCCATGACATCGTCGAGAAAGGCCAGCTGGCTCTCGCTGATGAACAGCTGCAGCTCGCCCGCCTCGGTGAAATCGGTTTGGGCGGCGAGCAGGGTGAGGCTCGCCAGGCGCTCGTCGCCGTCGCGCGCCATCGCCGCCGCCGTGATCGACAGCAGCGTGCCACCCAGGCAATAGCCGCAGCCATGGACCGGCACGGGCCCGCAGATCCGCCCGATCGCATCCAGCGCCGCCATCGGCCCGAGCGTCCGGTAATCGTCCATCGACAGATCGCGCTGGTCGGAACCCGGATTGCGCCAGGAAATCGCGAACACCGTATAGCCCTGGCCGACCAGGAAGCGGATCAGCGAGTTATGGGGCGCGAGATCCAGGATGTAATATTTCATGATCCAGGCCGGCACGATCAGGATCGGCTCGGGCCGCACCGTCTCGGTCGTCGGTGTGTATTGAATGAGTTCGATCAGCGCGTTGCGGAACACGACCTTGCCCGGCGTGACCGCCAGCGTGTCGCCGACCGCGTAGATCGGGGTGTGCGCGGGCGTGCCGGTCACCTTCTGGCGCAGGTCCTCGACCAGATTGGCAAGTCCGTCCGGAATATTCTGCCCGCCGGTCTTCACGGTTTCCGCCATCACCTCGGGATTGAGCCAGGGCAGGTTGGACGGCGAGAGGATGTCGAGCATTTGGCGGATGCCGAACGACACGACCTGGGCGCTGTGCTTGCCGACCGCATCGCCACCGTCGCTCGCCTCGGCCCACCATTCCTCCATCAGCAGAAACGCCTGGTGCAGGAAGGCATAGGGCGGCTGCTGCCAAGCCGGATCGCGGAAGCGATGGTCGTTCGGCAGCGGGTCGACGACATGCTGTCCGACGGCCGCTTCCAGGACGCGACGGCTTTGCTTGAGTGCCTTCCCAGCAAGCTCTGCCCGGCGGAACGGCGCGTTGGCCAGATTGAGCCCCCAGTCGGCATAGGCGAGCCAGAGCCCGACCGGCGACAGGCCCGAGGTCAGCCGCGCCTCGCCGGCATGAAACATCCGATCCAGATCGCGCAACGCCGGTCGGCGGACCTCGCCCAGCGGCGGCAGCACAATGCCGGAAGCCGCAGCCTTCTGGGGATCGCGCAACGTCGGTGTGTTCAAGCCATCCATGGCGGCCGCTCCATCATTGATGAGAACCCGATTGTGCAGTGCACGCGCGCTGCTGGGTTTGATCTCGATCAAGTCGGAGAGCGGCTTTCACGCCTAGCGTCCGGGCATCCGACTGGAAGGACACCCGAGAATGTCAGTAGAAGCGACTACCGCGCCGCCGATCCAAACCAGTCGGACCGCGTTCATCGTCGCCTGGGCGTTCTGCCTGATCTTCTATTTCGGGCAGTACGCGCTGCGCTCGGCACCCGGCGTAATGATCCCGGAATTGACCGAAACGTTCGGGCTGACGGCCCTCGGCGTCAGCGCGCTGATCGGCCTCTACTATTATACCTACTCGAGCTTCGCGATCCTGGCCGGCGCCTCGCTCGACCGGTTCGGCGCCAAATCCGTGATCCCGATCGGCATTCTGATGACGGCGCTGGGCGCGGTGCTGTTCGGGCTGGGCTCGGCCGCCGGGGCCGAGACTGGGCGCCTGTTCCAGGGTGCAGGCTCCGCCTTCGCCTTCACCGGTGCCGTCTATCTGGCCTCGCACGGCTTTCCGGCCAAATATCTGGCGACGGCGATCGGCTTCACCCAATGTTTCGGCATGCTGGGCGGCTCGGTCGGGCAGTTCGCGGTCGGTCCGCTGATCCATGGCGCAATCAGCTGGCAGCATTTCTGGATCTTCGCCGGCGTGGCGCTCGCCGTTCTTGCGGTGCTGATCTGGATCTCGACGCCGGCCGGTCATGATGCGCGGCCGCCAGGGTCGGCGAAGCTCCTGTCGATGTTCACGCCCTACAAGACCGTGCTCACCAACCCGCAGTCCTATCTCTGCGGCTTCACCGCCGGCCTCCTGTTCCTGCCGACCACGATCGGCGACATGATCTGGGGCGTGCCGTTCCTGCGCGAGGGGCTGGGCGTCGATTATGCCGACGCGGTCAACCGGGCGACCATGGTGCCGCTCGGCTGGGTCATCGGCTGCCCGCTGCTGGGCTATGTGGCCGACCGCATCGGCCGGCGCAAGCCGGTGCTGATCGGCGGTGCGCTGGTCATGCTCGCCTCGGCCGCGACCTTCGTCTATCTGCCCGGCTTCGCCCCGCCCTATCTTCTGGGCCTGCTGCTGGGCATCGGCTCCGGCGCCGCGATGATCCCCTACTCCTCGATCAAGGAGGTCAATCCGGACCGGGTCAAGGGCAGCGCCACCGGCGCCATCAATTTCCTGGTCTTCACCCTGAGCGCGCTCGTCGCGCCGGTCTCCGGCTGGCTCTTGACCGATCTGGCGGGTAACGCGCCCCGGACCCTGGGCGTGTTCCAGGAAGCCGGCGGCGCCGGCATGGCGGCGATCGTGCTCGCCATCGTGCTCGCCTGCTTCATCCGGGAAACCGGCTCCGCCGTTGCCCGGAAGGTGCTGTCATGAACGATCATCATACCGACATGAGCCCCCTCGTCGAGATGACCCGGCGGCGGGTCGCAGGGCCGGCCCGGACCAGCCGTCCGGCCTATGTCGATCTGCTGCCGCCGTGCAACCAGACCTGTCCGGCCGGCGAGGATATCCAGGCTTGGCTGAGCCTGGCCCAGGACGGCAAATGGCAACAGGCCTGGGAAAGCCTGATCCGCGACAACCCGCTGCCGGCGGTACATGGCCGGGTCTGCTATCACCCGTGCGAAAGCGCCTGCAATCGCGCCGAGCTCGACAGCAGCGTCAGCATCCATTCGATCGAGCGTTTCCTCGGCGACAAGGCCGTGGCCGAGGGCTGGCTGCCGCCGCGCGATGCGGCCCCGAGCGGCAAGAAAATATTGGTTGTCGGCGCCGGCCCCAGCGGTCTGTCGGCCGCCTATCATCTGGCGCGCCTCGGCCATGAGGTCGAGATCCGCGACGCCGGGCCGCTGCCCGGCGGCATGCTGCATTTCGGCATTCCCGCCTACCGGCTGCCGCGCGACGTGCTGATGCAGGAGATCGCCCGGATCGAGGCGATGGGCGTGCGCATCACGCTCAATCACAAGGTCGCGGACGTGCTGGCCGAAAAGGCCGCCGGCGGCTTCGACGCGGTATTCGTCGCGATCGGCGCCCAGGCCGCTCGCCATGTCGACATCCCGGCGCGCGATGCCGCCCATGTCGTCTCAGCCATCAATCTGCTGCACGAGGTCAGCGCCGGTAACGCGCCCAAGCTCGGCCGCCGCGTCGTGATCTATGGCGCCGGCAATACCGCCATGGACGCCGCCCGTACGGCAAAGCGGCTCGGCGCCGAGGAAGCGCTGATCGTGTTCTTCTCCGACCGTGCCCATATGGAAGCCCATGCGTTCGAGGCCGAAGAGGCCTTGAGCGAGGGTGTCAAGATCAAGTGGCTGAGCAGCATCCGCGACATCGGCGCCGACGAGTTGCAGGTCGAGTTGATGGCGCTCGACGCGGACGGCGTGCCGCAGCCAACCGGCAAGTTCGAAACGCTGCAGGCCGACTCGGTCGTGCTCGCCCTCGGCCAGCATGCCGAAAGCGATTTCCTGAAGGACATCCCGGGCGTGGCCCTGACACCGGACGGCACGGTCGTCGTCGGCAGCGACATGATGACGGGATCCCCCGGCCTGTTCGCCGGCGGCGACCTCATCTCCGGCACGCGCACCGTCACCACCGCCGTCGGCCACGGCAAGAAGGCCGCCCGCCATATCGACGGCTGGCTGCGCAGCCAGCCCTACCACGCGGCACCGAAACACCAAGTCGTGGGCTTTGCCGATCTGCACCTGCCGATCTACAGCGACGCGAAGCCGTCGCTGCAACCCGAGTTGCCGGCAGCTCAGCGTATGGATTTCGCCGAGGTGACCGGCGGATTGTCCGAGGCCGACGCCCTGCACGAGGCGCGGCGCTGCCTGTCCTGCGGAAATTGCTACGAGTGCGACGGCTGCCTTGCCGCCTGTCCGGAAACGGCGATCGCCAAGCTGGGCCCCGGCCGCGGCTATGAGGTCGACCTGGCGCTCTGTACCGGCTGCGCCGCCTGCTTCGAACAATGTCCCTGCCACGCGATCGATATGTTTCCGGAACGGATCCCAGCATGAGCACCCGGACCACGATGGACGGCAATACGGCCGCAGCCTATGTCGCCTATCGGGTGAACGAGGTCTGCGCGATCTATCCGATCACGCCATCCTCGACCATGGCGGAACTGGCCGATCAATGGAGTGCCGAAGGCGTTCCCAATATCTGGGGCAACCTACCGGTCATCCAGGAAATGCAGAGCGAGGGCGGGGCCGCCGGTGCCGTCCATGGCGCGTTGCAGTCGGGCGCGCTGACGACGACTTTCACCTCGTCCCAGGGCCTGCTGCTGATGATCCCGAACATGATGAAGATCGCCGGCGAGCTGACCTCGACCGTATTCCAGGTCGCGGCCCGGTCGATCGCGACCTCGGCGCTGTCGATCTTCGGCGATCATTCCGACGTCATGACCGTGCGCACCACCGGCTTTGCGCTCTTGTCCTCCGCCTCGGTGCAGGAGGCGCATGATATGGCGCTGATCGCGCAGGCGGCGACACTCGAAGCCCGCATCCCGTTCCTGCACTTCTTCGACGGCTTCCGCACCTCGCACGAGCTGAACACGCTCGAGCTGCTGTCCGACGCCGACATCCGCGCCATGATCGACGACGATCTGGTTCGCGCCCACCGGTCGCGGGCCCTGAGCCCGGAACATCCGTTCATCCGCGGCACGGCGCATAATCCCGACACGTTCTTTCAGGCGCGCGAGGCGGTGAATCCCTATTACGACCGGGTGCCCGCCATCGTCGAGCGCGCCATGGACCGGTTCGGCACGCTGACCGGCCGGCACTATCGACTGTTCGAGTATGAGGGCGATCCCGAGGCCGAGCGGGTGCTGGTGCTGATGGGTTCCGGTGCCGAGACCGCGCGCCAGACCGTGGCCACGCTCAGGGCCGCCGGCGAGAAGATCGGCGTGCTGCAGGTCCGGCTCTATCGCCCGTTTTCGGCCGAGCATCTGCTGGCGGCACTGCCGCTGTCGGTCCGCCGCATCGCGGTCTTGGAGAAGACCAAGGAAAGCGGCGCCACCGGCGAGCCCCTGTTCCAGGACATCGTCACCAGTCTCGCCAGCGCGTTCAGCCGGGGCGAGCGGCCGTCGCTGCCCCTGGTGATCGGCGGCCGCTATGGCCTGTCGTCCAAGGATTTCACGCCGGCGATGGTCAAGGCGACGTTCGACGCGCTCAAATCCGATCATCCCCGGACCGGCTTCACCGTCGGCATCAACGACGATGTCGGCCATACCAGCCTGGCGGTCGATGCGGATTTCACCATCGAGACCGCCGCCGTCACCCGTGCCGTGTTCTATGGCTTGGGCGCCGACGGCACGGTCGGCGCCAACAAGAACAGCGTCAAGATCATCGCCGAGGATGCCGGCCTCTTCGCCCAGGGCTATTTCGTCTATGACTCCCACAAGTCCGGCGCCCAGACGATCTCGCATCTGCGCTTCGGGCCGGACGCGATCAAGGCGCCCTATCTGATCGCGCAAGCGAGCTTCGTCGCCTGCCATCAGTTCGGCTTTCTGGAGCGGCAGGATCTGCTGCGCATCGCGGCACCCGGTGCGACATTCCTGCTGAATGCGCCCTATCCGGCCGCTGAGGTCTGGGACCATCTGCCCCGGCCGGTGCAGCAGACCATCATCGACAAGGATCTGCGCTTCTTCGTCATCGACGCCTCGGCCGTGGCGCGCGAGGTGGGTTTGGGCAGCCGGACCAATACCGTGCTGCAGACCTGCTTCTTCGCCATCTCCGGCGTGCTGCCGCGCGAGAAGGCGATCGCGCACATCAAGGAGGCGATCCACAAGTCCTATGGCAAGAAGGGCCATTCCCTGGTCGAGAAGAACTATGCCGCGGTCGACGGCACCTTGAAGCAACTACATGAAATTCCGGTCCCGGCCGAGGTGACGAGCCGCCTGGAACTGCCGCCGCTCGTGCCGGCGTCGGCACCCGCCTTCGTCAAATCGGTCACGGCCCGCATGTTCGCCGGCGAGGGCGACGAGATCCCGGTCAGCCTGATGCCGGCCGACGGCACCTTTCCGTCCGGCACCAGTGCGTTCGAGAAGCGCAACATCGCCGACATCGTGCCCGACTGGCGCGACGATCTGTGCATCCAATGCGGCCAATGCAGCTTCGTCTGCCCGCATAGCGTCATCCGGTCGAAGTATTATGGCGACGACAAGCTGGCCGGCGCACCCGAGGGCTTCAAGTCGGCCCCGGTCAATGCGCGGGGCTATCCCGAAGCGCGCTTCACCCTGCAATTCTATGTCGAGGATTGCACCGGCTGCGGCCTCTGCGTCGAGGCCTGTCCTGCCACCAGCCCGCGCGAGCCGGAGGTCAAGGCGATCAACATGGTGGCGAAGCTGCCGATCCTGGAACGGGAAAAAGCCAGCATCGCCTTCTTCGAGACCCTGCCGGTCAATGACCGCGCCCAGGTCGATTTCGCCAATGTCCGCGGCGTGCAGTTCCTGCAGCCTTTGTTCGAATTCTCCGGCGCCTGCGGCGGCTGCGGCGAGACGCCGTATCTCAAGCTGTTGAGCCAGCTGTTCGGCGACCGGCTGCAGATCGCCAACGCGACCGGCTGCTCCTCGATCTATGGCGGCAATCTGCCGGTGACCCCCTGGACCGTGGATCAGGACGGCCGCGGCCCGGCCTGGTCGAACTCGCTGTTCGAGGATAATGCCGAATTCGGCCTGGGCTTCCGCCTCGCCGCCGACAAGCATCTGGATCTGGCGCTGGGACTGCTCGCCCATCTGTCGGACAAGGTTGGTCCGGAACTCGCCAAGGCCATTGCCGTGGCACCGCAGATCCAGGAGTCCGAGATCCGCGCCCAGCGCATCCGGGTGGCCGAACTCAAGGTCCGGCTGCTGACCCTATCGGAGCCGGCGGCGCTCGATCTGCTCTCGGTCGTCGATCATCTGGTCCGGCGCAGCATCTGGATCGTCGGCGGTGACGGCTGGGCCTATGACATCGGCTATGGCGGGCTCGACCATGTGCTGGCCTCCGGCAAGAACGTGAAGGTGCTGGTGCTCGATACCGAGGTCTATTCGAACACCGGCGGCCAGGCCTCGAAGGCGACGCCGCTGGGGGCCGTGGCCAAGTTCGCCGCGGCCGGCAAGCGGACCAATCGCAAGGACCTGGCGCTGCAGGCCATCGCCTATGGCAATGTCTATGTCGCCCAGGTCGCGATGGGCGCCAACCCGCAGCAGACGCTGGAGGCCTTCCGCGAGGCCGAGGCCTATGACGGCCCATCGCTGATCCTGGCCTACAGCCATTGCATCGCCCATGGCATCGACATGCGCTTCGGCATGAAGCAGCAGGATCTGGCGACGGCGAGCGGCTATTGGCCCTTGTTCCGCTTCAACCCGATGATGCGGACCGTCGATGAATCGCCGTTCCGGCTGGACTCGCCGCGCCCGCGCATCCCGTTCAAGGACTATGCCTATAACGAAAGCCGCTACCGCTCGCTGACCCAGACCCGCCCGGCCGAGGCCGATGCGCTGCTGGCCATGGCCCAGCGCGCCGTCGACGAGAAATACAGGCAGTACGAAGATCTGGCCCAGCGCGACGGCAGCCGGTTCAACGCGGACGCCCACCCCGAGACCACGGCCTGAGCCAGGCAAAGGAGCATCGCCATGTCGCTTGCCACCCATTATCTGGGCCTGTCGCTGAAAAACCCGCTGATCGCGTCCGCCTCGCCCGCCAATGCCGAGTTGGATCATCTGCGCCGTCTGGAGGATGCCGGCGCCGCGGCCGTGGTGCTGCCGTCGCTGTTTCAGGAGCAGATCGAGGCCGATGCCGAGTTGGAGGAGCGTATCCTGGGCCGCATGGCCCATAATTCGCCGGAAGCGTCGAGCTACCTGCCCGCGGCCGCCGGGCCCTATGGCGTGGGATCGGATGCCTACCTGAACCTGATCCGGCGGGCGCGCGAGGCGCTCTCGATCCCGGTCATCGCCAGCCTGAACGGCGCCACCGAAGCCGGCTGGACCGAACATGCCCAGCTGATGGCTAAGGCGGGCGCCCAGGCCATCGAACTCAACATCTATTTCGTGCCGATCGACCTGGGCCTGAGCGGCCAACAGGTCGAGGACCGCTATGCCGGCATCGTCGCCGGCGCCCGACGGCATGTCACGGTGCCGCTCTCGGTCAAGCTCTCGCCCTATGTGAGCGCGCTCGGCCATCTGGCCGGGCGTCTCCACGACAGCGGCGCCAGCGGGTTGGTGCTGTTCAACCGCCTGATGCAGCCGGATTTCGATCTCGCAACCCTGCGCCTGACCCACGGCGTGCATCTGAGCACGCCGGCCGAAATGCCGCTGCCGCTGCTCTGGACGTCGCTGCTGGCCGGTCGGACGAAATTGTCGCTCGCCGGATCGACCGGCGTGCACAGCGGCGACGATATGGTGAAGTATCTGCTGGCGGGCGCCGATGTGGTCATGACCACGTCGGCGGTGCTGCGCCATGGTCCCGGCCGGATGACCCAGATGCTGAACGATCTCAGCCTCTGGCTCGAGCTTCGCGAGTTCCACTCGGTCGCCGACATGCGCGGCCTGTTGAGCTGGGTCCGTTCGCGCCATCGCGAAGAATACGGCCGGCCGAGCTATATCAAGATGCTGGAAGCCGGCCCGGCGGTTTGATCGAGATCAATACGCCGGTCGCCGACACCTGCGCCTCCTGGATCGAACCCTAGCTTCAGGAGGCGCATCCCATGCTGCTGGCCATATCAGTCCTCAAGGACTACGCCATCGACGCGACCGACGGCCGGATCGGCACCGTCAGCGACTTCCTGTTCGACGACAAGACCTGGAAACTGCGCTGGCTGGTCGTCGATGTCGGGAGCTGGCTGGTCGGACGCACCGTCCTGATCCATCCCTCGGCGATCACCGGCGCGAACCATGAACGCCGGGACCTTGGCCTGGCGCTGACGAGAGCCAAGGTCGAGGCCAGCCCGGAGACCCGCGAAGACGAACCCGTCTCCCGCCAGATCGAGTTCAACCTGCATAGCTACTATGGCTGGGACCCGCTCTGGGCCGGCAACAGCTATTTCGGCGGCGGCGCCATGGCCTCGCCCCTGCTATCGCCGCCGCTCATCGGCGGCCTGTCGCCCGGCGAGGCAGCCGGCATCGGGGACGGTGCGAACGAGGGCGATCCGCATCTGCGCAGCATCGCCGCCGTCACCGGCTACCATCTCCACGCGACCGACGGCACCATCGGTCATGTCGAGAATTTCCTGATCGATGACGCGAGCTGGGCGGTGCACTATCTGATCGCCGACACCCGCGACTGGTGGCCGGGCAAACACGTGCTGCTGTCGCCCCACGCCGTCCAGGACATCAGCTTTCTGGAGCGCAAGATCAGCCTGACGGTCTCCCGCGATCAGGTCATGACGAGCCCGCCTTGGGATCCCGCACATGCCATTGAACGCGCCTATCAAGCGCGGCTGCACGGGCACTATGCCTGGCCGGACTACGGATCAAATTGACACCGGGAGCGACCGGGACCTCAACGGCACTTCTTTTCAAATAGGACTAACGGCAAACCTGCACGCCGGTGCGATATTGACCGCGATCGAGCGATGGCGATGATCAAGCCGTCGGGCGCTCGGATCAAAGGCCGATTTGAACAACGAATGTGCAGGCTACCAGATGGCTCGGATCGTCCTTATCCACGCATTGCGTCATTCGCCGCCGCCGATCGAAGCCGCGTTCAGAGAGCTGTGGCCCGAGGCCACCCTGATGAATCTGCTCGACGACAGCCTCTCTGCCGACCTGGCCCGGGACGGCAAGCTGACGGCCGCGATGACGCAGCGTTTCCTCGATCTCTCGGACTATGCCCTTCGCACCGGATGTGACGGCATCCTGTTCACTTGCTCCGCCTTCGGCAGCTGCATCGATGCGGTGAAATCCGCCCATCCCAACCTTCCGGTCTTGAAGCCGAACGAGGCGATGATCGAGGAGGCGGCCGCGGCCGGCACCCGTGTCGGCCTGATGGCGAGCTTCGGGCCGACCCTGCAAACCATGCCGGCCGAATTTCCCACGAACCTGGCGCTGCGGCTGACGTTGATCGAGGGCGCTCTGGCAGCCCTCGATCGCGGCGACGGCGACCTGCATGATCGTCTGGCGGCGGAGGCATCCCAAAGTCTGAAAGAGTGCGACGTCATCGCACTCGCACAATTCAGTCTGGCCCGCGCCGCTCGTCACGTCGAAGCCGCGACAGGGTTGCCGGTGCTGACGACGCCGCACAGCGCCGTTCGGAAGTTGAAGCGCTATTTCGACTAGGGATCTTGTCCGGTCGGAACAGCGGATATTCAGGTTGCCGTCGGCCGCGTAGACGCCGCCGATGTTGATGGCTGCTTCGACAGGGACGGTGCGACAAATGGGTACCAACGCAGGCTACCGGCGGCGCTTCCAATCCGTGTAATCTGACGAGCAGTTGTATCGGTGCGTCGATTTCACTGTAAGGCAGGGAAAGAGAGATGCTCACTCTTACCATCAACGGACAGTCGCGCGAGGTCGATGCGCCGGAGGACATGCCGCTCTTGTGGGTGTTGCGTGACCATCTGGGTCTGGTCGGCACCAAATATGGCTGTGGCATTGCCCAATGCGGCGTCTGCACCGTGCATGTGGGTGGCAAGCCGGTGCGGTCATGCCAATTGGTCGTCGGCGATGTCGGCACCCGCGCCGTCGTCACCATCGAAGGGGTCGGCAGCACGCCCCACGGCGCCCGGCTCCAGCAGGCCTGGATGGAGGGCTCCGTGCCGCAATGCGGCTATTGCCAGGCCGGCCAGATCATGTCGGCCACGGCGTTGCTGGACAGCAACCCCAACCCGGACGATTCGGACATCGACGCGGCCCTGGCGGGCAATCTCTGTCGCTGCGGCACCTACATCCGCATCCGCCGGGCGATCAAGAACGCCGCCGCCAAATCGGCTTGACCCATGAAAAAGATCATCGGTATCGGCGTCGCAGTCGTTGCGGCCGGAGCACTTGGTTTCGCGGGCTGGCTGTTTCTCGGCCGTGATCCGATGTCCTTCGCGGGCGGCCGGGCCGTGGCGCTGGCGGACTATAAAGGCGGCGATGTCACCGGCGTTCCGGCCCAGCTTGCCGGTGCCGATCTGGTGAAGCGCGGCCAGTATCTCGTCCATGCTGCCGACTGCCAGGCCTGCCACACGGCCCCCGGCGGCACGCCCTTCGCCGGCGGCTTTGCCTTCAACATGCCGTTCGGCACGATCTATTCGACCAACATCACGCCGGACAAGCAAACCGGCATCGGCAACTACACCGACGCCCAGTTCTTGGGCGCCGTGCACCAGGGCATTCGCGCCGATGGCGAGAGGCTCTATCCCGCCATGCCCTACACCTCCTACACCGCCATGACCGACGCCGACGCGCTCGCGATCAAGGCCTATCTCTTCTCGCTGGCACCGGTCTCGGCCCCGCCGAAGCAAGCCCAGCTGTCCTGGCCGTACAACCAGCGCGGCCTGCTGGCGCTCTGGGACGTGATGTTCAATCCCGACGAACGCTTCCGGCCCAACAATGCCCAGAGCCCGCAATGGAATCGGGGCGCCTATCTGGCCGAGGCGATGGGCCATTGCGGCGAGTGCCACACGCCGCGCAACGTCGCCTACGGGCTCGACAACCACCGCAAATTTGCGGGCGCCCTCACCGCCGGTTGGCGCGCCTACAACATCACCGGCGACAAGAATGCCGGCCTCGGCGATTGGACCGACGAGGACATCTATCTCTACCTCTCCACCGGTCATGCCAACGGACATGGCGGTGCCGCGGGCCCGATGGGCGAGGCCACGGACAACAGCCTCAGCTACCTGGTGCCCGATGATGCCCATGCGCTGGTGACCTATCTGCGCAGCATCCCCGCCCATACGAGCGACCTGCCGCGCACCGTCACCACGCCGGCACCGGCGTCGCACAAGGAGGGTCTGATGGCGGATGCCGATCCGCGCGGCGAAAGGATCTTCGCCGGCGCCTGTGCCAGCTGTCACGACTGGACCGGTGTCAGCCCCGTCACCGGCTACGCCACGCTCACCGGCGTGCGCGCGGTGAACGATCCCAGCGCCACCAATGTGGCGCAGACGGTCATCAACGGCGTCGACCGCAAGACATCCCAGGGCAAGATCTTCATGCCGGCCTTCGGCGAGGGCTATTCCGACGACGACATCGCGGCCGTCGCCAACTATGTCACCGGCCGTTTCGGGGCCAAAGGCGCGCACCTGACCGGCAGGGATGTGGCCGATCTGCGCAGGCAGGCGAGCCAGCAGCCCAATTCCCAGGAGGCACCCCATGGCTGACATCCAGTCCAAGTTTGCCCAGTCCGATGCCTATCTCTCGGCGCTGATCCGCGAGGTGCGCGCCACACCGGCAGCCAGCGCTTCGTCGATCATGGGACGGCGCAGTTTCTTCAAGCTGACCGGTGCCGGCGCCGCCGGGCTGGTCCTGGGCTTCCACCTCGGCGAGGCGGCGTTCGCGGCCGAGACGCCGGATGACAGCACCCAGGCGATGAACGCCTTCATCCGCATCGCCCCGGACAACAATATCACGATCTATTCCAAGGCCCCGGAGATCGGCCAGGGCATCAAGACCTCGTTCGGCGTGATCATCGCCGACGAACTCGACGCCGACTGGGCCCACGTCGTGATGGAGCAGGCCGACATCAATACCGCGGTCTATGGCTACCAGGGGGCCGGCGGTTCGACCTCGATCCCGCGCGCCTGGGATCAGCTGCGTCAGGCCGGCGCCGGCGCCAAAGCGATGCTGATCGCCGCCGCCGCCCAGCAGTGGGCGGTGGATGCGTCCGAGATTACCGCCAAGGAGTCGGTCTTGACCCATGCCGCCAGCGGCAGGTCGGCCACCTACGGGTCGCTTGCCGTGGCGGCGGCGAAACTGCCGGTGCCCGATCCGAAGAGCCTGAAGCTCAAGACCCGCGCCGAATACCGCCTGATCGGCAAGCGCTATCGCGGCGTCGACGATCCCAAGGTCGTCACCGGCCAGCCGCTGTTCGGCATCGATGTCCAGGTTCCGGGCATGGTCTATGCCAACTACACCAAATGTCCGGCGGCGGGCGGCAAGGTCCGGTCCTTCAATCTGGACGAGATCAAGGCCCAGCGCGGCGTGATCGACGCCTTTGCCTTGGACGGCACCGGCGTGCCGATCGAAGTGATGCCGGGTGTCGCCATCATCGCCAAAGACACCTGGAGCGCCTTCCAGGCCAAGGACAAGCTCAAGGTGGATTGGGACTTGAGCGAGGCCTCGAAGGATTCCTCGTCGCACTTCGCGGCCGAGGCCAAGAAGCTCGCGACCAATTTCCCGAACAAGCCGGACGACGATGTCGGCGACGTCGACAAGTCCTTCGCCGCCGCGGCCAAGACGGTCGAGGCCTATTACGAATATCCCTTTGCCGCCCATGTGCCGCTGGAACCCATGAACACCACGGCGCACTGGCATGACGGGGTGATGGAAATGTGGGTGCCGACCCAGCAGCCCGATCGCGGTCTGCCGCTGGTCGCGAAATCGGCCGGCATCGCGCAGGAACAGATCCGGATGCACCAGACCCGCGTCGGCGGCGGTTTCGGACGGCGGCTGGTCAATGACTATACCTGCGAGGCCGCGGCCATCGCGCGCAAGGTCGCGGCGCCGGTCAAGCTGCAATGGACCCGCGAAGACGATTTCACCCATGATTTCTACCGCCCGGCCGGCTACCACCAGTTCAAGGGGGCGATCGACAAGGACGGCAGGCTCGACGCCTGGCGCGAACATTTCATCACCTTCACCGCCGACGGCAAAAAGGAAGCCACGGGCGCCAACCTCACCGACAATCTGAGATATTCGATCAAGGCGCCCAACCTGCGCCGGGCCAAGACCATGTTCCCGCTCAAGGTCCCGACCGGCGCCTGGCGCGCGCCGGGCGACAATGCCCAGGTCTTCGCGGCTCAAAGCTTCATGCATGAACTGTCGCTCGCTGCAGGCCGCGACCATGTCGAGTTCCTGATCGATGCCGTGAACCGCGACGTGCCGGCGCTGGCGCCCAAGGACCCGACCGTCAACTTCAGCCCCAAGCGGACCACCGACGTGATCAAGCTGTGCGCCGAGCAGGCGGGCTGGGGCAAGAAACTGCCGAAGGGCAGCGGTCTGGGCCTCGCCTGGTGCTATTCCCACGCCGGCCATGTGGCCCAGGCGGTCGAGCTCAGCGTGGATGCCGACAAGCGGATCAAGATCGAGCGCATCGTGGTGGTGCTCGATGTCGGCCCGATCATCGACCTGCAGGGTTCCGAAGCCCAGGCGCAGGGTGCGTCGACCGACGCGCTCTCGACCGCCATGGGCCTCAAGATCACCATCGAAAAGGGCGTGATCCGGGAGCAGAACTACAATGCCTATCCGATCCTGCGCCTGCCCTTCGCGCCCATGACGATCGATGCCTTTTTCATCCAGTCGGACAATCCGCCGACCGGCATGGGCGAACCCGCCTTCCCGGCGCTGGCGCCGGCATTGGGCAACGCCATCTTCGCCGCCACCGGCGAGCGCGTGCGCCAGATGCCGCTCCGCGAGCTCGGCTACTCGCTGGCGGTCTGACGGATCGGCCCCAGGTTCAAACCGCCGGGGCCGTCGCCTGATCGCAGATCTTCTGGTCGGCGATCGCTTGCGATAGGCTCCGACGAACGGCAAGCTATCAAGCCCTATTGGAGGAGACCGAACGAGATGGCCGAAAAAGCGACCTCGACCGCGCCGATCGAGCAGAGGGCGGCCGCCGTCGAGATGGTCTTGAGGCGCCATGACATGCTGCCCGACGGCTTCGTCGACGATTTCACCGAACATGCGGACGATGCCTGGGTCACGGCCAACGGGGCGCAGATGGTCGCCCGCGCCTGGACCGATCCGGCCTTCCGCGCGCGCATGCTGGCCGACGGCACGGGGGCTGCCCGCGACATGGGTTTCGAGTTTCCGGAGCACCACCGGCATCTGGTCGTGCTGGAGAACACGCCGGACGTCCATAATGTGATCGTCTGCACGCTCTGCTCCTGCACCGCCTACACGATCATCGGCGCCGCACCCGGCTGGTACAAGGACCTGGACTACCGCGCCCGCGTGGTGCGCCAATCCCGGACCGTGCTGGGCGAAATGGGTCTCGACCTGCCGGCCAGCACGGAGATCCGGGTCTGGGACACGACGGCCGATACCCGCTACATGGTGCTGCCGTTGCAGCCGCCGGCGACCGAGGGCTGGCCGGTCGACAAGCTGGCGGCGATCGTCACGCAGGATGCCTTGATCGGCGCCGCGCGCCTCGACGTGACCAAGGGCTAGGGCGATGGACAGTCTGCATGATCTGGGCGGCAAGCAAGGCTTCGGCCGCGTCAATTATCCCGACGCGCCGCATGAGGAAACCTGGGAACCGCTGGTCCGCGCGCTGACCGCCGCGGGGATCCGCAACCATGTCTTCAACATGGACGAATGGCGCCACGCCATCGAGCGCATGGCGCCGAAGCACTATCTGACCGCGCCCTATTTCGAACGCCATCTGACGGCCGTCGCCACGTTGCTGGTGGAGAAGGGCCTGGTCACCCGCGAGGCGCTTCAAGCGATGGTCGAGGGCGGCTTCCCGCTTGCCGGGCCGATCGGTCCCGGCCGGCTGGCGGCACCGCCGCAAGATTTCGCGATCGGCGATCGGGTGCGCGTGAAGAACGAGTATGTGCCGGGCCATGTCCGGATGCCCGGCTATATTCGGGGCAAGACCGGTGTCGTCGTCGGCGTGACACCGCCCTATCCCTTCCCCGATGCCGCCGCGCACAACATGCAGGCAACGATGGAGCCGACCTACGATGTCCGCTTCCGCTCGCGCGACCTGTGGCCGGACTCCTGCGACGACGCCTTGAACCATGTCGGCGTGTTCCAGAGCTATCTGGAAAAGGTCGCGGAAGACTGATCGGGCTCAGTCCTTCGGGATGAGGGATGCCCGATCGGATGCGGTGACCGGCAGGACCATGTCAGGGCCGATGGGTCGGAATGATATAGGGCAGCCCGCCGTCGCTGCCGATCACCGCGCTGACGCCATAGGCGGCCTCCAGATGGGCGGAGGTCAGCACCTCGGTCCAGGGGCCCTCGGCATGGACGCGGCCGGCGCTCAACATCACCAGACGATCGGAGAAACGGCCGGCGAGGCCCAGGTCGTGAATCGCGATAAGGGCGCCGATGCCCAGCTCTTTGGCCACGGCCCGGACGATCGTCATGGTTTCGAGCTGGTGGCGCAGGTCGAGGGCACTGGTCGGCTCGTCGAGCAGCATCAGGCGGCCGCCCTGGGCCAATGCCCGTGCCAGCAGAACGCGCTGGCGTTCGCCGCCGCTCAGCTCGCCGAACCGGCGCATGGCCAGGGTTTCGAGGCCCAGCCGTTCCAGCACGCCCAGCACGATCTCGCGATCGCGGCGGCCGGAGCCATAGGCGCGATGGGGTGCGCGGCCGAGGGCGACCATCTCGATCACCGGCAACGACAGAGCCGCACCCGCCTGCTGCGGCACATAGGCGATCGCCCGGGCGAGGTCGCGCCGGCCATAGCCCGCGACCGGACGGCCTTCGAGGTCGATCCGCCCGCTGCCGGGCTTCAGGATGCGGTTGATGCATTTCAGCAAGGTGCTCTTGCCGGCGCCGTTCGGCCCGACCAGGCTCACGACCTCGCCGGGCGCCACCGCCAGGTCGATGCCGCGGAGGACCGGCCGATGGGCGTAGCGATAATCGAGGCCGGCGACGGTGAGCGTCATGCCGACAGCTCCTCGCGCCGGGCGAGCAGCAGATGCAGGAAGATCGGCACGCCGACATAGGCGACGATGATGCCGACCGGAATGATCACCGGAGCGAAAGCCAGACGGCCGATCATGTCGGCAACCAGCAATAGCAACGCCCCTGTAATCGCCGAGAACGGCAGCAGGGTCCGATGGTCGCCGCCGACCAGGAAACGCGCGATATGCGGCGCCACCAGGCCGACGAAGCCGATCACCCCGGTAAAACTGACGATGCCGGCCGCGATCAGCACGGCCACCATCGTCACCAGAATCCGGGTCCGGGCGACGGCGAAACCGAGCGAGGCCGCAATCTCGTCGCCGCCGGCGGCGAACGCGTTGAGCGCCCAGGCATGGCCCATCAGGACCGGGAACCCCATGAGCAGGATGGCGCCGGCGATCCGGACCTCCTGCCAGGTGCTGCCGTTGATGGTGCCGAACGTCCAATGGACGATGGCGGCGAGCTGCTGCTCGGTCGCGACGAACTGCACCGTCGCGGTCGCGGCGCCGAACAGATAGGTCAAGCCGACGCCGCCCAGGATGAGCGTGATCGACGAGACGCCGCGCAGGGCCGAGAATCCGAGCACGAGGCCCGCGCACAGGATCGCCGACAGGAAGGCGGCGCCGACGGTCCAATAGGGTCCGGTGCCGGGCAGGTTGGCGAGCCCGAACAGGATCGCGAGCGAGGCGCCGAACGCCGCCGCCGGCGAGATGCCGAGCGTATAGGGGCTGACCAGCGGATTGCGCGTGATGCCCTGCATCGCGACGCCGGCCAAGGACAGGCCGGCGCCACCGATCATGGCCATCACCGTCCGCGGCAGGCGCAATTGCTGCAGCACCAGGATCTGGGTCTGGGTGATGTCGGCCACGTCCTCGGGCGGCAGCAGCGGCGCCAGCAGCGCCCGCAGCGTCTTGCCGATCGGCAGGGTCTCGACGCCGAGGCCGGTCGAGGCCAATGCTGCCAGGATCAACAGCGCCAGCCCGGCGAAGATCAGCATGCGCTGTCGCAGGCGATGCCGTCGCAGCAACGCGAGCAGTTCCGCCCGGACCGCCGTCGCCTCGATCATTGGCGTAACTCCGCCAGAGAGACCCAGTCCTGGCCCGGATAGGGCACGCCCTGAAAGGTTTCGAGCCAGGTTCGCATGGCATCGGCCGGATCGATATCGGCAAACCGCTCGGGGTAGAGCCATTTGGCGATCTGCAGTGCGCCGATGATCTTCGAGCAGCCGGCCGCCAGGAAATAGCCGATATGATAGACGCGGCCTTCCTGAACCGCCGGCAAGCTGGCAAAGCCCGGCCGGGCGGCAATGGCGTTCAGCACCTGGATCGAGAGCGCCCGGCTGGTCGGCTTATATTGCGGCGGCGCCAGCTTGATGATGATGTCGGGGTGCCGGGCCAAGATCTCCTCCGGATCGACATCGAAGCCCTGGACATTGCCGCGGGCGGCAGGCTGGCCCAGAATATCGATGTCGCCGAACACATTGATGCCGCCGCCGGATTCGATCATGTCGTGCCAGCCGGAGCCTTTCAGCAGGGTTTTATACTCGCCCTTTTCCTCCAGATAGACCCGCTTGCGCACGACGCCTTTCAAACGCTCGGCCAGCAGGTCGCGATAGTGGCGATAGAAGCCATTGAGCTGTGCCGCACGCTCCGGCTGCTGGTAGAGCCGGCCCAGCAGCTCGACATTCTGTTCGTGCTTCAAGACGTCCCATCCGGTGATCACCACCACCGGAATGCCGAACGGCTTCAGCACGTCCGTGGCGTTCTGCCAGTCGCTGTTGCGCGGGAAGAACACGACGTCGGGACGCATCGCCACGATCGCCTCGAAATTCGGACTGTCCTGCCCCTGACCGGCGACCATGGCCCGGGTCACGGTCGGCCAGTAGTCGGGCTCTTTGGTCGGATCGATATCGTCGCCGACCACCACGCCCATGCCGGCGATGGCCCGGATGAATTCGGTCGTATAGCGGTTGAACACGACGGTGCGCTTGACCGGGACCGGCAGCGTGATCTGCCGGCCGACATCATCCTCGAACGTGACGCTGTCGCCTGCCCAGGCCTCACCGGCTCTCGCAAGAACCAGCAGGGCCAGGAGGATCAGCAGCCTCGCGATCGAAACGGAATGGCGCACCGTCGCCCCCAATCAGAAGCTCACGTTCAGCGCGATGTTCGCATTGAGCGGCTCGCCCCGCGCCCACAGCGTCGTGTTCGAGCTGGCCTCGGCATAGGTCTTGTCGAACACGTTATCGACCACCAGGTCGAGCTTGGCCCGCTGCGTCACATCCCAGCGCAGGCCGGCATTGACCACGGTATAGCCCGGGAGTTGGGTGAGGTTGGTCGCATCGACGTAACGGCCGCCGACCCATTGCGCGGTCACCCGTGCCTCCCAGTCCGGCAGGAAGTTCCAGAACACCCGGAAATTGGCCGAGTGCTGGGGCACATCGACCGGCACGAAGCCGCGCAGCGAGACGATCTTGCCGCCGACCGTGGTGTCGAAACTGTCATACTGGGCCTTCAGGATCGTGCCGTTCGCCTCGATGCGCCATTGGTCGTCCGGGCGGAAGGCGAGCGAGGCCTCGAGCCCATGCGAGGATTGCTGGCCGACCTGGACCGACACGGCCGGATTGGCCGGGCTCGGTGCCAGGAGATTGCTCTTGACGATGTTATAGCCGGCGATCGTCGCTTCCAGGCGATGATCCCACAGGGACTCCTTGGCACCGATTTCGACCTGGGTGCCTTGGGACAGGCTGAACGGCTGCTGCGACGCGCTGATGCTGGGCAACGAGCTGACCGGGTCCGACGCGATCGCGTATTGGCCATAGAGCGAGACGTTCTCGACCGGATTATAGACGAGACCGATATTATAGCCGGTGCTGTCGTCGTCGCTGTCGGTGGTGACGTGCAGCACCTCGTCCTGGCGCGAGGTTTCGTAATGATCGAAGCGCAGACCGGCGACGAGCGAGACCTGCTGGGTGACACTCAGCCGGTCCTCGGTGAAGGCGCCGTATTGATCGACCGTGGTCTTGTATTTCGGCACATAGAGCGCCGAGCTGCCTTGGGAATAGAGGATCGGCACGAGGTCGAAGGCGCTGACGACCGCGCTGCCGCCATAGCTGCCGCTGGCGTTGGTATTGTCTTCGCGATCATAGCTGTTCCGGTTGAGGTCGAAGCCCGCGAGCACGCTGTTGGCATGGCCGAACACCGTCCCCTCGAACTTGGCATAGCCGGTGTCGCCGAATTGGTTTTCGTCGGCGTTGATGTCGCGGAAATCGGTCAGCTTCACCGTCCTGGTCGCCGGCAGATATTGATAGTCATAGATATCGTGATACTGCCGATGATGCGTCAGATAGTAGGCATTGTTATAAACCGAGATATCGGCGGTCGGCGTCCAGGTCGTGGCCAATGTCGTCCAATTGTCAACGAAACCGAGCTTGACGTCGCTGGCGTTGAAGTTCGCATCGGACAGGCCCGGCACGGGCTTGCCGTTCAGAATGGGCGTGCCTTCATAGCTGCTCGGATGCTGGATGCCGTAGTCGTCGGACAGGATCACGAACAGGTCCGGATCGACGTCCCAGCGCAGCGAGCCCGAGACGGCGGTGCTGCTGGAGAAGGCGCGGTCGACGAAGCCGTCGGAGCTATAGTGGCTGGCATCGATCCGGTAGGACAGCGGCGTGCCCTCGATCGGACCGGTGCTGTCGATCGCCTCATGGTGGGTATTGAAGCTGCCGGTCGAGAGCTGGATCTGGTTCGACGCATTGGTCGGGTCCGGCCGCTTCGGCACGACATTGATGGCGCCGCCGATGGCACCGGTGCCGTAGAGCACCGAGCCCGGGCCCGACAGCACCTCGATATGATCGATGTTCCAGGGATCGAACGGGAAGCTGACCACGCCGCCGGCGTTGTAGATCTCGGTGCCGTTATAGAGCTGCTTGACCGAATTCTCGCCATAGAAGCCGCGGTTGGCGAACGAGTTGTTGCCGTTGCCGGGCGTGTCGAACGAGGTGATGCCGGGCGCCATGGTCTTGGCATCCGAGACGGTGGTCAGCTGCAGATCGCGGATCTCTTCGCCGGAGACGAGACTGACGCTGGCCGGCGTTTCGAGCGGCGTCAGCCCGAGGCGGCTGCCGGCCGTCGAAGGCTGATTGAGATTGAGGATCGGCGTCTGCGTGCCGACGACATTGATGGTCTCGACGGGGCCGGCATCGGTGGTCGATGAAGCTGCGACCTGCGGCGGCGCGTCGGCCAGCGCGAAGGCGGGCAAGGCGGTCGCCGTTGCGAAAATCGGCAGCGCGAGGCGGAACGGTCGGAGGATCGAGGGACGGGTCATAGGCGGTGGACTCATGGCAACGTGGACGTCACCACGAACCAAAGCCCGACACCCGCACGGGATCCCGGGCGGTTGTCAGTCTCCATTGAGACACCCCGCCCAACGTGTTCGTGAATGACCACGAATGACGGCAGGTCTCCTGGCTCACGGGTCGTCGCCGTCGCATCGCCTTCCCGGTTGCCCAGTGGCCTATCCGACGCTCTTGGCGTCGGAATTGATGCTTGGCTCGCCGCTTACAGTTGCGGGGGCAGCCGCGGTTTCGGGGGAGCCCCCTACCGCGTTCCCTTTTGATCCCCGAGGGGAACCGTCCCGATCGTTTTACGGAGAACCGCGGGCGGAGGTCAATCGCGCATGGTGTGCCCCCAAGGCAAGCCCGGCGCGATGCGGCCAGAATGTCACCGTTGCTTTGCTATATAGCGACGGAGTGTCGTCGGTGGTCGGACAGCAAAAAGCCCTTGGAAGCTTAACGCTTTCAAGGGCTTGATTTGGTTGCGGGGACCCGCAAGCCCGTTTGTTATAACTTCTGTTCTCGGAGGTCGCTCACGGCCGGCGGCGAGATCGAGGATTGCCATCAACTCGCCGCGTAAGATGGCGTTGATTTCACCCCGCTTCTCCCCCGGCGTCAGCACGACCTCACCGACCAGCGAGCGGATGTCCTCACGGGCGCTGTCATTGGCGTCCGGCTCCGTCAGCGTTTCGGCAAGACGCATGACCTTGGCCCGATAGAGTTCCGCGATGTTCGGATGGATGTCCGGCACATCGGCTGAGGCCTCGCCGAGACGCGCCTCGATTTCCACCTTCTGCCGCTCCAGTTCGTCCATGCGCGCCTTCATGGCCGGCTGATACATGCCGTCCTCGATCGCCGCCATAATCCCTTTGATGCCGCGCTCGACCTTCGTCAGAGCACGGCGGTCTATCTCCGCCTCGGCGCGGCGCTCGTGGTTCCGACGATTGGTCTCTTCCGCATAGGCCCGCACCGCGCTCGCGACCGCTTCCGGGGAGACGAGCTTGTCGGTGAGGCCGCTCAGCACCCGCCGCTCGATAGCGTCACGCCGAACGGTACGGCCGTTGTCGCAGATACCCTTTCGAAAGTGGTTGAGACAGCCATAGCGGTCGTTGACCACGATGCCGTATTTCCCGCCGCAGCATCCGCAGGCAAGCAGGCCCGACAGCAAGAAGACCGGACGGCGCAGGCCGTTCATCCGTTGCGCCTGCGCGGCACGGACTCCCTTGGTCGTGGCCTCGAACCGCTTGGAAAGCTCGGCCTGCCGGAGCTTCACCCTTTGCCACAGATCGTCACCGATGATTCGCAACTCAGGCACTTCGGTCCGGATCCAGCTGGTTTCCGGGTTCAGGCGCGACACCCTTTTGCCCGTGCTCGGATCTTTGATGAAACGCAGTCGGTTCCAGACCAGCACACCGGCATAGAGCTCATTGTTGACGATGCCGCTGCCGCGGCAGACATGTCCCCGGATCGTCGTATCGCCCCAGGTATGGCCGAACGGACCGGGGATGCCATCCTTATTGAGGTCGGTCGCAATGGACCGGGGCGACCGGCCCGCGGCGAACTGTTGGAAGATGCGGCGGACGATGACCGCCTCGGCTGCATTGATCTTGCGCTCACCCCGGACCGGCTCGCCCTCGCTGTCGGTACGCTTCACCACGTCATAGCCGTAGCAGAGCCCGCCGCCAGCTTTGCCTTTCTCCACCCGCCCGCGCAGACCGCGATGGGTCTTCGCAGCAAGATCCTTGAGGAACAGGGCGTTCATCGTGCCCTTGAGGCCGACATGCAGCTCGGAGATCTCGCCTTCCGCCAGCGTCACGATCCGCACACCGGCGAAGCGGAGGTGCTTGAACAGCGTCGCTACATCGGCCTGATCGCGGGAGACGCGATCCAACGCTTCGGCGAGCACGAGATCGAACTTGCCGCGTTGGGCATCCTGCAACAGGGTCTGGATACCCGGCCGCAAGATGACGCTGGCGCCGGATATACCGGCGTCCTGATAGCTATCGTTGACCGTCCACCGCTCCCTGGTCGCGTGCTCGCGACAGATGCGGAACTGGTCCTCGATCGAGGCCGCGCTCTGATTGTCGTCCGAATAGCGGGCGTAAAGAGCCACCTTCATGCCCATGGCCAAGTCTCCTTCGATCTATCAGCCCGCCGCTTCAGGCCACCTGCAAGCGGTCATGTTCGGAGTAAGGATCAATCTCGACGATGATCTTCGTGATCGTCGTGCTCGGCGCCTTACGGCGCCCATCCACCGTCATGATGACAAATCCGGCAGCTTCCAGCTTCGCCAGGGTCCGCGTGAGGTTTGGCTGCGCGCGCCCCGATAGCTGCACCAACTCCGCAACGGATTGCGGTTTATGATCGCGGATCAATGCCAGAAGCCGACGATTCTCGGGCGTCAGCAGCCGAATCACGGCATCGACGGAATTGAAGCTTGCCCGGGCCGCATCGGGCGGCGCGGACTTCTCACCACGGGCGACCGCCTTCATCTCATCCTGCAGAGATCGCAGACTCTGAACCTTATAGTCTGTCATTCCGACCTCCGGGATTCTTCGACCTCGACGACATTCATCGCAATTCCCTGTTCGCCCAACACCCGCTCGACCTCGGCGAAGAAATCATCGATCAGGGTTTCGGCATCCTTGAACAGATAGGGGCGTCCCGGATCATTCTCCGTGCGGTGCCAATGGTCATTCGATTGCTGCCGCCGTTTGAATCGTGACCCGGCGGCAGGAACGCCATGCGCATTGTCAAAGCCGATCAGCCGTCGCCCATCAGGTGCGTGCAGCGTGAATGAATAGGACAAGCCGTGCGGACGTTCGTCGGTCGACTTGACACGCTTGATCTCGAACTTGACCCAATACCCTTCTTCGAGGTGATGGACACGCCCGTCGAAGGCCAACAGGAATTCAAGCTGATATTCGGGCGCCCGATCATTCATATCATATCCACTCATGATATTATTTATTCCCGGCTTCCCAGTCAAGGAAATTTTGCCCTGAGACTCTCACCGCCGCCGTGGCTCGTTGTCATTGGCAGCGGGCAAGGGCTTGGCATGCTCGCGGGCAAGCTGCCGGCCTATGGCCTCGGCAATCCGCAGAATGCGCGGATCAAGCGGCTCACCGGCGCCTCGCCCGTTGTCGTTTGCCGGCATGCGAGGCCTACCGCGTGGATTGGCTTCCTTTGCCATCGGGGCACCCCTTTCCGCGATGCTCATGAATCGGTCGGTCGGCGCCGGTTCCACACGAGTTGCGCCTCGTCGCCGTCCTCTGACGGGAACAACGCCGCGCTGATCGGCTCGCTCAGGCCCGGATCATCAAGCCGGACACGCAGATAATCCTTCGGGCTATCGCCTCCGGATCGGGCCTCCCAGGCTTCGCCGATCCGAGACAGGCCGACGAGCACACGGAACGCCGGTGCGTTCTCGTTCTCGCGATTGTCGTTCGGGACCAAACGAACCTTGGCGTCGATGGTCAGAGTACGGATCGAGCCGGTCCAACCGCCATCCTTGGCAAGCGTAAAGCTACCTATCTGTGCCATCGCTCATTCCTCCGTGCTGGTGATGGATGGGGCCACCGCCTCGTCCATCCGGCGAGACCGTCGTGATCGGGCGGCGGGCAAAATCTCCTGGGAAGGCGCTTCGATCCCCTCCTTGCGGGCCTTGGCAAAGCCGCGGTCCCCGTCGAGGAACGCCTCGAGCATGAAAGGCACTAGCTCCGCCACCGCCTCGGCTTGGCCGTAGGCCGCCCGATAGATCGCGGCATAATCCTGGAGTGCCTGGTCGAGCTCCGGCGACGCAGCGAAAGTGATCTTGACCGGCGTCCGGTCCGGCAACTTGCCGAGTTTCAATTCGGGCACGACGAGCCTCCTTCAGCCCTGGTGGGGCCGCAACACGAGATCCGTGGAGACGAACAGCCGCCGGGGGTTATAGAACGGCCTCCCGATCGCTACGAACCAGGGCGACCTGGCGCGGGCTTGAAACCCAAGCTCGGCCGCAGACCATTCCGTCGCCAACCAGACGCCAGCGATCACGATCGCAAAGACGATCAGGATCTGGCCGATGCGGAGCTTGGTCGGGATCATTCGCTGTCTCCGCCGGAGCGCGAAACGGCGCGCCCGGACTGGGAGACAGGAATCAGGCAAATGGTCGAAGCCGAAAATGACGTTTATTTACTACCGCTTACGTTTATATGCGCCCTAGAGATCGACAAGAAGACTGGGCGTATTTGGGCGTAGGTGAAGTCAGCAAGCAGTCTCCAGGGGCGAGCAACTGCCATCGCCTGCCGAATGAGCGATTTGTCCATCCCGTCCGCGCCAACGGCGGGCGGACGAGCCCTCTGGTTTATCGCTCCAGCACATTAATTCGATACTCCTCGAAAAGACGTTGACTCCGAGCGCTGCTATCCATAATTTCGAGTTTACTCGAAACGTCGGAAGACGATCATGGATACGAAGCAAGCGATCGACGCCCTTGGCGCCCTGGCTCATGAACATCGATTGGCGGTCTATCGAATGCTGGTCGAGTGCGGCCCTGATGGCCTCCCCGCGGGCACGATCGCCGAGCGGCTCGGCATGCCGCCGTCGTCCCTGACCTTCCATGTGCAGCATCTGACACGCGCCGGGCTGATCAATCAGCGCCGTGTCAGCCGCCAACTCATCTACTCCGCCGACTTCGCCCAGATGAACGGCCTCGTCGGCTTCCTCACCGAGAACTGCTGTGGTCGCGGCGCGGGCTATGGCGCCTGCCTGCCCGAAGTGCCGTCCGCCGATTGCGACTCCTCCTGCCAGAAGGCTGCATCATGACGACCGCGAAGCTCCCCGTCGCCATAATCGGCGGTGGCCCAGTCGGTCTCGCCGCCGCTGCTCAGCTTGTCGCCCGCGGCGAGACACCCATCGTATTCGAGGCGGGCGACACGGTCGGCCACAGCATCCTTCAATGGGGCCACGTCCACGTCTTCACGCCCTGGCAGTACTGCGTCGACAAGCTGACGGCCTCGATGCTGGGGGACGCCGGGCGGAAGCATCCCGACCCCGAGGACGTGCCGACCGGACGCGAACTGGTCGAGCAGTACCTGGCATCGCTAGCCGCTCTGCCTGCGTTGGCGCCGCACATCCACCTCAATGCCAAGGTCGTCGGCGTCACCCGCCGGAATACCGACAAGGTGCGAACTGTCGGGCGTGAGGACATGCCGTTCGTCCTGCGCGTCGCCGACAAAGACGGCTCGGTTCGGACCGTTGAGGCGCGGGCGGTGATCGACGCGTCGGGCACATGGACGTCGCCCAATCCGGCGGGTTCAGACGGCTTGCCCGCCATCGGCGAGGCTGAAGCTGCTGATCATATTGCCACTGGCATTCCCGAGGTGCTGGGCAAGGACCGAGCGCGCTATGCCGGGAAGACCGTCGCCGTCATCGGTAGCGGTCATTCCGCGCTAAACGCGCTCAACGACCTGGCCGAGCTTCGCATCGCCGCTCCGGGAACCCGCATTCTCTGGGTCGTCCGGAAGGAGAAAGTCCAGGCGGCCTTCGGAGGCGAGGCGGCCGACGCTCTTCCGGCCCGCGGCGCACTGGGCTTGCGCGGTCGGCAGTTGACCGAGAACGGTACGGTCGAAGTGTTCGCCCCGTTCCGGATTGCCGAAATCGCCCGCGATGGCGATGGACGGCTGCTGGTCAAGGGCGATCACGGAGCGGTGCCCGGCGAGTTCAAGGCCGACGAGTTGATCGTCGCCACCGGGTTTCGCCCCGATCTGTCGATGTTGCGAGAGATTCGCCTGTCGCTCGATCCCTGGCTTGAGAGTGCTGCCGGGATCGGCTCGATGATCGATCCCAATCTCCATAGCTGCGGCACGGTCCGTCCGCATGGTGCCAAGGAATTGGCCCACCCCGAGCCGGGCTTCTACATCGCCGGGATGAAGAGCTACGGCCGGGCACCGACTTTCCTGCTGGCAACCGGATATGAGCAGGTCCGCTCGATTGTCGCGGCGCTCGTCGGTGATACGGAAGCTGCCGCGCGTGTCGAACTGGAACTGCCGGAGACGGGCGTGTGCAACTCGACGCCCAAGCCGAAGGTGGGCATCAAGGCACCGTCTTCATGCTGCGGTCCGTCCAAATCGGCCGACATCGCCTCGACACCCGTCACCGCCTGCTGCTCCTGAAATGGAGAACATGATGTTCAAGCCGTACAACGTCCTCATCCTTTGCACCGGCAACTCGGCGCGGAGCATCCTGGCCGAGGCCTTGCTGACCTCGCTCGGCGACGGCCAGTTCAAGGGCTATAGCGCAGGCTCGTTTCCCAAGGGACAGGTCCACCCGCTCGCCCTGGAGCTCTTGAAGGAGGAAGGCTTCGACACGAGCGGAATGCGCTCGAAGTCGTGGGACGAGTTCGCCAAGCCCGACGCACCCACGATGGATTTTGTCTTCACGGTCTGTGATCAAGCGGCCGGGGAAGCCTGCCCGATCTGGCCGGGCCAGCCCGTCACCGCCCATTGGGGTATCCCCGATCCCGCCGCCGTCGAGGGCAGCGCGATCGAGAAGAAGAAGGCGTTTCGCGAGGCGTACCGAATGCTGTCCACGCGCATCAAGCTGTTCGCCGCCTTGCCGCTGGAGAAGCTCGATCGCATGGCGCTGACCCAGCGGGTCGAGGCGATCGGGCGACTTGGAACCGATGCTGATCAGGGGATGGCATCGTGAGCGTCACGATCTTCCACAACCCGAACTGCGGGACGTCCCGGAACACGCTTGGTCTCATTCGCAATACGGGCGAAGAGCCGACGGTCATCGAGTACCTGAAGACGCCGCCGAGCCGCGCCGAACTCGTCGACCTGATCGCCCGCATGGGCATCCCGGTCCGCGATCTGCTGCGCCGGAAGGGTACGCCCTACGAGGAGTTGGGCCTGGACGATCCGGCGCTGACCGACGAGCAACTGCTGGATGCCATGATGGCTCACCCGATCCTGATCAATCGACCGATCGTGGTGACGCCATTGGGCGTGAAGCTCTGCCGTCCGTCCGAAGCCGTGCTCGACATCCTCGATGCGCCCCAACGCGGCGCCTTCACCAAGGAGGACGGCGAGGTCGTCATCGATGCGGATGGCAACCGCGTCGGGAGCGCCCCGTCATGAGCGATATCGCAGTTGGAACATCCTCGGCGAAGGCTCCCTCAATGGGCACGTTCGAGCGTTATCTGACGGTCTGGGTCGCCCTCTGCATCGTCGTCGGGATCGTCCTCGGCCAGCTACTGCCGGGCGTCTTCCATGCCATCGGCGCCGCGACCGTGGCCGAGGTCAACCTGCCGATCGCGGTCCTCGTTTGGCTGATGATCATCCCGATGCTGCTCAAAATCGATCTTGGCGCGCTCGCCCAGGTCGGTGGTCACTGGCGCGGGATCGCGGCGACAGTCGGCATCAACTGGTTGGTGAAGCCGTTCTCGATGGCGCTGCTCGGCTGGCTGTTCATCGGACATGTGTTCAAGCCATTTCTGCCTGCCGACCAGCTCGACAGCTACATGGCCGGGTTGATCCTGTTGGCGGCGGCGCCCTGCACCGCGATGGTGTTCGTCTGGTCGAACCTCGTCGATGGTGAGCCGCATTTCACGCTCAGCCAGGTGGCGCTCAACGACGTGATCATGATCGTCGCCTTCGCACCACTCGTCGGCCTGCTGCTAGGTCTGTCGTCGATCACCGTGCCCTGGAACACGCTGCTATTGTCGGTCCTGCTCTACATCGTCGTGCCTGTCGTGGTCGCCCAGATCGCCCGGCGCTCGCTGCTGAGCAAGGGCGGCCAGCACTCGCTCGACCGGACGCTGCGCACCCTGGCGCCGCTGTCGCTGTCGGCGCTGCTGTTGACCCTGGTGCTGCTGTTCGGCCTTCAGGGTGAGCAGATTGTCCAACAGCCGACCGTCATCGCCATGCTGGCCGTACCGATCTTGATCCAGGTCTATTTCAACGCCGGGCTCGCCTATTGGCTCAATCGCCGCCTCGGCGTGGACTGGTGCGTCGCCGGGCCGTCGGCCCTGATCGGCGCCTCGAACTTCTTCGAGCTGGCCGTGGCGACCGCCATCGCTCTGTTCGGCTTCCAGTCGGGGGCGGCGCTGGCGACGGTCGTCGGTGTCCTGGTCGAGGTTCCGGTGATGCTGACGGTGGTTAAGTTCGTCCGGGTCAGCCGGGGCTGGTACGAGGCCGGAGCCAAGCGCACAGGCAAGGCTTGAGATCATGACCGATCATGCCGACGACGCCATGCCTGCGCTTCAGGCCGACCTCTTGCGTCCAGTCGACTTTCAGCAGCTGGAGCCGACAGGGCGCGCCAGCCATCCGCCACGCATCCTGCTGCTCTACGGCTCGCTGAGGGAACGGTCGTACAGCCGTTTCCTGACGCTGGAGGCCGAACGCATCCTCCGGCGGCTGGGTGCCGAGACGCACGTATTCGATCCGCACGATCTCCCGGTCGCCGATAGCGTCCCCGTCACCCATCCCAAAGTCGCGGAACTGCGGGAGCTGTCGCAATGGTCTGAGGGGCAGGTTTGGTGCAGCCCGGAACGCCACGGCGCCGTCACAGGCGTGTTCAAGAACCAGATCGACTGGCTGCCGCTTCAAGAGGGTTCGCTACGCCCGACGCAGGGGCGGACCCTGGCGGTCATGCAGGTCTCCGGCGGTTCGCAGAGTTTCAATGCGGTCAACACGCTCCGCCTGCTTGGCCGCTGGATGCGGATGGTCACCATTCCGAACCAGTCGAGCGTGCCCAAGGCTTATGAGCAGTTCGACGAGGCCGGGCGCATGAAGCCTTCCTCGAACTATGACCGGGTCGTCGATGTGATGGAGGAACTCATCCGCTTCACCTGGCTGCTGCGCGACCGGGCCGACTATCTGGTCGATCGCTACAGCGAGCGAAAGGCCGCGTTCAAGCTGCCGGAGCAGCTTTGATGATGAACGCCCGCGCAGCCGTGATCGCCGACGTGCCGGCGATCACGGCCATCTACAACGAGGGCATCGCCGATCGGATCGCCACCTTCGAGACAGAGGCACGCACGGCAGATCAGGTCGAAGCTTGGCTCGGACGCCGCTATCCGGTGCTGGTTGTCGAGGATGGCAACGGGACCGTGCTGGCCTGGGCCTCCACGTCATCATACCGGGAGCGTGCCTGCTACGCCGGGATCGCCGAGTTCTCGGTCTATGTCGGCCGCGCGCATCGCGGCCGAGGAGCTGGGCGCGCCGCCCTCCTGGCGCTGAAGGACGCCGCCGCTGCCGCAGGCTTCTGGAAGCTGCTGTCGCGGGTGTTCGTCGAGAACGAGCCCAGCCGCGCACTCTGCCGCTCGACCGGGTTTCGTGAAGTCGGCACTTACGCGAAGCACGGCAAGCTGGACGGCGCTTGGCGGGATGTGGTCATCGTCGAGTGCCTGATCGGCGAGGCATCCTGATGCCGCTCGACCCAAGCCGCCATCGCACCATGGTCGTGGCGACCTTGGGCACGACCCAGACCCTGGCCTGGGCATCGACCTATTATCTGCCCGCCGTGCTGGCCGACACAATCGCGGCAGATCTCAACGTTTCCCGCGATTGGTTCTTCGGGGCGTTTTCGGCATCGTTGTTGATCTCGGCTTTCCTCGGTCCATCGGTCGGCCGCTTCATCGACCGACGCGGTGGCCGAGACGTGCTCGCGCTCTCGAATATCGTCTTCGCGCTCGGGCTGATCGTCTTGGCGGTTTCGCACGGTCCTGCTGGTCTCATTATCGCCTGGACAGCCATCGGCATCGGGATGGCCCTCGGGCTCTATGAGCCAGCGTTCTCGACGTTGGCCGGGCTTTACGGCAGCGGCGCCCGAAGTGCCATTACTGGCATCACGCTGATTGCCGGGTTCGCGTCTACCATCGGCTGGCCAGTATCGACGTTCCTGTCCCACGAGATCGGCTGGCGTGCGACCTGCCTGATTTGGGCTGCTTTGCACGTGCTGTTCGGCTTGCCAGCAAACCGCTTCCTGATGCCGAGCGCGCCTCCGCCGACGCGAGCGGTGCCGCAGCAGGTCGCTCCAGCCCCAGACGAGGACGCGACCCGGACGCTTGTGCTGCTGGCCGTGATGTTCGGCGCCTCGGCATTCGTCTCTGGCGCGATGTCCGCGCACCTGCCGCGCCTGTTGGCAGCCTGCGGCATCACCCCCGACTGCGGCTGTTGCTGCTGCGGCCCTCGTCGGCCCTGCCCAGGTCGCGGCACGGATCGTCGAGTTCAGCCTGCTGCGACGCATCTCGCCACTTGCATCGGCCCGACTCGCCGTTGCCCTCCATCCGGTCGGCGTAGCAGTGATTGCCGCGCTGGGGCCGTCGGCGGCAATAGCGTTCGCCATCCTGCACGGCGCGGGCAACGGCTTGGTGACGATTGCCCGAGGCACGTTGCCGCTCGCACTGTTTGGGCCCGCCGGATATGGCCTACGGACCGGGCTGCTCGCGGCGCCAGGCCGGGTCACGCAGGCCATGTCGCCGATCATTTTTGGCATCGCGCTCGACCGCGGCGGACCGGCCGTGGCGCTGGCTTTATCCTCGGGACTCAGCATTCTTGGATTGGTTGCCCTGATCGCGGTCCGCTCAGGGGCTCACGAGGCCGAGGCGATCAAACCAGCCGCTTAGCAGATCGCAGCAATCGGTGCAGTACGGTCGACGAAGCCACTCGACGGGACCGTCGCGATTGGGCGACAAGAGGCCCAGGGAGTAGCGCTTTCTGGCCTTGGCAAAACCCCGGTCGCTACAGATGAAAACCTCGAGCAAGAAGGAAACCTGCTCGGCGACGGCCTCGGCTGGCCATAGGTCGCGCGATAGATCGCGGCATAGTCCTGGAGCGCCTGGTTGCTCCGGCGACGCGGCGAAGCTGATCTTGACCGGTGTCCGGTCCGGCAGCTTGCCGAGTTTCAATTCGGGCATGACGAGCCTCCTTCAGCCCTGATAGGGCCGCAAAACGAGATCCTTATGGACGATCACCCGCAGCGGCAGACCGGGCCGATCGGTCAGCGTGGGCTGGACGTTGAGATCCTTCTCGACGATGCGCTGACCGGCCTGGTTCGTGCTCTCCTGTGTCGATTGGCGGATCGCCTCGACCAGGTTGCTCTGGCCGCTGCCGAACGTGACCTGAGTACCGACGCCAACCAGTGTCGACATCGCGATGCCCTTCAGGAGCGTCCAGGTATGGTAGTCGACCTCGTCCTCGAGCCCGGCATAGCCGGCGGGATCGGTGGCCGGCAGATTGTCGATCTGGATCGATGAGCCGTCCGGCATGACGATGCGCTGCCAGATGACCAACGCCCGGCTCTGGCCGAAGGCGACGACGCTGTCGTAGCTGCCGATCAGGCGAGCACCTTGCGGGATCAACAGCGTGCGGCCGGTGACGGTGTCGTACACGTTCTCCGTCACCTGGGCCGTCACCATGCCCGGCAGGTCGGAGTTCAGCCCGGTGATGAGACCTGCGGCGATAACCGTACCGGCCAGCACCTCGTAGGGCGAAGCCGGCGTCTGGAGCGCATGCTCGTTGTAGATGCTCCGCGCGGCCGCCTGGTTGATGAAGTCGAGTTTGCGCTGCTGGTCGTTCTGATCGTGCTCGGGATCGAGATTGAGATGCCCAACATCTGCGTTGGTCGCGGGCGCCGCAGCCGATGTCCCGACAGATCCGGCCGATGGTCCCGCCGCGACGGCGGTCCCATCATGCTGGCTGACCTGGAAGAACACGCCGGCTTCCTTTGCCTGCCGCGCCTGCTGGGCAAGACGGAGCCGCTCGGCACGGGCCGCATCGTCCTCGTTGTTCGGCCGGAAAGGTTCGCCCGCCGGATCGACGCCGAGCTGCTTCTCCCGTGCGACGATCGGCGGCCCCAGATCGCCCGGCAACGCCGGCCCCAGCGGCACCACCGGCTTCGCCATCTGCCCATAATTGCCGGGCAGATTGGCAAGCCCGTCCGGCGTCGCTTTGCGGTCGGTGCTGTAGAGTTCATTGTCGTTCCGAGCGGAACGAAGGCTCGGCCCCTTCAGCGCCAACCAGGTCACGCCGAAGATCGCAATGCCACCGACGCCAGCAATGCCGATCAGCAGATTGCGCTTGAACCGCACGACGCGTCGGGGCGACGCCGTCAGCACCAGGCTTTCGGGATCGATCTTGGGCGGTCCGGAAGTCTCGCTCATGACCACCTCCCCTATTGGCTCGCCGCCGGAGCGGACGGGGCCGTGTCGGTACGGCTGATGCGGACGGTCTGCTGGGGTTTCTGGCCGAGCCGTAGTTCTGCCGCGGCGAACAGGCGATCGACAATGTAGTAGTTGCGCCGGACCCGGTAATTGACGAGTTCGCTGTCGCCTGTCGGTCCGACCACGAACAGCGGCGGCGCCTCGCCCTGGTCGAGACGCGACGGGAACTCGATATAGACCTTGCTGCCGTCATCGAACGCCCGCACCGGCCGCCACGGTGGCGTGTCACCGCTGATCGCGTAGCGGAAGTGCAGATCTTCCAACGCGACCCCATCCGCGATCGGCGAGGCCGCGTCGGCCTGCTTGTTCTGCAGCTGCAGCGTAACGAGCTGATCTTGCGGATAGGTCCAGGAAATCGCCGCCATCGACGTTTTATCGGTACTCTCGAGCGCCAGATGGTAGCTGCGCCGGTCCGTCATGATGACGAGGTTGGTCTTGAGCCCGGCCGAGAACGGCTTGACCAGCACATGCACCTGCTTAGCCGCACTCGAGCCGCTGCTGGTGTCGCCGACGACCCAGCGCACGGTATCGCCGGCGGAGACGGAGGTGAGCGCCTCGCCCGGCTGGAGCGCGATGTCGGTCACCTGCTCCGGCGCTGCGTAGAGCCGATAGAGCGCGCCATTGGTGAAGGGATAGACCTGGACCGCATTGACGTAGCCGTGACCGGTCGGCTCCTGCAGCGCCGCCTGGTTCGCGGCCTCGACCCGCGCGGCCGGCGGGCGATTGTCGTTGGCGCTGTGCACCGACGGCGGCGGCTGCAACTGTCCTGGCAGCGGCAGAGGCTGCGGGATCGTCACGATTTCGACCGGCTTCGGCGGCTCGGTCTGAACGGCAGCCGGCTTGAAATCGCCGCTGTCGTAGGTGATGGCCGGCGGCGGCACATTGTCGTTGCACGCCGCCAGCGAGACGGCGGAAACAATCAAAACGGTGCGGATGGAACGCATGGCCCGGTCCTCCTGGGAATTGGTCTCAATGGGATGAATCCAGCTCGCGCGACCAGGCGATGCCGTTGACATAGAGGCCGAGCGGGTTCTTGCGCAGCACCTCGGCGGTACGCGGCGTCGCGACGATGGTGGTCAAGATGGCGGTCCAGCGTTCGGTCGCGGCGAGACTGCCCTGGCGATAGATCTGCTCGGTCCATTTGACCTGGAACGAGGTGTCGGACGCGCGCACGACGCTGGTGACCTCGACCGAGACACTCCGCTCGCCGACGCCGGCGAATGGGTCGCTGGTCCGGGCGAAGTCGTTGAGGAAGATCGCGGCGCGATCGGTCGCGAAGTCATAGGCTTCGAGCCAGTTCTTCCGCACCAGCACCGGATCGATCGAGAGCGAGCGCACGTCGGTGATGAAGCGCGCCAGATACCAGGCGATCTGTGCATCGCCCGGCTGATAGGACTGGATGGCGGGTGCCACGGCCTGGACCTCGCCGAGCCTGTCGACCTCGACGACATAGGGGGTGACCCGGCTCTGCATCGACTGCCAGACCAGACCGGCGGCGAGCCCGACCGACAGGCTCAGGCAGCCGAACGACATGAGGCGCCAGTTCTGCGCCTGGACGCGGGCGGCGCCGATGCGCTCGTCCCAGAGCTGGGCCGCCTTCTGGTACGGCGTGACCGGCTCCGGCGTCTGGCCGTAGCGCTGAAGCGTTCGTTTGAAGAACATGGATCATTCCTCCTGGTCGAGATCGGGATTCGCGGGGGCGCCGGGACGGTCGCCTTCCCTGATGGCTTGGGAGGTCGCTTGGCGGTGATACCGGGCGCGCTGCTCGGCCTGGAGCCGGCGCGCCCAAGCCGGCGGGGCGGACGACGAACTATCCGGCGCACGACCTCCGCCGGCGGGCGCGGAACCGGCGGCATTCGATCCGCCGCTGGCACGCCATGCCGCCTGTCGTCCGGATTGGGCGCTTTGGGAAAGGGCGCCGCCGGCCCGCTGTGCCATCGAGCGGGTGCTATTCGCCACCGCCCCGCCGCCAGCCCGGGCGACGCCCCCGAGCCCAGCCGCGACGGCGCCCATGCCGGACGCACCAGAGGTAGCAGCCCCGAACCCATAGGCGGACGAAGCGGCGGAACCCATAGCGGTACCGGCTCGGATAGCGGCAAGTCCGCCGGAGCCTGCAGCGCCCAGCAGTCCGGCGGCACCGAGTGCGGCGCCGCCGGTCAGCATTGCCGCCCCCGCGACGGCACCAGCCGTGCCCAGCGCGGCCCCGGCGCCGAGTTGCGGCGCGCCGGAGACGAGGCCGGTCGCGATGGCCGGGCCGAAGATGCCGAGCCCGAACAGCGTGAGCGACGCCAGAACCAGCGACATCGCGCCGGAGAGCGTAGGTTCTTGGCCCTGCGCAGCGCCCGTAAAATTGCCGAAGAGGGTGCTGCCGATGCCGACGATGACGGCCAGCACCATGATTTTGATCCCGGAGGAGATGACGTTGCCGAGCACGCGTTCGGCCAGGAAGGCCGTCTTGTTCCAGAGCGCGAAAGGCACCAGTACGAAACCGGCGAGTGTCGTCAGCTTGAACTCGAGCACGGTGATGAAGAGCTGCACCGCCAGGACGAAGAAGGTCAGGATGACGATGAACCAGGCGACCAGCAGCACGATGATCGTCACGAAATGACTGACGAAGCTGGTGACGCCGATCAGCGAACCGGCCTGCTGCAGCAGCGGATAGGCGGCGGTGAACCCAATGCCGGCGAGCCGGCCCGGCTTCAGCAGATCGTCGGCGGTCAAGCCCGTCGCCGTCGCATTCAGGCCCAACGTCGAGAACGAATTGAAGATGATGGTCGCGAGGTTTTTGAAGTTGTTGATGATGAAGGCGAAGCTGCCGATGTAGAGCGTCTTCTTGATCAGCCGGGCCACCACGTCACCTTCGCGGTCGAGCGCCCAGAACAGGCCGGCCAAGGTGATATCGATGCCGATCAGCACCGAGGTCAGGGCGACGACGTCGCCGTTCAGCAGCCCGAATCCGCCGTCGATGTAGCGGATGAAGGTCTGCAGGAACTGGTCGATGATGTTCAGATTGTTCATCGCGCCCTCGCGGTGCCCAGCGCCGGTTCAGTTCGGGCTGTAGGCGTTGCTGGTGCCGAGGAAGCTGGAAAAGGCGGCCCGTCCCTCCTCCTCGGCCTCGGCATGGTTGGCGCCGTTCAGCGCCTCGGCCCGGCCCTGGGCCGCGAGCAGGGTCTGGATCTGCAACTGCTGTTTGATCGAGAGCGCCAGGAGCTGATTGGTCGCCTGGGTCACCTGCAAATTGCCCGTGGCGCCTTGGCTGGCATTGACCAGATCCGCGAGCTTGCCGGTGTCGGTCTGGACGGTTCGCGCGATCTGCGACTGCACCGTCATGGTCTGCTGGAACGCGCTTCTGGAATCCTGCCAGCGCGCCTGGGCGTCTGTGAGCAGCTGCGGGATACTCGTCCCGCTGCCATATTGCTGGGGATAGCGCTGCTGATAGGCCGTCTGGACTGCCTGGACGTTGAAGCTGATGCCCTGGGCCTGGTTCATCAGGGTGCCGATCCGCTGGAGATCGGACGTCATGGCACCGAGCGACGAGAAATTCAGGCTCGACAGGTTCTTGCCCATGTTCTGCAACATGGTCGCTTCGTTCTGCAGCGATTGGATCTGGTTGTTGATCTGCTGCAGCATCCGCGCCGCCTGCAGGATGTTCTGCGCGAGGTTCGAAACGTCGATCACGGCCCATTGCGCGGCGGCGGGTCTCGGCGTCACGAGCGGGACGGAAATCGTAAGAACGACGGCGACTGCCGCCCGCAGAGCACGGGTGTTCATGATAGGACTCCTGGTTCGGAGGGAAAGCCGCGGAGGAGATCGGCGGCCCAATCGAGACCGAGGTCCGCCAGGAAGGCGGCGGCGAAGCCGTCGGCCCCGTACTCGGCCAACACGCGATCGATGCGCTGCTGATCGGCTGGCGATGACGCACCGCAAAGCGCGAGCGCGATCGGACCGAGGCCCAGCTCGAACAGCCGGTTGCCACGGCGGGATTGCAGGTAGTAGTGCCGCTTCGGCGTGGCCCGGGCGATCAGCTCGATCTGGCGGTCGTTGAGGCCGAACCGTTCGTAGGCGGCGCGGGACTGCGGCTCGATCGCCCGATCGTTCGGCAGGAATATCCGCTGCGGGCAGGATTCGATGATCGCCGGCGCGATCGAGCTCGACGCGATGTCGGCGAGCGACTGGGTCGCGAACACGACCGAAACGTTCTTCTTGCGCAGTACCTTCAGCCATTCGCGGATGCGCGCGGCAAAGATCGGATTATCGAGATAGACCCAGGCCTCGTCGAGGATCAGCAGCGTCGGCCGCCCGTAGAACCGTTCCTCCAGCCGATGGAACAGATAGGTCAGCACCGGCAGGACGACGCCGGCCTCATGCATCAGTTCCTCGGTCTCGAAGCACTGCACGTCGGCGAGCGCTAGCCGGTTCTCCGCAGCATCGAGCAGCCGGCCGAACGGACCTTCGAGCGTGTAAGGCTGTAGGGCCGCCTTGAGCGCGTTCGACTGCAGCAGCACCGACAGACCGGTGAGCGTGCGCTCCTCGGCCGGTGCCGAGGCCAAGCTGGTCAAGGCCGACCAGACCGCCTCTTTCACCTCTGGGGTGACGGTTATTTTCTCATGGACGAAAAGCGCCCCAATCCATTCGGCGGCCCAGCTCCGTTCGGCCGCATCGTCGATGCCGCGCAGCGGTTGGAACGCGAGCGAACCATCGGCCCCAAGCGCGTGATGTTCGCCGCCCACGGCCAGCACGGCGGCACGGGCCGAGAAGCCTTTGTCGAAGATATAGATCTGCGCGCCGGCATAGCGGCGGAACTGCAAGGCGATGAGCGCCAGCAGCACCGACTTGCCGGCGCCGGTCGGGCCGACGATCAGCAGATGCCCGACATCGCCGACATGGGTCGAGAAGCGGAACGGCGTCGAACCGCTGGTCTCGGCATGGAACAGCGCCGGACCATCCAGATGGTCGTTCCGTGCCGGCCCGGCCCAGACCGACGACAGCGGCACCAGATGGGCCAGGTTCAGCGTATGGACGATCGGCTGGCGGACATTGGCGTAGGCATGCCCCGGCAGGCTGCCGAGCCAGGCTTCGACCGCGTTGACGCCCTCGCGGATGCAGGTGAAGCCGGCGCCATTGACCACCCGCTCGACGGCCCGGCGCTTCTCCTCCGCCCGCAGCCAATCGGCATCCATCACCGTGACGGTGCTGGTGAGATAGCCGAAGGAGACGTGATCGCCGCCCAGCGCCTGGAGCGCCAGGTCGGCATCGACCACCTTGTTGTCGGCATCGGAATCGAGCAGCTGGACTGGCTGGTTGTAAAGCACCTCGCGCAGCAGTGCGGTGATCGACTTGCGCTTGTTGAACCAATGCCGCCGCAGCTTGGTCAGCGTCTTGGTCGCTTGCGTTTTGTCGAGGGCGATGAAGCGCGTCGTCCAGCGGTAGGCGAAATCCTGATGGTTGAGCGCGTCGAGGATCCCCGGATGGGTCAGGTTCGGGAACCCCAGCACCGTGACGGTGCGCAGATGCTGGTCGCCGAGCATTGGCTCGATCCCGCCGCTCAAGGGCGTGTCCGCCAGGATCGCGTCGAGGTAGATCGGCGTTTCCGGTGCCAACACTGGATGCCGGCGCGTCGAGACCGCGCGGTGCAGATAGGTCAGCGTCTCGCCATCGTCGAGCGCGTCGATCTCCGGCATGAAGCCGGCCAGCAGGTCGCGCACCCGCTCCGTCTCGGCGATGAAGGCGCCGAGTTCCTGCCGCCAGTCCCTGCCCTGCGCCGGCTCGGCCCGTTCGAGCAGCGCCCGCTCGGCCCGCGCCACCTGATCGGCCGGTGGCATATAAAGAAGTGTCAGATGGTACGCGCTCTCGAAATGGGCCCGCGGGGCCGCCGCGACCCGCGAGGTCAGCGTGCCTCGCGAGATCGCCCCAATCTGCGAGGACGGCGGCCAGCCGAGACCATTGTCGTTGGCGGCCCGCCGATTGTCGTTCGCCGGCCGCTGCTCGAAGCTGGCGCGCCGTTCCTCGTCGACCAGCCAGGACGCCGGATCCGGAAACACGGAGTCCGGATAGCCCAGCGCCTCGAACCGCTCGGCCTCGAAGAACAGCGCCCAGCCGGAGCCGAAACGGCGCAACACGTTGTTGAGCCGGGCGCAGGCGCCGACCAACTCGGCCTCGGTCGCACTCTCCAGGTCGGGCCCGCGGAACCGCAAGGTGCGTTGGAAGCTGCCATCCTTGTTCAAGACGACACCCGGCGCCACCAGCGCGGCCCAAGGCAGATGATCGGCAAGCCGATCCGCCTTCCGGCGATATTCCGTGAGGTTCAGCATGCGAGCCATCCCCGTTGCCGCAGGTGGCGGGCCAGTACGGATGCGAAGTCCGGATCGCGCTTGGCGGCGAACACGCTGAGCGAATGGCCGACGATCCAGAAGACGATCCCAGCCAGCCACATCTGCAGGCCGAGAACCAACGCCGCCGCCAAGGTGCCGTTCACGATGGCAATCCCGCGCGGAGCGCCGCCGAGCAGGATCGGCTCGGTCAGCGCCCGGTGCAGCGGCACCTCGAATCCGTCGATATGCGAGCTCATGACACGAGCGCCCCGCCGCCGAAATTGAAGAAGCTGAGGAAGAAGCTCGAGGCGGCGAACGCGATGCTGAGCCCGAATACGATCTGGATCAGCCGCCGGAAACCGCCCGAGGTCTCGCCGAACGCGAGCGTCAGGCCCGTGACGATGATGATCAGCACCGCGATGATCTTGGCGACCGGCCCCTGCACGGAATCGAGGATCTGCTGCAGCGGTTGCTCCCATGGCATGTTCGAGCCGGCGGCCAAGGCTGCTGCCGGCCAGAGCAAGGCACCGGTCGCGGTGATGCGCAGGGTGGTGGCGAGCGCGGTCGAACCGAGCAGGCGGGATTTGAGACTCCGGGTCATGGCGTTCTCCTGTCAGAAGGCAAGCGGCGGTTGGGGGATGAGGTCGGCGACGGCGTAATCGCCGTCCGGATCGAGACCGGTGACCTCGGCAATGGTCTCGACGTGCCGGTCCGTGCCACGGCCCTGGATGAAGACGACGATGTCGATCGCCTCGGCGATCAGACGGCGCGGCACGGTGATGACGGCTTCCTGGATCAACTGCTCGAGCCGGTAGAGTGCGGCCCGGGCCGAGTTGGCATGGACCGTGGCGATCCC
>Ga0302314_10000714_pt1 | contig 61797 bp, 58 predicted proteins | sample III_Palsa_N2_3_FD_200533 | JGI IMG/M metagenome (GOLD analysis project Ga0302314, IMG submission 200533) | Peat permafrost microbial communities from Stordalen Mire near Abisko, Sweden - III_Palsa_N2_3 | ecosystem: Environmental > Terrestrial > Soil > Palsa > Peat permafrost | place: Sweden...
GGAGTGTCATGAGCGATATCGAAGCACGAGTCAAGAAAATCATTGCCGAACAACTCGGCGTTCCCGAAGCCGACGTGGCCAACGACAAGGCCTTCGTGGCCGACCTGGGCGCGGACTCGCTCGACACCGTCGAACTGGTGATGGCGCTCGAAGACGAGTTCAGCATCGAGATCCCCGACGAAGAAGCCGAGAAGATCACGACGGTTCAATTGGCGATCGACTACGCCAAGGCCCACGCGAAAGCCTGATCAAGTCATGAGTCGTCGTCGCGTCGTCGTCACCGGACTGGGTCTGGTCTGTCCCACGGGCAACACCGTGGCAGAAGGGTGGGCCAACATCAAGGCCGGCCGGTCGGGCATTGCCACGATCACCAAGTTCGATGCCAGCGCCTTCGCCTGTCATTTCGCGGGCGAGGTGAAGGGCTTCAATGTCGAGGACTACATCCCCGGCAAGGACGCCCGTCACATGGATACCTTCATCCATTTCGGCGTGGCGGCGGCGCTGCAGGCGATCAAGGACGCGGGTCTCAAGACCGGCGACCAGCTTTCCGAACACGAAGGCGACCGCATCGGCGTCCTGATGGGCGCCGGCATCGGCGGCCTGCCGGAAATCGAACACACGCAGACCGAATACGCGAACCGCGGCCCGCGCCGCATCTCGCCGTTCTTCGTGCCGGCCTCGATCATCAACATGATCTCGGGCCACGTGTCGATCTACTGCGGCTTCCGCGGCCCGAACCTCGGGCTGGTGACAGCCTGCACGACGGGCCTGCATTCGATCGGCATGGCCGGTCGGATGATCGAATACGGCGATGCCGACGTGATGATCGCCGGCGGCGCGGAATCCACCGTGTCGCCGCTGGGCATCGGCGGCTTCGCGTCGGCGCGCGCGCTGTCCACGCGCAACGACGATCCCGCCGCCGCCTCCCGGCCGTGGGACAAGGAACGCGACGGCTTCGTCCTGGGCGAGGGCGCAGGCGCGCTCGTGCTCGAGGAGTACGAACACGCCAAGGCGCGCGGCGCCACGATCTACGCCGAGCTCGCGGGCTTCGGCATGAGCGGCGACGCGTACCACATGACGGCGCCCAACGTCGACGGCCCGAACCGCTCGATGCGCGCGGCACTCGACAACGCCGGCATCAACGCCGACCAGGTCGACTACCTCAACGCGCACGGCACCTCCACGCCGCTGGGCGACCTGAACGAGACCAACGCCATCAAGAAGGCGTTCGGCGGCCACGCGAAGAAGCTGGCCATCAGCTCCACCAAGTCGATGACCGGCCACCTGCTGGGCGGCGCCGGCGGCATCGAGTCGGTGTTCACCGTGCTCGCACTGCGCGAGCAGGTCGCTCCGCCGACCATCAACCTGGTCAATCCCGACCCGGAATGCGATCTCGACTACTGCCCCAACACGGCACGCGAGATGAAGATCGACTACGCGGTCAAGAACAACTTCGGCTTCGGCGGCACCAACGGAACCCTGGTGTTCCGCAAGGTCTGACCGTTTCCGTCGCCACCCCGATCCGGCGAGCGATGCGCGCGCCGCCTCCCGTCGAGTTCACGAGCGCGCTCGGGCGTGCCTGGCGTGCGACCTTGTCGCTGCTCGTCGGCGCTTCCGTCGCCGTGCCGCTCGCGTGGGGACTTCCTTATTTCGCGGCTCGCTGGGGTAGCACGCGGCCAGGCGCCTTCTTCGAGGCGCTCGCCAATCCGGTCGTGCAGGCTGCAATCGCGATCTGGATCGCCGCGATGGCGGTCGCCGTCTTCTGGCTGGCGCGCCGCGGCTCGATGACGGGTGAGCGCACGCTCCGCTGGGACGGGCGGGATTGGGTGCTGGCCGGCGACACACAGGGCCGGCCCGACCAGCGTGGCGACGCCGCGCTGATGCTCGATCTCGGCCCGTGGATGCTCGTGCGCTTCCTGCCGTACGCGGCGGCGAGCCAGGGCGCCGCCACCTGGCTGCCGCTGACCGTCGCCGGCGACCTGGCGCGCTGGGCCGCGCTGCGCGGCGCGCTGTGGAACTGGCGCGCCGGACGCGGGGATGCACGTCCATGACGATGCTCAATCCCGATCCGGACGCCGCGCTGGTCGAGCGCGTCAAGCAGGGCGACGTGCGCGCCTTCGAGATGCTGGTCGTCAAGTACCAGCGCCGCATCGAGCGCCTGATCGGCCGCATGGTGCGCGACGTCGACCTCGTCGCCGACATCGCCCAGGAGACCTTCATCCGCGCCTACCGCGCGCTGCCGCAGTTCCGTGCCGAGAGCGCGTTCTACACCTGGCTCTACCGGATCGCCGTCAACACCGCCAAGAAGGCGCTGGTCGACATGAAGCGCGATCCCGTGATGACTCACACGGCATTGCAAGGCGCGGACGACGACGATGAAACTTACCGGGGCGGAATGGAACCAACCGACGGCGAGACGCCCGAGGCCATTCTCGCCAGCAAGGAAATCGCCGCGACCGTGAATGCGGCGATCGCCGCGTTGTCGGAGGATCTGCGCCAGGCCATCACGCTGCGCGAGATCGAAGGCCTCAGCTACGAAGAGATTTCGGACGTGATGAATTGCCCGATCGGTACGGTGCGCTCGCGCATCTTCCGCGCCCGCGAGGCCATTGCCGAGCGGCTGCGACCCTTGCTCGACACCCGCGACGGCAATCGCTGGTAAGTGCACACTACGCCGCCTGAACGACGCCATGAATTGTTTTGTACTCCAGACTGCCACCCGGCGAACCGATGACCCGTTGCGAGGTTTGAATGTCACAGCCTGATAGCGATCGTTCCCTTTCCGAATCCAACCGCCGCATCCTCTCGGCGCTCGCCGATGGCGATGCCACCGACAGCGAAGCCAGCCGCGCCTTCCAGGCCTGGCGCGACGACGCCGACGCACGTTCGTCCTGGCACACGTACCAGCTGATCGGCGACGTGCTGCGCAGCGACGACCTGGCCGTCGAGCCGGCGGCCGACGAGGCCTTCCTCGTCGCGTTGCGGGCCCGCCTGGCCGACGAACCGGTGGTGCTGGCGCCGCAGCCGCGCGTCGAGGCCGAACCGGTCGCGCTGCCCGCGGCCGCGAATGCCTCCACCGCGGCGGCCCGTTCGCGCGGCCGCTGGCAAGGCCCGATGGCGATGGCCGCCGGTTTCCTGGCGGTGATCGGCGTGCTCAATGTCGCCGGCCCGTTCAAGCATGGCAGCGGTCCGCAGCTGGCGTCGAACGCCGCATCCGCCCCGGTGCTGGCTTCGGCCACGTCCGTCAACAACAGCGGCGTCGCCACGGACCCGCAGACCATCGCCCAGAGCAAGGCCGCGGCCGACCAGCTCGCGCCGTATCTGGCGGCGCACCGCCAGTCGGCAATCAGTGGCCCGTTCCAGATGCCCGGCAGCGACATCCGCAACGCTTCCCTGGTGCAGCCCGCGCAGTGATGGAGCGGGTGCTGACCACGGGCCTGCGCCTGCCCGCGCTCCCGCGTGTACGCGTCGCGCCCGCGCGCGACACGCTGGCGCGCGTGTCACGCTTCTCGGGCGCGCTGGTGTGCGCCGCCGCTCTCAGCGCCGGCCCGGCGCGCGCGCAGTCGCAGAAGCCGCCCGCGCCGCCGCTGTCCACGGCCAGCGGCGAAAGCGCCGGCGACCTGCGCGGCTGGCTCATGCGCATCCACGACGCGGCCGCGCACAGCAGCTACGTCGGCACGATGGTCAACAGCACCGGCACCAGCGTCGTCAGCATGCGCGTGGGGCACTACTACGAAGGCAAGAACACGCTGGAGCGCATCGACGCGCTCGATGGCGAGCCGCGTTCGATGCTGCGCATCAACGACGAGACGCGCACGCTGTGGCCGCGCTATCACGTCGCGGTGATCGAGCCGGTCGACCCGCGTGCGTCGTTCCCGTCGCTGGTCAGCGGCAGCGAGAAGCACATCCCCGATTTCTACGAGCTGCACGTCCAGCCGATGGAACGCATCGCCGGCCACGACGCCGACCGCCTGCTGCTGAAGGCGCGCGACGACAGCCGCTTCGACCACGTGATCTGGGCCGACCACGCCACCGGCCTGCTGCTGCGCGTCGACGTGCAGGTGGCCGGCCGCACGCTGGAGTCGTCCGGCTTCTCCGACGTCAACATCGGCGTCAAGCCCGATGCGGCGGCGGTCTATGCCGAACTGCATCGCGCCGACGGCTATCACGTCGTCAAGCCGGCGATCGAACACACCAGGCTCGACGCCGAGGGCTGGGTCATGCAGGCGGGGATGCTGCCTGCCGGTTTCCAGGCCCTCGATTGCGTGCGCCGCGCGCTCGACATGCCCGGCGAGACGGGCGTGCAGGCCAAGGTGCTGCAGGCCATCTGGTCGGACGGCATCACGCACGTGTCGCTGTTCATCGAACCGTTCCAGCCGCAGCGCCATCGCAGCGAGGGCTTGACGGTGATCGGCGCCACGCACACGCTCACGCGTCGCGTCAACGACATGTGGCTGACCGCTGTCGGCGACGTGCCGCCCGCGGCCCTCGACCAGTTCGTTCGCGCCCTGGAACGCAAACAGTGAGAATCCGTGGACGGGCGCCGCATAAGGCGCGCGTCCACAATACCGAACCCCCGTTCCGGAGCCATCGCTCGATGTCCAAGCCCAACGTCCCCCAAGCCATCTCCGCCGCGCTGGCGTTCGCCACCGTGCTCGGAGCTGCGCTCCCGCTGACGTCGTGGGCCGAGGCCACGCCGGCGCCGGTGCCCGTGCACGCGCCCGACACCGCCATCCGCGGCCTGCCCGACTTCACGGGCCTGGTCGAGACGGTGGGCCCGGCGGTGGTCAACATCCGCACCAACATCAAGCCGAAGGCGGCCGGCCCCGACACCTCGCTGCAGGCGCAGATGCAGCAGCTGATCGAGGAATACATCCGCCGCCACGGCGGTCGCGGCGGCCGCGGCGCGCCGGGCGCTCCCGGCGGCAACAACGACCAGCCGGACGACGACGACCAGCCCGAGCAGGGCTACATCGGCTCGGGCTTCATGCTGTCGCCGGACGGCTACGTGCTGACCAACGCGCACGTGGTCGAGGGCGCCGACGAGGTCACCGTCACGCTGACCGACAAGCGCGAGTTCAAGGCCAAGATCATCGGCAGCGACCAGCGCACCGACGTCGCGCTGCTCAAGATCGAGGCCACCGGCCTGCCCTTCGTCAAGATCGGCAGCGTCGACCGCCTGAAGGTCGGCGAGTGGGTGATCGCCATCGGCTCGCCGTTCGGCCTCGAGAGCACCGTCACCGCGGGCATCGTCAGCGCCAAGCAGCGCGAGACCGGCGACTACCTGCAGCTGCTGCAGACCGACGTCGCGATCAACCCGGGCAACTCCGGCGGTCCGCTGATCAACATGCGCGGCGAGGTCGTGGGCATCAACTCGCAGATCCTCAGCCCGTCGGGCACCAGCGCGGGCATCTCGCTGGCGATCCCGATCGACGAGGCGATCCGCGTGTCCGACCAGCTGCGCGCGAGCGGGCACGTCACGCGCGGGCGCATCGGCGTGCAGATCGGCGCGGTGTCCAAGCAGGTCGCCGAGACGCTGGGCCTGGGCAAGCCTGTCGGCGCGCTCGTCGAGGGGGTGCAGGCCGGCCTGCCGGCGGAGAAGGCCGGCATCGAGGCGGGCGACATCATCACCCAGGTGCAGGGCAAGACGGTGGAGCGCTTCTCCGACCTGCCGCGCCTGGTGGGCATGGTCAAGCCCGGCGACAAGGTCAAGCTGGAGGTGTTCCACGACGGCAAGCTGAAGGACGTCACCGCCGACGTGATCGACTTCGGGCCGGAGACCCCGCCGACGCTGGCCGACGCCGTGCCGGACGTCAGCGCCAACACCAAGGCGACGCTGGGCCTGAAGGTCACCGACCTGGACGACGCCGACCGCACGCGCCTGCACATCAAGGGCGGCGTGCGCGTCGACAGCGTCGAAGGCGCGGGCGCGCGCGCAGGCCTGCAGGAGGGCGACGTCATCCTGCAGATCGGCAACGTGCAGGTGACGTCGTCCAAGCAGTTCATCGCGACGGTGGCCAAGCTGGACAAGACCAAGGCCATCGCGGTGCTGGTGCGTCGCGGCGATTCGGCCAATTACCTCGTGATCCGTCCGAGCAAGTAAAATCCCTGATTCGGTGGACTGACACGCGTCAGCTCCGCCCCCGGCCCGGCTCGTTCGCGCCACGCGAACGTCCGGGCCGCGTCCATTTCCGGAGTCCGCCAGCGTGCGCGGCTTCGCACCTCTTTCGCATTTCTTTCGCAGGTCACCCAGATGGCACAGTACGTTTTCACGATGAATCGCCTCGGCAAGATCGTCCCGCCGAAGCGAGAGATCCTCAAGGGCGTGTCCCTGAGCTTCTTCCCCGGCGCCAAGATCGGCGTGCTCGGCCTGAACGGCTCGGGCAAGTCCACGCTGCTGAAGATCATGGCCGGCGTCGACAAGGACTTCGAGGGCGAAGCCACGCCGATGCCGGGCCTCAACATCGGCTACCTGCCGCAGGAACCGCAGTTGGATCCCGCGCAGACCGTGCGCGAGTCGGTCGAAGAAGGCATGGGCGGCGTGCTGGCCGCCAAGAAGCGCCTCGACGAGGTCTACGTCGAGTACGGCCTCGAGGACGCCGACTTCGACAAGCTCGCCGCCGAACAGGCCGAGCTCGAGGCCATCATCTCGTCGGCCGGCTCCGAGAACGTCGAGCACCAGCTCGAGATCGCGGCCGACGCGCTGCGCCTGCCGGCGTGGGAGGCCGTCGTCGGCAACCTGTCCGGCGGCGAGAAGCGCCGCGTCGCGCTGTGCCGACTGCTGCTGTCCAAGCCGGACATGCTGCTGCTCGACGAACCGACCAACCACCTGGACGCCGAGTCCGTCGACTGGCTCGAGCAGTTCCTGCAGCGCTTCAGCGGCACCGTCGTGGCCATCACCCACGATCGCTACTTCCTCGACAACGCCGCCGAGTGGATCCTGGAACTGGATCGCGGCCGTGGCATCCCGTACAAGGGCAACTACTCCGAGTGGCTGCTGCAGAAGGAAACGCGCCTGGAGCAGGAGCAGAAGACCGAGGACGCCCGCACCAAGGCGATGAAGAAGGAACTCGAGTGGGTGCGTTCGAACCCGAAGGGGCGCCAGGCCAAGAGCAAGGCCCGCATGGCGCGCTTCGAGGAACTGTCGGACTTCGACTACCAGAAGCGCAACGAGACCAACGAGATCTTCATCCCCGTGGCCGACCGCCTGGGCCATGAGGTCATCGAGTTCACCAACGTCAGCAAGGGCTTCGGCGATCGCCAGCTGATCGACAACCTCAGCTTCAAGGTGCCCGCGGGCGCCATCGTCGGCATCATCGGCCCGAACGGCGCCGGCAAGTCGACGCTGTTCCGCATGATCTCCGGCAAGGAGCAGCCGGACTCGGGCACGGTGGCGATCGGCAAGACGGTCAAGATGGCCTTCGTCGACCAGACGCGCGACGACCTGGAAGACGCGAAGACGGTGTGGCAGGACGTGTCCGGCGGCCTCGACAACCTCACGGTGGGCAAGTTCGTGATGCCCAGCCGCGCCTACATCGGCCGCTTCAACTTCAAGGGCAACGACCAGCAGAAGCTCGTCGGCAACCTGTCCGGCGGCGAGCGCGGCCGCCTGCACCTGGCCAAGACGCTGATCCAGGGCGGCAACGTCCTGATGCTCGACGAACCGTCGAACGACCTCGACGTCGAAACGCTGCGCGCGCTGGAAGACGCGCTGCTCGAATTCGCGGGCTCCATCATGGTCATCAGCCACGACCGCTGGTTCCTCGACCGCATCGCCACGCACATCCTGGCGTGCGAAGGCGACTCGCAGTGGACGTTCTTCGACGGCAACTACCAGGAGTACGAAGCCGACAAGAAGAAGCGCCTCGGCGAGGAAGGCGCGCGTCCGAAGCGCGTGCGCTACAAGGCGCTCAAGTAAGACGTTCGCCTCGCTCGGCAACGAAAGGGCCGCCCGCCGAGGCGGCCTTTTTCATGCTCGATCGAGGCGCAGCGACACGCCGGTCACGAACGGCGTGTCGTTCTTCTTCAGCCCTTCGCCGGGCTGGCTGTCATGGCGCTGCGACAGCGTGGCGGCCAGGGCTGGCCATGCAAAAAGCCGCCCGAGGGCGGCTTTCTTCATTGCGAAAGCGCGGCGCGCACCGGCGCCGCGGATTCCCGGCCGATCAGCGCAGCTTGATTTCCTTGTACAGGACGTGCTTGCGCGCCTTCGGATCGAACTTCATGAATTCGAGCTTTTCAGGCGTCGTCTTCTTGTTCTTGTTCGTGGTGTAGAAGTGACCCGTACCCGCGGTCGACTCCAGCTTGATCTTTTCGCGTCCACCCTTGGCTGCCATGGTGTATCTCTCCAGTGATGATTAAAGAGCGCCCTTGGCGCGCAGGTCGGCGAGGACGGCGTCGATGCCGTTCTTGTCGATCAGGCGCAGCGCGGCCGTCGAAATACGCAGGCGGACGAAGCGGTTCTCGCTCTCGACCCAGATGCGGCGGCTCTGCAGGTTCGGCAGGAAGCGGCGCTTCGTACGGTTGTTGGCGTGGGAAACATTGTTTCCCGTCATCGGGTGCTTACCCGTCACTTGACAGACACGAGCCATGAAGCTCTCCTTGATTGGATACCGCGCGCCCAATGCGCGTCGGGCTGGAGAGCATGCGCTTTCGCCAAAAGGGCGGCATGACTCCAAGGGAACCCAAGATTCTACGCTGAAAATCCCGGTAGCGCCACTTTCCGGGGTTTCAGCTCAGCGATTCCAGGTAGCGCTGCGCATCCAGCGCGGCCATGCAGCCCGTGCCGGCCGAGGTGATCGCCTGGCGGTAGACGTGATCCTGCACGTCGCCGGCGGCGAAGATGCCCGGGATGCTGGTCTGCGTGGCGAAGCCCTCGTTGCCCGACTTGGTGATGAGGTAGCCGTCCTTCATCGCGAGGTGGCCCTCGAAGATCGTCGTGTTCGGATGGTGGCCGATGGCGATGAAGCAGCCCTTGACCTTCAGCTCGGCAAAGGCCTCGCCCTCGACCGACTTCGTGCGCACGCCGGTGACGCCGGTGGCGTCGCCCAGCACTTCGTCGAGCGTCTGGTCCAGGTGCAGCTGCATCGTGCCCTTGGCGACGCGATCCATCATCTTGTCGATCAGGATGGGCTCGGCGCGGAACTTGGCGCGTCGATGGATGACGTGCACTTTCTTGGCGATGTTGGACAGGTACAGCGCCTCCTCGACGGCCGTGTTGCCGCCGCCGACCACGCAGACTTCCTCGCCGCGGTAGAAGAAGCCGTCGCAGGTGGCGCAGCCGCTGACGCCGCGGCCCATGAATGCCTCCTCGGAGGGCAGCCCCAGGTACTTGGCCGAGGCGCCGGTCGCCAGGATCAGCGCGTCGCAGGTGTACACGCCCGAATCGCCAGTCAACTTGAAAGGGCGACGGCTGAAGTCGACCTTGTTGATGTGGTCGAACACGATCCTGGTATCGAAACGTTCCGCATGCGCCAGGAAGCGGGCCATCAGGTCGGGCCCCTGGACGCCGGCGACGTCGGAGGGCCAGTTGTCCACCTCGGTGGTGGTCATCAGCTGGCCGCCCTGGGCCAGGCCGGTGATCAGCATCGGTTTCAGGTTCGCGCGGGCCGCATACAGCGCAGCGGTATATCCGGCCGGGCCGGAGCCGAGAATCAGCACCTGTGCGTGGTTGGAGGGGTTCTCAGAGTTACTCATTACGGGTGCGGGCTCGGAAATTGCGAAATGGACGGCACAATGTCACACGACAAACTGCATCCGTGATTGTAGGGATGCCGGCCGGCCCCCGCCGTCGGCATGCGGAGCAGGGCTCATCGTTCCAAGGGATTTGCGAAAGGTTTTTGAATGTCGATGCTCTCGAATCTGGACCTGATCCGACGCGTTCCGCTCTTCTCGATGCTGACGACCGATCAGGCACGTGTGGTGGCGGATGGCGTCGTCAAGCGCCGCTTCCGGCGCGGCGAACTGGTCGTCGAGCAGGGCAAGAAGAGCAACGCGCTCTTCATCCTGCTCAGTGGCCGCGCCCGCGTCACCACGTCCGATCCTCGCGGCCGCGAGGTGATCCTGGCAGTGCTCAACGCCGGCGACTACGTCGGCGAGATGAGCCTGATCGACAACGAACCCCACTCCGCCACGGTGCGCTGCGAACTGCAGTGCGACGTGCTGATCCTGGGCCGCGCCGAATTCGCGCGCTGCCTGCCCGAGAACTCGAGCCTGTCGTACGCGATCATGCGCGGCCTGGTCACGCGCCTGCGCAGCGCCGACCGCCAGATCGAATCGCTCGCGCTGCTCGATGTCTACGGCCGCGTCGCCCGCACGCTGCTGGACATGGCCGAGGACGTCGAAGGCGAGAAGGTCATCAAGTCCAAGGTCTCGCGCCAGGACATGGCCAAGATCGTCGGCGCGTCGCGCGAGATGGTCAGCCGTGTCATGAAGGATCTCGAGGAGCGCGGCATCATCGAGACGCAGGAAGACGGATCGCTGAAGATCCAAAACAGGAAGGCCTGACCGAGGTCTCGGCCGAGAAGGTGATGTTGCTTTGAGTCTGGCTCTACCGAAGTTCTCGGCGTTCTCGCGCACGACCACCGAACCGGCCGCGCCGGTGCCGCGCTCCGTCTGGCGCCAGCGCGTGGCCGCGCTGGTCGGCCTGGTGGCGTGGGCCGGCGTCGCGCTGTCGCTGGCCACGCATCGCCTCAGCGATCCGGGCTTCACCACGTCGGGCGACGGCGGGCCGGTGCTGAACCTGCTCGGGCGTCCCGGCGCGATGCTGTCGGACATCCTGCTGCTGGCGCTCGGCGGGTCGGTGTCGTGGCTGCCGCTGGTGGGCCTGCTGCAGGCCTTGCGCAACCTCGCGCGCGGGTCGCGCGCGCTCGCGGGCGTGAGCGAGGACGACTTCCCCGAGCCGCGCTGGCCGCGGCTGCGTTTCTGGGGCGGGCTCGTGCTGCTGCTGTGCGCCAGCACGGCGCTCGAATGGACGCGGCTCTACACGCGCGAGTCGACGATGCCCGGTGGCCACTCGGGCGGCATCCTGGGCTATTTCCTCGGGCCGCTGTCGATGCACTACCTCGGCTTCCTGGGTTCGGGCGTGCTGTGGATCGCGCTGCTGGTGCTGGGCATGTCGGGCGCGTTGCGCTTCTCGTGGGTGCGCCTGGCCGACGGCATCGGCGGCTGGATCGACGGCCGCCGCGAGCACCGTGCCGTCGCGCGCGAGCGTGCCGAGGACGAGCGCATCGGCGAGATGGCGCTGCGCGAACGCGAGCAGCAGGCCGACGAGATCCGCATCGAGGACGTGCTGCACGCGCCCATCGTGATCGAGCCCGAGATCGTGCAGGTGGTCGAATCCAAGCGCGTGCAGCGCGAGCGCCAGAAGCCGCTGTTCGTCGAGCTGCACGACAACAAGCTGCCGCAGGTCGACCTGCTCGACGCCGCGCCCACGCGCGTCGAGCAGACGGTCACGCCCGAGTCGCTGGAGATGACCAGCCGCATGATCGAGAAGAAGCTCGGCGACTTCGGCGTCGTCGTGCACGTCGTCGCGGCGCAGCCCGGCCCGGTCATCACGCGCTACGAGATCGAGCCGGCCACCGGCGTCAAGGGCTCGCAGATCGTCAACCTCGCCAAGGATCTCGCGCGCTCGCTGAGCCTGGTCAGCATCCGCGTGGTCGAGACGATCCCCGGCAAGACGACGATGGCGCTCGAGCTGCCCAACGCGCGCCGGCAGATGATCAAGCTGTCGGAGATCCTCGGCTCCAACGTCTACAACGAGGCGAGCTCGATGCTGACGATCGCGCTCGGCAAGGACATCGTCGGCAACCCGGTCGTGGCCGACCTCGCGAAGATGCCGCACTGCCTCGTGGCCGGCACCACCGGCTCGGGCAAGTCGGTGGGCATCAACGCGATGATCCTGTCGCTGTTGTACAAGGCCGAGGGCAAGGACGTCCGCCTGATCCTGATCGACCCGAAGATGCTCGAGATGAGCGTCTACGAGGACATCCCGCACCTGCTGTGCCCGGTCGTCACCGACATGAAGCAGGCCGGCAACGCGCTCAGCTGGTGCGTCAACGAGATGGAGCGCCGCTACAAGCTCATGTCCAAGATGGGCGTGCGCAATCTCGCGGGCTACAACAAGAAGATCGACGACGCGAAGGAGCGCGGCGAGCTGCTGCCGAACCCGTTCAGCCTGACGCCGGAATCGCCCGAGCCGCAGGAACGGCTGCCCTTCATCGTCGTCGTGATCGACGAGCTGGCCGACCTGATGATGGTGGTCGGCAAGAAGGTGGAAGAGCTGATCGCGCGCCTCGCGCAGAAGGCGCGTGCGGCCGGCATCCACCTGGTGCTCGCGACGCAGCGCCCGAGCGTGGACGTCATCACCGGCCTGATCAAGGCCAACATCCCGACGCGCCTGTCGTTCCAGGTCTCCAGCAAGATCGACAGCCGCACCATCCTCGACCAGATGGGCGCCGAGGCGCTGCTGGGTCAGGGCGACATGCTGTACCTGACGCCCGGCGGCGGCGTGCCGGTGCGCGTGCACGGGGCGTTCGTCAGCGACGACGAGGTGCATCGCGTGGTCGAGTACCTGAAGTCGCAGGCGCCCGCGAACTACATCGAGGGCATCCTCGAGGGTGGCGTGATGGACGAAGACCTTGCGGCCGGCGAGGGCGGCGGGTCAGCCGATGCGGAGGCTGATCCGTTGTATGACCAGGCGGTGTCGGTGGTGCTGCAGAACAAGCGGGCCTCGATCTCGCTCGTGCAGCGCCATTTGCGCATCGGCTACAACCGCGCGGCCCGATTGCTCGAGCAGATGGAGCAGTCGGGGCTGGTGTCCAGCATGTCCGGATCCGGCAACCGCGAGATCCTGGTCCCCAAACGAGACGAATGATGACGACCGTGTTCCCGAAGTCCCTGCGTGCCCTGACCGTGGCGGCGCTGTCCCTCGCCTGCGCGAGCGCGTTCGCCACCGCCACCGACGAACTGCGCGACTTCGTCAGGACCGTGAAGTCCGGCAAGTCGACGTTCACGCAGACCGTCACGTCGCCCAACGGCAAGCAGAAGCTGTCCAACGGCAGCTTCGAGTTCGAGCGCCCGAACCGCTTCCGTTTCGTCTACGAGAAGCCGTATGCGCAGACGGTGGTCGGCGACGGTACCAAGGTCTGGATCTACGACCCCGACCTGAACCAGGCCTCGTCGCGCAAGGTCGGCGACGCGCTCGCCAACACCCCGGCCGCGCTGATCGTGTCCAACGACATCGACAAGGTCTTCACGCTGGCCGACCAGCCTTCGAAGGACGGCCTCGACTGGGTGCTCGCGACACCGAAGCAGGGCGAAGGCACCGTGCGCTCGCTGAAGGTCGGTTTCAGGAACCACGCGCTCGCGCAGCTCGAGATCGACGACAGCTTCGGCCAGCGCTCGCTGATCGTGTTCAACGCGTTCGAGGCGAATGCGAAGCTGCCCGCGGATACGTTCGTGTTCGTGCCGCCGAAGGGGGCGGACGTCGCGGAGCAGTAGGGCGTCGCCCAAAGAAAACGGCCGCCTGGTTACCCAAGGCGGCCTTCGAACCCTTCGAGGAAATTGTCCGAGGTCCAGGCGCGGTGAGGACGCGCCGTTCCTTCGCCCCGGATCAGCACATCAGTGCATCATCGGTTCGTCCATCAGGCCCATGTCGGGCGCGGTCATCATCTGTTCGATGTCCATCAGGATCAGCATGCGTTCGGCGTCGCCGCTCTTGATCGTGCCCAGGCCGGTGATGTAGGCCGCCTCGATGGCGCCGTTGAATTCCGGGGCCGGCTTGATGGCGTCGCCACCGAGCTCGAGCACGTCCGACACCGAATCCACCACCATGCCCACCGTGCGGTTGGCGATGTTCAGGATGATGACGACGGTGAAGCTGTTGTACTGGACGTCCGACAGGCCGAAGCGCAGGCGCATGTCGACGATCGGGACGATCACGCCGCGCAGGTTGACGACGCCCTTGATGAAATGGGCGGCGTTGGCGATGCGGGTCGGGTTCTCGTAGCCGCGGATCTCCTGCACCTTCAGGATGTCGATGCCGTATTCCTCGGCGCCGAGCTTGAACGACAGGTATTCGCGCGGCGCGCCGTGCACGGCCGAGGAGGCCGCCTGCGCGACGTTGCGGTTTTCGTTGGCGTTGATGGCGCTCATGGGTGCGGTTGCTCCTTGCTACGGGACTTTTGCCTCGCGACCCTGATCGTGAACCCGGGCCGCGTCGATGCCATGCAGTGTGGCGCCGCAGCGGCCCGCCGAATGCCCGAAAAGACCGCCGCGATGCCGCCAATTCGGTAATTGGGCACGCCTTCCGGCGCCGCGTGCGGCCGAGTCGGCGCTCGCGGCCGCTGTAGGATCGATGGGAACCATGGCCGATCTCTTCTCCACCAAACCCGTCCCGCCGCTGGCCGAGCTGATGCGTCCGCAGACGCTGGACGACGTCGTCGGCCAGCGCCACCTGCTCGGCCCGGGCAAGCCGCTGCGGCTGGCCTTCGAGTCGCGCAAGCTGCACTCGTTCATCCTCTGGGGGCCGCCTGGCGTCGGCAAGACCACGCTGGGCCGGCTGGCCGCCAAGGTGACCAACAGCCACTTCATCGCGATCTCGGCGGTGCTGGCCGGCATCAAGGACATCCGCGCCGCGATCGACGACGCCCAGGAGGCGCTCGATCGCGAGGGCCGTTCGACGGTCGTGTTCGTCGACGAGATCCACTCGTTCAACAAGACCCAGCAGGACGCGCTGCTGCCGCACGTCGAGTCGGGCCTGCTGACGCTGATCGGCGGCACGACCGAGCATCCCGGCATGCAGGTGACCAACGCGCTGCTGTCGCGGGCGCAGGTCTACAACCTGCAGCCGCTGTCGCAGGACGACTTCAACGAGCTCTACGAACGGGCGCGCCAGCATCTGCCGGCGGTGGCGGTCGATGCGGACGCGCTCGCGCTGCTGGGCGGCTACGCCGACGGCGACGGGCGGCGCTTCCTGAACCTGCTGGAGCAGGTGAGCAACGCCGCGGTCGGCGCGGGCCTCGCGCACGTGGATGCGGCCTTCGCGGCGTCGGCGACGAGCCCGTCGCTGCGGCGCGCCGACAAGAGCGGCGATTCGTACTACGAGCAGATCTCGGCGTTCCACAAGTCGGTACGCGGCTCGCAGCCGGACGCCGCGCTGTACTGGCTCGCGCGCATGATCGACGGCGGCGTCGACCCGCGCCAGGTCACGCGCCGCATGATCGCCATCGCCAGCGAGGACATCGGCAACGCCGACCCGCGCGCGCTGCAACTGGCGATGAACGCGGCCGAGGCCGTCGACCGCCTGGGCCTGCCCGAGTGCGAGCTGGCGCTGGCGCAGGTCACCACCTATCTGGCGTCGGCGCCGAAGTCCAACGCGTCCTACCTGGCGTGGAAGCAGGCCAAGGACTTCGTCCAGCGCGATGGCACCCGGGCCGTGCCGATCCACCTGCGCAACGCGCCCAGCAAGCTGATGAAGCAGATGGGCTACGGCAAGGAATATCGCTACGCGCACGACGAGCCGAACGCCTACGCCGCCGGCGCGAGCTGGTTTCCCGACGACGTCGAGCCCCAGCGCTGGTACCACCCGGCGCCGCGCGGCATGGAGATCAAGATCGGCGAGAAGCTGGCGGCGCTGCGGGCGCTGGACGACGAGGCCAAAGAGTGAGCCGCGGCACCGCATAGGTGCCAGTGCACCGTCGGAAGGCGCGTCCGGGCGACCGCTTGTGCGGGATGACTTCCGTGCACCGATACGCTGTTGCAAGCCGTCGATACTTTCGCGGACCGCTCCGCTTCAACTTGAAGACAGCGTTTCGTCGACATGCCCCCGCGGCCGCCAGGGCCTGCGACGAGCAACTGTCGGCCGCATGGCGCGAATCGCGCGTCGCGACGAACAAAGCTCGCGCATCGCCTCGATGAATAGTGGCTCGTTCGGTTTGTCGCGGGTAAGTCCGTCCGCTTCCACGGCAGGGCACTCCTAGAATCCCGCCAACGAGCAGGGGTTGTCGACGTCTGTCATCGGGCTGCCATACGCGCGCCCGATGGCCGGGTTCTTGCAACGCCAGCACGTGCCGCATGCGGGTATTGCCCGTGGCGGCTTGCCTTGCGCATCCCGATGCTCAAGGCGTGAGAGCCGCGCACCACTTCGGTGGCGTCGTGGCGGTGGACGACCAGGAGACCCCCTGATGGATATCTTTCTGCAGCAGATGATCAACGGCCTGGTGCTCGGGAGCATGTATGCGCTCGTGGCACTCGGCTACACGATGGTTTACGGCATCGTCAACCTGATCAACTTCGCCCACGGCGAAGTGTTGATGGTGGGAGCGCTCACCAGCTGGTCGGTGACGGTCTGGCTCGGGCCGCTGGGCATGCCCGGCTGGCTGCTGCTGCTGATCGCGCTGCTGTGCGCGGTGGTCGTGTGCTCGGTGCTGAACTTCACCATCGAGAAGATCGCCTACCGCCCGCTGCGCAACGCGCCGCGCCTGGCGCCGCTGATCACCGCGATGGGCATGAGCCTGCTGCTGCAGACGCTGGCGATGATCATCTGGAAGCCGAACTACAAGTCGTATCCGACGCTGCTGCCGCGCGATCCGATCTTCATCGGCGGCGCGGTCACCAACTTCACGCAGATCACCATCATCGTGGTGACGGCGATCACGCTGGGGGGCCTGATGTGGCTCGTCAACAAGACCAAGCTGGGCCGCGCGATGCGCGCCACCGCGGAGAACCCGCGGGTGGCGGCGCTGATGGGCGTGCGTCCCGACAACGTCATCTCCGCCACCTTCGTGATCGGCGCCGCGCTGGCCGCGCTGGCCGGCGTGATGTGGGCGTCCAACTACGGCTCGGTGCAGCACACGATGGGCTTCCTGCCGGGCCTGAAGGCCTTCACGGCGGCCGTCTTCGGCGGCATCGGCAACCTGGCCGGCGCGATGGTGGGCGGCATCCTGCTGGGCATCATCGAGTCGCTCGGCTCGGGCTACATCGGCGACATCACCGGCGGCGTCCTGGGCTCCAACTACCAGGACATCTTCGCCTTCATCGTGCTGATCCTCGTGCTCACGCTGCGCCCGAAGGGCCTGCTCGGCGAACGCGTGGCCGATCGCGCCTGAACCCCGGAGAACCCACATGATGAAGAACAAGTTTGCCCTCTTCGTGGCCGGTGCGATCGCGCTGCTGATCCTGCCGTTGTTCGCGCAGTACTTCGGCAACGGCTGGGTGCGGATCCTCGACTCCGCGCTGCTGTACATGATGCTGGCCCTCGGCCTGAACATCGTCGTCGGCTACGCCGGCCTGTTGGACCTCGGCTACGTCGCGTTCTACGCGGTCGGCGCCTACATGTTCGGCCTGCTCGCATCGCCGCACCTGACCGACACCTTCGACTGGTTCAAGAACACGTTCCAGCACGGCCTGCATGCGCCGATCTGGCTCGTCATCCCGCTCGGGGCGCTGGTGGCGGGAACCTTCGGCGTGCTGCTGGGCGCGCCCACGTTGCGGCTGCGCGGCGACTACCTGGCCATCGTCACGCTGGGCTTCGGGGAAATCATCCGCGTGTTCCTGAACAACCTCGACGCGCCGGTCAACATCACCAACGGCCCGAAGGGCATCGACACGATCGACTCGATCAAGTTCTTCGGGGTCGACCTGGGCAAGGACCACACGCTGTTCGGCGTCGAGTTCCACTCGGTGACGATGTACTACTACCTGTTCGTCGCGCTGGTGATCTTCGCGGTGCTGATCTGCTACCGCCTCGAGCGCTCGCGCATCGGGCGGGCGTGGATGGCGATCCGCGAGGACGAGATCGCGGCCAAGGCGATGGGCATCAACACGCGCAACCTCAAGCTGCTCGCGTTCGGCATGGGCGCCACCTTCGGCGGCGTGTCGGGCGTGATGTTCGGCGCGTTCCAGGGCTTCGTGTCGCCGGAGTCGTTCTCGCTGGCGGAGTCGGTGATGATCGTCGCGATGGTCGTCGTCGGCGGCATCGGCCACATCCCCGGCGTGCTGCTCGGCGCGCTGCTGCTGTCGGCGCTGCCCGAGGTGCTGCGCTACGTCGCGGGGCCGCTGCAGGAGGCCACCGGCGGGCGTCTCGACGCGTCGATCCTGCGCCAGCTGCTGATCGCGCTGGCGATGATCGGCGTGATGCTCTCGCGTCCGCGCGGCCTGTGGCCGTCGCCCGAGCACGGCAAGGCCGCGCCCACGCCCGTTCCCGTCAAGTAAGAACAAAGAGGGACTCCACACACCATGAGCAACGCAGTTCTCCAGGTCAACGGCGTGTCCAAGCGCTTCGGCGGCCTCCAGGCGCTGTCGGACGTCGGCATCACCATCAACGCCGGCCAGGTCTACGGCCTGATCGGCCCCAACGGCGCCGGCAAGACCACCTTCTTCAACGTCATCACCGGCCTGTACACGCCCGACGCCGGCAGCTTCATGCTGGGCGGCGCCCCCTACCAGCCGACCGCCGTGCACGAGGTCGCCAAGACCGGCATCGCACGCACCTTCCAGAACATCCGCCTGTTCGCGGAGATGACCGCCATCGAGAACGTGATGGTCGGCCGCCACGTGCGCACCCACTCGGGCCTGATCGGCGCGGTCTTCCGCACGCCGGGCTTCAAGGCCGAGGAGGCCGCGATCCGCGCGCGCTCGCAGGAGCTGCTCGACTACGTCGGCATCGGCCGCTTCACCGACTACAAGGCACGCACGCTGTCCTACGGCGACCAGCGCCGGCTCGAGATCGCGCGCGCGCTGGCCACCGATCCGAAGCTGATCGCGCTCGACGAGCCCGCCGCCGGCATGAACGCCACCGAGAAAATGGTGCTGCGCGAGCTGATCGACCGCATCCGCAACGACGGCCGCACGATCCTGCTGATCGAGCACGACGTGAAGCTGGTGATGGGCCTGTGCGACCGCGTGACCGTGCTCGATTACGGCAAGCAGATCGCCGAAGGCACGCCTGCGGAGGTGCAGGGCAACGAGAAGGTGATCGAGGCTTACCTCGGCGCCGGCCACAAGCCGCATTGAGGGAGCCCGAGCAAATGGCAAACATATTGTTGGAAGTCGAAAACCTGCGCGTCGCCTACGGCGGCATCCAGGCTGTCAAGGGCGTCAACTTCAAGGTCGTCGAAGGCGAGCTCGTCAGCCTGATCGGCGCCAACGGCGCCGGCAAGACGACCACGCTGAAGGCCGTCACCGGCATCCAGCCGATCGCCGCCGGCGACATCAAGTTCCTCGGCAAGTCCATCGTCGGCCAGGGCGCCTGGAACCTCGTCAAGCAAGGCCTGGTGATGGTGCCGGAGGGCCGCGGCACCTTCACGCGCATGACCATCACCGAGAACCTGCTGATGGGCGCGCACGTGCGCAAGGACGCCGAGGTGCAGGCCGACATCGACAAGGTCTTCACGACGTTCCCGCGCCTGAAGGAGCGCGCGACGCAGCTCGCCGGCACGATGTCCGGCGGCGAGCAGCAGATGCTGGCGATGGGCCGCGCGCTGATGGCGCGCCCGAAGGTGCTGCTGCTGGACGAGCCGTCGATGGGCCTGTCGCCGATCATGGTCGACAAGATCTTCGAGGTGATCGAGGCCATCCACAAGCAGGGCACCACGGTGCTGCTGGTGGAGCAGAACGCCAGCCGCGCGCTGAGCATCGCCAATCGCGGCTACGTGATGGAGTCGGGCGAGGTCACGATGGACGGCGCGGCCGACATGCTGCTCAACGACCCGAAGGTGCGCGCGGCTTACCTGGGCGAGTGATCGCGGCGCGCATGGCGCGAATGCGCCGTTGGGGGCGTCGCTTTCCACCCCGGCGTCGCCAGCCTGATCGCGGCGTTCTGATTCAGGAGCAGGCGCCGGACAACCCGCAGCCCGCCATCAGCGTGGCGAACGGCGCCACCACCACCGCCAGCGCGGCCACGACCAGTGCGGTCGCGCGCGCGTGACGCGCGGACACTCCCGCGCGCGCGAGCGATTGCCCGGACGCCACGCACACCGCATCGGGCAGCCCGATGAACAGCGGCAGGGGCGCCCAACCGACCGCGTGGCCCAGCACCCGGCGCCAGCCGCCCGGAGCGGCCGGCGGCGGCACGAAGCCCAGCGTGCACAGCGCGACGCAGGCCGCGATGACGAGCAGCGCGACGACGAACCCCAGGCGCCGGCGCTCGGCGACGGCCCATTCCGACAGCGGCCACAGCGCCGCGATCGCGAAGACCTCGGCGCCTATCGTCAGCGCGAGCAGGAAGTCCTTGGCGGAGACGTGCATCGTCGGGCGTTCAGGCGCCGTGCTTGTCCGCTTCCGACGTGAAGCTGTCGGCGTAGAACTCGTCCTCGGGCAGGCCGCATTGCGCGACGAAGTCGCGCTGCGCCGACTCCACCATGATGGGCGCGCCGCAGGCGTAGACCTGGTGGCCCGACAGGTCCGGATGGTCGGCCATCACCGCCTGGTGGACGAAGCCGGTGCGTCCGCTCCACACGTCTTCCTCCGCCGGCTCCGACAGCACCGGCACGTATTCCAGCTGCGGCAGCAACTGCTTCGCCTCGGCGATCCAGTCGGCAAGGTAGATGTCGGACAGCCGGCGCGCGCCCCAGTACAGCCGCACCGGGCGGATGCTGCCCAGGTGATGCAGCTGCTCGATCAGCGCCTTGATCGGCGCGAAGCCGGTGCCCGAGGCCAGCAGCACGATGGGCTTGTCGCTCTCCTCGCGCAGGAAGAAGCTGCCGAACGGGCCTTCCATGCGCAGGATGTCCTTCTCCTTCATCGCGGAGAACACGTGGTCGGTGAACTTGCCGCCGGGCATGTGGCGCAGGTGCAGCTCGATGGACGCGGGCGTGCCGAGGTTGTGCGGCGCGTTGGCCATCGAGTAGCTGCGGCGCGCGCCGTCGCGCAGGATGAACTCGACGTACTGGCCGGCGCGATAGCGGAACGGCTGCGTCGCCGGCAGCTGCACGCGGATGACCGCGACGTCGCTCGAAGGACGCGCGATGCTCAGCACGCGGCCGGGCATCTTGCTGATCGGGTATTCGCCGGCGCCCACCACCATGCGCGCCTCGACGACGCAATCGGTCTGCGGCGTGGCGCAGCAGGTCAGGATCAGGCCGGCGGCCTCCTCGGCCTCGGACAGCGCCTTGGGTTGGTGCGCGCCGTGGAGGACGCGGCCGTCCTTGAGCTTGCTCTTGCATGAGCCGCAGGCGCCGTCGCGGCAGCCGTAGGGCAGGCCGACACCGGCACGGATCGCGGCCGACAGGATGGTCTCGTCGCGCGCGACGTCGAAGGCCCGCTCGGCGGGATGGAGGGTGACGGTGAAGGTCATGTTCTGGGGCGACGGACGCCGGATTCGCGGTGGGTGCGCGGCGGCACCGAATGTCGGATTATCCCGCGCCCCACGGTTATCGCCCTAGACTGGGAACATGTCCGACCACGCGACGCCTCTCGAACCGCAGCTGAGCCTGCGCTCGTACAGCGGCGAGCAGACCGTGCACTCGCACGACCACGCGCAGGTGCTCTTTGCGTGGCGCGGCCGCATGGACATCGAGATCGCCTCGTCCGCCGACTTCTCGGACAACTCCTGCGGCCTGATCATCCCGGCCGGCGTGACGCACGCGTACGCGGCCTCGCCCGACCTGCGCATGGTGGTGATCGACGTGCCGCCGCGACGCGGGCTGGATCGCGCGCGCCGCTTCGCCGTCACGCCGGCCGTGCGCGAACTCGCGGCCGGCGCGCGCGCCGGCCAGTTGCTCGACGCGATCCTGCAGACGCCGCGCGTCGGCGTGCGCCGCGGCATCGCGCTCGACAGCCTGCGCGCATCGCTTGCCGGCGCGCTGCACGAGCCGTGGACGACCGCGCGCATGGCCGAACGCTGCCTGCTGAGCCCGCAGCGCTTCCACGCGCGCCTGCTGGAGCTGACCGGCCTCGCGCCGCAGGCCTGGCTGCGCACGCTGCGGCTGGACGAGGCGCAGCGCCTGCTGCGGCGCGGCCTGACGCTGGAGGCCGCCGCCGCGCGCGTCGGCTATGGCTCGGCCAGCGCGCTGGCGCATGCGATGCGGCGCGATCGCGAGGTCGGGGCGCGCGATTTGCGGACCTGACGAAGTCGAGAGTCCCGCGACAAAAGCGCCGCGCGCCTGCGTCACGATGGACGCATGAAGACCGCCTCCTGGCCGGGCATCGTCCTGGCGCTTTCCGCCGCCGTGCTGTGGGGCACGACGGGCACCGCGCAGCACTTCGCGCCGTCGCGCGTGTCGCCGTACTGGATCGGCGCGCTGCGGCTCGCGATCGCGGCCGCCTGCTTCGCGTTGCTGGTCGCGTCCACCGAGCGCGGGAGCGCGAGGCGCGCGCCCGGCCTCTGGCGACGCCAGCTGCTCGCGGGTGCGGCCATCGCCGTCTACAACCTCGCGTTCTTCGCCGGCGTGCGGCTGGCCGGCGTCGCGGTGGGCACGACCATCGCGATCGGCAGCGGGCCGCTGTTCGCCGGCGCGCTGCAGGCGCTGGTCACGCGTCGGCCGCCGGTGGCGCTGTGGTGGCTGGGCACGGGCCTCGCGATCGGCGGCGGCGCGGCCATCGCGCTGGGCAGCGGCGGCGTCGCGCCCACCGACTTCAGCGGCCTCGCGCTGTGCCTGGCCGCGGGCTTGTCGTACGCGGTCTACACGTTGACGGCCAAGTCGCTGGCGACGCATGCCTCGCCCGCCCGTGCGAGCCTGTGGGTGTTCGGAACGGCCGCGGTCATCGCGCTGCCGGCGGCTTGGCTGATCGCGCCGTCCGGCGGTGCCGATCTCGTCGCCGCGGGCAGCCGCGGCTGGCTGGTCGTCGCGTGGCTGGGCGTGGTGGCGACGGGCGTGTCGTACCTGCTGTTCAGCAGCGCGCTGCGCTTCATCTCGGCCGCGACCGGCGTCGCGCTCGCCCTCGGCGAGCCGCTGACCGCGTTCACGCTGGCGGTGCTGGTGCTGGGCGAGCCGCTGCGCGCGAGCGGGCTCGCGGGCATCGCGTTGATCCTGGCCGGACTCGCGTTGGTGATCCGTTCCGAGCGCTGACAATGCAGGCCTGATGGCACGCCAATCCTCCCTCATGATCATCGGCTGCGGCGACGTCGGCCTGCGCGTCGTGCGCGCGCTGGGCGGCCGGCTGCGCGTGTTCGCGTTGACGTCGTCGCCGACGCGCCGCGATGCGCTGCGCGCGGTCGGCGTGATGCCGCTGGTGGGCGATCTCGACGACGCCGCGACGCTCGGTCGGCTCGCCGGACTGGCCGACGCGGTGCTGTACCTCGCGCCGCCGCCGACGTCCGGCCACGCCGACCCGCGGCTGCGCGCGCTGCTGGCCGCGCTGAGCCGGCGCACGCGGCCCGCGCGCGTCGTCTATGCCAGCACGACCGGCGTCTACGGCGATTGCAAGGGTGATCGGGTGACCGAGACGCGCCCGCTGAACGCGACGACCGATCGCGCGCGCCGCCGCGTCGACGCCGAGTCGCGCCTGCGCGCTTGGGGCCGCGCGACGGGCGCGCGCGTGACGACGCTGCGCATCCCCGGCATCTACGCGAGCGACCGCGCGGGCGGCGATCCGCGCGAGCGCGTGCGCCGCGGCACGCCGGTGCTGGCGGCCGAGGACGACGGCTACACCAACCACATCCACGCCGACGACCTCGCGCGCGCCTGCATCGCGGCGCTGTGGCGCGGGCGGCCGCAGCGCGTCGTGCAGGTGTGCGACGACTCGGACATGAAGACGGGCGACTACTACGACCTCGTCGCCGACCTGGGCGGCCTGGCGCGCCCCGCGCGCGTGACGCGCGAGCAGGCGGACGAGCACTTCAGCGCCGCGCAGTGGAGTTTTCTCAACGAGTCGCGCCGGCTGTCCAACGAACGCATGAAGCGCGAGCTGCGGCTCGCGCTGAAATGGCCCACGGTGCGCGAGGGCCTGGGCGGCTAGTGTCGTGAGTGGGAAATTCGTCGAATAGGTCGCGAGCGAAGAAACGACGTTGCCGAATCCTGTCCAAAACGGTCGCAGACCAGGCGCGCCCGCGACGCGATGCTGGTTGGCCTCGCTAGCGGGCGCAACGACGGCTGCGGCCGTTTTGGGCGGGATTCTTCAGCGAATTTCTCACTCGCGACACTAGCGGCTCAGTGCACGCGCCGGATGTGCGACGGCGGCTTCTTGCGCTTGAACGACGGCGGCCGCCAGCGCCAGTACAGGATCATCAGGTAGCCGCCCAGCGCGCCGCCGAACTGCGCGACCTGGCTGATCCAGGCGCCGGTGCCGTTGAACATCTGCCCGATCATCACGATGACCGCCAGGCCCACGAACACCCACACGGCGGTGCGCATTGTCACCTCGGCCACCATGTACAACATGATGCGCTGGTGCGGGAACAGGATCCCGAACGCGACCAGCATGCCGAAGGTGATGCTGGAGGTGGTTGCCAGCGGCACAAAGGTACCGATGACGAAGGTGAGCAACGCATAGACCGCGGCGGCCGCCACGGTGCAGGCCAGCAGGAACTGGATGTAGCGCCGCGTGCCCCAGATCTCCTCCAGCCGGCTGCCGAAGAAGTACAGCATCAGCATGTTGAAGAACCAGGACAGGGGGTCGAGTTGCACGAACGGATAGGTGACGACCTGCCAGGGCCAGAAGCCCGACATCACCGGGAACTGCGCCAGCCACTGCTGTTCGAGTGCGCCCAGCGGCCGGATCGCGACGCCCAGGAACATCAGGACGCTGCAGGCGATCAGCAGGGCTCGAGTGATGGGCGGCGGCAATTGCAGGGGCATGGCTGAACAGGGCAGTGATCGCCCAGTGTGCCATGGGCTTGCGAACCAGCGCCTGGCCCGTGTCGCGCCGGGCCGAATTGCGCCACGTATGCGTGTAGTTTCAGCGCTCGCCGACGACCACGTCCGCCAGCTGCTCGCCGCTGCCGCGATGCACGCGCAGCTTCAGGTGGTCGCCGGGCTTGATGTTGTCCATCAGCTCCGAGAGCTTGGCGCCCGGCGTGCCCGCGATGGGCAGGTCGTTGGCGGCGACGATCTCGTCGCCGGCAAGCAGCCCGGCCTTCTCGGCCGGAAGGCCCGGCTTGACCGCGGTGATCGTCACCTTCTTCAACGTCGTGCTGAAGAAGCCGTCCGTCTCGACGGCCAGGCTGAATCCGATGGAGGGCTTGCCGGCGGCCTGCGCGGCGAGGGCGAGGAGGGCGGTGCAGGCGAACGCGAGCAACGGGCGGGTGCGCAGGATGGTCATGGGCGGGTGGTCGGAGCGAGACCGCATGGTATCGGAACTCGTCGCGGGCACCGAGCCCTGACTTGTTCAGGAACTCGGCTCTTCGCGCGGTTCCTTCTTCGCGGCCTGCGCCGAGCTCCAGAGCGAGCCGGGATTCACGCGATCCGGATAGAGCGCCAGCATTTGCTCGTACAGATCGCGCGCCGACGTCGTCGCGTCGTTCAGGCGGATGAAGTCGAGGAGGTAGCGGCGGGTGTCCGCGATGCAGCGCGGGTCGTCGTCGTTGGCCGGCACCTTGTGTCCCGCAACGACGTGGGCCGGCTTCAGGGCGGCGATACGATCCAGCGCCGCGATCCATTCGAGCCGCGTACGCCGGTTCGACTCGATCAGGAACGGGTGGATGCCGTTGTAGACGGCGTCGCCGGCGACGACGAGATCGATCGCCGGAACGTGCAGGCAGGTCGAATCCGCGGTGTCCGTGTGGCCGAGCCTGATCGCGGACAGCGCGCGGCCTTCCAGCTCGATCGTGTCGCCGTCCATCGCGTCCGCGAGCGCGACCTCGTCGACGATCTGGCCGGGAAAGAGCTTGCGCCAGCGCGTGTCCAGCTTGTCCGGCGTGGCCTGCCGGCGCATGCCTTCGGCGACCTCCGGCGTCGCCAGCGCGCGCGCCTTCGGAAAGCGATCCAGCAACACCTTCAGGCCGAGGAAGTGATCGCCGTGCGCATGCGTGATGTAGATCGCGCTCAGTCGCTTGCCGGTGGCGGCGATGCCGTCGGCCAGCGCGGTCGTTTGATCGATCGTCAGGAAGGTGTCGACGAGCACGGCGTCGCGCCGGCCCTGGATCAGGGTCGACGAGTTGGCGACCCATTGCAGCGACTCCCTGCCTGGCGGCACATCCCGGTTCAGGCCCGCTCGCCTGGCGGTGAAGACCTTGTAGGAGAGTTCGCCCGGGGCGTCGGCGGACGCGTCCGGCAGGCAGGCCTGCAGGACGGCCAGCGAGGAGAGTTTCAGTGCGGTTCGGCGATTCATGGGCCTGTCATCTTGCCCCTGCGCCGGAAGCACCATTGCCGGGGCTCGTTGGCCGCGTGGACGAGGCAGTCGTGTTCCGCCAGGTCGCCCGGACCGGCGGGCTCGCCGCGGGCCGCGAGATAGGCCGGCGACGCGCACAGGATGCGCTGGAACTCGCGCAGGCGCTTGCCGACCATGTTGGAGCTGGGAACCTGGCCGGTGTGGATGGCGACGTCGTAGCCGCCGTCGACGAGGTTGACGAGCGAGTCCGTCGTGTCGAGCACGATGCGCACGTCGGGATACGCCGCGCAGAACTCCGCCAGCAGGCGCGGCAGGTACTGGATCGCGGTGTACTGCGCCACGGCCAGCCGCACGACGCCCGAGGGCCGGCCCTGCAGCGAGGCGACTTCGTCGGTGGCGTTGTCGAACGCGTCGACGGCTTCCGTGGCCCAGGCGAGCGCGACGCGCCCGGCGTCGGTCAGCTTCAGGCTGCGCGTGGTGCGCTCCACCAGGCGGGCGCCGAGCGCCGCCTCGAACTGGGCCAGCTTGCGCGTGGCGAGCGACGCGTCCATGTTCAATGCGCGCGCGGCGCCGGCGATCGTCCCGGCCTTGGCCACCAGCACGAAGAGCTTGGCCAGGTCGAGGGACACCGCGGGCCGCTGGCCGCCCGGTTCGAGGGCGATCTTGCGCATGGAAGGTGGCTTTCCAGCCCTCAGCGCAGGTCGATGTCGGAGTGCGGCTTCTCGCAGTTCTCGTCGTGCGCGTGCGCGTGGGCGCTCGACGGCGTGAAGGCCGCGGTCGCCTCGATCTCGACCTTGTAGGCGCTGTTGATCAGCTTGGCGCCGATCGTGCAGCGCGCAGGCGTGTGCCCCGGCACGACCCAGTCGTCCCAGACGGCGTTCATGCCGGCATAGTCGCCGACGGACGCGAGATAGATGCGCGCCGAGACGATGTGCTCCCGGCCCGCCCCCACATGTTCGAGCAGCCGCTCGATGAAGCCCAGCACCTCGCGCGTCTGGCCGCCGATGTCCAGCGAGGTGTTCTCGGCGACCTGGCCGGCGATGAAGACGAGCTTGCCGGTGCCGACGTCGACGACGGTCATCTCGCTGAAACGGGGACCGATTTCGTGGCGTTCGATGTGCATGAAGAATGGCTCCGGCCGATAGGGGATTGGGGCACGCGCGACGTGGCAGCGTCAATCGGCAGACGCCCGCGCCGGTGCGCCGGCGTCGTCGCCCGAGCGATTCCACCAGCCGCCGCCGAGCGCCTGCAGCATGGCCGCCGCATCGCTCAGTCGCTGGGCCTTGGCCTGGATGGCGGCGACCAACGCCTGCTGATGGGCCTGCTCGACCTGGATCACCGACAGGGCGCTGACATCTCCGAGATCGAGCTGGTGGCGGCCGATCTCGAGCGTGTGTGCGGAGATGTCGAGCGCATGCCGCGCCGCGCGCTCGGCCTCGGCATCCGCCTGCACCGCCTGAAGGGCATCCGCCACGTTCTGGAAGGCGTTGATGACCGTGGCGCGGTAGGTCGCCTCGGCCTGGTCGTAGGCGGCGCGGGCGGCCGCCTCCTTGTGCTTGAGCGCGCCGCCGTCGACGAGCGTCTGCGTCGCGCTGCCGGCCAATGTCCAGAACGCGGTGCCCGGGCCGAACAGGCCGGACAACGACGCCGCCGACGACCCCCAGCTATTGACGCCCAGCGTCACCTGCGGCAACCGATTGGCGACCGCCACGCCGATGTCGGCCGACGCGCTTTTCAGCGCGGCCTCGGCCGCGAGCACGTCGGGTCGGTGCTCGACCAGCGTGGACGGCAACGTCAGCGGCAGCGGATCGGGCAGCGTCAGATCCTCCAGCCGCAATTCCGCAACCCCCGTGGCCGCGGGCGACAAGCCTGCCAGCGCCTTCACGAGATCGCGCTGCTGCGCGAGCTGCTTGGACAGGCCGGGCAGCGAGGACTGCAGCGAGGCGAGTTGCGCCTCCTGTTGCGACACGTCGAGCTCCGAGTTCTCGCCCAGGCGCTGGAGCTGGCGGAAGCGCGCCAGCACGTCGGACTGCAGCGCCACTTGCCGCGCCGTGGCCTCGAACTGCGCGTGCAGGCTGGCCTCGGTGATCACGGCGACCACCAGGTTGGCGCTCAGGGTCAGATAGGTGGCCTCGACGTTCCAGCGCTGGGCCTGTTCCTGCGCCCGCAGCGATTCCACCTGGCGGCGATTCAAGCCGAACAGGTCGGGCGTGTACGACACGTTCAACTGCGCCGTGCTCAGGTTGAAGACGTCGGCATTGGAGGCCAGCGGGCTGGCCAGCGGACTCGCAATCTTCTGGCGCGAGGCGGCGTACGAGGCATCGACCGTGGGAAAGAAGGCGGCCTGCTGCGCGCGGCGGAGCTCGCTCGCCTGCCGGAGCGCGGCCTGCGCGGCGGCCACGCTGGGACTGCGCGCCAGCGCGCCGCGCACCAGTTCGTCGAGTGCCTGCGAATGGAACAGGGCCCACCACTGCGCGGGCAGGTCGGCATCCACGACCTCCCGCTCGTCGCGCATCGCGGCGTCGATGGGCGCCGGGAGGTAGCCCATCGCCGGCAGGTCGGGGCGTCGGTAGTCGGGCCCGACCGCGCAGCCGGCCAGCAACAGGAGGCAGGCCGCCGCGGCGGATTGCTTGAGCGAGTGCAAGGTCGTCATCGTGTTCACCGTGTGCGCCGCAGTTGCCGATCGACGGCGCGGCTCTCGAAATGGCGCTCGATCGCGAAATAGAGGACGGGCAGCACCAGCAGCGTGAGCAGCGTCGAGACGATCAGGCCGCTCACCACCACCGTCGCGACACCGCGTTGCACGTCGGTGCCCACGCCCGTGGCCAACGCGGCGGGCAGCATGCCGATCGAGGCCACGGTCGCCGTCATCAGCACGGGTCGCAGGCGCTCGGACGCCGCGCGCAGGATGGACTCGTCCAGCGCGATGCCCTCGCCGCGCACGCGCCGGAAGTTGGCCACCATGATGATGCCGTTCTGCACCGACACGCCGAACAGCGCGATGAAGCCCACCGCGGTGGCGACGTTGAGCGTCTCGCCGGTCAGCCGCAGCGCGACCAGGCCGCCCAGCGTCGCCATCGGCACGACGCCCAGCACCAGCAGGGTCTGGCGCACCTTGCCGAACTGGAAGAACAGCAGCACGGCCATCATCGCGAACACCAGTCCGAGGATGAAGATCAGCCGGGCCTGCGCACGCCGCTCGTTCTCGAACTGGCCGGCCCATTCCAGGCGATGCGTCGTCGGGTCGAACCTGATCTCGGCGTCGATGCGCTTCTGCGCCTCGGCCAGGTAGGACGTGAGGTCGCGACCACGGTTGTCGATGCGCACGGTGATCTGGCGTTCGTTCAACTCGTGCGAGATCGTGCTCTCGCCGGTCTTGTAGCGCAGGTCGGCGAGCTGCGCGAGCGGGATGCGTGCACCGCCCGGCGCCGTCACGGTCAGCGCCCCGATGTCCTGCAGCGTGCCCTTGGCCGTGCGCGGAAACTTCGCGGTGATGGCGTATTGCCGATCGCCGACGTACATCGTGCTGACGGCCGCGCCGCCGAGGCCGGTCTGGATCAGCGTCGCGATGTCGGACACGGGCACGCCGACGCGGCCGGCCGCCTCGCGGTCGATCTTCACGACGAGCTGCGGGATCGGCGGTTCCTGGAACAGCGAGGCCGAGGCGGTGCCGCGGATCGTGCGCAGGATGTCGACCACCTGCTGCGCGATGCGGCGATCGTCGACGATGTCCTCGCCGTAGACGCGCAGCACCAGCGGACTGTGCGCGCCGCCGATCGCGTCGTTGACGCCGTCGATGATGGGCTGGCTGATGCCGACGTCGAAGCCGGGCAGCTGCTGCAGGCGCGCGTTGAGCCGGCGCACGAACTCGGCCTTGGATTCGCGGTCGGGCCACTCGGCGTAGGGCTTGAGTCCGACCGGCACCTCCATGTGCGAGGGCGTCCACGGATCGGTGCCGTCGTCGCTGCGGCCCAGTTGCGTGACGACGTAGGACACCTCCGGGAACTCGTGCAGCGTGCGCCGCAGCTCGCCGGCCATCTCGCTGGCCTTGTCCATCGAGAGCCCGGTGGGCAGTTGCACCTGCAGCCACAGCGCGCCTTCGTCGAGGTCGGGCAGGAACTCGCGGCCGACGGTCGCGCCGAGGACGACGACGGCCGCCAGCACCAGCGCCGAGGCGACGTAGACGACCGGCGTGCGCAGCAGCAGCCATCCGAGGCCGCGCCGGTAGCGCTCGGTCAGCCAGATGAGCGGCTTGTTGTGGAACACGGTGCGCGGCTTGCGCAGGGCCACGAAGGCGAGTCCGGGAATCAGCGCCATGCAACCGAGCAGCGCGCCGAACAGCGCGAAGCCCACCGTGAACGCCATCGGCGAGAACAGCTTGCCCTCCGCGCGTTCGAACGCGAACAGCGGGAAGTAGGCGCAGACGATGATCAGCGTCGCGAAGAAGATCGGCCGCGCGATCTGGCCTGTCGTCTCCAGCACGTCGTCGTCGTCGAGCGCGCGCTCGGGGTTCTCCTCGCGCCGCCGCAGCATCGCCTCGGTGACGACGATCGCGCCGTCGACGATGATGCCGAAGTCGATCGCGCCGAGCGAGAACAGGTTGGCCGGCATGTGCAGCAGGTTCATCGCGATGAACACCGCCACGAGCGCGAGCGGGATGGCCGTCGCCGCCACGAAGGCGCTGCGCGGGCTGCCGAGGAACAGGATCAGCACGACGCACACGAGGCCGACGCCCTCCAGCACCGTGTGCGTGACCTTCTCGACCGTGAGCTTCACGAGCTGGTCGCGATCGATGTACGGCACGATCTTCACGCCCATCGGCTCGAGCCGCTTCTGCAGCTCGTCGACCTTCGCGTGCACGCCTTCGAGCACCTTCGACGGGTTCTGGCCCTTCAGCAGCAGCACGATGCCTTCGATGGTGTCGGGATTGCCGTCCTTGCCGAGGATGCCTTCGCGTTCCTGGTGGCCGATCTGCAGCTTGCCGAGGTCGCGCAACTGCACCGGCACGCCGGCGCTCGTGGCTACCGCGATCGCGCCGAGGTCGTCGAGACCGTGCGCCTGGCCGATGCCGCGCACGACATAGCTCTGCTCGCCGCGCGCGATGCGGCCGCCGCCGGCGTTCTGGCTGCCGTTGTTGATCGCGGTGACGACGTCGTCGAGCGCCAAGCCGTAGTGCTCGAGCGCGCGCGGGTCGAGTTCGACCTGGAACTCCTTCGTGAAGCCGCCGAAGTTGTTGACGTCGGCGATGCCGGCCACCTGGCGGAACGCCGGAATGACGACCCAGCGCTGGATCTCGGACAGCTCCATCAGGTTCTTCGTGTCGGACTCCAGCGTGTAGCGGTAGATCTCGCCCACCGGACTGGAGACCGGGTCGAGCCCGGGTTGCACGCCCGCAGGCATCGTGACCTGCGCGATGCGCTCATTGACGCGCTGGCGCGCGAAGTAGTCGTCGGTGCCATCCTTGAACACGAGGGTGATGAGCGACAGCGCGAACGTGCTGCTCGAGCGGATCGTCACGAGGCCGGGCGTGTTGGCCAGCGCGCGCTCCAGCGGCGTCGTCACCTGCTGCTCGATCTCCTCGGCCGCCAGGCCCGGCACCTGGGTCGTGACCTGCACGGTGACGTCGCTGATGTCCGGGTACGCCTCGACGGTCATCTGCGTCCAGGAGAAATAGCCGTAGACGAGCAGGCCCAGCGTCAGCACCCACACCAGCAGGCGGCGCCGGAAGCACAGCTCGATGAACTGGTTAATCATTGAGCAGCACCCCGCCGCGCGTGACGACGCGCTCGCCGCGCTGGAGGCCGCTGACGATGCGCACGGTCTCGTTGTCCTCGCTGCCGAGTTCGACGGTGCGGCGCGCGAAGGTCCATGGCGCGACTTCCACCAGCACGGTGGTGCTGTCGTTGTTCATCAGCAGGGACGACGACGGCACGGTGACGGCGCTCGCCTGCGGCAGCGCGAACACCGCTGTGGCGAACATGTTGGGCTTGAGCCGGCCGTCGGCGTTGTCGAACAGGATGCGCACCTTCGCGCGGCGCGTGTCGGCTTCGAGCACCGGACTCACGCGTGCGACCTTGCCATGCAGCGTCTGGCCCGGATAGGCCGCCAATGTCACGTCGACTGCCTGACCGGGCTTGATGCCGGCCACCGCTTGCTCGGGCGCCTGGGCGGTGACCCAGACGTGGTCGAGGCTGGAGATGGTCATCAGGGCGGCGGTGGCGTCGTTGACGTACGCACCGACGCCCACGTTCAACGCCGTGACGACGCCGGCCGCCGGCGCGACGACGACCAGCCCGCGCGCGTGCGGATCGGGCTGCGCGCCGCCAGCCAGGGTGGCCAGTCGATCGCGCGCGCGCCGGTCTTCCGCGGCGGCCTGGCGCTGCGCGCTGGCGGCCGCCTCGATGTCCTTGGTCGCATTCGCGCCCACGCTCATCACGCCCTGGGCGCGCGCCAGCGCGCGGTTTGCAAGATCCAGCGCGTCGGCGGCCTTGATCGCGTCGTCCTGCGCCTGCCCGAAATCCGGCGACGCGAGGACGGCCAGCGCCTGGCCGCGCCGGACGGTGTCGCCGAGCCCGACCTTCAACTCGATCACGCGCCCGGTGAGCGGCGGCACGATGGCGACGACGCGTGACGGATCGGCCTCGACCGTCGCGGGCACGGCCATGCCATGCGCGCCGGACTGCGTGCCGACCGCGGCCACGACGATGCGCTTGCGCAGGGGCGAGTCGACCGGGATCACGATGCGATCGCCCTGGTGCACGAGCAGCGGCGCGGGCTCCGGCGATGCCGCGGCCGCGGCCGTGGTGCAGGAGGCCAGCAGAGTCAGCCAGGCGAAGGCATGCGAGGTGAAGATTTTCATCGTTTTGTCATCCGATTCGAGCCCGATCCGGAGCGCTCCGCGCTCGCGTCGGCGCAGGGAGCATTGATCGGAGACGGCATTGTCCGACCTGTACCGACTACAGAGTCAATGGCGTAGACTTTCGCCATGCTGTCGACGCTCGACGGCGACGAAGGACGGACGATGAAGATCGGGGAACTCGCGGCGGCGACGGGCACGCCCATCGAGACGATCCGCTACTACGAACGCGACGGATTGCTGCCTCCGCCGGGCCGCAGCGACGGCAACTTCCGGGTCTACGACGACACCCATCTCGCGCGGCTGACTTTTGTGCGGCACTGCCGCGCGCTCGACATGAACCTGGACGAGATCCGCGTGCTGCTGAAGTTCCGCGATGGCGTCGAAGGCGATTGCGGCGAGGTCAATGCGTTGCTGGACGAGCACATCCGCCACGTCCAGGCGCGCATCCGCGAACTGCGCAGCCTCGACAAGGACCTGCGCGCGTTGCGCGACCTGTGCCAGGAGGCCCAGGATCCCAGCCAGTGCGGCATCCTGAATGGCCTGGCCGGCGCGGCACAGGCCGAGGTGTTGCGGACGGCGTCGCATGTCGGCCATGTGCACAAGCGGCGCGCCAAGGCGCAGCCCGAGACGCACGACTGAACTGGCCGGGTGTGTTGGCTGCGGCGGGTGCGTCCAGCAGCCCGTGCGGCCGCAGTGGCGGCCCCGCAAAAACGCCTGCTGGAGAGCTGGGATGGTGCCTCGGGTCGGACTCGAACCGACACCCCTTTCGAGACCAGATTTTGAGTCTGGCGTGGCTACCGATTACACCACCGAGGCTGGTGCGCAAGAGCTTGCGCAGGGGCCGGATTATCACATGACGAAGGCGAGGTTTGTGGTGCGCTGCGACAATGAGGGAGTCCTGTCCAGCTCCACTTGCCCGGAACACCTGCCTCCATGCCGACGTACATGACCCTCGAAGAAGCCATCGGCCACACGCCGCTGGTGCGGTTGCAGCGCGTCATCGGCGCCGAGATCGCGGCGCGCGGCAACGTGATCCTGGGCAAGCTGGAGGGCAACAATCCGGCGGGTTCCGTCAAGGATCGGCCGGCGATCTCGATGATCCGCGGCGCCGAGCAGCGCGGCCAGATCAAGCCGGGCGACACGCTGATCGAGGCGACGTCGGGCAACACCGGCATCGCGCTGGCGATGGCTGCGGCGATCAAGGGCTACCGCATGGTGCTGATCATGCCGGAGGACCTGTCGATCGAGCGCGTGCAGACGATGAAGGCCTACGGCGCCGAGCTGATCCTCACGCCCAAGTCCGGCGGCATGGAGTACGCGCGTGATCTGGCGCTGCAGATGCAGTCCGACGGCAAGGGCCTGGTGCTCGACCAGTTCGCCAACCCCGACAACCCGCGCGTGCACTACGAGACCACCGGCCCGGAGATCTGGCACGACACCGATGGCCGGATCACGCACTTCGTCAGCGCGATGGGCACGACGGGCACGATCACCGGCGTCTCGCGTTTCCTGAAGGAGAAGAACCCCGCCGTGCGCATCCTCGGCGCGCAGCCGGCCGAGGGCTCGCGCATCCCGGGCATCCGCAAGTGGCCCGAGGCCTACCAGCCGAAGATCTACGAGCCGTCGCGCGTCGACGAACTGATCCTCGTGCGCCAGGACGACGCCGAGGACATGGCGCGCCGCCTCGCGCGCGAGGAAGGCCTGTTCGCGGGCATCTCGGCTGCCGGCGCGTGCTGGGCCGCGTTGCAGGTCGCGCAGCGGCTGGAGAACGCGACGATCGTGTTCGTCGTCTGCGATCGCGGCGACCGCTACCTGTCGACCGGAGTGTTTCCTGCATGACGGGCACGCAGTGGCGCTATTGCCCGCAGTGCGCCAACGCACTCGCCTTCGTCACGCAGGACGAGGACGGCGGCCCGAAGGAGCGCCTGCGCTGCGCGCATTGCGGCTTCACGCACTGGAACAACCCGACGCCGGTGCTCGCGGCCATCGTCGAATGCTCCGACCGCGACGGCAAGGTGCTGCTGGCCCGCAACGCGGCCTGGGCCGGCCGCATGTTCGCGCTCATCACCGGCTTCATGGAGGCCGGCGAGACGCCGCAGGAGGGCGTCGCACGCGAGGTGCTGGAGGAGACGTCGCTGACGGTGGAGTCCGTCGACCTGGTCGGCGTGTGGGACTTCCAGCGCATGAACCAGGTGATCATCGCGTACCACGTGGTCGCGCACGGCGAGATCAAGCTGTCGCCCGAGCTCGCCGAGTACAAGCTGTTCGCGCCGGGCGACATCGTCTGCTGGCCGGCCGGCACCGGCTACGCGGTGGCCGAGTGGCTGCGCGGCAGGGGCATCGAGCCGAAGTTCATGAGTCCCGAGGAGCGGGCGGCCATGACGGCTCCGCGGCCGGACGCGTCATAGAATGGACCACGCTCACGAGGTCAAGTCCATGCAAGCCCACAAGGAAATCGATACGCGCGGCCTCAATTGCCCGCTGCCCATCCTGAAGGCCAAGAAGGCGCTGGCCGAGATGCAGACGGGCGAGGTGCTGAAGGTCGTCGCCACCGACCCGAGCTCCACGCGCGACTTCCAGGCGTTCGCGCGCCAGACCGGCAACGAGTTGCTGGAGCAGTCGCAGGACGGGACGGAGTACATCCACTTCATGCGCCGGCGCTGAGGGCGTCGCGCGCCATGAAAGAAGGCGCAGCCGCCGGCTGCGCCTTCTTGCTGTCCGTGGCCGGCCTCAGCCGCCCAGCTGCTCGCGCTGCGCCTTCATCCGCGCCACGGTCTCGACGAAGCCCACCAGCCGCGTGCGCATCTGCTGCACCACTTCCGGCTTGGCGCGCGACACGAAGTTCTGGTTGCCCAGCTGGTTGTCGGCCTTGACGATCTCGCCCTCGAGGCGCGCGATCTCCTTCGAAAGGCGCTCGCGTTCGGCCTCGACGTCGATCTCGACGTGCAGCGCCAGGCGCACGTCGCCCTGCACCGCCACCGGCGCCATCTTCGTGGCCTGCGTGAACGCGGCCTCGTCGGCGATCACCTGCACCTCGCTGACCTTGGCCAGCGCCTTCAGCAGCGGCGCGGCGGCCGTCACGAAGGCGGCGTCGCCGAACGTGAGCAGCGGCATGCGTTCGGCCGGCGACAGGTTCATCTCGCTGCGCAGGTTGCGGCAGGCGCCGACCACGGACTTCAGCTGCGCGACCCACGCGCAGGCGGCCTCGTCGACGCGCTCCAACTGCGCGACCGGGTAGGACGCCGTGGCGATCGTGCCGCCGGCGACCGGCGCGCGACCGGCGATCGGGGCGACGGTGTCCCACAGTTCGGCCGTGATGAACGGCGTGACCGGATGCATCAGCCGAAGCACCGTCTCCAGCGTGCGGATCAGCGTGCGACGCGTGCCGCGCGCGGCGGCCTCGTCGCCGGCGTTCCTGGCCTCGGTGAGCTGCGCCTTCGCGATCTCGATGTACCAGTCGCAGTACTCGTCCCACACGAACTGGTAGATCGTGTTGGCGACGTTGTCGAGGCGGTACTCGGCGAAGCCTTGCGCGACGGCGGCCTCGGCGCGCTGCAGCTCGCTGGTGATCCAGCGGTCGGCCTGGCTGAACTTGTTGTACCCCGGGGGGCATGCGGCCTTGTCGCCTTCGAGCAGGCCGCAGTCCTGGCCCTCGCAGTTCATCAGCACGAACTTGGTGGCGTTCCAGAGCTTGTTGCAGAAGTTGCGATAGCCCTCGCAGCGCTTCGAGTCGAACGCGATGTTGCGGCCGAGCGTGGCCAGCGCGGCGAACGTGAAGCGCAGCGCATCGGCGCCGTAGGCCGGGATGCCCTCGGGGAATTCCTTCTTCGTGTTCTCGCGCACCTTGGGTGCGGTCTCGGGCTTGCGCAGGCCGACGACGCGTTTGTCCAGCAAGGGCTCGAGCGCGATGCCGTCGATCAGGTCCACCGGGTCGAGCACGTTGCCTTCGGACTTCGACATCTTCTGGCCCTGCGCGTCGCGCACCAGGCCGTGGATGTAGACGTCGCGGAACGGCACCTTGCCGGTGAAGTGCGTGGTCATCATGATCATCCGGGCGACCCAGAAGAAGATGATGTCGTAGCCGGTCACGAGCACCGACGACGGCAGGAACAGGTCCTGTTCGAGCGTCTTCTCGGGCCAGCCCAGCGTGGAGAACGGCACCAGCGCCGACGAGTACCATGTGTCGAGCACGTCCTCGTCGCGCACCAGGTTGCCGGTATAGCCCGCCGCCGCGGCCTTCGTGCGCGCCTCGTCGTCGCTGCGTGCGACGAAGATGCGGCCGTCGTCCGCGTACCAGGCCGGGATCTGGTGGCCCCACCACAGCTGGCGCGAGATGCACCAGTCCTGGATGTCGTTCATCCAGTGGTTGTACGTGTTGACCCACTGCTCGGGGTAGAACCGCACCGAGCCCGTCGCGACCGCCTTGACGGCCTTGTCGGCGATCGACGCGCCGTCGGCGCCCGGCTTGGTCATCGCCACGTACCACTGGTTGGTGAGCATCGGCTCGATGACCTGGCCCGTGCGCTCGCAGCGCGGCACCATCAGCTTGTGCTTGCGCGTCTCGACGAGGAAGCCCTGCGCGTCGAGGTCGGCCACGATCCGCTTGCGCGCGACGAAGCGGTCGAGGCCGCGGTACTGCTCGGGCGCGTTCTCGTTGATCGTCGCGTCGAGCGCGAGCACGCCGATGATGGGCAGGCCGTGGCGCAGGCCCACCGCGTAGTCGTTGGCGTCGTGCGCGGGCGTCACCTTCACGACGCCGGTGCCGAATTCCTTGTCGACGTAGTCGTCGGCGATCACCGGGATCTTCTTGCCCACCAGCGGCAGGATGACTTCCTTGCCCACCAGCGCGGTGTAGCGCTCGTCGCCCGGGTTCACCATCAGCGCGACGTCGCCCAGCATCGTCTCGGGACGCGTCGTTGCCACGGTCAGGTCGCCGGATCCGTCGGCCAGCGGATAGCGGACGAACCACAGGAATCCGTCTTCCTCGGCACTGGCGACTTCCAGGTCGGAGACCGCGGACTTCAGTTGCGGATCCCAGTTCACGAGCCGATTGCCGCGATAGATGAGACCCTCTTCGTGCAGGCGCACGAAGGTCTCGGTGACCGTCTTCGACAGCCCGTCGTCCATCGTGAAGTACTCGTGCTTCCAGCTCACCGAGTCGCCCATGCGGCGCATCTGGTTGGTGATGGTGGTGCCCGACTTTTCCTTCCACTCCCATACGCGGGCGACGAAGTTCTTGCGGCCCAGTTCCTTGCGCGAGGTGCCTTGATCCTGCAGTTGGCGCTCGACGACGATCTGCGTGGCGATGCCCGCGTGGTCAGTGCCCGGCACCCACAGCGTGTTGTGGCCGCGCATGCGGTGGTAGCGCGTCAACGAGTCCATGATGGTCTGGTTGAACGCGTGGCCCATGTGCAGCGTGCCCGTGACGTTGGGCGGCGGCAGCTGGATGGAGAACGACTCCTTCGAAGGATCCAGCGTCGGCTCGTAGACGCCGCTCCGTTCCCACAGCGGCGCCCAGCGGGCCTCGATGGCAGCGGGTTCAAACGACTTGGCGAGTTCGGACATGAGGGGCTCAGCTTGCGGTTTCTGACCCCGGACTCGGAAGATGCGACGCGGGGGGCGCGCCGTGCCGGGGGTTGCCCCAATTGTAGGCGGCGGCCGCCGCGACTCGCCTGCGCCGGCCAGGCTCAAAGCAGCCGCGCCCGCTTCACCGCGTGATACCGATTGACCAGCGTGGCCGCCAGCTTCTCCGGCTCGACATCCACCAGCAACTGGTTCTTGCCAGACAGGCGCCGGAACGCCTCGGCGCGCGCGTTCTGGAACCAGTGCGCGGCGGCGACGCCGACGACGGCCTTGTTGTCGTCCAGCGGCTGCGCGGCGATCTCGCCGACGACGCCTTCCTTCAGGCTCGCGAGCAGCACGAGGTGGCGCGTGCGCATCAGCTTGAGCGCGTCCTCCAGCTCCTCGCAGTCCTCGTCGCGGAAGTTCGTCAGCACGACGATGAGCGAGCGGCGGCGCACGCGCAGCATCAGGTCGCGCGCGGCGGCCAGGTAGTCGGAGTGCGTCGGGCTCGGTTCGATGTCGTGCAGGCGGGCGACCAGCGCGTTCAGCGCCGCCATGCCCTTGGCGGGCGCGAAATGGCGCTGCTGCGACGGGTCGTGGCCGAAGGTCATCGCGCCGACGGCGTCGCCGTCCTTCAGCGCGACGTAGGCCAGCAGCATCGCGGCGTTGAGCGCCTGGTCGAAGTGGCTGCCGTCGTGGCCCGAGCGTTCGTCGGCGCGCATGCGGCGGCCGCAATCGAGCAGGAACATCACGGCCTGGTCGCGGTCGTCCTGGAACTCGCGCACCACCGCGCGGCGGTGGCGGAACGACGCGTTCCAGTCGATGTGGCGCGTGGGCATGCCGGGCACGTATTCGCCGAGCTGCTTGAAGTCGGTGCCGGCGCCGCGCGCGGCGTAGCTCTTGATGCCGATCTCGGCCAGGCGGCGGTCGCCGGCCAGCCAGGCGTAGCGCGTCAGCGCGGCGAAGTTCGGATAGACCTGCACCGACTGCGCGGGGCCGACCCGCAACTGCAGGTCGGCCAGCCCGAGGCGCGAGCGCACGCGGATCGCGGCCGGCTCGAAGACGACCTTGCCGCGCTGCGTCGGCGTGATCTCGTAGCGCACGTCCAGCTTGCTCGCGGCGGGCAGCACGACGGAGGCCGGCAGCAGCCGCTGCGTCATCGTGGCCGGCACGTGGTCGAACAGCTCGATGTCCCATGGCCGCGTGCCCTCGTGCGACAGCGTGACGACAAGGCCGTGCGGCTGGCCCAACGCGAAGGCGCTGGGCATCTGGCGTTCGAACGAGATCGGATGGCGGCGCAGCTGCCACGCGGTGAACGCGGCGTCGGCCACGAACAGCAACGCCAGCGCGCCGGCCAACCCACCCGCCACCAGCGCGAGATGCGTCTCGCCCAGGTCACGCGCCTTGGCCACCAGCAGCGCGATGGCCGCGCCGGCGGCGATCGCGGCCAGCGCGATCACGGTGCGCCGCGTGGGCATCAGCATGCGAAGCACGCGCCGATCTCCTTAGAGCCGCGGGGCGTCGACGCGCGTGACGATCTCGCGCAGCACGTCGTCGACGGCGCGGCCTTCGAGCTGCGCGTCGGGCGACAGCACCACGCGATGGCGCAGCGCCGGCAGCACCTGGCGCTTGACGTCGTCGGGCGTGGCGTAGTCGCGGCCCTGGATCAGCGCCGCCGCGCGCGCGGCGCGCACCAGCGCGATCGCGCCGCGCGAGCCCGCGCCGTTGCCCAGGCCGACGGCGCCGCGCGTGGCGCGCGTCAGGCGCACCGCGTAGTCGACCACGCGGTCGTCGATCAGCACCGAGCTGACGCACCGCTGCAGGCGCGCGACGTCGGCCTCGGTCAGGCAGCGCTGCACCTTGTCCAGCGGCAACGCGTCGCCGACCTGGTGGCCGGTGGCGGCCTTGACGACGTCGACCTCCTCGGCTTGCGTCGGAAAGCCGATGTCGATCTTGAACAGGAAGCGGTCGCGCTGCGCCTCGGGCAGCGGATACGTGCCCTCGGAGTCGATCGGGTTCTGCGTGGCGAGCACCATGAACGGCCGCGGCAGCGAGACGGTCTGGCCCTCCAGCGTCACCTGCCGCTCCTGCATCACCTCGAGCAGCGCGCTCTGCGTCTTGGCCGGCGCGCGGTTGATCTCGTCGCCCAGCAACAGGTTGGTGAACACCGGGCCCTTGCGCAGGCGCAGCCGGCCGATGCCGCCGTCGGTGCCCGGCTCCAGCACGGCGTGGCCGGTGAGGTCGGACGGCATCAGGTCGGGCGTGAACTGCACGCGCGAGAACTGCAGCGACATCGCCTGCGCCAGCGCGCGCGCCAACAGCGTCTTGCCGAGACCCGGCAGGCCTTCGTAGAGGATGTGGCCGGAGGCGACGAAGGCGACCAGCGTCTGGTCGATCACCTCCTGCTGGCCGACGACGGCGCGGCCGACCTCGGCGCGCAGCTTCGCCAGCGCGGTGCCGATGAATTCGAGTTCCTGGGATTCGATGGCCATGGTGATGTCCAGTGAAGTGATCAGTTGGGTGGCGGCGCCGTCGGCGCGCGCAGCAGCGCACGCCGGGCCTGCTCGAGGACGGCGATCGCCGCCAGGATCTGTGGCGGCGTGGCGCCGCCGCCGATGTTCATGGCCGCCTGCAGCGCCGCGCGGTCGAGCGCGTTCGGAGGCCGCAGCGTGGCCGCCAGCGCCTCGATGCGCGCGGCGTCGTCCAGCTCGGCCCAGCCCTCGACGCGGCGGCGCGCCACGGCCTCGAAGGCCTGGCGCGTGGCCGCGTGCAGCGCGCGCGGATCGGAGCCCGCGATGAACTGGCCGGTGCCGCGCACCTGCTCGCCCATCGAGCGGCGCGCCTGCGGCGGCTGGGCCTCGCGCGGGCCGAAGCGCACCATCAGGCGCCACAGCGCGAGCGCGATGGCGGCCAGCGCCAGCAGGAACGGCGTGCGCGCCTCGTGCCACATCCAGCCCAGCAGCGGCTCGCGCGCCTCGTCGCGAACGATCCAGATCGTGCGGCCCGGTGCGGCCTGCAGGACGGCGGCGACGATGAGCGCGTTGTCGCCCCGCAGCAGTCCGCGGTTGCCCGACGCCAGGAACGGGGAAGCCGCCGTGACGTCGCCGCGGCCGACTGCCACGCGCAAGGCCAGCATGCGGCTCGGCGCCGTGAACGGCGCGTGCTTGTTGGAAGATGTTCGGGCGAACTCCAGCCCCCACGTCGGCTCGACGTGGTTCAGCGAGCGGATCGCGACGGGCCCGCCGCAACCGCGGAAAGTGCGATCCGGGCCGAACGCCGGTATCGTCGTCGATGCCGATTCCACGTAGTCCCAGCAATTCTGCGAGAACGTTCCGATCTGGAGACGCCGCTTCGTCTTCGCATCGATGTGCTGCAAGTCATCGCCATCCTCGCTGTCGGAGGGAGCGCTGTCCGGCGGCTCCGCGCTCAAAGCGACGCGGGAGTCCTTCTCGCGCGGCGCGACGGTGGACAGCGGAACCCAGGCGAGCTCCTGCGTGTTGTGCGCGAGGCCGCCTTGCATGACAAGGTGGCCGCCGGCCTCGACCCACGCTTTCAGGTGCGCTTCACGCTCCGGAAAGATGTTCCACAGCCGCGACTCCAGCACCAGCGTCGCGTCCGCCGGTGGAAATGGCTCGAGGGACGTGCGCACCTCCAACGTGGCGCCGACGCTCGCGAGGATCCTGCGCAGCGCGTAGTCCTCGTCGGTCGCGGCCGTCCCGCGCGCCGGGTCGTCGACCTCGATCTCCTCCCAGCGCGTGTTGTAGACCACCCAGCCGAACAGGGCCAGCACGAGCAGGCCGACGAGCGTGCGGATCAGCGCGGTGCTCTTCACGACCCGTTTTCCGCGGCGAGCGGCGCGCTCGCGTCCAGGCGCTGGCCGAAGCCCGTGCACAGCGCCTCGCCCATCGCGAGCGACAGCGTGCGGCCGCCGTAGATGTTGGCCTCCCACGCGCGCACGACCTGCGTGACGTAGCGCAGCGCGGTCGATTCGAGCCGGCCGCGCGCCAGTTCCAGGCACTCGCCCTCGGTCGCGGACGCGGTGATGGGTACCTGGAAGCGATGGATCATCCGCGACAGCGCGCCACGATAAAGCAGCGACAGCGCCGCCGGCACCTGCCCCGACTGCCACAGCGCCCAGGCGGCGGCGCCGACGTCGTCGGGCAGGCTCTCGGGGCGCACGTCGAGATCGCGCACGTGGCTCACGGCCGACGCGGCCTTGGCGCGGCGGAACGCGCGCAGCTGCACCACGTGCCGCACGCTGACCAGCGCCAGCGCCACGAGGACGACCACGATGCCCCACAGCAGGAAGCGGCTCATGTCGTTGACGAAGCGCGCAAACTCGGCCAGCCACTTGAGGAGCGACGGGTCGACCTCGTCGCTTTTCTTCTTCGTCTCCGGCTCGCCGTCCTTCCAGCGCAGCCGGTGCTCCGTGTGCTTGCCGGACAGCAGCGGATCGGCGCGCAGCTTGTCGACCGCCGACTCGACGCGCGCGGCGCGCGCGTCGATCGCGGTCGACGCCGCCGACGCCGGCGCGCTGGCGGCATCCTGCGCGAACGTGCCGCCCGCGCAGGCGGCGGCCAGCACCACGCCCGCCAGGGCGCGAAGGAGCTCAGCGCGCAGCGAACGCATGGCGCAGGCCTTGTTCGACATCCCAGGCCTCGAGTTCGACGCGGCGATTGAGGTACATCGCGAAGCCGGAGGCGACGAAGAACGGCTCGACGAAGAGCATCGCGACGGCCTCCGCCGCATACATCACGCCGGCGCCGGCGAGGTTGCCGTTCGTGAGCCAGCGCACCGCGTCCCAGTTGCGCAGCCCCGGCGTCATCCACGGAATCAGCGAGACCAGGCCCAGCGCCAGGAAGGTCCAGATCCAGCTGAACGTGGACTGCATCATCGTCGCGGCGCCGCGGTGCGCACGCAGGATCGCCTTGACGCGCTGCCGGCGCGATGCGCCGGTCTGTCCCTCGAGCTGTCCCACCGGCATCGAATACGCGCGCCAGAACGACAGCCGCCAGATCGTCAGCCACTGCAGCATCGTCAGCCATGGCGTGTCGCGGCGTGCCTCCCACGCGTCGTTGAAGCTCGTCTCGTCGCCGAAGGCCTGGCGTGCATAGATGTGCAGCAGCGTGCGGTCGAGCCATGGCAGGAACCACCACAGCAGCGCCCATGGCAGCCACGGCGCGATCTCGATCGTCGCGCCGCAGGCCACCGCCAGCAGCAGCGCCAGCGGCAGATAAGCGCGCAGCAGCGAACGGAGGCTGCGTTGCGTCATGCGCACGCCGAGGTCGACGGCCTCATAGGCCGGACGCGGACGCAGCGCGAGCTGCAGCTGCTCGGCCTTCATCGCGCGTCGCCTCCGCGGCCTTGCAAGCCGAGGTAGGCGAAGACGAGCGCCCAGCAGCCGCCGCCGACCGCGTATTTGACGCCGGGGGCGATCCAGCCGGCGGACGACCAGAAGGCCTCCAGCGCGGCCGCGATGATCAGCATCGTGAAGAAGCAGAACACCACCGGCGAGGTCTCGCGCGCCGCGCGCATCAGCGCCTGCGTGCGCGTGAGGCGCCCGGGCGCGAGCACCGCGTGCCCCAGCTTCAACCCGGCGGCGGCGGACAGCACCAGGGCGGTGAGCTCGAATGCGGAGTGCGTGACGACGAAGGAGAAGAAGCGTTCGCTGTCGCCGCGGCTCACGAGGAAGCCCGCCAGCGCCCCGAAGTTCAGGCCGTTGTAGGCCGCCATGAACAGGCTGCCGACCCCCAGGATCAGTCCGGCGGCATAGGACTGGAACGACAGCCCGACGTTGTTCATGATGTAGAAGCCGAACATATGCCAGTCGTCGCCGGAGGTGCGCCCGAGGTGCTCGCCGGCCTCCGGGCCGTACATGCCGTCGTACCGACGCACGTCTTCCGCGCTGACGATGGTCAGCACGAAGTGCGGATCCAGCCAGGTCGCCACGCCCACCACCAGGATCGGCAGCGCGAACACGAGCGTCGCCACCAGCAGGTGCCAGCGCAGGGCACGTACGGCGGCCGGCGCGTCGTACAGCACCAGGTCGCGCAGCGCGCCGAGGCCGAAGTCGTGGCGGCGGTAGATGCGCTGGTGCGCACGCGCCGTGAGCGCCTCCAGGCGGTCGACCAGGTGCGGCGGATAGGCCCGCTCGCGCGCCAGCGCCAGGTGTTCGCAGCACTGCCGATAGAGCTGCGCGACGCGGGCCGCGCCGGGCGGCGGCGTGCTGTCGGTCGGGAACTCGCCGGCTTTCAGCTTGCGCGGCTTCTTGTCCGCACCCTTGCCGCTGTCCAGCGCGGTCAGGCCGCGTTCCAGCTCGACCCAGGACGGCTCGTAGCGGGCTTCGAATTGGCGCGGGGTCATGGACATCTCAACGCTGACCCATCAACCACTGCGCGACCGCGATCAATCGCGGACCCGGACGAATCGGCGCCGGGCTCGCGCCGCCGGGCGCGTAGTTCGCGGGCGGCAGCGCGTTCTCGGCCAGCGCGGCGAGCTCGTCGATGCGCTCCGCGGTCAGCCGGCGCGCGCGTCCGGCCAGGTGCAGGATCGCGACCTGCTGTGCGCGCGTCAGCGGCACGCGCGGCGCGAGCGGCTCGGCCTGCGGCAACGCGCCGGCCAGCCGCACCTTGTCGGCATGCACGACCAGCGTGCCGGCGACGATGTCGCCCAGGCGCTTGAAGTCGCTGCGCAACAGCATGGCCAGCAGCCCGAAGGCGTAGGCGACGGGCGCGAAGTCGGCCACGCGCAGCAGGTTGCGCGTGACGGCCGCGGACGGCGTGATGGGCAGGCCGGTATCCATCATCACCTGCAGCCCGAGGATGCGCTTGCCCGGCGTCGCGGCGCCGGGCAGCAGCTCGAAGGCGATCGGGTACACCCACTCGAGTGCGAACAGCACGATCAGCATCACGCCCACGCCGACACCGTTGATGCCGCCCAGCAGCGCCGCGGCCACCGACCACACGACGAGACGGATGAAGAGATCCAGCCCGTACGCGAGCACGCGCGGCACCGCGCCCGCGGGACGCAGCAGGATGGCGATGCCCTCGGGCGTCTCGGCGAGAAGCGTGGTGTCGAGCGTCAAGGAGCGCGCGCGTGCCCGTCGGAGTTCAGAAGGTGATCGTGCGCAGGTTCGCGCCCGCGTACTTCGCGTCGCCGCGCAGCGTGGCGTCGACCGACGACGCGGCGGTGACCACGCGCGTGTCGGCGATGTCGTCGTGCAGGCAGCGGCTCGACTCGCGGAAGATCAGCAGCGGATCGATCAGCGCGACGATGCCGCCGATGAACGGGATGCAGCCCACGATGGCCAGCGGCAGCCAGCGCAGGAAGACGAAGCGCGCGAACGCGACGCGGCTGCCGTCGACCCGCACCACCCGGATGTCCATCATCCGCTTGCCGAAGGTCTGGCCGTAGAGGTAGACCAGCGCGATGCTGTAGACGATGTAGGCGAGCAGTCCGAAGCCGCCCAGCCAGGCCCAGGTCATCGACATGTGGCGCGTGCCCAGCGCCGGCGGCTCGATGCCGGGCACGTGCTCCTGCTGGTAACGCTCGTAGAACGGAATGGCCACGGCCACGGCGACGAGGATGCCGAAGACCATCGGCAGCACGCCGTCGATCAATACGGCCAGGAAGCGCGCTCCGCGCCCCGCCTCGACCAGGCCCGCCTCGATGTCGGGTTGGTCCTCGACGTCCGCGCGCGGAGGCGCGAAACGATTCTGTGATGCGACTCCGGACATGGTCCGTTCTCCCTCTCTCTGACCCTTGGAATCCGGCGACGTCGTGGCGTGCCTCGTGGAATGGGCGCATGGTAACGCGCCCACGACCGGATCAGCCCGGGCATCCCCCCGAAGAGGGAGTGACCGAAATCACGCCCGGGCGCATCGGTTCAGCGCGCGCGCGAGGCCTCGAGGCTCGCGTTCATCGAGGAGGCCGCGGTGACGACGATGGTGTCGGCCATCTGGTCGTGCAGGCACTGGCGCGAATCGCGGAAGATCAGGACCGGGTCGAGCAGCCACCACACGAGGTTGACGATGGGGATCATCAGCGGCAGCACGGCGGCGCCGCCGCGCGCGAAGAACAGCCGCAGGACGCCGGCCCGCGTGCCGTCGCTGCGCACGATGCGCAGGCCCAGGATCTTCTTGGCCAGCGTGCCGCCGTAGGCATGCAGGCACCACACCTGGATCGCGATGATGACGATGTAGCTCGGCACCATCGCCCCGAACATCATGCGCATCATCGCGAACGGATCCTGCATCATCGCCGGATTCGGGTGCAGGAAAGCGGTGCCGCCGAACAGGAAGAACAGCGGATAGGAGATCAGCGCCATCAGCAGGCTGTCGAGGATGACGGCCACCAGCCGCAGGCCGCGGCCCGCCAGCACGGGCCCGTCGGCCAGGCTGCCGGGCTCGACGAGTTCGGCCTTGGGCGGGGCGAAGCGGTTGTTGTCAGGGAAGTCTGTCATGGTGTGCTCGGCTAGGGAGTGGCTCGTGCGCCGGAGGCGGCGCGGTCGGCGGCGCGAAGCGCGTTGCCACAACCAGCCCTCCCCAGGCGCGCCGCGGCGCATCGTGCGTGCACGTGCATCGTCTGGCGAGCCGATGCTAACCGGGCGCACGGGCCGTGCCGCTCAGGGTCTCGCCTGAGAAGCCGCGGAAAAGACCCGGCGACGTTGCCGGCACCCGCGTCACATGAACAGGTGCTCGCCCGCGTTCTCGCCGCCGAGGACGACGTAGTTGACCTTGCGGATGTCGGTCGCGCAGCGACCGCCCGCGTACGAGATCGAGCTTTGCAGGTCCTCCTGCATCTCGCGCAGCGTGTCGGCCAGGCGGCCCTTGATCGGCTCGAGGATGCGCTTGCCCTCGACGTGGCGATACTCGCCCTTGTTGAAGTCGGACGCGCTGCCGTAGTACTCCTTGTACAGCTTGCCGTCGACCTCCACCGTCTGCCCCGGGCTCTCCTCGTGGCCGGCGAACAGCGAGCCGATCATCACCATCGTCGCGCCGAAGCGGATGCTCTTGGCGATGTCGCCGTTGTGGCGGATGCCGCCGTCCGCGATGATGGGCTTGGTCGCCACGCGGGCGCACCACTTCAGCGCCGACAGCTGCCAGCCGCCGGTGCCGAAGCCGGTCTTCAGCCGCGTGATGCAGACCTTGCCCGGGCCGACGCCGATCTTCGTGGCATCCGCGCCCCAGTTCTCGAGGTCGATCACCGCCTCCGGCGTGCCGACGTTGCCGGCGATGACGAAGGCCTTGGGCAGCTTCTGCTTGATGTGCGCGATCATCTTGCGCACGCTCTCGGCATGGCCGTGTGCGATGTCGATCGTCACGTAGTCGGCACCGATGCCGCCCTCGGCCAGGCGGTCGATGACGGCGTGGTCCTCGGCCTTGACGCCGGCGCTGATCGACACGACCAGGCCCTTGTCGCGCATGGTCTTCGCGAAGGCGACGGTGTCGAGATCGAAGCGGTGCATCACGTAGAAGTAGCCGTTGCTCGCGAGCATCTCGGCGATCGGCACGTCCAGCACCGTCTTCATGTTGGCCGGCACCACCGGCAGCTTGAAACGGTGCGGGCCGAACTCCATCGAGGTGTCGCACTCGCTGCGGCTCTCGACGACGCACTTGCGCGGCAGCAGCAGGATGTTGTCGTAGTCGAAGATTTCCATGATGGTTCCTTACTTGGGGTCGGCGCAGCGGTCGCTGGCGATCTGCGTGATGCGGCCGTCGGCGTTCTCGATCCACGCGGTGGCCACCAGCTGGTCGGCGTGCGCGTTGTCGGGCCAGCGCAGGCCGTACAGCGGCGCGACGGCGTTGGCCGCGCCCGGGCCGGCGGGCAGCTTCAGCGGGCCGACCAGCACGCGCACGAGGCGGCGCGGGACGACGGTGTCGCGCACGCCGACGGGGATCAGCTCGACCAGCGCGATCCAGCCGGTGCTGCCCTCGGGCCAGACGCCCGTCGCATGCATCTGCACGCCCATGTAGCCGTTGTGCGGCAGGCTCGAGTGCACGTAGAAGCGGCGCTTGGGCGACGGCGCGTCCAGCACGGTGGTGGCGTCGAACGCTGACGGCGGCGTGGCGAGCAGCGCGGGCAGGCCGGCACCCACGCGCGCGAGGCGGTCGGCGGCCTCGGGCAGTGCGCCGGGCGCCATCGGGGCCTGATCGGGATCCGCGGCGGCCGGGGCGATCCAGTCCATGGACCACTCCGTGTCGCCGACGGTGCCGGCACCGGGCGCCGGCGGCGCGGCCTTCCAGCAATCCATGCAGTCCGCGCCCATGAAGTGCTCCACGAGCGTGCTCGCGTGCGCGGGGCAGTTCGCAGCGACGCCCGGCAGCGGCTTCGTCGCGGCGAGCGCCAGCGTCGATGCCATTGCGCCAACCCCGAATGCCACCCGGGAAAGAAACCTGGGCGGGCGAGTCCGCGAAACTAGAATAGGTGGATGCATATCCAGCATTCTGACGCCGATCCTGAAGCCCCGACGACCGACCGGTTGCTGCGCGGCCTGAACGCCGAGCAACTCGCGGCCGTGACGCTGCCCGCGCGCCCGGCGCTGATCCTGGCCGGCGCGGGCTCGGGCAAGACGCGCGTGCTCACCACGCGCATCGCCTGGCTGCTGCAGACGGGGCAGGTGTCGCCCGGCGGGCTGATGGCCGTCACGTTCACCAACAAGGCCTCGAAGGAGATGCAGGCGCGGCTGGCGGCGATGCTGCCGATCAACGTTCGCGGCATGTGGATCGGCACCTTCCACGGCCTGTGCAACCGCTTCCTGCGCGCGCACTGGAAGCTGGCCGGGCTGCCGCAGGGCTTCCAGATCCTCGACACGGCCGACTCGCTGTCCGCGGTCAAGCGCATCATCAAGGCGATGCAGCTCGACGAGGAGCGCTTCGTCCCCAAGCAGGTGAGCTGGTTCATCGCCGGCGCGAAGGAGGACGGGCTGCGCGCCAAGGACGTCGACATCCACGACGGCCAGACGCAGAAGCTGGCCGAGATCTACAAGGCCTACGAGGACCAGTGCCTGCGCGAGGGCGTGGTCGACTTCGCCGAGCTGCTGCTGCGCGCGTTCGAGCTGATGCGCGACAACGATGCGCTGCGCGAGCACTACCGGCATCGCTTCCAGCACATCCTCGTCGACGAGTTCCAGGACACCAACCGCCTGCAGTACGCGTGGCTGAAGATGTTCGCCGGTCCCAACGGCGCGGTGTTCGCGGTGGGCGACGACGACCAGAGCATCTACGGCTTCCGCGGCGCGCTGGTGGGCAACATGGCCGACTTCGAGCGCGAGTTCCACGTCGACAAGGTCATCAAGCTGGAGCAGAACTACCGCAGCTTCGGCAACATCCTCGACGCGGCGAACCACCTGATCGACCGCAACTCCAAGCGCCTGGGCAAGAACCTGCGCACCGACCAGGGCCCGGGCGAGCCGGTGCGCATCTTCGAGTCGACCAGCGACTTCGCCGAGGCGCAGTGGTTCCTCGAGGAGGCGCAGCAGCTGCACCGCTCGGGCACCGCGCGCTCGGAGATCGCAGTGCTCTATCGCAGCAACGCGCAGTCGCGCGTGATCGAGTCGGCCCTGTTCAACGCCGGCATACCCTACCGGGTGTACGGTGGCTTGCGCTTCTTCGAGCGCGCCGAAGTCAAGCACGCACTGTCGTACCTGCGGCTGATCGAGAACCCGAACGACGACACGAGCTTCCTGCGCGTCGTCAATTTCCCGACGCGCGGCATCGGCGCGCGCACGATCGAGCTGCTGCAGGATTCGGCGCGGCAGTCGGGCCGCAGCCTGTTCCAGAGCGTGGGCAGCGTCGCGGGCAAGGGCGGCACGAACCTCGCGGCCTTCACCGGCCTGATCGCGCGCATGCAGGCCGCGACGCGCGGGCTGACGTTGCGCGACATCATCGAGCACATGCTGGCCGAGACGGGCCTGATCGACTTCTACCGCGCCGACAAGGAAGGCGCCGACCGCGTCGAGAACCTGGAAGAACTGATGAACGCCGCCGAGGCCTTCGTCACGCAGGAGGGCTTCGGCCGCGACGCGGTGGCGCTGCCGGTGGACGAGCTGTCGCCCGGCGCGCTGGCCTCGCGCAACACGTCGCGCGACGTGCCCGGCATCCAGCTGGACGCGCCGGTCACGCCCGACGCCGAGACCGGCGAGATCATGTCGCCGCTGGCGGCCTTCCTCACGCACGCGTCGCTGGAGGCCGGCGACAACCAGGCCCAGGCCGGCCAGGACGCCATCCAGCTGATGACCATCCACTCGGCCAAGGGCCTGGAGTTCGACAGCGTGTTCATCACCGGCCTCGAGGAAGGCCTGTTCCCGCACGAGAACTCGCTGCAGTCGAACGACGGTCTCGAGGAAGAACGCCGCCTGATGTACGTGGCGATCACGCGCGCCCGCAAACGTCTCTACCTGAGCTTCAGCCAGACGCGGCTGCTGCACGGCCAGACGCGCTACAACGTCAAGAGCCGCTTCGTCGAGGAGCTGCCCGAGGCCAACGTGCGCTGGCTCACGCCGCGCAACCAGGCCTTCGGCTCGGGCTACGCCCGCGAGTACAAGTCGGCGTGGGAGCGCGGCACCGGTCTGGGCTCGATGATAGGCGCGGGCCGCGTGGAGTCGTCGCCGGTGCCCAAGGCGATGCAGGAAAGCCGATCGGCCACCAGCAGCAGCGGCCAGCAACTGCGGCAAGGCCAGTCCGTCTTCCACAACAAGTTCGGCGAGGGCGTGATCGTGACGCTCGAAGGCGCCGGCGAGGAGGCGCGTGCACAGGTCAACTTCGGCCGCCACGGGATGAAGTGGCTGGCGTTGTCGGTGGCCAAGCTGACGCCGGTGGATTGATGACCCCGATCTTCAACGCCGACATGCGCCTCGTCGGATTCTTCGACGGCACGTACGTGTTCGACGTCGACAACCAGTGGATCGCGTTCCACGACCGCGGCAACGTGTTCGCTGGCGGCGGCCGCTGGCTCGGGCCGCTGGACCAGGGGACGTTCCAGGATCAGGACGGCCGCGCGGTGGCCTGGCTCGCGGGCTCGAATCCGTCGACCGGGATGAAGCCGGCCAAGCCGATGAATCCCAAGCTGCCGCTGCACCCGAAGCGCCCGCTGCGGCCGCGCACACCCTTGCCGCCGCCGTTTCCGATGCAGCCGGGCGGCGGCTGGTCCAAGCTCACGTGGGCGCAGTGGCTCGGCAACCCGGAACCCCGCGTGCCCGCGCGCGGGGACGCCGCGAACGTGAGCATCGAGCCCATGGGCGACGCCGACGTCGACGAGTTCTTCGGCTACCTCGGCGAGCAGATCGCGGAGAACGGCCGCGACGGCCGCTGGTTCATGCCGATGGCGCCGACCGGCGGCGGCATCCCGGCCGAGAAGCGCCAGTCGTTTCGCGACGGCTTCGCCGCGCCGGTGGGCGAACAAGGCTGGCGGCGCGGCTGGATCGCGCGCGACGCGGCCGGCAAGGTGGCCGGCCACATCGACCTGCGCGCGCATCCGGACGCCTTCACCGGCCACCGCTGCCTGCTGGGCATGGGCGTGCGGCACGACCTGCGCCGCATCGGCCTGGCCACGCGCCTGCTCGCGCGCGCCACGGACTGGGCCTGCGCGCAGGGCCTGAGGTGGATCGACCTGCAGGTGCTGTCGGCCAACGAGCCGGCCGTCGCGTTCTATCGGCGCGAAGGCTTCCTGATGCAGGGCGGCCGGCCGGACATGTTCGTCATCGACGGCGTCTCGCTGGGCGAGATCTGGATGGCGCGCAAGGTGCCCGCGGCGGACGCCTGAACGTCAGCCCTTCCAGGTGAACGGAAACTTCACCTGCTTCCAGAACCCGTTGGGCACGTAGTCGCCGACGACGCCGTACATCTTCGGCCACTTCTCGTCCGACTTCACGGCGGTGTCTTCATGCGGGATCTTCGGAATTCAGGGCGCGGCGCAGCGCGAGCCTGGATTGAAGCCGAAACCGCAGGCCTTGTCGCCCCTCTTCGGAGTGGAATCAGGAGGCCGTGGAGTCGTTGTCCGCCATCACCGTGCGAAATGCCACGGGCGAGGTGATCTCGAAGGTGTCGACGAAGCCGAACCAGATCGACACGTAGAACGTCGCGGTCAGCGCCACCAGGCAGGTGAAAGCCGCGAGCGACACGGCGGCCGCGCCGAACGACGCCGCCAGCAGGAAGATCAGCATCCCGAAGCCGAACACCACGGTGATCCAGCCCAGGATGAACATGGCGAATGCGGCGCGCGTGCGCCAGATCGCGACGACGCTGGAGAACATCGCCTGCGCGACGCCCTGGCGGCCCCAGTGCACCAGCGCCGGCGCGTGCCACAGCGGGATCGACACCAGCGCCACGCCGAAGGACTTGAACAGCAGCACGGCGGCGCCCAGCGCGCTCAGCGGCGGCAGCTCCGGCATCTTGCCGTCGGTGCGCGGCGTCATCAGCTTTTCCGCCCAACGCTGCGCCTCGCCGCCGTCGATCCAGTTGGCGAACACCGCCAGCCCGACCGACGCCAGCACGTAGAGCATGCCGATGGCCAGCAGCGAACGCCGGGCCGCCGGCGTGAGCAGCAGCGGCGACGAGAACACGCTGGGACGCAGCGGCAGGTCGTTGAGGACGTCCTCGGTGGCCACCATGAAGCCGAGCGACAGCATCGGCAGCAGCACGATCAGCAGCAGCACCGCGATCGGCGGCAGCATCATCGACAGGCCCAGGCACGCCACGACGAACAGGTAGAGCCCGAAGAAGCCGAGCGGCCGGCGCCAGAACGTGCGGAAGCCGCGCTGGATCCAGGACAGGCCGGCGACGGCGGAGAGACTGCGCAACCGGATCCGGACGGGCGCGGGCGAGGCGGGCATCGTCAAAGCTCGGGGTGCCAGGGCTGCTCGATGCAGTCGACGAGCACGCGCTCGAAGTGCGTCGGATCCTTGGGCTTGAGCAGCGCGGCCTCGCGCGGCAGGTGCCAGTCGGCCAGTCGCGACAGCCAGAAGCGCAGCGCGGCGGCGCGCCGCATGCCGGGCAGCGCGCGCAGTTCGGCCGGGCTCATCGGGCGGTGCAGGTGGTAAGCGCGCAGCAGCGCCTCGGCGTGCTCCGTCTCGAGGCGGCCGGTGTCGAGATCGACGCACCAGTCGTTGACGCAGACGGCCAGGTCGTAGACGTGGTGGTCGACGCCGGCGAAGTAGAAGTCGAACACGCCGGACAGCCTTGGAGAGTCGGGCGGCCCGTCGAACAGCGCGTTGTCGCGGAACAGGTCGGCGTGCACCGGGCCGCGCGGCAGCGACTGCGTGCTGGCGGCGGCGTGGAAGCGCTGCTGGAAGTCGAGCTCCTCGTCCAGCCGCTGCGCGAGCGCCGCGGCTACGCGGGGGCGCACGACGGGCACCGTCTTTTCCCACCAGTCGAGGCCGCGCAGGTTGGGCTGCTGCGTCGTGAAGTCGAGCGCCGCGGTGTGCATGTGCGCCAGCGTGACGCCCAGCAGCGAGCAGTGCGCCAGCATCGGCGCGGCGATGCTTTCGCCGGGCAGCATGTTGACGAGCGACGCCGGCTTGCCGGCGATCGAATGCAGGAAGTTGCCCGACGCGTCGGTGCGCGGTTCGGGCACCGGCAGGCCCTTGCGCGCGAGGTGCTGCATCAGGCCGAGATAGAACGGCAACTGTTCGAAGCCGAGGCGTTCGAACACCGTCAGCACCCAGTCGCCCTTGTCGGAGTGCACGAAGTAGTTCGTGTTCTCGATGCCGCCGGAGCAGCCTTCCATCGCCGTGAGCGTGCCGGCATCCAGCGTGCGCAGCAGCGCGGCCGCCGTGTCGACGTCGACTTCGGTGTAGACGGCCATCAGGAGTTCAGGTGAACCGCGGCGACGGGCTCACGCGGCGCGGCCGCGGTCGGCGTGCCGGTCACGGCGTCAGAAACCCCAGGAGAACGTGCGCATGCCCGCCGCGGCGTCCTGCTCGCGCGGCTTGCTGGGATCGCGCGGCTGGATCTCGTAGCTGCCGCCGGTGATCTTCGAGTGCACGACGATCTTCGTGGTGACGCCGCGCACGCGCGTCTCGTCGATCCTGACCTGCGAATCTTCGGTCACCAGGTGCTCGATCTTCGCGTCCTTGCTCGGCGCGGCCGGCGCCTCCTCGACCAGCGCGCCGGTCGCCGGATCGACGGATGCCGTCGGCGCGGACGCGGGCGCCGGTGCGGCCTTCGGAGCGGGCGCGGGGCCGTGCTGCGCGAAGGCGGACGTGCCGGCAAGCGCCAGCAGCGTGGCGAAAACGAAGGGCGAAATGGAGCGGGCGGTCATGCGCACATTCTAAGCGCTGGTGCCCCGGAGGGACTTCGCGTGTTTCGAAGGCTCGCTGTCGAGCGCGGCGGCGGCCGACGCCCGGCACAATGGCGGGATGACCGAGAAAACCTTGCTCCTGGTGGATGGCTCCAGCTATCTTTACCGTGCTTATCACGCGATGCCCGACCTGCGCGGTCCCGGCGGCGAGCCCACCGGGGCGATCCGCGGCATGGTGGCGATGATGAAGCTGCTGCGCGACCAGATCGGCGCCGACTACGCGGCCTGCGTGTTCGACGCCAAGGGCAAGACCTTCCGCGACGACTGGTATCCCGAATACAAGGCCAACCGGTCGTCGATGCCGGAAGACCTGGCGCTGCAGATCGAGCCGATCCACGCGGTGGTCGCGATGCTGGGCTGGCCCATCATCATGGTGCCGGGCATCGAGGCCGACGACGCCATCGGCACCCTCGCGCACGCCGCGACCGCGGCCGGCTGGAAGACGGTCATCTCGACCGGCGACAAGGACCTGGCGCAACTGGTCAACGAGCACGTCACGCTGATCAACACGATGAGCAACGAGACGCTGGACATCGCCGGCGTGCTGGCCAAGTTCGGCGTGCCGCCCGAACGCATCATCGACTACCTGACGCTCGTGGGCGACACCGTCGACAACGTGCCCGGCGTCAACAAGGTCGGACCGAAGACGGCGGTCAAGTGGCTGCAGGAGCACGGCTCGCTCGACGCCATCATCGAGAAGGCGCACACGATCAAGGGCGCGGTCGGCGACAACCTGCGCCAGGCGCTCGAGTGGCTGCCGATGGGGCGCAAGCTCGTCACGGTGGTCACCGACCACGACATGACGCCGCATGTCGAGAACTGGCCGGCGCTGGATGCGCTCGCGCTGAAGCCGGTCGACCACAAGAACCTGCTCGAGTTCTACCAGCGCTACGGCTTTCGCAGCTGGCGCGACGAGATCGAGAAGCAGCTGGGCAAGGACGCGGCGCCGGTCGCGGTCGGCGGCAACCTGGGGCTGTTCGACGGCGACGGCGAGGCCGACGTGCCGGCCACGCCCGCGCAGGAACTCGCGCGCCAGTACGACACGATCTTCACCTTCGAGCAGCTCGACGCGTGGATCGCCAAGCTGCAGGCGGCCGAGCTGTCGGCGCTCGACACCGAGACCGACTCGCTCGACGCGATGCGCGCACGCATCGTCGGCATCTCCTTCGCGGTCGAGCCGGGGAAGGCGGCCTACGTGCCGCTGCGCCACGACTACCCCGGCGCGCCCGACCAGCTGCCGTTCGACGAGGTGATCGCGCGCCTGCGGCCGTGGCTCGAGAACCCGAACGCGGCCAAGGTGGGCCAGCACATCAAGTACGACCACCACGTGTTCGCCAACATCGGCGTCACGGTGCAGGGCTGGGCGCACGACACGCTGCTGGAGAGCTACGTGCTGGAGGCGCATCGCCCGCACGGGCTGTCCAGCCTGGCGCAGCGCCATTTGGAGCGCAAGGGCCTCGACTACGAAGACCTGTGCGGCAAGGGCGCCAAGCAGATCCCGTTCTCGCAGGTCGACATCGAGCGCGCCGCGCTGTACTCCGGCGAGGACAGCGAGATGACGCTGCAGGTGCACCGGACGCTGTACCCGCGCCTGGCCGCGAATCCGGGCATGAAGTTCGTCTACGAGTCCATCGAGATGCCCACGAGCGGCGTGCTGGGCCGCGTCGAACGCCACGGCGTGCTGATCGATCCCGCGCGGCTGGGCGAGCAGTCGCGGATGCTGGCCGAACGCATGATGGCGCTGGAGAACGAAGCCTACGAGATCGCCGGCCAGCCGTTCAACCTCGGCTCGCCCAAGCAGATCGGCGAGATCCTGTTCGGCAAGCTGGGCCTGCCGGTGGCCAAGAAGACCGCGTCGGGTGCGCCGTCCACGGACGAAAGCGTGCTGGAGAAGCTGGCGCTGGACTATCCGCTGCCGGCCAAGCTGCTGGAGCACCGCGGGCTGTCGAAGCTGAAGGGCACGTACACCGACAAGCTGCCGCAGATGATCAACCCGGACACGGGCCGCGTGCACACGCACTATGCGCAGGCAGTGGCGATCACGGGGCGTCTTTCGAGCAACGATCCGAACCTGCAGAACATCCCGATCCGCACGGCCGAAGGCCGGCGCGTGCGCGAGGCCTTCATCGCGCCGCCGGGGCACGTGATCGTGTCGGCCGACTACTCGCAGATCGAGCTGCGGCTGATGGCCCACATCAGCCAGGATCCGGGCCTGCTGCGCGCGTTCAACGACGGCATGGACGTGCACCGCGCGACTGCCGCCGAGGTGTTCAACCTGGCGTCCGAGGAGGTCACCAGCGAGCAGCGGCGCTATGCGAAGACGATCAACTTCGGGCTGATCTACGGCATGGGCGCGTTCGGGCTGTCGCAGTCGCTGGGTATCGAACAGAAGGCGGCCAAGGACTACATCGACCGTTACTTCGCGCGCTTCGCCGGCGTGCGGCGCTACATGGACGAGACCAAGGCGAGCGCCGCGGAGAAAGGCTACGTCGAGACGCTGTTCGGGCGCCGCATCTCGTTGCCCGAGATCAACGGTGGCAGCGGCCCGCTGCGCGCCGGCGCCGAGCGCCAGGCCATCAACGCGCCGATGCAGGGCACCGCCGCCGACCTGATCAAGCTGGCGATGCTGGCCGTGCAGAAGGCGCTCGACGACGAGGGCAAGTCCACGCGCATGGTGATGCAGGTGCACGACGAACTGGTCTTCGAGGTGCCCGAGGCCGAGATCGACTGGGTCCGGTCCGAGGTGCCGCGCCTGATGGCGAGCGTGGCGCAGCTGTCGGTGCCGCTGATCGCCGAGGTGGGCGTCGGGCCGAACTGGGACGAGGCGCATTGATGGCCGCAGCCGGCGATGGCGCCTTTGCGATCAACGGCAAGGCGCTGGCGGTGGCACTCGTCGTCTCGGCGATCTGGGTCGCCTGGGGACTCGCCGTGCATCCGGCGTTCCAGCCGGCGCACGTGCTGCGCGTCGCGGCGCCGCTCGTGGCGCTGGCCATCGGCGCTGCCTTCACGCGGCTGGTGGCGCAGGCGCGCTCGCGCGTCGACGCCGAGCGCGAGTTCGATCGCGGCGGCAAGGCGTTGTTCATGGGCTTCGCGATGGTGGCCGCGACGATCCTGGCGTGGCTGCTGGTGTCGCAGGCGATCCCCGCGACGCTGACGGCGCTGGCGGGCGCGCCGCGCAGCGAGCCCGGCGTGGTGTCGCACCGCGTGCCCGAGACGAGCGACGCCGACTGCCGCTTCCGGCTGGTGGTGGCGAGCGCGTCGGCGGAGGGCGGCGCGGTGCCGCATCCGCTGGACGAGTGCGTCGCCGAGGCGGTGTGGAAACAGGCGGCCGAGGGCGGCCCGGTGACGTTGCAACTGGTGCGTGGCGCTCTCGGCGCCGAACTTGTCGGCGTCGCCATGGCGCACTGAGCCTGGCGCGGATGCCGCCGTGCTGTCACGCAAGTTCGAGGTGAAAGACGTTACCCTCGCGTGGTTCCGCGGGTAACCACGGACCCTTGTCGTGAACTTGTCATCAAACATTCATAAACTGAGGCGATGTCCGACGTCATTCCGTCTGTCCCCGCCACGCGGGTTCCCCTGCTCAATCGCGAGCGTTCCATCCTCGAATTCAACCGGCGCGTGCTGGCACAGGCCCTGCGCGCCGACGTCCCGCTGCTGGAGCGGCTGCGCTACGTCACGATCGTGTCGTCCAACCTCGACGAGTTCTTCGAGGTGCGCTTCGCCGACGCGCTGGAGGCCGCGCGCATGCCCGGCGCCGGCGACGCGCTGCGCGAGCTGACCGTCATCTCGGTCGAGGCGCATGCGCTGATCGACGAGCAGTACGCCATCTTCAACGAACAGGTGATGCCGTCGCTCGGGCTGCACGGCATCCGCGTCGTCAACCACGCCGAGCGCACCGAGGCGCAGCGGCACTGGGTCGCCGGCTTCTTCCAGCGCGAGGTGCGGCCGCTGCTGGTGCCGATCGGGCTCGATCCGGCGCATCCGTTTCCGCAGGTGGCCAACAAGTCGCTGAACTTCATCGCGCAGCTCGGTGGCCGCAACGCGTTCGGCCGCGAGAACACGATCGCCATCGTCAAGGTGCCGCGCGTGCTGCCGCGCGTGATCAAGCTGCCGGAGAACTGTTGTCCGAAGGGCGAGCAGCACTTCGTGCTGTTGTCCAGTGTGATCCGTGCGCACCTGGCCGAGCTGTTCCCGGGGCGCGTCGTCGAGGCCTTCTCGCAGTTCCGCGTCACGCGCGACTCCGATCTCGAAGTCGACGAGGACGACGTGCGCAACCTGCGCCAGGCGCTGCGCCGCGGCCTGACGACGCGTCACTACGGCCGCGCGATCCGGCTCGAGGTCGTCAACACCTGCCCCGAGGCGCTGTGGCGCCTGCTGCTGGCGCAGTTCGACCTGCCCCTGGCGGCGCTGCATCGCGTCAACGGGCCGGTGAACCTCGTGCGCCTGAACGAGCTGATCGACCAGGCGACCGACCCGCAGCACGGCCCGGTGCTGCGCTTCGCCCCGTACGAGGCCTCGTGGCCGGGCGGCCGGCTGCCGCGCACCGGCTCGATGTTCGACCACCTGCGCCACAACGACGTGCTGCTGCACCATCCGTTCGAAAGCTTCGAGCCGGTCGTGGAATTCCTGCGCGAGGCCGTGCAGGATCCCGACGTCCTGGCCATCAAGCAGACGATCTACCGCACCGGCGAGAAGTCGGTGCTGATGGACCTGCTGATCGAGGCGGCGCGGCGCGGCAAGGAAGTGATGGTGGTGGTGGAGCTGAAGGCGCGCTTCGACGAGGAGGCCAACATCAACTGGGCCGAGCGCCTCGAGGCGGTCGGCGCCCAGGTGGTCTACGGCATCGTCGGCCTGAAGACGCACGCCAAGCTGCTGCTCGTGACGCGGCGCGAGGCGACGCCGCGCGGTCCGCGGCTGCGTCGCTACGTGCATCTGTCCACCGGCAACTACAACCCGAAGACGGCGCGCCTGTACACCGACGTCGGCTACCTGAGCGCCGACGACGGCATCACGGCCGACGCCGACCAGATCTTCCAGCAGATCGCCAGCCTGACGCGCATGAAGCCGCCGCGCCACCTGCTGACCGCGCCGTTCGTGCTGCACAAGCGCCTGATCGCGCACATCGCGCAGGTGCGCGACGCCGCGCGCGCGGGCAAGCCGGCGCGCATCGTCGTCAAGGTCAACGCGCTGACAGACAACGCGCTGATCGACGCGCTGGTCGAGGCCGGCCAGGCCGGCGCGAGCATCGACCTGATCGTGCGCGGCGCCTGCTCGCTGCCGCCGGGCATCGAAGGCCTGACCAACAACATCCGCGTGCGCTCGGTGGTCGGCCGTTTCCTCGAGCACTCGCGCATCGTCTACCTGCGCTGGGGCGACTCCGACGACGATGAGGCGTTGTTCCTCTCGAGCGCCGACTGGATGCTGCGCAACATGCTGCGCCGCATCGAGCTGGCCTGGCCGATCCGCGATGCGGCGATGCGCCAGCGGGTGATCGACGAATGCCTGGTGCCGTACCTGCATGACACACGGGATGCCTGGTTGCTGCAGTCCAATGGCAAGTACGAACGCATCGGCATAGACGGCGTGAGCGCGCAGCAGGCCCTGATGGCCCGCTTCCGCAGCAAGTAGTCAACTGTCCCTGGAGCGAAGGATATGGATCTGATCCTGTGGCGGCACGCCGAAGCCGGCGACCATCTTCCGGACCCGGTGGCCGACCTGGAGCGGCCGCTGAGCCCGAAGGGCGAGCGCCAGGCGCGCCGGGTGGCGGACTGGCTCAACCAGTTCCTGCCCGATTCGGCGCGGGTGCTGACCAGCCCGGCGCTGCGCTGCCAGCAGACCGTGGCGGCGTTGGGCCGTCGCGTCAAGAAGACCCCGGCGCTGGGACCGGACGGCGACGTCGAAAGCTTGCTGGCCGCCACGCGGTGGCCGGATTCGCGCGAGGCGGTGCTGGTCGTCGGACACCAGCCCACGCTCGGCCGCGTGGCGGCGTACCTGATGGCGGGCGAGTCGGCGCGCTTCGGTGACCCGTGGACGATCAAGAAGGGCAGCGTCTGGTGGCTGCGCCACCGGCCGCGCGAAGGACGGGCCGAGGTGCAGATCATCGCGGTGCGGACGGCGGAAGGGCTCTAAGCCGAGTCTGCATCGACAAGGAAGGAGGGCGCCGCGAAGCGGCGCCCTTTGCATTTAGGTTGCGAGACGCCGCGCTCCCAGCCTTGCGAAGCTGCCGTCAGCCGGCGCCGAGAAGAATTTTTGCGAAGGGGCTTGCGCGGCCCCGGTTTGCTGTCATAGAATCGCGGGCTTCGCTGATCACAAGTCAGCTTCGACCGCGACGCAGCGGGCGAGCCGCAGGGCTGCTGGATGCGACGAGTTCGGCGACCCGGCGGTCAGCGAAGAGTCTGAAATTTTTGCTTGACGGCAGTTTGAAATCAAGCATAGAATCACAGGCTTCGCTGATCACAAATCGGCTTTGAATGTTTCGCTGAATGCGAGCAAGACGAAGCCGATAAGCGCTCAGCGAAAACGAAACGGATAAGTCGACTGCTTGACAAGGTTTTAAAAGCAGATCATAATTCCGCTTCTGTGCTGATAACAGCGCAACGCAGCAAACAACGGTTTGTTCGCGGTTAAAGTTCTTTAAAAATCAACAGCCGATAAGCGTGGGCGTTTGAAGGCGAGTGCCAAGAAACTAGCTGTCAAAAGCGATGTTTCAAGGTCTTATGGACTTTAAACGCTCATGAAGATTGAATGGAACTTGTAACGAGTTTCTTCAATTCCTTTATGAGTAATTCAAGATCGAACTGAAGAGTTTGATCCTGGCTCAGATTGAACGCTGGCGGCATGCCTTACACATGCAAGTCGAACGGTAACAGGTTAAG
>Ga0302314_10000715_pt1 | contig 61792 bp, 45 predicted proteins | sample III_Palsa_N2_3_FD_200533 | JGI IMG/M metagenome (GOLD analysis project Ga0302314, IMG submission 200533) | Peat permafrost microbial communities from Stordalen Mire near Abisko, Sweden - III_Palsa_N2_3 | ecosystem: Environmental > Terrestrial > Soil > Palsa > Peat permafrost | place: Sweden...
GCGCCGGCATCGAGGCGGCTGTCGCGCTCGTCGATCACGTCGTCGAAATCGACCGTTTTACCGGCTTTGGCCAGCATGCGCTTGGCCTCTTGTAGCTGCTGGCGTTCGCGCGCGATGCGCGTCTGGCCTCCAACGTGCTTGTGGTAGCCACGCACCGTGTCGGCGATCTCGGCCAGATAACGCGAACGTGCCGGCGGTACGATGGCATTCTTGCCCGACGAGAATCGCACGGATACCGGCGCGAGGCGGCTTTCGCCGCTCTTCATGCCGAGCGCGGCCAGGCGCGGCAGCAAGCCTTGATAGAGTGCGGTCACGCCGTCGTCGTTGAAGCGCGACGCCTGGGTGCCATAGACCGGCATTTCCTCCGGGCGCTTGCTCCACAGCTCGCGGTTGCGCTGATACTGCTTGGCCACGTCGCGCAAGGCATCCTGCGCGCCCTTGCGGTCGAACTTGTTGATCGCGACGAAATCGGCGAAGTCGAGCATGTCGATCTTTTCCAGTTGTGAGGCGGCGCCGAATTCGGGCGTCATCACGTACATGCTCAAGTCGACATGCGGCACGATGGCGGCATCGCCCTGGCCGATGCCCGAGGTTTCGACCACGATCAGGTCGAAGCCGGCCACCTTGCAGGCGGCGATCACGTCGGGCAGGGCCTGCGAGATTTCGGAGCCGGCTTCGCGCGTGGCGAGCGAACGCATGAAGACGCGCGATTGGCTGTTCCACGGCGCGATCGCATTCATGCGGATGCGGTCGCCCAAAAGCGCGCCGCCGGACTTGCGGCGCGAAGGGTCGATCGAGATCACGGCAATGTCGAGGCTGTCGCCTTGATCGAGGCGGATGCGGCGGATCAATTCGTCGGTCAGCGAGGACTTGCCCGCGCCGCCCGTGCCGGTGATGCCGAAGGTCGGCACCTTGGCTTCCTTGGCTGCGGCGTGGAGCGCGCTCTTCAGCTTGGCGTCGGCGGCATCGTTTTCCAGCGCCGTGATCAATTGCGCCAGGGCGCGCTGGCGCACGCCGGCATCGCCTTCGGTCAAGGCTTTGAGCGACTTGGGCGCATGGGGCGAGAGGTCGACGTCGCAGGCCTGGATCATCGACAGGATCATGCCGACCAGGCCGAGTCGCTGGCCGTCTTCAGGGCTGAAGATGCGCGCTACGCCGTAGCCGTGCAGGTCGGCGATTTCGGCCGGCACGATCACGCCGCCGCCGCCGCCGAATACCTTGATGTGCTCGCCGCCGCGAGCTCTCAGCAGGTCGATCATGTACTTGAAATACTCGACGTGGCCGCCCTGGTAGCTCGATACGGCGATACCTTGCGCGTCTTCCTGCAGCGCGGCGGTGACGATGTCGTCCACCGAGCGGTTGTGGCCCAGGTGGATCACTTCGGCGCCGTTGGCCATGAGGATGCGGCGCATGATGTTGATCGAGGCGTCGTGCCCGTCGAACAGCGAGGCCGCCGTGACGAAGCGCACCTTGTTGGCGGGTTTGTATTCGGTGAGCTTTTGGGCGACGGAAAGATCGGTCATGGCTTCCTCGGGGGCGTGCGGTGTCTTGGGTTGTTTAAGGTAGCTGACGTTTACGTTAACGTCAAGTGTCGTTGGTTGTTAGAAATGCATGTAATTGCTACTGCGGGACGACGCGCTATGACTCCCCTCTCCCGCCTGCGGGCGAGGGGAGTTTGGTAGTCAATTACGCGGCATGCGCCGGCGCTTGCTTTGCCGGGTATTGCGCCAACAGCTTATCCTTCTTGCGCCGATATTGCTCCACGGCCTTTTCCTTGACGTGGCCGAAGCCGCGCACCTGGTCGGGCAGGTTGGCAATCTCGACTGCCGTCGTCAGGTTGTCGGCATTCAAGTTTTGCAACAGGCCGCGCACCATGTCGCGGTATTCCACGATCATGGCACGTTCCATCTTGCGCTCAGCCGAGTAGCCGAACACGTCGAACGTGCCGCCGCGCAAGCCTTTCAGCTTGGCTAGCACGCCGAACGCCTTCCACACCCAGGAGCCGTACTGCGCCTTGATCAGATGGCCTTGTTCATCCTTCTTGGCGAACAGGGGCGGTGCCAGGTTGAACTTCAGGCTGAAGTCGCCTTCGAATTGCTGCTTCAATTTTTCGACGAACTGGCCGTCGGTGTAGAGGCGCGCGACTTCGTACTCGTCCTTGTAGGCCATGAGCTTGAAGTAATTCTTCGCCACAGCCGTGGCCAGCTTGTTGCCGCCGAGCTTGGCTTCGGCGGTGCGCACTTCGGCCATCAGTTCCTCGAACTTGGCGGCATAGGCCGCATCCTGGTACTCGGTCAGGAAGGCGACGCGGCGCTTGACCAGCGTGTCGATGCTTTGCGGCATCTGCAGCACGATGGGCTTGCCGGGGAAGGCGACCTTTTCCACGCGTGCCAGGTCGACCGCGGCACGGCGGCCCCAGAGGAAGCTCTTCTTGTTGCTTTCGATTGCCACGCCGTTCAGTTCGATGGCGCGCAGCAAGGCTGCTTCGGAAACCGGAATCGCACCCTTCTGGTAGGCGAAGCCGAGCATGAACAGGTTGGTCGCGATCGAATCGCCCATCAGGGCCGTGGCCAGGCGCGTGGCGTCGATGAAGTCGGAATGGTTTTCCACCGACTCGTTGATCAATGCCTTGACCTGATCCACCGGGAATTCCCAGTCGCGGTTCTTGGCGAAGTTGCCGGTCGGCTGTTCGTGCGTGTTGACCACGGCGCGCGTGCGGCCGGGGCGCATCTTGGAAATCGCATCGTGCGAACCGGAGGTCAGCATGTCGCAACCGAGGATCAGGTCGGCTTCGCCTGTCGCGATACGCTGGGCGCGGATGCGCTTGGGGTCTTGCGCCACGCGGATGTGCGAAGTCACCGAACCGTTCTTTTGCGACATGCCGGTCATGTCGAGCACCGACACGCCCTTGCCTTCGAGGTGGCCGGCCATGCCGATCAGCGCGCCGACGGTGATCACGCCGGTGCCGCCGATGCCGTTCAAGAGGATATTGAACGGCACATCGCAAGCGGGCAAAACCGGGTCGGGCAGGTCGCCGAAATTGTCCTCTTTGGCGGTGCCGGTCTTGGATTTTTTGAGTCTGCCGCCTTCGACGGTGACGAAGCTGGGGCAGAAGCCCTTGACGCAGGAATAATCCTTGTTGCAAGACGATTGGTCGATGCTGCGCTTGCGGCCGAATTCGGTTTCCGCCGGCATGATCGAGGTGCAGTTCGATTGCACGCCGCAATCGCCACAGCCTTCGCATACGGCTTCGTTGATGAACATGCGCTTGTTCGGGTCCGGATATTCGGCCTTTTTGCGGCGGCGGCGTTTCTCAGCCGCGCAGGTCTGGTCGTAGATCAGGATCGATACGCCCTTGATTTCGCGCAGTTCGCGCTGCACGGCGTCCAGGTCCTTGCGGTCGTGCAGGCTGACGCTGGAAGGCAGGCCGGTGCGCTCGACGTAGCGGCCCAGGTCTTCGGTGACCAGCGCGATACGCTGCACGCCTTCGGCAGCCATTTGCTGCGCGATCATCGGTACCGAGGTGATGCCGTCGACCGGTTGGCCGCCCGTCATCGCCACCGCGTCGTTGTACAAAATCTTGTAGGTCATGTTGACCTTGGCCGCAATCGCCGCGCGGATCGCCAGATAACCCGAGTGGAAATAGGTGCCGTCGCCCAGGTTGGCGAACACGTGCGGCACCTTGGAGAACGGCGCCTGACCGATCCAGGGCGCGCCTTCGCCGCCCATGTGGGTGGTGGTCTTGTTGTATTCGGGGTAGATCGCTGTTGCCATCACGTGGCAGCCGATGCCGGCCAGCGCGAAGCTGCCTTCGGGCACCTTGGTCGAGGTGTTGTGCGGGCAGCCCGAGCAGTAGTAGGCCGGGCGCGGCGGCGTATCGACGGCTTTCTTCAACACCGCATCCTTGGCTTCGAGGAAGGTCAGGCGCGCCTTGATCAAATCGCTGACGTGGAAGCGCGCGATGCGCGAGGCGATCACGCGCGCGATTTGCGCCACCGAAAAGTCGGCCTTCGAGGTAAGCAGCCATTCGCCGCGCGGCGCAACCCACTCGCCCTTTTCGTCGAACTTGCCGATCACGCGCGGACGCACGTCGTCGCGCCAGTTGTAGAGCTGTTCCTTCAATTGATATTCGACGATCTGGCGTTTTTCTTCCACCACCAGGATTTCGTCCAGGCCGCGCGCGAATTCGCGCACGCCGTCCGGCTCCAGCGGCCAGGGCATGGCGACCTTGAACAGGCGGATGCCGATGTCGGCGGCCATTTCTTCATTGATGCCGAGTTCTTCCAGCGCTTCCAAAACGTCGAGGTAAGACTTGCCCGAAGCGATGATGCCGAGCTTGGCCTTGGGGCTGTCGATGGTGACGTGGTTCAACTGGTTGGCGCGCGCATAGGCCAGCGCGGCGTAGATCTTGTAGTCCTGCATCAGCGCTTCCTGCTTGCGCGCCTGGATGCCGAGGTATTCGTTGGACAGGCGGGCATTCAAGCCGCCTTCGGGCATGACGAAGTCGGTCGGCAGCTTGATCTCGAGGCGGAACGGGTCGGCGTCGATCGAGGCGGAGGATTCCACCGTGTCGGCCAGCGCCTTGAAGGCGACGGCGCAACCGGAGAAGCGCGACATGGCCCAGGCATGCAGGCCCAAGTCGATGTATTCCTGCACGTTGCAGGGGTAGAGCACCGGGATCATCGACGCGGCGAAGATGTGGTCCGACTGGTGCGGCAGGGTGGACGAATAGGCGCCGTGGTCGTCACCGGCGACGAGCAGCACGCCGCCGTTCTTGGCGGTGCCGGCGTGGTTCATGTGCTTGAACACGTCGCCGCAGCGGTCCACGCCCGGACCCTTGCCGTACCACATGGAGAAGACGCCGTCGTAGGCCGACGGGCCGATCAGGTCGACTTGCTGCGAACCCCAGACCGCCGTGGCCGCCAGGTCTTCATTGACGCCGGGCACGAACTTGACGTGGCTGTCGTCCAGCAGCTTCTGCGCTTTCCACAGCGCTTCGTCCAGGCCGCCCAAGGGCGAGCCGCGATAGCCAGACACGAAGCCGGCAGTCTTCAGCCCGGCCTTCTCGTCGCGCAGGCGCTGGATCATGGGCAGGCGCACCAGGGCTTGTACGCCGGACAGGTAAATCTTGCCCGAGGTGGCAGTGTACTTGTCGTCAAGGGTGACCGGCGCGAGATTTTCAGGATCGCGCCGGGCGGCCACGAGCCCAGCAGTGGGTGCTGAAGGGGTAAGCATGTCTTCTCCAAAATCGTGATCGGATCGCTGGCGACAATGTTGCGCCCGGGTAAGGCGGTAAGGTGTCGTTCAGCAGGACTGAGGTATCAGTCTTCTTTATAGCAGATGGAAATCTGCCATGCGCGCAGTGTAGGGCCGGCGGGGATTTCGCGGAAATATGGAATGAGGATAGGGGTATAAGATAAAAATATACCCCTATCCAGGGGAGGGGCTTTGGGGCTTGCTCAGGGCTTTATATAGGCGTAGTGCTCGGCGACTTGCAAACGAGACAATTCGGCCACACCGGCGGGAACGATCACGGCGCCGGGCACCAGTTGCGAGGCGCTGATCTTGAAGCCGCGCATTGAATTGTTGCAGGCGACGAAGCGCACACCCTTGGCTTGCAGGTTGGCAATCGTGGTCGAATAGTCGCCCGCGACCAGCATGGTGATGCCCTTGCCGTTGGCCACCAGCGAAATCTTCGCTTGCGGCGAGGCGGTCAGGTGATTGGCGATATTGCCCAACGCCAGCGGTGCCGCCTCGGGATCGTCCACGTGATAGACCGCCTTGTCTTCGAATGGCGCTGACGTCGATGCCGCGCTTTGGGCGTGCGACGGCAGCGGCGAAAAAGTCAGGGCCAGCGCGGCGCCGGCGCAGACGACAGCGGACAGGATGGCAAGCGTGCGGCGCGAAAGGAAAGCGGAAACGGTCATGACATGGGCTCCGTAGATGATTAAAGTGCAAGGATACTAACGTGTTCTCTGCGCCTTCGCCAGTCGCCTTTGCCCGTATGCGGCGCCGATACAATTGGCAACAAAATGATGCCGAACAATTTGCTACACTGCATGCTTTGTCCGATTTCACGGGCAACAGACGAATAATTCCGAATAGAAAAAGGAAGCATATGCGGGAGTTTATAAAAACCACATTTTTGGCATCGCTGACAGTGGCGATGCTGGCCGGATGCGGCGCAGGCGGCAGCTCCACAGATAGCGACCCGGCGGCGCAGAGCAAGCGGTTGACGCGCACCAGCAAAACAACCGCAGCCGACTATGAAAATGCGGTGCAGTCGCTGTACATCGCCTATTTCGGGCGGCCGGCCGACCCGATCGGCCTGGCCAACTTCGAAGCCGCGCTGGCGGCCGACAACGCGCCGACCACGGCGGCGGCCATGGCCGAAGCGTACCCGACCAATTCCGCGCTGAAGACCTTGATCGACAGCTTCGGCACCAGCACGGAATCGCAGAATCTCTACGCCGGTACCGACGCGACGGCATTTGTCCAGGCCGTGTTCCAGCACGTATTGGGCCGTCCTCCTGCTACCGACGGGTTGAACTATTGGGTGAACTCGCTCAATACCGGCGCCGTGACGCAGGGCGATGCGGCATTGGCTATCCTGGGCGCTGCGCAAATCAACACGACGGCCCAAGGCGTACTCGATGGCGAACTGATTGCCAACCGCATCACCGCCGCTGAATACTTCACGACCCAGGTCAACGCCGGGCTCCTCACGTCGGCCTATACCGGCGCCACCGCTGCCTCATCGGCACGGACCATGCTCGCCGGTGTTTCAGCCACGACGGATTTGACGGCATTCCAGGCGCAGGAAAATACGACCATCGCCGGCTTGCCCAATATTCCCACCATCAAGGGCACCATGTCGGCCTATAGCGGTGCGCAGCTCGTGGAATTCGGCAGCGCCACCAATACCGCCATTTACGATGCTGCATTCAATCAATACGGGCTCGATGCGTCTTCCTACACGCTCGTCTCGGCGGCCGACAAGACCTATCTCAACGGCCTGACCGTCTATCCTTCGAGCGGCGACTGGTACCTGATGAGCGGCGGCAATATTATCGGTTTCATGGGCTACGCCACCACCACCGGCGGCGCTACGGCGCTCGGCCTTTATTACACTGGCAACAACCAGTTGGGGCTGGCGCAGATCAATGCCTCGCCGACGGCGTATTCCGTCGGCTGCACCGGCGCCTGTGGTTCCAACACCAGCACCTCCAGCACGCCGGTGGCCTTGCAGGAAATCGATACGAAGGTAGGCACAGGCGCCGTGGCCACGTTCGGATCGACCGTGGCCGTCAGCTACACGGGCTGGCTTTATAGCGCGAGCGCGGCGAATTTCGAAGGCACGGAGTTCGACAGCTCTTCCCTGCATGGCGGATCGTTCTCGTTTACGCTCGGCGCCGGCAGTGTCATCGGCGGCTGGGACATTGGCGTGCAGGGCATGAAGGTGGGCGGCACGCGTACGCTGATCATCCCGAGCATACTTGGCTATGGTGACGAGGCCAATGGCAGCATTCCTGCCAATTCCGGACTGGTATTTACTGTCCAATTGATCAGCGTGCAGTAAGCCGCTGCACGTATCAAGCGTCGGCGCCCCCGGGTGCCGCCGCCCGCATGTCCCTGTAGGCGTTTTCGAGCCGGCGCGTGAAGCCGGCTTCGTCTCCCAGCGAAGACGCCTGCAATCTCTCCCGCATTGCCATTCGCATCTGCGCCAGCCTGGGGCGGTCCTGCGCCAGTGCCACGGCAATGGCGACGTACTCATCCATGCTGTCGCCCACCAATTCCATCAGGCCGATTTCCTTCAGCAAGGCATGGCCCATGCGCGAGACGAAGGCGCGCCCCTTGCGCGTTACGCAGGGCAGGCCGAGCCAGAGCGTTTCGCAGGTGGTTGTGCCGCCGTTGTAGGGAAAGGTATCGAGTGCGATGTCGGCACTTGCCAGCGTGGTACGGAAGGCATCGAGCGTGGCGAAGCGGTGGAATTGCAAGCGTTCGCGCGCAATGCCGTGGGCGGCGAATTGCCCGGCCAGGTGGGTTTCGGTCTCCTCGCCCGGTATGCCCATGATGGCCAGGCGCGCATCGGCCACCTGGTGCAGGATCGCGGCCCAGGTGGTGACCATGGCGGGTGTGATCTTGGCGACCTGGTTGGTCGAGCAAAACGTGATGTGGCCGTTGGCCTGTGCCGGCAGGGGAATCACCTCGGGCAGGTTCGGCACCGGGCGGAAGGCCCACCACAGGCCGGGCAGGCGATAGAGCCGTTCGCTGCAAAAGGCGTCGTTGCCCGGCGGGTCCGCGTCGGCATTGCTCAGGCGGTAGTCCATGGCGGCGAGGCCGGTGGTGTCGATGTAGCCGAGCCAGGTCACTTGCACGGGCGCGGGCTTGCGCGCAAACACGGGCAGGCGGTTGCCGGCCGTGTGGCCGGACAGGTCGACCAGCACGTCGATGCCGTCGGCGCGGATGCGTGCCTCAAGCTCGTCGTCCGTCATCGTAGCGATGGGGACGAAATGGTCGGCCAGTTCGGCGAAGCGCTGCGTCAATTCGTCGCCGCCGTCGCGGTTGTAATAGCAATGGATCTCGAATGCGGCCCTGTCGTGATGCTCGAGCACGGGTATCATGAAGTGCGCCACCGCGTGGCGGCGGAAGTCGGCCGATACGTAGCCGATTTTCAGGCGCGCCGGTGCCGGGGCTGGGGCAGCGGGTCTTGCAGCCATATGGGCCGGCTCGAATTGCTGCGCATAGCGCCGGTGCTCGGCAAACAATTCGGCTTGCGTTAGCGACCCCTCGGCTTGCAATACCATCAGCAGGTTGGCGTGCGACACGGCGTCATTCGGATCCAGGGCCAGCGCCGTGCGGTAGGCCGCCGCCGAGAGTGCAGCCTTGCCTTGTTCGCGCAAGCCGTTGCCGAGAAAACTCCAGCCGGCGGCGAAGCCGGGGTCGATGTCCACTGCCTGTTGCGCCAGCACGCAAGCCTGGTCCAACTCGCCGTCTTCAAAGGCCAGCGTTGCCAGCAGATAGCGTGAATTGATCGAGCGCGGATCGAGCTGCGAGGCTTGTTGTGCGGCTTGCCGCGCTTCCTGGCGCTGACCAGCCTGGGCCAGCGCGAGCGCCAGGTTGTTGCTGGCGGCCGCGTTGCCGGGGTCGTCCTGCAAGGCTTGGCGATAGCTGGCGGCGGCATCGAGCCAGGCACCCTGGTCGAGCAGGGCGTCGCCGCGCGTCTTGTGTTTCGCGCTGCGTGTGCGTTTCGTATCGAGCAGTTGTGCCAACCAATTCAGCATGGCTGCGCCTTATTGGAGCGGAGATTGCGGCACCAGCGATTGCGCGCCAAGCCAGCGGCCGCCGGAACATAGCTCGCGCGTGACCGCCAGCACCAGCTTTTGCACGGCGGCGGCGGCATTGGTCAGCGGGATGTTGCGTGAGGAACACAGCACCACGGTGCGCGAGAGACGGCTGCCTGCGATGCGCTGGGCCCGCATCGCGCCATGTTCGATTTCCGACAACAGCGGCGCTGCCGGCAGGATGGTCGCGCCGAGATCGGCCAGGATAGCCGACTTCAAGATCGCCACCGAATTGATGTCGGTCACGTCGCCCAGCATCAGGCCGGCGGCCCGTGTCACCGCCTCGATGCGCGGCCGCACGCCGTGCTGCAGGCTGGGCAGGATCAAGGGCCGGGCCAAGGCTTCCGCCAGCGTGACCGTTTCACCGGGTGCGGCAAAGCGCGAATCGCTCTTCGTGACGAACATCATTTCCTCTTCCACCAGCGCTTCGCTGGCGAAGGCATGCAGTTGTCCGTCGTCGAACAGCACGGCAAGATTGATGCGGCCCGAGCGCAATTGTTCGATCAGGTTGCCCGACAATTCCTCGGTCAGCTGCAGCGAAATCTCGGGATAGGTTTCGCGCACCGCAACCAGGAGCGGCAGCGCCAGCGCGCCCGACACGCTTTGCGGAATGCCCAGCGCCACCGTGCCGGTGGGCTTGTCGGCCGCCTGCGCCACGGCCGAGCGGGCATCGCCGACCTGCTTCAGGATGGCTTGCGCATGTTCGTAAAAGGTCTTGCCGGCATCGGTTGCCAGCACGCCCTGCGCCGAGCGGTGCAGCAATTGCACCGCCAATTCCTCTTCGAGCTGGTGGATCTGCTGCGTCAGCGCCGGCTGGGCGATATGCAGCACGCGCGCGGCGCGCGACAGACTGCCGTGGTCGACGATGGCGACGAAGTAGCGGAGCTGGCGTAGTTCCATCGATGGCTCAATCAGCCGGGCCGATAGCCTTGCGCTTGATCGGCGACGACAGGATCAGTGAGGTCGAGGTGACGCCGCAGCGGGTCAGTTGCGCGATCACTTTTTCCAGTTCGCTCACGTTTGCTGCAATGACCTTGACGATGTTGCAATCGTCGCCCGTGATCGAATGGCATTCGACGATTTCGGGCAATTGCGACGCGACTACCGCCACGGGCGTGTCGTGGCTGCGGGTTGCCACGCGGATGAAGGCCGTGATGCCGTAGCCGAGCGCCGCCGGATTGATGTGCGCGTGATAGCCCGAAATGACGTTGGCCGCCTCCATGCGCTTGACGCGTTCGGCCACGGCGGGCTGGCTCATATGGATACGCCGCCCGATTTCGGCGAGCGTCATGCGCGCATCCTGCTGCAGGATGTCGAGGATTTTCGCGTCCATCGCATCGAGTTCAAGTTTCATGGCGGCAGCCTGTCATTTCGATGAAAACAAAAGAATTTTGCCTGAATTGCCTTGCATTGCCTATTCAAATCGCGTTGTTGCAAGCCTACACTATTTCAAACCCGAAACCTGCCGACACCGCCTCCGATCATGCGCAACCTGCCGAAAACGTCTTTGCTGGCCCTCTTTACGACTTATATCGTCTGGGGTTCGACCTATCTGGGCATCCAGATTGCACTGGCGTCGTTCCCACCGTTCTTCCTGATGGCGAGCCGCTTCCTGGTGGCTGGCGGGCTGCTGTTCGCCTGGCTCAAGCTGCGTGGCGTACCCACGCCCAGCCTGCGCGAATGGCGCGACGCGTTGATCATCGGCGCGCTGCTGCTGGGCGGCGGCATGGGTTTGACTGCGATGGGCGAGGAAACCGTATCTTCGGGCTTGACGGCGGTGTTCATCGCCAGTGCGCCGCTGATGCTGGCCGTGTTCGCCGGTCTGTTCGGCCAGTGGCCGACGACGCGCGAATGGGCCGGTATCCTGGTTGGCTTCGGCGGCGTGGCCTTGCTGGCGGCCGGCGGCGGCTTTGCCGCGCATCCGGGCGGCGTGCTGTGCGTGCTGGGCGCTGTGGCGTGCTGGACCTTCGGCTCGGTGCTGGCGCAAAAGAAAATGCAGCTTGCGCCCGGCGCCATGGGCTTTGCCAGCGAAATGATCATGGGCGGCGTGGCGCTGCTGGTGATTTCGCTCGTGCGCGGTGAAAGCATGGGCCACCTGAGCATGCCGGCCATGGGCGCCTGGGCTTACCTTGTCGTGGCCGGTTCGCTGGCGGGATTTTCGGCCTACATGTATCTGCTGTCGAATGTGTCGAATGCGCTGGCGTCGAGCTATGCCTATGTCAACCCGGTGATCGCCGTGGCGATCGGTTCGGTGTTTGCCCATGAAGCGATCGGCGGCCGTGAATTGCTGGCGATGGCAGTGATCCTGGGCAGCGTGATCATGCTGACCACGAGCCGCAAGGCCGCTACGCCGATCCCGGCGGCTGAAGCCCTGGCGGAACCTTGCGCTAACTAGGCGGTAAATCGGGAGGCGAGTCGAAGAAGAATTCGACCGACGATTCGTTCGACGCTTCCGACTTCAGCAAACCACTCGCGACCAGCGTGTCGTAGTGGCACACGCGGTTCCGGCCGCTGGCCTTGGCATGATAGAGCGCGCGGTCGGCATGGCCCAGGATGACGACCGGGGTTTCGTCCGAGATGCGGGCAAACCCGATCGATACCGTGACGCGTCCGATTTGCGGAAAATCATGCTCTTCGACATTCATGCGGAAGCGCTCGAAAATGCGGTTGGCTTCTTCCACCGTGGTCGAGCGCAGCAGCACCACGAACTCTTCGCCGCCGAAACGGAACACGCGGTCTTGCGCGCGAAACGATGAGCGCAGGCGGTTGGCAACCAGGATCAGCACCTCGTCGCCATACAGATGGCCGAACTGGTCGTTGACGCGCTTGAAATGGTCGATGTCGACCACGCCGAGCCAGTGCGCATGCGCGCCGTGCGCGTGGCGCCGTTCGGGCTGGTCGTCCTGGCCTGCGCGCGCTTCCATCTCCTGTTCGCCGACGTTGGCAACCAGGCGCGAAAAGCGCTCGTCGAAGGTCTTGCGGTTCAAGAGGCCGGTCAGCGAATCGCGTTCGCTGTAATCGAGCAGCGTCTGATAATTGCGGTAAACCGAAAGCACGCCCTCGATGATGTGGGCCGATTGCGCCGAATACGGCGTGGGGCTGTGCAATTCGAGGCAGGTGGCGATCCGGTCGTTGAGCCAGATCGGCAGCCACATGGTGTTGCTGCCGTCGGCTTCGGTGCGTTGCGCCTGCATGCCGCGTTCGGCGATGCAGGCCACCAGTTCCGGGTATTGCGTGACCAGTTCGCCTTCGGTTTCGAGCAATTCCTTCTCGCCCAATAATTCGATGTTGCCGTTTTCCAGCCAGACGCGCTGGCGCATGTACAGCTCGTCGTCCTGGCGGTAGATTTCCAGCGTGCGCATGCGTCCGGCGCCGACCAGCTCCTGCAAGGCCGTGATGATCGAGGCATCGAGCATCGCATGGTCGCGGTGGCCCGTCATCTTGACCATGTGCTTGAGCAGCTTGTCGATCATGTTGGCGTGGATAGGGTGGTCGCGGGTGGCGTGCAGGCTATGCCTGGCAGAGGGATAGGCATTTTATCCGATTCTGACCTTGCCCCGGCGCATGTTGCAATCGGCTATCAAATTTTCCGGCTGTGCGGCGTTGCCATCGCCCAAGCGCAAAGACGTTACACTAGCTTGGTGTTCAGACCGCAATTGTGCCGAGTTGGTTTCCTTTTCGTAAGAGTGCCTATGTCGATCACCAGCATTGCGGGCCTGGGTGCCCGCCAAAACCCTGTCGGCAAGCCGTTCGTGAGCGCCGGCCGCGCCACGTTGCTTGCCATTGCCATTTGTGCAATGCCGGCAAGAGCCGCTGAAGGTGCCAATGAGGCGCCGGCTTCCGACGCTGTCTATCGAGCCCTGGGTGGACGCGAAGGCGTGAAAGCCATCGTCGACGATTTCCTGAATCTGGTCGTGGCAGACGACCGTATAAAGCAACAGTTCGCTGACGCCGACATGCCGCACCTTGCCATGCGCTTGAACGAGCAGTTGTGCGAATTGGGCGGCGGCCCGTGCAAGTATGGCGGAAAAGACATGAAAACCATCCATGCCGACTTGCACGTCACCAACGCCCAGTTCAACGCGCTGGCGGAGGACTTGCAGTTGGCGATGGAGCGGCATCACGTGCCGGCGCGTGCGCAAAACAAGCTGCTGGCGAAGCTGGCACCGATGCAAAGGAGCATCGTCACCAAATAGGGAGTCAACATGAAGACCGGCGCGATGGCAATTCTGTTCAAAACTTTATTGGCAATCGCGGGAGTCGGCATGGCTTCCTGTAGCGCCTGGGCCGGTGGCATCAACGTCACGGCCCACAGCAAGGCCGGTGACGCCATGTCGGACGTGGTGGTGTATGCCGTGCCTCTCGATACGCCCATGCCGGCGCTGAAATCCGATACCTCCACGGTGGCGCAGGAACATTTGCAGTTTACGCCCTACGTGACCGTGTTGCGCACCGGTTCCGAGGCGCGCTTCCCCAATTACGACAACCTCGACCATCACGTCAAATCGTTCTCGCCGGTCAAGGAATTCGAAATCAAGCCGGCCGAAAAAGGCGCCCCGCCTGTGAAATTCGACAAGCCCGGCGTGGTGGTCGTGTATTGCCTGATCCATGAATGGATGCGCGCCTACGTCTACGTGGTCGACACGCCCTACTTTGCCAAGACCGAAGCGGCCGGCACGGTGGCGCTCGACAGCCTTCCGCCAGGGAATTACGAGGTGCGCGCCTGGCACCCGGATATGGGCACGATCAAGCCGCCGCTGCGGCAAACCATGAAGGTTGGCGTTGACGGCGTGCAGCAAGTAAAATTCGACTTCGACTTCATTCCCAAGAAAAGGAAGCCGGCCAAGACGAGCTGATCGCGATGGCGGGCTGGAACCACTTGAACATCTCCATCGTCCGCACCGATTACCGTAATTCCAAACACGCACAAGCCCTGATCGCCGTGCTCGACTCTTATGCGCGCGACGACATGGGCGGCGGCGAGGGTTTGAGCGAGGCAGTGAAACAGCATCTTCCCGAAGCCCTGGCTGCGCGCGCGCATGCGTTTTCCGTGCTGGCCTTCGATGGTGAAACGCCAGTGGGACTGATCAACTGCTTCGAAGGCTTTTCCACCTTTGCCGCCAAGCCGCTGGTCAACATTCACGATGTTGCCGTGCTGCCTGAATATCGAGGCCAAGGCATCGGGCAACTGATGATGGCCGAGGTCGAGCGGATTGCCGCCGAACGTGGCTGCTGCAAGCTCACGCTCGAAGTCCTGTCGGAAAATCATGGGGCGCAGGCGCTGTACAAGAAGCTCGGTTATGGCGGTTATAAGCTTGGTGCGATCAGCGGCGCGGCGGAGTTCTGGCAGAAGAAGTTGGGTTATTGAGTTTGCGGGCCTGCGAAATTCGGGGATTGAATGCGGGTAAATCACCCCTCTCCCGCCTGCGGGAGAGGGGTGTTATGCACGCAGCATCTCGACGTGCGGGATGCCGTCTTCGTCGTACGGCTCCGAAGTCCTGACGAAGCCGAAGCCGGCATAGAACTTTTCCAGGTAAAGCTGGGCCGAGATCCGTATGGCCTGGCCCGGATAGACGCGCGCAACATGGCGTAGCGCCTCGGTCATCATGGCGCGTCCTGCGCCGGTTCCGCGCGCGGCAGGGGCGGAAAGTACGCGCCCGAGCGAGACTTCAGCGTATTTCACACCGGGATGGACGCAGCGCAGGTAGGCCAGCAACTCGCGTTTGCCGTCCATGCTGCGCCAGCCCATCAGGTGGAAAGCACGTGGATCGATCCCGTCGAGATCGGGATAGATGCATTGCTGCTCGATGATGAACACTTCCTGGCGCCGCGCGAGGATGGCGTACAAGTCCTCGCGCGACAAGTCTTCATAAGCCGACCACTGCCATTGCACACTCATCGGTCTTCCTTGCCGATCACCAGATGTCGACCCGCGTGGCAACCGGGCGCAGCGGCGATTGCGCGCCGCTGCAGGAGAAGGCCTTGGCGAATTCCGGCATGTTGGCCAGCGGCGCCACGACGCGGTATTTGTCGGGCGAGTGCGGGTTGGTCAGGATCTGCAGGCGCAATTCCTCGTCGCGTTGTGAGCTGCGGAAGCTTTGCCCATACGCGACGAAGAAGCGTTGTTCCGCCGTCAAGCCGTCGATCGTGCCGGCCTGCAGTTCGGCCTGGCCTTCCTTCGAATGCAGGAAGGCTTGCAGGGCAATCTTCAAGCCGCCCAAATCGGCGATGTTTTCGCCTTCGGTCAGCTTGCCGTTGATGTGCAGCTTGTCGATCGGATTGAACTCATCGAACTGTTTTTCAATGTTGGCGATGCGCGCCAGGAAGTGCTTTTCGTCGTCCTTGGTCCACCAATTTTTCAGGTTGCCGTTGGCGTCGAACTGGCGGCCCTGGTCGTCGAAGGCGTGCGTCAATTCGTGGCCGATGGTGGCGCCCGTGTTGCCGTAGTTGGCGGCGGCGTCGGCCTTGACGTGGAACAGCGGCGGCTGCAGGATGCCGGCCGGGAACACGATCTCGTTCATGGTCGGGTTGTAGTAGGCGTTGACCGTGGGCGGCGTCATGCCCCATTCGTTGCGGTCGATCGGGCGGCCCAGCTTGTCGAGGTTGCGCTTGAATTCGAATTCGTTGGCGCGTTCAACGTTGCCGGCATAGTCGTCGGGCGTGATCTTGAGGCTGCTGTAGTCGCGCCACTTGTCGGGGTAGCCGATTTTCACAGACAGCGTATCGAGCTTTTCCATCGCGCGCTTCTTGGTCTCGGGCGTCATCCAGACCAGGCCGTTGATGTCGTCGCGCATGGCGGTCTTGATGTTGCCGACCATCTCGAGCGCGGCGGCCTTGGCGTCGGGGCCGAAGGCCTTGGCGACGTAGAGTTCGCCGAGCGCCTCGCCGGCTTCGCCATCGATGGTACGCAGCACGCGCTTCCAGCGCGGCTGCATTTCCTTGGTGCCGGCCAGGACGCGGCCGTAGAAATCGAAGTTGGCTTCGACGAAGGCATTGGACAGCGAGGGCGCGCTGTTGTGGGCCAGATTCCAGCGCAGATAGGTTTGCCAATCCTTCAGCGGCGCCGTGTCGATCATGTGATCGGCTTCGACGAAGAATTTGGGCTGGGCCACATTCATGTCGCCCGGTTGTGCCAGGCCGATTTTCTCGAAGTAGTGCGCCCAGTCGACGTGTTTGTCTAGCGCAGAAAACTTCGCCAGGTCCATCAGGTGATAGGTCGCCTGCGGATCGCGCTGTTCGACGTTGGTCATCGAGGCGCGTGCCAGGCGGGTTTCCATGCGCATCACGGTAGCCGCGTCCGCCTTGGCCTGTTCGGCCGATTCGCCCAGCAGCGTGAACATTTTTTCCACGTGTGCCAAATATTGTTCTCGGATCTTGCGCGTTTTGGCGTCAGTCTTGACGTAGTAGTCACGGTCGGGCAGGCCGAGGCCGCCTTGCGTCAACTGCGGGATATAACGCAACGTATTGCGCGCATCCTGGTCGACGAAGAAAACATAGAGCGGCTGCATGCCCATGCGGGTCTGCCCGGCCAGCACATCCATCAGGGCCTGACGGTTGTCGATGGCGGCGATGCTTTGCAACATCGGGGCGATCGGCTTGGCGCCGGCAGCTTCGATCGCAGCTTCGTCCATGCCGCTATGGTAAAAATCGCCGACCAGATGCGCCGCGCCGCCGTTGGTTTTGCCGGCATCCTCGACGATGGCCTTGAGGTCGCGCAGGTTGCGTTCCATCACTTCATCGTAGGCGCTATAGCGCGAGCGGTCTGCCGGGATGGGATTGTCGGCCAGCCATTTGCCGTTGGCGTACTGGAAAAAGTCGGTACAGGGATTGGCCTTGCGGTCCATGGTCTGGGATTCCAGCACCAGGTTGTCGCCGGGGGCGTCGGCGAGCGCGGCTTGGGCGAGGGATAGTAGTACGGCGGCAGTCAGGGTCGAGAGGCGCATGGTTGTTGTTGGTAATGTGGCAAAGCGGGTCAGTATACTATCGTGCGGGCGTAAGCCGCAAAAACGTCCGCCGGTCGTGTGAAAGCATGTTGCTGCCTGGAGTAACCTAGTGACTGCGCGATGCGTCTCGTGCGATCCGCTGTGACTCCCCTCTCCCGCCTGCGGGCGAGGGGAGTTCCGCATGTGCCCGCCGTGGAGTCCGCAGTTTAAGTCTCAACGAAATTCCCTGAGCCCCGTTTTCACGAAGGCCACGATACTCAAGGGTTAACGTCAACCCTTCCAGCTCCGCTGCACCCCGGTGTCGGCATGAATCCACCCGCCCTGCTTGGTCTGGCGGTAGTAGAACCCGACACCGCCCTGACGGAAACTCTTGATCAGGTTACCCAACACTTCGGAATCAAGATTGGAGATGCGGATGTCGGCGGCCTTGCCGTCCATGTGCAGCGATTTGCGCGCCGCCGGCACGCCGGTTTCGATCAGGTGCTTGTTCGATTCGGGCGTGCGGTAGCCCGAGAGGATTTGCAGCGGCGCCGTCATGCCGTAGCGCGCCACGAAGGCTTGCGTGGCCCAGAGCAGTTCGAGCAGCTTGGGGTCCATCGCCACGGTCACGCCGCCGCCGTTGACGTCGCGCAGCAAGTGGCACAGCTCCTGGTAGGCCGGGTCGATGATCTCGCCATCTTTCCAATAGAGCAGGTTGGCCTTTTCGCCGTTTTCCGGACGGATCAGGGTGATCGTGCGCGGCTTGACCCAGAAATCGATGTCGAGCGTGCCGGCGTCGAAGATATCCGGCGGCGCGTTCAAGTCATCGTCAGGCGGTGGCGCAACTGGTTTCGGACGCGGCTGGGCGGCGACCGGCGAGGTAGTTGGCGCTGCGGTTTTTCTGGGGGGAGGGGAGTCGGCACAGGCGGCCATCAAGGCCCCCGTACCCAATGCCAGCGATTGCTGCAGGAAGGTTCTGCGGGTAGGCATGCTACATCAACCAAAACTCGATGTGGACCAATATAGTCCACATCGAGTTGTCTGCCAAGGGCAAAGTTCCAGGGAATATGCCGAACAAGCTACTGCGCGGCCCGATTTTGCGCCTGCGATGCTCGCCGTACTATCGTACGGTTGCGCTTTTCGACGCAAACTCGGGCCGCTCGCGACGCTTCTTCGGCATATCCCTATGGCTGCCCGCAGAAGCAGTGCGTCACCGCCGCAAACGGTTTGCGCTCCTCGGCCACGTCGGTCAGCCAGCCGATCTGCTTGGCCACGTCGTGCGCCACGGTCGGCGGCACGCCGGTGGCGTGGGCCATGGTGGCGTCGACCTGGGTGCCGATGGCTGCGGCAACGCGCGCGTCGAACAGATGGACCAGCTTGTCGAAGCCGCTCAGTTCGCGTTCGACATAGGCTACGCGGTAATTGTCGCCCAGCTTGGCGAATTTGGCGGCTGCCTTGATGGCGTCGTTGAAGCTGCCCAGCGTATCGACCAGGCCGCGGTCCTTGGCTTGCTGGCCGGTCCAGACGCGGCCTTGCGCCACCTCGTCGATTTTCTCGGGTGTGGTCTTGCGGGCGGCGGCGACCTTGCCGGTGAATTCGGCATAGATATGCTCGATCGATGCCTGGATCACGTCGCGCAGTTTCGGGTCGAGCGGGCGCAGCGGGTTATAGCTGTCGCGCAGCCAGGTCGTGGTCACGCCGCCGGAGTGCACGCCGAGCTTGTCCATGGCCTTGTCGGCGGTGGGCAGGATGGCGAACACGCCGATCGAGCCGGTCACCGTGGCCGGATCGGCAATGACTTCGTCGGACGAGGTCGAAATCCAGTAGCCGCCGGAGGCCGCCACGTCGCCCATCGAGATCACTACCGGCTTGCCGGCCTTCTTCGTGACTTCGAGTTCGCGCCGGATCAGCTCGGCGCCGAAGGCGCTGCCGCCGGGCGAGTCGACGCGCAGCACGATGGCCTTGACGCGGTCGTCTTCGCGCGCGGTCCTGATCATGTTGGCGGTCGAGAGGCCGCCGATCGAGCCGGGGCCGGCAACGCCGTCGCTGATTTCGCCCGAGGCGATGATCACAGCCACCGCGTCGCCGGTCAATTGCGGCTTTTGCCGCGCCAGGTAGTCGTCGTAGTTGATCTGGCGGAAGCTGTGGATCTTGTCGTCCGGCACGCCGCGCGCGATCATCATCTGGCGCAATTCGTCGCGCGTGGCCAGGCCGTCGACGTATTTGGCGTCGAGTACGACCTTGGCCAGGTCGCCATGCGCCGCCGTCATCAGTTGCGGCAGATTATTGATGGTGTTCATGATGCTGCCTTCGGGCAGCTTGCGCGCTTGCTCCACCGAATCGGTGTAATTTTTCCACATGCCGCTGTAGAGATAGGTTTCGGCTTCCAGCGCCGCCGGCGACGGCTCGTTGGCGATGTAGGGTTCGGCAAAACTCTTGTAAGTACCGACACGCATCAGGTTGACCGTGATCCCCAGCTTGTCCAACGCGTCGCGATAATAGTTGCGGTGCCCGCCGAAGCCTTCGAGCTCGACCGTGCCCATCGGATGCAGCAGCACTTCATTGGCATGCGCGGCGATGAAGTACTGGCGCTGCGTATAGCTCGAACCCCAGGCCACGACGCGCTTGCCGCTGGCCTTGAAGCGGTCGATGCCGGCAGCCACTTCACGCAGCATGGGCAGGCCGGCGCCTTCGAAATCGTCCATGAGCAGCACGATGCCGTTGATCTTGGGATCTTTCGCGGCCGCATCGAGCACCAAGAGGATGTCGCGCAATTGCACGTCTTCCTTGACTTCGTCGCCCTGCAGTTGCGACGCCACCGTTTCGCGCACGTTGCCGGTGGCCTGTTCGACCAGGCTGCCCTTCAGGTCGAGCACCAGCGTGGTCTTGTCGTCCATGCGCTTGCCGCCCGAGGTGAATCCGATGATCAGGACCACCACGATCAAAAGGAAGATCAGGTTCAGGATGACGCGCCGCGTGCCGTCGATGAAGCGCCAGATAAAGCCGAAAAAGCGGCGCGGCGCGGATTCAGTGGAAGCCATCAGTGCTCCAGGTTAAATTATTGCAATGATTATAGTTCAGCTCGCCTGCTGCGCGGCGCCTCGGCTGACGCTGTCGCCGTCGCTGGCGCGCAGGGTCCAGAACGAAAGCGAGGAAATGGCCGTCAGCACGCCCATCGTGACGAATGCGTGGTGCAGGGCGTCCATTACCGCGAGGCGGTCGGTTTGCGGCAGATCGCCCAGGTACCAGGCTGCGATCAGCGTGCCGAACGCCAGGCCGAAACTCATCGACATCTGCTGCAGCGAGCTGGCAATGGTGCTGGCCATGCTGGAGTCGACCGGTTCGATATCGGCATAGGCCATGGAATTCATGCTCGAGAATTGCAGCGAATTGAAGAAACCCACGCAAAACGACAACAGGTTGATCAGGATGATGGGCGTGGAGGGCTCCACCAGCGTGAACAGGCTGATGGTGATGCCGATCATGACGGTATTGACGATCAGGATCTGGCGGTAGCCGAAGCGGCCCAGGAGGCGCATCGAAAGGAATTTCATGCCCATCGAGGCCGCTGCCGAAGGCATCATCATCAAGCCCGATTCCCAGGCCGGCATGCCCATGCCGAGCTGATACAACAGCGGCAGCAGGAAGGGCAGGCCGCCTATCCCGAGCCGCGTGACGAACCCGCCCACGACCGAGACGCGGAAGGTGCGCACGCGAAACAGCGACAGGCGCAACAGCGGATGGCTGGCCTGCCGTGCGTGGACGGCATAACCGCCCAGGAGCGCCAGCGAGAGCAGGAACAGGATGGTGCCCGAGGTGACGTCGAGATGGTGTTCGCCGAAGATTTCGAGCAGCCAGGACAGTAGCGCCGCGCCGCTGCCGAACAGGATGAAGCCGATCATGTCGAGCGGGCGCGGGCCGTCGCCACGGTAGTCGGGCATGTGGCGCTGGATCAGGAACAGCGCCGCCAGGCCCACCGGCACGTTGATGAAGAAAATCTCGCGCCATGAGAGCCAGTGCACGATGACCCCGCCCACGGTCGGCCCGAGGAGCGGCCCGATCAGGGCCGGGATGATCACGAAGTTCATCGCCGCCAGCAATTCCGACTTGGGGAAGGTGCGCACGATGGTCAAGCGTCCCACCGGCATCATCATGGCCGCGCCTATGCCTTGCAGGATGCGCGCCGCCACCAGCATGGGCGCGCTGAGCGAGAGGCCGCACAGGATGGAGGCGCAGGTGAAGATCGTCACGGCGGTGGAAAACACGCGCCGCGTGCCGAAGCGGTCGGCCATCCAGCCGGAAATGGGAATGCAGACCGCCAGGCTCAGGATGTAGCTCGTCACGACGGCCTTGAGGCTCAGCGGCGTCACCTGCAGGCTGGCAGCCATGCTCGGCACGGCGGTGTTGACGATGGTGGAGTCGAGCTGCTCCATGAACAGGGCCGTCGCGACGACCCAGGGGAGATACCGTTTGACGTTGGCGCTGGCTTGGGCTTGCATGCTTGATAGGACGGGCGGGAGACGTCTATTTTAGGCGAAGTGCGCCGTCGCCGCCGGAGCGGCCGAAATCCGGTATGGGGAATGCGGCAAACAAAAAAACGGCCGGAAAGCTATTCCGGCCGTTTTCGGGTTCAAGCCTCGATCAATGTTCGTGCTTGTCGTCCTCATGGTGCTCCTGGCCCCCATGGGGCTGCGGTGCAGCATGTTGTTGCGGCGCCGGATGGGCTTCTTGCGGCTGCGGATGGGGCTGCTGCGCCTGTGGTTGAGGCTGCGGCTGCGGGTGGAACTGCTGCTGTTCCTGGTGCTGTTGCGGCTGTGGCTGCGGGTGGACCTGCGGTTGAGGCTGGGGATGCGCCTGCGGCTGCGGATGCTGCTGCGGTTGAGCCTGCGGATGCGCCTGCGCCTGTGTTTCCTGGTGCTGCTGTGCCTGCGGTTCCGGATGGCCGCCGCCTGCCGGCGCGCCCTTGGCGGGCACGACGTTTGGACCGCTGAACTTGCCTGGAGCCGACGTGGCGGCAACTGCCGGGTTGCCGTGGTTCACCGAATTGCGCAGCTCAGGATTGTGCATCGCTTCCTGTTGATGCTGGACTTGCGCCGCCGGGAGCGCCGGATGCGATGCGCGGGCAAATGCTTCTTCCTGAGCGCTCGCGTGTACCTGGATGCCGCCGCTGCCGCCGTTGAAGCTGACGCGGTTGACGTTGGTCTCGTGGATCACGCTCGTGTCGCGATACACATTGGTGATATGAACATTGGTGACGTTGTTGACCGCGCCGTTATAGGCGAAGGCGCCGTGGTCCCAGTGGCCGCCGACGTAGCCGACACCGATATAACCGAAGCCGTAGTTCACGCCGCCGTAGAAGCCGATGTGATCGCCCCAGTAGCCGTTATGCCAGCCATAGCTGCCGCCGGCCCAGCCCCAATAGCCGGGAGTCCAGAGCGCGCCGACGAACGGTGCCTGCACCCAGGTGCCGGGCACCCAGTAATAGTCGCTCACGTCCGGGTCCCAGGCCCAGTAGCCCGGGGTCCACATATAGCCATCGCCGGGAATCGGCGGCTGCACGTAGACCGGCAGGGCCGGCGGTGCGACGTTGATCGAAACCGCAAATTGCGCGTTGGCAGCGAGCGGTGCCGCAAACGAGGCTGCCAGTAAAATACTCATCAATGTTTTTTTCATGTCATGTCCTTTATCGTCGCCTGGCGACACGGGGGTGTTGCGTCCTGCAATACGATCAAAACGGCAGGGAAAAACCGGGTTGACGACTCTATAGCGATTGAAACGGAACCCGGTTGACCGGGGTTACATGGTGAAACAATTAACGGGGCATTTACATTGTTTTCGATTCGATTGTAAAAGCAGCCCGCAGTTCAATGTCTGTCAGACAATTCTTGCCTGGCTGATAATTGTAGCGCTTATTCAGTATACAAGAAGGCCAATATATCACCGGCCGCGTCGCTGCAATGGTCCCGTTGAAAATAATCCTTGAAAATATAGTTTTATTTGGTATTATACCGTCATGAACGATAAAAACCACCATCGCCATACGCACAGCGAAATCGAAAAGCGCGTTGATTTGGCTCACCAGAGGTCGGTCGGTGCGCCATTGAATAGCGAAGTGCGATTGACGCTGCTGGTCAAGCACAACGCCGAGCTGCTTTCCGATTTGCTCAATCGCACGGTCGAGCCGTTCGGCATCAGCGGCGTGGCGTATATCGCCATGATGACCTTGCAAAGCACGCCGGAGAACCTGGCCAATCCGTCGGAGCTGTGCACGGCTTCCGGCGAGACGCGCAGCAACATGACGCGCATCACCGACGAGTTGGTGGCCAAGGGGCTGATTCGCCGCGTGGCCAATGAGGAAGACCGGCGGCGCGTGGATCTGTCGCTGACCGAGGAAGGCATGCAGTTGCTGCGCCAGGTGGTACCGGTGCTGCGCAAAAAGACCCAGGCGGTATTTTCCGTTTTCAACGATGAAACCAAAACGGCGTTCGAGGCCGAGTTGATCAAGTTGAAGCAGGTCCTGGAAGCCAGTTATTGAAGTGTGAATTTTTTTAGCAAAATATTCCCAAAATGAATAATCCCAATTCAAACTACAGCCAGGCTGGGCAAGATGGGCCATCCCCATCGCGCTATGTCGGCGCATTGCGCCCGCTGGCCTTGGCTGCCGTGCTCACCCTGAGCGCCTGCGCCGGACTGCCGCCGGCCGATCCCGCGCCCAGGCTCGCGACGCCCGCAGCGGGCGATTTCGTCAAGGCGCCGGTGGCGGGGCAGTGGCCGGTCAACCAGTGGTGGAGCGATTTCCACGACGAGCAATTGAACAGCCTGATCGAGCAAGCCTTGCATAACTCGCCGTCGATGGCGGTGGCGCAGGCGCGCATCGGCCAGGCCAACGCCCAGGCGCAGCTTGCCGGCGCCAATACCGGCGCCAGGCTGGACGCTTCGGCCGACCTGACCCGTCAGCACTATACGGCCAACAGCATCTACCCGCCGCCGATCGGCGGCAGCACGCTGAATTCGGGTGACCTGGGGTTGAATTTCTCGTACGACTTCGATTTCTGGGGCCGCAACCGCAGCATGATCGAATCCGCCCTGGGCCAGGTCGCCGCCGCGCAGGCGGAGTCGGCGGGCGCAGCATCGACGCTTTCGGCAGCGGTTGCTTCCACCTATTATCAGTGGCAACTGGTGAACGCGCGTCTTGCACTGCAAGACGATGTGCAGAGTCAGCGCAACCGCTTGATCGAGCTTGAAGCGCCGCGCGTCAAGTCGGGCCTCTCGGCGGGCGAACTGGTCGCGCCGCTGCAAGCCGATGCCGCCCTGCCGCGCCAGACGCGGGTGCAGCTCGAAACCCAGCGCGACGAACTGTATTACCAATTGAAGTCGCTGGTCGGCGGCACGCAATTCCCCGAGCATCTGGCAGCGAAGCCCCTGCCCAATGCCGACGTGGGCGTGCCGACCAATCTGCCGCTCGATCTGGTGGCGCGCCGCGCCGACGTGGCGGCATCGCGTGACCGCATCAAGGCCGCACTGCATGATGTCGACGCTTCGCGCGCCGCGTTCTATCCGGACATCAATCTCTCCGCCATCGCCGGTTTTTCCGCCTTCGGCTTGGGCAATGTGTTGAAGACCGCATCGAGAAACATCGGCGTCACCCCGGCCTTGAGCCTGCCGATCTTCGATGCCGGCCGGCTGCGCGCCGGCCTGGACAGTTCGCGTGCCGACGTGACGATGGCCATCGCGCAATACGATCAGGCGGTGCAGAGCGCGGTGTCGGACGTGAACGACGCCTTCGTGCAATTGCAGGGCGCCCAGCGCGAACAGGCTTCATTGACGCAGCAGATCGCCGCGCGCAAGCGCGACCTCGCGAGTGCAGAGCGGCGCCAGCATGCCGGCTTGAGCGACGGTCGCGAAGCCACGCGCGACAAGCTCGCACTGTTGACGCTGGACGACCAGGAACTGGCGCGCGAGCAGCGTGCCGTGAGTGCCCGCATCGCCCTGATCAAGGCGCTGGGCGGCGGCTACCAGGACCCGGCCGCCGATGACGGCCTCAGCAAGAAATAAGACACCAGTCAAATTCAAGAATCGGGAGTAACAACATGAGTAATGCCAACACACCAAATCCGGCAAGCGCCCCGCAGGTCTCGCCCGCCACGGGTCAACCGCTGCCGGGACAGGCTGCGCCAAGCCAGCCGGCGGAAGCGCCGAAAAACGGCAAGCGCGGCAAGATCCTCACCATCATCGCGCTGATCTTCATCGCCATCGGCGTCGGCTACGGCGCTTATTATTATCTCTACGCGCAGTTCCACGAAGAGACCGACGACGCTTATGTGGGCGGCAATCTGGTCTACGTCAACTCGATCGTCTCGGGTACCGTCATTGCCATCGGTGCGGACGATAACCAGCCCGTCAAGGCCGGCCAGCCGCTGGTGCGGCTCGACCATGCCGACAGCGTGGTGGCCCTGGCCGATGCCGAAGCGCATCTCGGTGAAACGGTGCGCCAGATCCGCCAGCAGTTTCGCGCGGTAGATGAGGCCGCCGCCGTGGTCGAGCAGCGCAAGACCGACCTGGCCAAAGCCAATGACGACTTGTCGCGCCGCACGCCCCTGGCCGGCACCGATTCGGAATCAGGCGAAGACCTGGCGCATGCGCGCCTGGCCGTGTCTGCCGCCAAGGACGCCCTGAACGTCGCGGAAAAGCAATTGGCCTCGGCCAGGACCGCCGTCGACGGCACCACGCTGCGCCAACATCCCACCCTGTTGCGGGCACGCGCTGCCTACCTGCAAGCCTACCTCGCCACACAGCGCAACGATATTCCCGCGCCGATCGACGGCGTGGTGGCGCGCCGCTCGGTGCAGGTCGGCCAGCACATCGCGCCCGGCACTTCGTTGATGGCCGTCGTGCCGCTCTCCGGCGTGTGGGTCGATGCCAACGTCAAGGAGCCGCAACTGTACAACGTCCGCATCGGCCAGAGCGCGACCGTGTCGGCCGACGTATATGGCCGCCACGCGGAATATCATGGCAAGGTTGCCGGCATCTCGGCCGGCACAGGCGGCGCCTTCTCGCTCTTGCCGCCGCAAAACGCGACCGGCAACTGGATCAAGGTGGTGCAGCGCGTGCCGGTGCGCATCGCGCTCGATCAGAATGAAGTCAAGGACCATCCCCTGCGCGTCGGCATGTCGACCACGGTCAACATCGATACGCATGACAAGAGCGGCTCGGTCCTCACCGCGCTGCCGCTTTCCGATGCCTCGCTCGATACGCCGGTGTATGACGCCTTGCTGAAGAAGGCCGACGAAAAGGCCGACGCCATCATCGCCCAAGCTGCAGGGCAAGACAAATGAATGGGCCCGCCAACGGGGCGGCTGCCCAAGGGCAACGCGGCCCGCTGTCACCCGGCGCGCTGGCGTTGTTCACCATTGCCGTGTCGCTGGCGACCTTCATGGAAGTGCTCGACACCTCGATCGCCAACGTGGCGATTCCGACGATCGCGGGTAACCTCGCCGTCAGCGCCAATCAGGGCACCTGGGTGATTTCCTCCTACGGTCTCGCGGCGGCCATCGTGGTGCCCCTGACCGGCTGGATCGCCAAGCGTTTCGGCGAAGTGCGCGTGTTCTGTACCTCGGTCGTATTGTTTACCATCGCTTCGGCCATGTGCGGCTTCGCCAGCAGCCTGCCCATGCTGGTGTTCTGCCGCTTCCTGCAAGGCCTGGTGTCGGGCCCGATGGTGCCGCTGTCGCAGGCGCTCCTTCTCGCCAACTTCCCGCCGGCAAAGCGCGGCATGGCGATGGCGATCTGGGCCATGACCGTGGTGGTGGCGCCGATCTGCGGGCCGCTGTTGGGCGGCTACATCACCGACAACATGTCCTGGCCGTGGATCTTCTACATCAACGCGCCGGTCGGCCTGCTGTCAGGCTTCATCACCTGGACGCTGCTGCGCGACCGCGAAACGGGAATCGAGAAAAAACCGATCGATGCCATCGGCCTGGGCCTGCTCGTGCTCGGCGTGGGCGCATTGCAGTTGATGCTCGACAACGGCAACGACCTCGACTGGTTCAATTCGAGCGTCATCGTCGCGCTGTGCTGCACCAGCGTCATCGCGCTGACCTTCTTCGTTGCCTGGGAATTGACCGACGAGCATCCGATCGTGGACCTGACCTTGTTCAGCAAGCCCAACTTCCGCTTCGGCGTGATCGCGATGGCGGTCGGCTACATGTCGTTCTTTGCCATGACGGTGCTGTTCCCGCTGTGGCTGCAGACGGTGATGGGCTATACCGCCACGTGGGCCGGTGTGGCGACGTCGCCGGTGGGCCTGCTGGCGCTGATCCTCTCGCCCATCATCGGGCGCAACATCCATCGCCTCGATTTGCGCATGCTGGCTTCGATTTCCTACATCGTCTTTGCCATCACCGCGTTCTGGTTCTCGACGTTCAATCTCGATACCTCGCTGTCGGAAGTCTATCTGCCGCGCCTGGTCCAGGGCATTGCCGTGGCCTGCTTCTTCGTGCCGATCAACCAGATCATCATGTCGGGCATCCAGCCGACCAAGCTGGCGGCGGCGTCGGGCTTGTCGAACTTCTTTCGCACCATCTCGGGCAGCCTGGGTACGGCCATCGTCGTCACTGTATGGGACCGGCGCACCCAGGCGCATGAAGTGCGGTTGGCGGAGAACTTCACCAGCAACGGCAGTTCCACGCTCGACTATCTGGGCCACCTGCGCGATCAAGGTATTACGGGGGACCGTGCTTACGGCTACGTGCAAAACCAGATCCACGCGCAAGGCGCGATGATGGCGACCTCCGAAGTGTTCTGGGGCATTGCCATCCTGTTCCTGTGCCTGATTGGCTTTGTCTGGCTTACCCGTCCGCCGTTCGGCTCGGCCGGCGGCGCAGCAGGCGGGCATTGATCACCCTGCGTCAGGCCGAAAACAAATCGGCCTGACGCGGCGGCTCTTCCTCTTCGATTTTCTCGGGCGCCGCGATGGCGGCCAACTGCTCCGCAGGATAGGGCTTGAGAAATGCACTCGCGTGCCTGGTGTCGGCCTCGAGCCAGGCCACGAAATCTTCTTCTTCGAGCATCACCACGCTGCGCTTCTCTTCGCCGGGTTTGTGGAAGCGGCGCATCAGCGGATGCTCGTCTGCATTGATCGTCAGCATGGAAAACGACAGCAGCGGCTTGCCGTCCGGGCCGTCGGGGCGCACATCCCAGATGCCGGCGATGCCTAAGGGTTTATCGTCGGCATGCCGGATTGCCCAGCGCACTGCTTTTCCGCTTTCATAGTTCGGCTCGAAGATCGCATCGGCCGGCACGATGCAGAATTGGCCGCACTGCCAGGCATGGCGAAACGATGCCTTGCCGGCTACGGTTTCTGAACGCGCGTTGTACGTATTCTTGAACATCTTCAGGTCGGACCAGCCGGGCACCATGCCGAAGCAGGCCAAGGCGCATTCCAGCTCCTGCGCGGCCTTGGCGCCCTTTTTGTTTTTTACGATGGGCGCGGCATAGCCGGGGAAGGCGGTGCGCTCGTAAGGCGCATCGCTTGCCATGGCGCCGAAATGCTTGGCGATGCGATCGGCTTGGGTAGGAGAATAAGTGACGCACATGGCAGTATTGTAAAGGATGTGTTGCCATTCAATAACATTGGATGCGCGTCGATGACACGCGCCATGGTATTTTTCTCAATGCCCGCAATAGAAGAAAACAATGGCCGGCGCTGCTTGCATTTGCTTGCTTGCGCCATAATTGAAGAGCACAATATCGTTCCCGCCGAAGTCACGGCGGTGACATTGAACAAATGGATAAATTGATGAAAGCACTGCTGAACATGTTGCAAACCGAGGCATGCGAATTGCCGGCGCTGTTGCGCCTGCCGTTTGCGGATCGCGCCTTGATCAGCATGAACTAAGCCTTTCGGATTTTCTCCGGAGGGCTTTTGGGCCTTCCGGGAAACAAAAACCCCGGTTGCCGCCCGCACCGGGGTTTTTTGTTTTTGGAGTTAGTTGGAGTTAACCATGCGTACCTACGACAAGTTGATCGCCGCAATTTTCGCCCGCCGGGCGAAGGGGAGCTTGCGCTCTTCCCTCGGCGAGGCTTGAGCGTGGGTATCATGTGATATCTGCGCCATCCTGCAAGAAAAGTAGCTTCCCGCGCGCCGAATGCGCCGGGCAGCGATACGAACTCTTTAAGGTGCATATCATGAGAAACAGAAAACTACGCAACATCGGCATCATCGCGCACGTCGACGCGGGCAAAACCACGACCACCGAACGCATCCTGTATTTCACGGGGCAGACGCACAAGCTCGGCGAAGTGCACGACGGCGCTGCCACGATGGACTTCGACAAGCGCGAGCAGGCGCACGGCATCACGATCAATAGCGCAGCGACGACGGTGTTCTGGAACGATAGCCAGATCAACATCATCGATACGCCGGGCCACATCGATTTCAATATCGAGGTGAACCGTTCGCTGCGCGTGCTCGACGGCGCCGTGGTGCTGTTCGACGGCGTGGCCGGCGTGGAGCCGCAAACCGAGACCAATTGGCGCCTGGCCGACAAGTACGGCGTGCCGCGCATTGCGTTCATCAACAAGCTCGACCGTGTCGGCGCCGATTTCGCGCGCGTGGTCGGCATGATCGAAGAGCGCCTCGGTGCGAAGACGCTGGTGCTGCAGTTGCCCATCGGGCGCGAAAGCGAATTTCGCGGCGTGGTCGATTTGGTCGACATGCAGGCTTATGTCTGGCATGGCGACGATGAGAAGACACCGTTTTCGCTTGAGCCGATTCCCGTCGACATGCGCGAGGAAGCCGAGCGTGCCCGCTTGCGTTTGGTCGAAGCTGCGGCCGAATACGATGACGCGGCGCTGGCAGCTTACGTGGAAGGTCGGCTGCCTGATGCAGATACGCTACGTGCCTGTATACGCCGGGGCGTCGTGAGCGGCAAGGCTGTGGCTGTTCTGGCCGGTTCGGCGTTCAAGAACAAGGGCGTGCAACCCTTGCTCGACGCGATCGTGGCGTATTTGCCGGCGCCGGCGAACGAGGCGGCTGACGCGCCTTTGCAAGCCTTGGCGTTCAAGGTGGTCGACAGCGAACATGGGTCGCTGACCTATGTGCGTGTCTACCAGGGCAGCCTGCACGCGGGCGAGATGGTCTTGAATGCCAACACGGGCAGGAAGGAACGCGTCTCGCGTCTGTATGAGATGCATGCCGACAAGCGCGAGGAGCGCCAATCGGCCCAGGCGGGCGACATCGTGGCGCTGGCCGGCTTGAAGGAGACGTCGACCGGGCACACGCTCAGTGATCCGGCGCATCCGGTCGTGCTGGAGCAGATCAGCGTGCCCGAGCCGGTGATCGCGATTGCGATCGAGCCCAAGACCCAGGGTGAGCAGCAGAGCTTGAGCAAGGCCTTGCTGTCGATGGCGAAGGAAGACCCGAGCCTGCGCGTGACGCAGGATGCGGAATCGGGGCAGACCATTCTCTCGGGCATGGGCGAGCTGCAACTGCAGATCGCGCTGGAAAAGCTGCACGACGATTTTGACCTGGACGTGCATACCGGCAAGCCGCAGGTGGCCTACCGCGAGACCATCAACGCGCTGTCGGAAGTGCATTACATGCACAAGAAGCAAAGCGGCGGTCCGGGCCAGTTTGCCGAGTTGACGCTGCGTCTGGAGCCGTTGGAACGCGGCGCCGGTGTGCGCTTCGAGAGCCTGATCGTGGGCGGGGCGATTCCGCGCGAATTCATCCCGGCGGTCGAGGGCGGCGTCCGTCGCGCAGCGCAGCACGGCGTGCTGGGCGGCTTCGACACGGTCGATTTCAAGGCCGTGCTGGTCGACGGCAGCCACCACGAGCGCGATTCGTCGACACTGGCGTTCGAACTTGCGGCGGCAGCGGCGTTCCGCGAAGCGGCGGCGAAGGCGCGCCCGGTGTTGCTTGAGCCGACGATGGCGGTCGAAGTGGTGACGCCGCTCGATCACGTGGGCGACGTCATCGGCGACTTGAACCGGCGCCGCGGCCTGGTGCGTGGGCAAGACCAGCGCGGCAACGGCGCGGTGATCGATGCGCATGTGCCGCTGAAGGAAATGTTCGGCTACATCGGCCAATTGCGCGCACTGACGTCGGGACGCGCGCAGTATTCGATGCAGTTCGATCATTACGCCGAGGCACCGGCTGCGGTTGTCGCCGAAGTCGTCAAGCACAAGTGAGGTGTTGCAAGCAAGACGTAATGCGCGGGCGGGGAGCAATCCCTGCCCGCTTATTTACGTGCTTATTTACGTGCTTATTTACGTGCTTATTTACGTGCTTATTTACGTGCTTATTTATGTGCTTATTGGCGTGCTAAGATCTGCCGATGGGAAGACGTTATCATTATCACGTCTACGTGATCGAACTCTCCGGCGACGTCTGGTACGAGAAGAAATTCAGGGATGCCAATCCCGATTACGTTCCAGGCAAACCGCATGTCTATGTCGGCATGACCGGCTTGAATCCGGACGTCCGCTTCGACAAGCACAAGGCCGGCATACAGTCCAACCGTTACGTGCAGCAATTCGGCCTGCGCCTTTTGCCCGCCTTATATGAAGTCTACAATCCCATGCCTTACCAGGGCGCGCGCGAGATGGAAGTCGAATTGGCCATCGGCTTGCGCGAGGCGGGGTACGGGGTTTGGCAAGCTTGATTCTGCGGGCCTGAACTCCGGCCTTCGGTTGCAATCGAACCGGGAACATCGATCCACCATAGGAGGAAACCGGCCATGACGGACGCAAAGCGTAATCAAAAGCAGCAACCCTATGCGCTGTACTATTGGCCCACGATACAGGGCAGGGGCGAATTCGTCAGGCTGGCGCTGGAAGAGGCCGGCGCCAAATATACCGACGTGGCGCGCCGCTCGGAGAAGAGCGGCATGGGCGTGCCGGCCCTGCTGCAGTTCATGGAGAATGAGGCACACGGCCATCTGCCCTTCGCGCCGCCATTCCTGAAATGCGGCGACGTCGTCGTGGCACAAACCGCAAACATCCTGTTGTTCCTCGGACCGAGGTTGGGACTCGCGCCTGACGATGAAGCCGGCCGCCTGTGGGCACACCAATTGCAATTGACGGTGGCCGACCTGATCACCGAAGTGCACGATACGCACCACCCGATCGCTAGCGGGCTCTATTACAAGGACCAGAAGGCCGAGGCCAAGCGTCGTGCGACGGATTTCGTCGGCGCGCGCATGCCCAAGTTTCTCGATTATTTCGAGCGCGTCCTGGCATGCAATCCTTCGGGCGATCGATATCTGGTGGGCGCGGCATTGTCCTACGTCGATCTGTCGCTGTTCCAGGTGGTCGAAGGGTTGCGCTATGCCTTTCCGCGCGCGATGAAAAATGCAGCGGGCGATTATCCCTTGCTGATCGGCTTGCACGACAGCGTCGCAAAACGGCCACGGATCAAGCGCTACCTGGCTTCGGCACGGCGGATTCCATTCAATAAGCAAGGCATCTTCAGGCATTACAAGGAGCTTGATGCGTGACTTTTGACGAATTCCGGGCGCGCTTCTGATAGAGTGGCGTCGGGTGTTTGAGGAAAACAGAGAAATCAGCGGCGGCATGATACAACTATAACCGACCGCACGCGTGAGCAAATATTGAGTTGGACTGCAAATTAAGGGGAAAAATGAAAGCGACACATCTATGGCCGCTTGCGGCACTGTCTGCGCTTGCCTGCGGCTTGGCGCATGCCGATCCATCCGAAGTACAGGAAGCGGGGCGCTTGAAGGTCTGCCACACCTATCATGGGAGCGATGCCAAGCTGGAGATTCCCTTTGGCGGCAAGTTTGTCAGTGCCGCCAAGGATGCGCCTCTCATCACGCTGACGCAGTTGAATTTTGTCGACGCGGCGAACGGCCATAACCTGCCCGGTTACGGTGTCGAGACCATCAACGGCCCTGCCGGCGCCGTAGCTCGGATCGATATGGCGGGAAGGAACTGCCTCAATCTCGATGTAAGCGCGCCTGTTTCACCGGACAAGAATACTGTCTTGCCGGGATCTTTTTTCTTTCCGGAGTGGCTCGATGCCAAGGCGCAGAGAGCGGATCAATTCGTCTATCGTTATTTCACACCCGTCGACTCGAGCATCTATATCGTTTCCGAGGTGGGAAAGAGCCTGCAATATGTCGTGCATGACATGACTACCGGCGGCCATACCAATCGGGACAAGTTCAATGACGTGCCGATCGACAACGTGATTGTCAATACCGCGCTGGCTGGTTCGCTCAACCACGCGTTGGCAGATCTTGGTCAGCACGACACCGAGGTTGTGTTCAACACGGAAGCGCTCGGGACGCATCTGAGCGATGCCGATTTGAAAGATGGCGATACCGTGGCGAAGGCGGTGGCCCAATTCAAGAAGAATGTCATGCCGCCGCCCAGGTCGCGCATCATCGTGGTCGTTCCGCACCGCTCGCCGGTCAAGGTGACATACAGAAATACCGTCATCTATGGCAGCAAGGTTGAAGGCCTGGGTTTTTATGTTGACATCAACTTGGGAACGGAAAGTAGCTATGGAACCAGCGTTGGCACCATGGACGTGTTCCTGAATTGCCGCATCTCGGTGATCGACGTCGATAGCGCGAAAGTGCTCACAAGCTACGACTATGCCGGCGGCAAGGTGTTTCCCGCAGCGCGCGCCGACAACGGCAGCCCTTTCTCGGCGTTGAGTGACGGTGAAATGTTCAAGGCTTTGAACTATATTGCCGGTCAGGCCGCGAAAGAGATGCTGTCCAAGGTTCTCGTAACGCCTTGACGCTGTTGCTGCAGGCTCAGCAGCAGGCCGAGATGCAACCCGCTCTGCCTACAGGCAGAGCTCCAGCACCTTGCGGCTGACGTCTAGCGTCACGTCGCGCCGTTCGCCCAGCCCTACCATGCGGTGGCTCTCCAGTTGCTTGAGCACAGCGGGAATATTGGCGGCGCCCAGGTCGTAGTCGCTCAATTTGGTCTTGACGTTCATGCGCTCGAAGAATTCGCGCGTCTTGTCGATGGCTGCGTCGATGCGCATGTCTTCGTCGCCGCCCTTGAGGTGCCAGATGCGTTCGGCGTATTGCAAAAGCTTGGCGCGCTTGTCGTTCTTGCGTACTTGCAGCATGGCGGGCAGGACGATGGCCAGGGTCTGGGCGTGGTCGAGGTTGTAGAGCGCGGTCAACTCGTGCCCGATCATGTGGGTGGCCCAATCCTGCGGCACGCCGGCGCCGATCAAGCCGTTCAAGGCCAGCGTGGCGCACCACATGATGTTGGCGCGCACTTCGTAGTTGTCGGGTTCTTCCAGCGCCTTCGGGCCTTCTTCGATCAGGGTCTGCAGCAGGCCTTCGGCGAAGCGGTCCTGCAGCGGCGCATCGGCCGGGCAGGTCAGGTATTGCTCCATCACGTGCACGAAGGCGTCGACCACGCCGTTGCCGACCTGGCGCACCGGCAGGGTGAAGGTCTTTTCGGGATCGAGGATGGAAAATTGCGGGAACAGCAGCGGGCTGAGGAACGGGCTCTTGTTCTGGATCGACTTGCGCGTCACGACCCCGCCATCGTTCATTTCGGACCCGGTGGCCGGCAGCGTCAACACCGTGCCGAAGGGCAGCGCGGCGGTGATGTTGCGGCCGTATTTGTCGAGTATCGCCGCCGGGTCGCCGGGGAACACGGCTGCGGCTGCGGCGAACTTGGTGCCGTCGATGACCGATCCGCCGCCTACCGCAAGCAGGAAGTCGATGTTGTCGCGCTTGATCTGTTCGACTGCGCGCAGCATGGTCTCGAAGCTCGGATTGGGCTCGATGCCGGCGAATTCGAACACGGTGCGCTGGCCCAATGCTGCCTTCACTTCATCGAACACGCCATTGCTCTTGATGCTGCCGCCGCCGTACAGGATCAGGACGCGTGCTTCCTTGGGCACGACGCGGTCGAGGTCGGCGATGCGGCCCTTGCCGAACAGGATGCGCGTGGGATTGTGGAATTCAAAATTCTGCATGAGTCGGTTCTCGGAATGCACACCGGGGCATTGTATGTTGCCACCGGTGTTCAGGTTTGAAGGATTGGCACTGCACGTAAGGGCGCCGCCGGTTTTGCACCGGCCGATCAGGTCGGCGCGCGCATGGCATCGGCCGCGATTTCGTAAGAGCGTAGTCGCGCCCGATGATCGAAAATCTGCGCCGTGATCATCAATTCGTCGGCGCCGGTGCGCGCCACGAAGTCGCTTAGCCCCTGTTTGACCACATCGGGCGAACCAATGGCAGAGCACGACAGGACCGATTGCAGCAAGGCGTGTTCGGTCGGGCCTAGCTGTTCAAGATAGTCTGCCTTCGGCGGCGGCAGTCGCGAGGGGCGGCCGCTGCGCAGGTTGACGAAGGCTTGCTGGGCCGACGTGGCGAGATAACGCGCCTCGTCGTCGTTGTCGGCGGCGAACACGTTGAAACCCAGCATGACGTAGGGTTTTTGCAAGGCTTCCGAAGGACGGAACTGGGCACGGTAGATTTCGATCGCCTGCATCATCTGGGTTGGCGCGAAGTGCGAGGCGAAGGCGTAAGGCAAACCCAGCATGGCTGCCAGTTGTGCGCCGAACAGGCTCGAACCCAGTATCCAGATCGGCACGCGGGCAGCCGAACCGGGCACCGGCACGGCACGCACGGCTTGCCTGCCGTTGTCGGCCAGATAGTCCATCAATTCCACCACGTCTTGGGGAAACGCATCGGCATCGCTGGCGAGGTTGCGGCGCAAGGCGCGTGCGGTGGTGTGGTCCGATCCCGGCGCCCGCCCCAGGCCCAGGTCGATCCGGCCGGGGAACAGCGCTTCGAGCGTGCCGAACTGTTCGGCGATCACCAGCGGGGAATGATTGGGCAGCATGATGCCGCCCGCGCCGATGCGGATGGTCGAGGTGGCGCCGGCCACGTGGGACATCAGCACGGCGGTCGCGGCGCTGGCGATGCCGGGCATGCCGTGGTGTTCCGCCAGCCAGAAGCGGCGGTAACCCCAGCGCTCACCGTGCTGCGCCAGGTCGACGCTGTTGCGAAAGGATTGCGCCGCGCTGCCGCCTTCGGCGATCGGCGCGAGATCGAGTATGGAGAGTTTGGTCATGTTGCGGGCAATGCAAAAAGTCGGGCGATCAGCTTAACCGAGAATCGAAATCGGCGCCGGCCGTAGCCAGGCACAGGGCGGCGCTGACGAATCGGGCACATCCGGGAACATTTGGGTATGATCGAACTCCCGATTCACTCTGCAGGCAAAAACAATGAAAACACGCCGCCGCTTCCTCGTCACCGCCCCGCTGGGCCTGTTGGCCGCGAGCCAGGTCAGCCTCGCCGCCAGTTCGGAAACGCCGCCGCCGGGCGCGCCGCCCACGTTCGGCACCGCGCCGCCGGTCGGCCCCGATGTTCTGCCTTCGACTTTTGCCGAGGCAGAGAAATTGATGCAGGTGACGATGAGCGAAGCCCAGCGCCAGATGGCGGCGCAAAGCTGGAGCACCTCGATGGCCGGCATGCTCGAACGGCGCACCGGGCCGCACAAGGTGATGCTCGAGCCCGAGCTGGCGCCGGCCACGCAATGGAATCCGGTCTTGCCCGGCATGCAGGCCGGGCCGAAGCTTGCGCGTATCGTGCGCAGCAAGCTTGAAGCGGTGCCGCTGCCCTCGCGCGACGAAGATATCGCCTTTGCGCCGGTGACGCAATTGTCGCGCTGGATCGAGGCCAGGCAGTTGAGTTCGGAACGCCTGACACGCATCTATCTCGCGCGCATCGAGCGGCTCGATCCCAAGCTGCGCGCCGTGATCACGGTGACGCATGATCACGCCATCGCGCGCGCCAAGGATGCCGACCGCGAGATCCGCGCCGGCAAATATCGCGGCCCGCTGCATGGCATTCCCTATGGCGTGAAGGATTTGCTCGATACCGCCGGCATCGCCACCACCTGGGGCGCCGAACCGTTTCGCGACCGCGTGCCCAAGGCCGATTCGACCGTCGTGGCGCGCTTGAACGAGGCGGGTGCGGTGCTGATCGCCAAGCTCTCGCTCGGTGCGCTGGCCTTGAACGATATCTGGTTCGGCGGCCAGACCATGAACCCCTGGCTGCTCGAAGAGGGCGCTTCGGGTTCCTCTGCCGGCCCCGGTGCGGCTACTGCCGCCGCCCTGGTCGGCTTTGCCATCGGTAGCGAAACCGGCGGCAGTATCGTCAGCCCCAGCATGCGCTGCGGCGTGACGGGCCTGCGTCCGACCTATGGCCGCGTGCCGCGCACCGGCGCGATGACGCTGTGCTGGTCGCTCGACAAGCTGGGGCCGATGACGCGCAGCGTGGAAGACGCGGTGCTGGTGTTGAACGCGATTTCCGGCCCCGACGGGCACGATCTGGCGGCACAACCGAGCAAGCTCGATTTCGATGCCGCTGCGCCGGTGAAGGGCTTGAAGGTCGGCTATTTCCCGACCTGGATGGACGAGGCGCCGGCCACCGACGTCGACCGCGCCGCGCTCGCTTCGCTCAAATCGCTCGGCCTGACCACCATACCGGTGACCCTGCCCGACTGGCCCTACGACAGCCTGAACCTGATCCTGTTTGCCGAAGGCGCCGCCGCCTTTGAAGAGATCACGCTCGATGGCCGCATCTCGCAATTGCGCGAGCAGGTGCCCGACGCCTGGCCCAACCTGTTCCGCGAAGCGCGCTTCCTGTCTGCCGTCGACTTCGTCCAGGCCGACCGGTTGCGGCGCAAGGTGGCGCTGGAAATGGCGCGCATCATGTCCGAAGTCGATTTGCTGATCGTGCCCTCGCTGCGCGATGAAATGCTGACCATCTCCAACAACACCGGCCATCCTTCGCTGACCTTGCGCACCGGCTTCGTCGAGGTGGCCGAAGCGCGCAGCGACTGGGCGCCCAATCCGGCCAAGCCGCTGCCGAAATTCTCCCCGCCGCGCCGCGTGCCGCACGGCGTGACCCTGATCGGCCGGCTGTTCGACGAAGGCACGATCGCGCGCGTCGGGCTGGCGCTGGAGAAGCAAGCCAGGGTGGTTGGCGAACGGCCGCCGGGATTTTAAGCTGCCGGTTTGCCGAAAGCGCTTGACAGGGCGCTTTCGCATTCCTATCATTGCATATGCATCGATGTATATGCAATGATAGGAAATCAACATGCCTGACCGCAGCATTTGCGCTTGCTCCAAGCTCCGGCAACTGACACGTCAGTTGTCCAGCTTGTACGACCACCACCTTGCCTCCGAGGGTTTGACCATCGGCCAGTATTCGTATCTGGCGCGCATCGGCCGTTTCGGTCCGATGGGCGTGATTCCGCTGGCCACCGAGTTCGGCATGGACCGCAGCACCATGAGCCGCGGCTTGAAGCCCTTGATTGCCGAGGGCTGGATCGAGACGCTCGATCTACCCCTGGAGATGTTGACCGACAAGCGCTCCTTCGGTGTGCAATTGACCGCAGCGGGCCGGGCGAAGTGGCAGTCGGCCTTGCCCAGATGGGAAATGGCGCAACGCGAAGTGAACCGCGTCCTGGGCGATGAATCCCTGCGCAACTTGGTGGCGCTGGTTGACGACGCCAATCTGAAAATCGAACAATCCATACAGGCCGCGTGATGAACCATACCGCCAGCAGCATCAAGAATCGCATTCCCTTCAGCTACGCCTGGATCGTGGTGGCGACGATTTTTCTGGTCCTCCTGGGCGCCGCCGGCATCCGCGCCACGCCCTCGGTGATGATCGTGCCGCTCGAGCATGAATTCGGCTGGAGCCGCACCACGATTTCGTTTGCCATCTCGGTCAACATTGCGCTGTACGGCTTGATCGGGCCGTTTTCGGCGGCCGCCATGCAGCGTTATGGCATACGGCGCATGGTGCTGGGCGCGTTGCTGTTGCTATCGGTGGGCACGGCGTTGAGCACGCAGATGAGCTTGCCCTGGCATATGGTGGCGGCCTGGGGCTTGCTGGTCGGCGTGGGGAGCGGTGTGGCGGCCAACACGTTGGCGGCAACCGTGGTCGGGCGCTGGTTCGAAACGCGGCGCGGGCTTGCCATGGGTTTGCTCACAGCCAGTTCGGCCACGGGACAGATGGTGTTCCTGCCGCTGATGGCCTGGATGGTCGGGCAATTCGGCTGGCGGTCAGTGGCCTTCCTGGTGTCGGTCGTGGCTGTCTGTGCGATTCCGCTGGTGTTCATGCTGTTGCCCGAGCGGCCGCAGGATCTCGGGCTCAGGCCTTATGGCTCGCTGGTCGACATCCCGGCCGCGCCCCTGGTCACGCAAAATCCGTTTGCGCTGGCTTTGGGCACGCTGGGCCGTGCGGTGCGCGTGCCGGATTTCTGGCTGCTGTTCTTCAGTTTCTTCATCTGCGGCATGAGCACCAACGGCTACATCGGCTCGCACTTCATCGCCATGTGCGGCGATTACGGCATCAATCCAGTTGGTGGCGCCGGCATTCTGGCCGCGATGGGGGTGCTCGACCTGATCGGCACCACCATGTCGGGCTGGCTGTCGGACCGTTTCAATTCGCGCGTGCTGTTGTTCTGGTATTACGGTTTGCGCGGTGTGGCGCTGCTTTTTCTGCCGCACGCTTTCGGTCTTTCCTATTTCGGCCTGCCTGTGTTTGCGTTGATCTACGGCCTGGACTGGATCGCCACCGTGCCGCCCACGGTGCGCTTGGCCAACGATGTCTTCGGCAAGCTGGCGGCGCCCATCGTATTCGGCTGGGTTGTGGCGGGCCATCAGCTCGGCGCGGCCAGCGCCACCATGCTGGCCGGCTATTTGCGCAACAGCCTGGGCAGTTATACCCTGTCGTCGATGATGATGGGGGCGGCCTGCATTGTCGCGGCGGTGATGGTGTTGCGCATCAAGGGGCATGGCAAGGAAAGCGAGATGCTTGGCGCGCCGGCTTGAGCGCGGGGTTTGCTTGCCCGCTGCGGGGCCGCTTAGGCGGCCTTTTTCTTTGGCGGTGCGTGTGCAAGGTGCGGCATATAAAGTGAAATCGAATTACTTATTGCCAACAACTCGCTTGAAAAACACCTTGAAATAGGGCCAAATAGCCGGCATGCGGGCATGAAATTACAGCAATGGAGTTCGACTACATGCAAAAAGTAGTCAAATTACATTAACAAAAAAGCTGGCTTGTCGCTAAAACACGACAATACCAGTCCTCTTTTTTAACGATATTTGTCATTAAAAATCAAGTAGATAACAATTTAGTTTGAATCTCCTGTTTGACAATGAATATAGTTTTAGTACAAACTTGCGTCAGAACTTAGTCGTTCTGGGCGTTTTTCTTCGTAGCTGAAGGGAAAGGCCAAGCCGGATGTGTAGTTTAAAAACAAATAGGGGACAATCCATGAATTACTCACACGGGACGCGCCGCTCGCTCCAGGTCGCACAACCCTCCGCTTTCAAACTGAGTCCGGTCGCCGCTGCCTGCGTTGCCCTGATGTTTGTTGCTTCGAGCGCTGGTGCGCAACAGGCAACACCGCCGGCCTCGCAAGCCGACAATGCGGGCCAGCCGACCAATATCGTGACCGTGACCGGTATCCGCCGCGGGATCGAAGACGCCATCTCGACCAAGAAGGGTTCGGACATGATCGTCGAAACGATCTCGTCCGAAGACTTGGGCAAGCTGCCTGACGACAGTATCGCCGACGCCTTGTCGACGCTGCCCGGCGTTTCTGCACAGATCATCGGCGGCCGTCCCGCCACGTTGAACGTTCGCGGCCTGTCGGGCGACTTCATCAATACCCTGTTCAACGGCCGCGAGCAGGCATCGGTCGGCGACAATCGTGCCGTGATGTTCGACCAGTATCCGGCCGAATTGATCAGCGCCGCCGCCGTCTACAAGACGCCCGATGCCGAATTGGTCGGCCAGGGCCTGGCTGCGACGGTCGACCTGAAGACGCTCTTGCCGCTGGATTTCCCGACGCGCGTGATGCAATTCAAGGCCATGGGCGAGAAGGCTTCGCTGGGCGAGTTGAATCCCGAGGTCAACGACCACGGCGACCGCCTCTCGGCTTCGTACATCGACCAGTTTGCCGATCGCACCATCGGTGTGGCCGTGGGCTGGGCCCATCTCGATTCGCCGGTCGAAGACTTGCAACAGCATAGCTGGGGTCTCGGCACCGGCCCGACGTCGGCACCGGGTGCAGTAGGCGCCAACTCGATCCAGGGTGCCGAATGGTGGTCCAATTCCTCGGCCAGCGTGCGTGACGGCTTGATGGGCGTGGTGCAATGGAAGCCCACGCGCGACTTCTCGAGCGTGGTCGACACCTATTATTCGCGTTCTTCCGAAAACGACACCAACCGCGGCTTGCAGACTGCCACGTATTACAACAACGTCACCAATGCGACCGTCAACAGCGCCAGCAACTTCCTGACCAGCGGCAGCGGCATGGGCCTGGGCGGCCCCGGCGCGTACGGTTCGGCGCCGGTCGTGCGTAATGACTTCAACACCGAAAACGACCGCATCTTCTCGATCGGCTGGAAGAACACCCTGCGCAGCGGCGACTGGACCTTCCTGGCCGACCTCTCCGGTTCGAACGCCTCGGCCAAGCAGCAAATCCTGGAAACCTATTCCGGCGCCTTCACGCCTGTCACGGCCAATTTCACCGCCAATCCGTTCACCGGCATGGCGTTGTCGAACACCTCGTACAACTTCGCCAATCCGAACGCGGTCCAGTTGGGCGACCCGGGCGGTTGGGGCCAGGACGGTTACGACAAGTTCCCGGCCGTGACCGACAAGGTCAAGGAATTGCGCCTGCAGGCCAAACGCGATCTCGACGACGGCATCTTCAGCAGCTTTGTCACCGGCGTCAACATCACCGACCGTGAAAAGACCCGTGTCGCGCCGGAATATTTCGTCGACTTCGCCAGCGGTTACACCGGCAGCAAGACTCTGCCGATTCCATCGAATCTGGTTGTCGGCCCGATCAATTTGCCCAATGCGCCGACCATCACCGGCATCAACGCGCTGGGTCTGCTCGACTCCGGCCTGTATAAGCTGGTCAACAACGCCGGCGACGCCGACGTGTATGCCAAGAACTGGGAAGTCGATGAAAAGATCTCGACCCTGTATGGCCAGTTGAACATCGACACCACGGTTGGCCAGATGCCGCTGCGCGGCAACGTCGGCCTGCAATTCGTGCACTCGAACCAGAGCACGGACGCCATCGAGTCCAATGGCGGCGGCACCGGTCAAGCCGACGCGGGCGGCGCGTCTTACAACAACTGGCTGCCGAGCTTGAACCTGGTCGCCTCCCTGCCGGACGATCAGCAATTGCGTTTCGGCCTGGCGCAGGAACTGCAGCGTCCGCGTTTCGACGACATGAACGCCAGCAACGAAGCGAGCTTGAGCACGACGACGCGTCAATGGACCAGTACCGCGAGCAATCCGGATCTGCGTCCGACGCTGGCCAATGCGGTCGACCTGTCGTATGAAAAGTATTTCGGCAAGAAGGGCTACATTTCCGTCGCGCCGTACTACAAATACCTGAAAACCTACATCTATCAGGAAGGCGAGAACTTCAACTTCGCCGGCTTCCCGACCAACGGCATCACACCGGTCTCGAACATCGGCACGGCCACGGAATGGGTCAACGGCAGCGGCGGCAGCGAGAAGGGCATCGAATTCACCGTGAATGTGCCGTTCGACCTGCTCACCCCGAAACTGGAAGGCTTCGGCGTGGAAGCGAACGCCTCGCGCGGCAGCTCCAGCATCCAGACCAGCATCAACGGCACCACCAGCGAATCGGCCTTGCCCGGCTTCTCCAGCAGCGTCGCCAATATGGTCTGGTACTACGAAAACAACGGCTTCTCGGTGCGTTACCGCGAAAGCTATCGTTCTTCGTTCCTCGGCGAAGTCCAGGGCTTCGGCGCCAACCTGGCTTATTCGGAATTCCTCGGTGTGCATACCGGCGACGTGCAGTTGAGCTACGAGTTCAAGAGCGGACCGCTCAAGGGCTTGACCGGTTTGTTCCAGGTGCTCAACCTGAATAACCCGACGATCACGCAAACCTTCGGCGTGAACCAGGGCATGTCGCAAACCGACCAGTATGGACGCACCTTCCTGTTGGGCGTGAACTACAAGCTGTAAGCTTTACTCGTTCCTCTTGCCCCCGCCCGCAGCGATGCCGGCGGGGATTTTTCTTGATGCGTCGGAAAAAGCTGCGTTGCGAGGTCGTAGTGTCGACTACGCGCTGCGACGGCAGGTAAAGAAGCTATTGAGTGTGAGGCGGCCGCGGGTTGGATCGTCCGACAGCAAATGCGGTGCCGTGATGTGGGCGGAGTGGAATATCCCGCCGTCATAGAAAATCGCGCGATTCCAGGCGGCCGGGACGGTGGCGGCAAGTTCGAAGTAGGGATTCGATGCCACCAGGTAGCCCGGTTCGCTACCCAGGCGCCGCGTGCATTCCTCGTTCGGCAGGTCGCGCCATTCGGAGCCGTGGGCGAAGATGCGCTGCACCGCATCCTCCATCTTGGGCACGTAGAAACTCGTGCCGCCCTGCGCCGTATCGTGGAATAGATAGAGCACGCCGGCGGCAAAACATTGCGTCGGGTCGGTATTGAAGCGGTCGCGGTGGCACAGTCGTTGATAAGGACTCAGTTCATGCGGCTGCAAGGTTACCATCGACAGGCGGCTGTACAACTCCACCACGCGGCGCGCGCCGAGCAAGCGCTTGACGTGCTGCATGAAGAATTCATTGATGCGGGCCGAGAAGGCGTCCGGCATACGCATTTCCAGCCCTGGAAAGGCGTTGTGCGGCGCCAGCTTGAACAGTTCGCGCCGCTCGACCGCGCCTGTCACCAGCAGTTCGGGTGCTTCGAGGAAATTGTCGATGACGATGCAGGGGTGATGCCCCGGGATCGGCACCAGCTCGATGTGCGGATTGGAGTTGAACACGGCTTATCCCGCTCCGCAATGCCTGGCGATGAAATCGGCATGCATCGGCATCGCAGCAGCAGCCTGGTCGACCAGGTCTTTTTGCACGCGCATGAACTCGAGATTTTCCTGTTCGGTCAGCACGTGCGTCAGCGGATGATAGCGTTGCGGCTTGATGCCCTGGCCCTGCATCACCTGGAGCCAGGAGACGATGGCGAACAATTCGTCGTTGTCGCGGAAGATGCGGCCGCTCGATTCGAACAGGCGCATCTTTTGCGTCAATTCCCGGGGCACGTCCATGGTGCGGCAATAATTCCAGAACGGCGAATCGTCGCGCCGCGTGGCCTTGTAGTGCAGGATCAGGAAATCGCGGATGCGGTCGGTTTCGAAATCGGTCAGGCGGTTGAACTCGTCGATATCGGCCTGGGCGAAGTCGCGGTCGGGAAACAGGCTCAGGAGGCGCGCGATGGCCGACTGGATCATATGGATGCTGGTCGATTCGAGCGGTTCCATGAAACCCGAAGACAATCCGATGGCGACACAGTTCTTGTGCCAGCTTTTCTTGCGCTTGCCGGTGGTGAAGCGCAGCGTGCGCGGTTCGGCGATCGGGCGGCCTTCGACGTTTTTCAAGAGGATGGCCGTGGCCTCGTCCTCGCTCATGAAGCGGCTGGAGAACACATGGCCGTTGCCGACGCGATGCTGCAGCGGGATGCGCCATTGCCAGCCGGCGCCGTGGGCGATGGCCTGTGTGTAAGGCCGTGGCGGGGCGACCGATTCCGTTGGCAGCGCGATCGCCCGGTCGCACGGCAGCCAATGCGACCAATCCTCGAAGCCGGTATGCAGTGCTTGCTCGATCAGCAAGCCGCGGAAACCCGAGCAATCGATGAACAATTCGCCGTCGACGCGCGTGCCGTTTTCCATGATCACGGCGTCGATGAAACCGTCGCCTTCACGCAATACCGTATCGACGATCTTGCCTTCGAGCCGCTGCACGCCGCGCGCTTCGGCGTAGTAGCGCAGGTAGCGCGCGTACAGGCCGGCGTCGAAATGGAAGGCGTTGGCGATGCGGGTCAGGGGTGATGCCGCTCCGACTTCCGCCGGATTGGCTGCGCGCATGAAGCGCCCCTGCTTGGCCGCGACATTGTTGAGCGAAAACTGCTGCAGGTCGGGCATCGCCTTGTCCTGGAGCCCGGTCCGGTTGTTCATCTGCGCGCGCAGCCAGTATTGGTAGAACTCGACCACGCCGAGGTCGCGCCCGATGTCGCCGAAACCGTGGATGTAAGACTCGCCGATATGGCCCCAGTTGACGAATTCGATGCCGAGCTTGAACGTGCCCTTGGTGAACTTGAGGAACTCATTTTCGTCGAGTTCGAGCGCGTGATTGAACAGCTTGATCTTGGGAATGGTCGCTTCGCCGACCCCGACAGTGGAAATCTCATCCGACTCGATCAGCCGGATCGCGATGCCCGGACCCAGCAATTTGGACATGGCTGCCGCCGTCATCCAGCCGGCGGTGCCGCCGCCCACGATGACGACCTTGTGGATGCGCCTGTCATTCATGTCTTACCTTGTCTCATATTGTAGTTTGGCTACTTGATTCGGCAAGGGAAACGACATTCACCCTGTAAATCAGTGCAATTTGTTTTGGAAGTGTAGCGTATTTAATGTATATTAACTACAAAAAAGAGTATGGAGACCGAAGGCTTTGGCCGGTTGCAACAGCGCCGGGGGCGTTTTTGCCCATCTTCGCGGTTCACCATGCTCCCGTCAACCTGGGGACACCAAGCATGGAAGTGAGCAACAAGCCCGCCTCGCCGTATCGCCGTAATCCTGAGGCCGTGGCGGCACCCGTCGGGACCAAGCCGCGCCTGTCGTTCTGGCAAATCTGGAACATGAGTTTCGGCTTTCTCGGCATCCAGTTCGGCTTTGCGCTGCAAAATGCCAACGTCAGCCGCATCTTCGAAACGCTGGGCGCCAATATCGACGATCTGCCCTTGTTGTGGATCGCCGCGCCGGCTACCGGCTTGTTGGTACAGCCCATCATCGGCTACCTGAGCGACCGCACCTGGGGCAGGCTGGGACGGCGCAAGCCTTATTTCCTGGTCGGCGCCATCCTCGCTTCGCTGGCATTGATTGCCATGCCGAATGCGGCGGCATTATGGGTCGCGGCAGGCTTGCTGTGGATACTCGATTCGTCGATCAACGTTTCGATGGAGCCGTTTCGCGCCTTCGTCGGCGACATGCTGCCCGAGGAGCAGGTGACGCAGGGCTTTGCCTTCCAGAGTTTTTTCATCGGCATCGGCGCCGTGGTGGCATCAAGCCTGCCATATATTTTCACCAATTTTTTTCATGTCGCCAACACGGCGGCGCCGGGCCATATTCCTCCCTCGGTCGAATATTCGTTCTACCTTGGCGCGGCCGCCTTTTTCTGCGCCGTCGCGTGGACCGTGTTCAGTACCCGCGAATATTCGCCGGAGCAGATGCGTGCGCATGAGCCGCAGGCTTGGCAGGAGCCGCAAGGAAATTCCTTCGTCGTCAACCTGTTCGACGATTTCGTCCACATGCCGCGCGCCATGGTGCAACTGGCCTTGGTGCAATTCTTCACCTGGTTCGCCCTGTTCGCGATGTGGATCTACACCACGTCTGCCGTGACGCGCCACATCTATCATACGGTCGATACGGCCTCGGCGGCCTATAACGACGGCGCGGACTGGGTCGGCGTCTGCTTCGCTGCCTACAACGGTTTTTCCGCCTTGTGCGCCTTCCTCTTGCCCTGGATGGCCAAGAAGACCAACCGCAAGACCACGCATGCGATCTGCCTCGCCGTCGGCGGCTTGTCGCTGGTATCGATCTATTTCATCGGCGAACCGAGGATGCTGATCGTGCCCATGGTCGGCATCGGCCTGGCCTGGGCCAGCATCCTCTCCATGCCTTACGCCATGCTGGCCTGCGCGCTGCCGCCGAACAAGATGGGCGTTTATATGGGCATCTTCAATTTCTTCATCGTGATCCCGCAGATTCTCGCTGCCAGCGTGCTCGGCTTCTTTACCAAGCAGGTGTTTGCCGGCGAGGCGATCTTCACGTTGGTCTTGGGTGGCTGCTCGATGTTCATCGCTGCGGCCCTGGTCTTGTTCGTGCAAGACCACAGAGAGGGATGAAAAGCATGTTCAAAAAACTGTTTGCCGCCCTGGCGCTCAATTTATTGCTCGGCTTGTCGCTGCAGGTGGTTGCGGCGCCGATCGAGCGAGTCGAGCCGCCGTCGTGGTGGGTCGGAATGAAAAGCGACAAGCTGCAATTGATGGTCCATGGCGCGGATATCGCCGACACGACGCCGGAATTGCATTACCCCGGCGTGCGCATCGAAGCCGTCACGGCGGTGCCGAACCGCAACTACCTGTTTATCGATCTCGTCATCGATCACAGTGCGCAGGCCGGCACGCTCGATCTGGTGTTCAAGCATGCCGGACAGGGTGGGCAAAGCTTCACCTATCCCTATGCCCTGCTGGCACGCGAAAAAGGTTCGGCCGAGCGCAAGAGCTTCACCGCGTCCGATGCGATCCTGAACCTGATGCCGGACCGCTTCGCCAACGGCAATCCGGCCAACGATGCCGTCCCCGGCTATCCCGACAAGCTCGACCGCGCCGACAATGACGCGGGGCGTCATGGCGGCGACATCGCCGGCATCGTCGATCACCTCGATTACATCGCGGCCATGGGCTACACCATGATCTGGCCCACGCCGCTGGTGGAGAACAACCAGCCCAAGTATTCGTATCACGGCTATGCCGCGACCGATACCTACAAGATCGATCCGCGCTACGGCAGCAACGAAGAATACAGGCGCTTCGTGGCGCTGGCAAAACAAAAGGGCCTGGGCGTGATCCAGGACGTGGTGTTGAATCACATCGGCTCCTCGCATTGGTGGATCAAGGATATGCCGATGAAGGATTGGATCAGTTACGACGGCAAGTTCGTACCGACCGTGCATGCGCGCACGGCCGTTGCCGATCCCTATGCCTCGCAGGAAGACAGGCGGAATTTCACCGGCGGCTGGTTCGGCGAGAACATGCCCGACATGAACCAGAAGAACCCGTTCGTCGCCACCTACCAGATCCAGAACGCGATCTGGTGGATCGAGTATGCCGGCCTGGCGGGCCTGCGCGTCGATACCTACAGCTACAGCGATGCCGATTTTCTATCCGCCTGGTCGCATCGCATCAGCGAGGAATATCCGAACCTCAATTTCGTCGGCGAAGAGTGGAGCGTCAATCCGGTCGTGGTGTCGTACTGGCAGCGCGGCAAGTTGAATGCCGACGGTTACCACTCCTGGCTGCCCAGCCTGATGGATTTCCCGATGAACGAGACGCTGCGCGGTGCGCTGACCGACGACGACGGCTCTCGTGCGAGTTTCCGGGCGCTTTACGAATTGCTGTACGACGACACGCTGTATCCGAATCCGGCGAACCTCGTCGTATTCGAAGGCAACCACGACGAAAGCCGGATCTTTACCGCGGTAGGCGAAGACATCGGCTTGTACAAGATCGCGCTGTCCTACATCGCGACCATACGCGGCATCCCGCAGTTTTACTATGGCACCGAAGTGCTGATGACGAGCAAGAAGACGCGCGACGACGGCGCGGCGCGGCACGATTTCCCCGGCGGCTGGTCTGGCGACAAGGTCAATGCCTTCACGGGCCAGGGTTTGACGGCACAACAGCGCGAGGCGCAAGACTTCGTGCGCAAGCTGCTCAACTGGCGCAAGAACGAACCTGTGATCCACCACGGCAAGCTGATGCATTACACGCCGGAGCGCGGAACGTATACCTACTTCCGCTATGACGACAAGAAGACCGTGATGGTGGTGTTGAACGAAGACAAGCACGAGGTGACCCTGAAGACGCAACGCTTCCACGAAGTGTTGCCGCCGAACGCCAGCGGCACCGACGTCATCACCGGCACAACCTATGACCTGGCAAGCGCGCTTACCGTGCCGGCCCGTTCGGCGCTGATCCTAGAAGTCAAATAAGGCATGGTGAAACGATTCTCCTTTTCCTGCATTGCGCTGACGCTCGCCATGCAGGTACAAGCGCAAGAGGCGCGCCATTTCGTCTCCGCACAGGCGGCCTCCGACTATCTCGAAATCAGGACCAGCGACGGCACTTACCTGATCAAGCCATATTCCGACAAGGTGATCGAGACCAGCTTCGTGCCGGCGGGCGAGCAATTCGATCCGCATTCGCATGCGGTGGTCGACGTGCCCGAAGCGATCAAAGCCGATGTCAAAGACGAGGGCGGCGCGATCGATTATTCGACCGGCGGCCTCGCGGTGCATATCGTCAAGGAACCGTTCGCCGTTTCCTACACCTACCATGGCAAGCCCGTGATCGCGGAAAAGGGTGGTTACGCCAAGGAAGAAGGCAAGGATAAGGATGCATCGCGCTTCGCGCTGCGCTTCGCTTTGGATGACAGCGAAGTGCTGTATGGCGGCGGCGCGCGCGCGCTCGGCATGAACCGGCGCGGCTACCGGCTGCAACTGTATAACAAGGCGCATTACGGCTACGAGACGCATTCGGAGCTGATGAATTACACCATGCCGCTGGTCCTGTCGTCGAAAATGTATGCGATTCATTTCGACAATCCGCAGATCGGCTGGCTCGACCTCGATAGCGGCCACAACGATACGCTGTCTTTCGAGGCCATCGGCGGGCGCAAGACTTACCAGGTCATCGTCGGCGACAGCTGGGAAGAACTGGTCGGCAATTACACGCGCTTGACCGGGCGCCAGCCGTTGCCGCCGCGCTGGGCCTTCGGCAACTTCGCCAGCCGCTTCGGCTATCACAGCGAAAAGGAAACGCGCGATACGCTCGACAAGTTCGCCCGCGACGGCATTCCGGTCGACGCCATCATTTTCGACCTGTACTGGTTCAGCAAGGACATCAAAGGCAGCATGGGCGATCTGGCCTTCCGGGCGGAAGACTTTCCCGATCCAAAACGCATGATCGATGATTTCGCCAGGCGGGGCGTCAAGACCGTGCTGGTGACGGAACCCTTCATCCTGACCACGTCCAAGCGCTGGGACGAAGCCGTGGCGAACGACATCCTGGCCAAGGGCGCCGACGGCAAGCCCTTCACTTACGACTTCTATTTCGGCCACACCGGCTTGATCGACATCTTCGGCGACAAGGGCCGCGACTGGTTCTGGAACGTCTACAAGCAATATACGCAAATGGGCGTGGCCGGCTGGTGGGGCGACCTGGGCGAACCGGAAGTGCATCCGTCCGAGTTGCGTCACGCCACCGGCACGGCAGACCAGGTGCACAACATCTACGGCCACGATTGGGCCAAGCTGGTGGCCGACGGCTACCGCAAGGATTTCCCCGATCAGCGGCCTTTCATCCTGATGCGTTCGGGCTATTCCGGTTCGCAGCGCTTTGGCCTGATTCCATGGTCGGGCGACGTCAACCGCAGTTGGGGCGGCTTGCAGTCGCAGCCTGAGATCGCCCTGCAGATGGGCATGCAGGGCCTGGCCTATATGCATTCCGACCTGGGCGGCTTCGCCAACCCGAACCTGGACGATGAGCTGTACGTGCGCTGGCTGCAATACGGCGTGTTCCAGCCGATCTTCCGCCCGCACGCGCAGGAAGAAGTGCCGTCCGAGCCGGTCTACCGCGATGCGCCTACGGAGGCCCTGGCCAAAGCGGCGATCCTGTTGCGTTATAGCCTGCTGCCATACAACTACACGCTGGCTTTCGAAAATAGTGAAAACGGCACGCCTTTGATGCGCCCGCTGTTCTTTGCCGAACCGCAGAACGCCAAGCTCTACGGCGATGCGGAATCCTACATGTGGGGCGACGCCTTCCTCGTCACACCCGTGGTCAAGCCCGGCGTGACGACGCAGCATGTCTATTTTCCTGCCGGCAGCCACTGGTTCGACTTTACCAGCGACGAGCCGCACGACGGCGGCAGCGAGACGGAGGCGGCCCTGGTGCCTGCGCATATCCCGGTCTACGTCAAAGGCGGCGCCTTCGTGCCGATGATTGCGCCGATTGCCAATACCACGCATTATTCGACGCGCGAGCTGACGCTGCACTATTACCTCGACGATAGCGTCGAAGCCAGCCGCGGCGAGCTGTACGACGACGACGGCAAGACGCCCGACGCCCATGCCAGGGGCAAGTTCGAGCTGATGTACTTCACGGCCACGCACGACGCCCGGCAATTGACGATTTCGCTGACGGCAGAACAAGGCAAGCACACTGCGCCAGGGCAGGGTAAAGTCGCGCTGGTGCTGCATCATGTGACGGCCCGCCCCGGTCAATTGCTGCTCGACGGCCGCGCCGTGCCATATCGCTGGAATGCGGCAAGCAAGCGGCTGGAAGTGACGATACCGTGGAATCGCAGCCGGGCGCGCACGCTGGTTATCAAACTGAGTTGAGGCATTCGCCTCCGGAGGCGGTACAATTCTGGCGACAATGGGATATCAATGGCGATGAACTCTTCGGAAAAATCCAGCACTGCCTCCGCTGCCGGCGCCTATGCCGGCGGTCCCCGCCTGTTGGCCGACATCGGTGCGACACGCGCGCGCTTTACGCTGGAGACTGCGCCGGGCAGGTTCGAGTCGCTGGGCGAGTTCAATTGCGACGATTTTTCCGGCATTGTGCCGCTGGTGCATGCCTACCTGGCGACGTTGGGCCAGGTCAAGCTGTTGCATGCGGCGTTTGCGATTGCCAATCCGGTCGAAGGCGACCAGGTGCGCATGACCAACCGCGACTGGAGTTTCTCGATCGAAGCGGTGCGGCGCGAGTTCGGCCTGCATACGCTGTTGATCGTCAACGGCTTCACTGCGCTGGCCATGTCGTTGCCGGGCCTGCAGGAAAAGGACCGCCTGCAGATCGCCGGCGGCGCGCCGGTGCCGAAGTCGGTGATCGGCGTGCTAGGCCCCGGTACGGGGTTGGGCGTCTCGGGCCTGATTCCGACCTCGGACGGTTTTGTCACGCTGGGGTCCGAAGGCGGCCACGTCAATTTCGCGCCCTGCGACGAGCGCGAATTCGCCATCCTGCAATATGCCTGGCGCGAGTGGGACCACGTATCGTCGGAGCGCCTGATTTCCGGTCCCGGCATCGAGATCATTTACCGTGCGCTGGCCGAGCGCAACAAGGCGCATGCGCCATCGCGCAGTGCGCGCGACGTGATGCGCGGCGTGCTCGAAGAAAACGATCCGTTGTGCGTCGAGACGCTCGAATGCTTCTGCGGCATGCTGGGCAGCTTCGCCGCCAACCTGGCCGTGACGCTGGGTGCGGTCGGCGGGATCTATATCGGCGGCGGCATCGTGCCGCAGATGGCGCCGTGGTTCGCCAAGTCGCCGTTTCGTGCACGCTTCGAAGCCAAGGGCCGCTTTACCGCTTACCTGCAGCAGATTCCGACCTATGTCATCACCACGCCCAATCCGGCCTTCCTCGGCGTGTCGGCGATTCTGTCGGAGCACCTGCGCGGACGCAACAGCGACAATTCCCTGATGGAGCGCATCGCGCAACTGCAGGATGAATTGCCGCCGGCGGAACGACGCGTGGCCAAGCTGGTGCTGGAAAACCCGCGCACCGTGGTCAACGAGGCGATTGCCGAAATCGCGCGCTGGGCCGACGTGAGCCAGCCGACCGTGATCCGCTTCTGCCGCTCGCTCGGCTTCCTCGGCTTGTCCGATTTCAAGCTCAAGTTCGCCAGCAGCCTGACCGGCACGATCTCGGTGCGTCACAGCCAGGTGCGCATGAGCGACAGTACGCACGACCTCTCCGCCAAGGTGATCGACAACACGGTCTCGGCCATCCTCAATTTCCGCGACCAGCTCGACGTGCGCTCGATCGACCAGGCCATTTCGCTGTTGCGCAAGGCCCGGCGCGTCGAGTTCTATGCCATGGGCAATGCGCGCGTCGCAGCGCTGGACGGCCAGCACAAGTTCTTCCGTTTCCGCATCCCGACCACGCTGCATGGCGATGCCTACCTGTTCTCGATGGCGGCCGATTTGCTCAAGCCGGGCGATATCGCCATCGTGATTTCCAACGCGGGCAAGCTGCCCGAGCTGATCAAGGCGGCCGAGACTGCGCGCGAAGCCGGCGCCGACGTGATCGCCATTGCGCCTTCCCAATCGCCGCTGGCGAAGAAAGCCACGGTCTGTCTCGCCGTCAATCACGGCGAAGACAGCACCTTGTTCCTGTCGATGATTTCGCGTTTCCTGCAATTACTGTTCATCGACATTCTCTCGGTCGGCCTGTCACTCGATAACCAGGGTGAGAAGGATATCGATAGCGCCGCCAAGCCGGCCGGCGGCAGCTTGATGATTTCCCATCTCGATAGCTGACTGCGGCTGGCCGTCGGTTGCTTCAGCACCATCTTTCAACCGGGAAATGTCCCGGTCGCCCGGTTTTCATTCGCTTTGCCTGTCATTGATGTAGTTGAGATACTTACTCGACATGCTGTGTCGTATTTTCCGGTATCGCGCGGTTCCAGGCATTGGCCTTTGTCGTTTCTCGATTTTCCTTGTTTTAATAGGATAACTTCACAATAGTTGTGCAATTTTGCGACGCCTGCCCGATGCCGGGCGGATTTCTCTGTGAAAATCCATCATAGCCTTGCTCATCGCTACGGTTATGTAGTATTGTTACACAAACGAGTGAGGCAGCTTAGCAGCGAGCGTGATCCGGGACGTCCGCTTGTCTGCATGCGCGCCAAGATCCAGGACAATAACGTAGATGAACCAGACAAACGCCTATCCCGATGGCGCCCGCCTGTTGGCCGACATCGGCGGCACCAATGCCCGCTTCGCGCTGGAGACGGCGCCGCATCGTTTCGACGCAGTGGCCGTGCTGGCGTGCAATGCCTATCCCCGGCTACAGGATGCCATCGGCGTCTACCTGGCCAGCGATGCGGTCAAGGCCGTGCAGGCTGCGCCGATCAAGCGTGCGGCGATTGCCATCGCCAATCCGGTCGATGGCGACACGGTGCAAATGACCAACCATCATTGGCTGTTTTCCATCGAGGCGCTGCGCGCCGAGCTGGGCCTGGAAACGCTGGTCGTGGTCAACGATTTCACGGCGCTGGCGATGGCCTTGCCGCATTTGACGCCGGAACAGAAATTGAAGGTCGGCGGCGGCACGGCGCAATCGGGCCATCCGATCGGCCTGGTCGGTCCCGGCACCGGCCTCGGTGTTTCCGGCATCATCCCTGCGGGCGAGCACTGGCTGCCGCTGTCTTCCGAAGGCGGCCATGTCACCTTCTCGCCGGTTGACGAAAGCGAAACCGCGATCCTGCGCTTTTGCTGGCGCGAACATAAACACGTCTCGGCCGAACGCCTGCTCTCGGGCATGGGGCTGGAATTGATCTACCGCGCCTTGAGCGAGCGCGCCGGCAATGCCGCCGGTGTCGGGGCTGCGCTCGACGCGGCCGAGATCGGCCGGCGCGCCATCGACGGCAGCGACGCCGTCTGCGTGCAGACGGTCGAAGCCTTTTGCGCCATGCTGGGCACGGTGGCCGGCAACGTCGCCATGACATTGGGCGCGGTCGGCGGCATGTACATCGGCGGCGGCATCGTGCCGCGCCTGGGCCGGCTTTTCGTCGATTCGGCATTCCGCGCGCGCTTCGAGGCCAAGGGGCGCTTCGCCAACTACCTGGCGCAGATCCCGACCTACGTCATCACGGCCGAGTACCCGGCCTTCCTCGGCGTTTCCGCCATCCTGGCCGAAAAACTTGCCTGAGCCGGCTTGCGCCGGCACGAGTAAGATTGATTACCGCACACGAATACCGAACATGTCCAATACCGACACCCGCAATGCGCCCTGGTGGCGCGACGCCGTGATCTACCAGGTTTATCCGCGCAGCTTCAAGGACACCAATGGCGACGGCGTGGGCGACTTGCCCGGCATTACAGCCAAGCTCGACTACATTGCCGCGCTCGGCGTCGACATGGTCTGGATCTCGCCCTTCTTCACCTCGCCGATGAGGGACTTCGGCTACGACGTGGCCGATTATTGCGACGTCGATCCATTGTTCGGCACGCTGGCCGACTTCGACCGCCTGATCGCACGCGCGCATGAGCTGGGCTTGAAGATCATGATCGACCAGGTGCTGTCGCACACGGCCGAGGCGCATCCCTGGTTCGTCGAGAGCCGTAAAAGCCGAGACAATGCCAAGTCCGACTGGTACGTCTGGGCCGATCCCAAACAGGATGGCAATCCGCCCAACAACTGGCTTTCCGTATTCGGCGGGTCGGCCTGGCAGTGGGATGCGCGGCGGCGCCAGTATTACATGCACAATTTCCTGGTCAGCCAGCCGCAGATGAATTTCCATCATCCCGAAGTACAGCAGGCGCATCTGGACAATGTGCGTTTCTGGCTCGAGCGCGGCGTCGACGGCTTCCGCATGGATGCGTGCAATTTCCATTTCCACGACCGCAGCCTGCGCGACAATCCGCCCGCGCTGCAGCGCGACAGCGTCACCGTATCGGATTCCAATCCCTACGGCATGCAGGCGCACGTGCATGACAAGACGCAGCCGGAAAACCTGGCTTACCTGGTGCGTCTGCGCCGCCTGCTCGACGAATACGGCGCGATCGCCATCGGCGAAGTCGGCGCCGACGATTCGCTGGCCGTCATGGCCGATTACACCGCCGGCGGCGACAAGCTGCATCTGGCCTACAGTTTCAATCTGCTTACCGCCGACGGCAGCGCACGCCACATCCGCGCCCAGGTCGAGCAATTCGAAGCGCGCGTCAAGGGTGGGTGGGCATCCTGGCCGGTCGGCAACCACGACAGCGCGCGCGTGGCTACGCGCTGGAACAAGGGACAATACGATCCGGCGTTTTCCAAGGTGGTGCTGGCGATGCAGCTGTCCCTGAAGGGCACGCCTTGCCTGTATCAAGGCGACGAGCTGGCCCTGACCGAAGCCGAGATCGCTTTCGAGGACTTGCAAGACCCCTACGGCATCACCTTCTGGCCCGAGTTCAAGGGCCGCGACGGCTGTCGTACGCCCATGCCGTGGGACGGCGCAGAGCTCAACGCCGGTTTCTCCGCCGGCCGTCCCTGGCTGCCGGTGCCGCAGGAACACGTCGAATTGGCAGCGGCAGGGCAGGAGCGCGATGCCGATTCGCCGCTGCAATTCGCCCGCCGCTTCATCGCCTGGCGTAAGGGCGTCACCCAGTTGAAGCAAGGCGATATCGAATTCCTCGATGCGCCGGAGCCGGTGCTGGCTTTCCGGCGCGATCTGGCACAGAAAGCCGGTGTTGTGGCGGTCTTCAATCTTGGCCTCAACGCGGTGCAATTCGACCTGCCGCAAGCGGCAGGCGCTGTCGATTTGATCGGACACGGCCTCGCCGGATCGAACCAGGGCGGCATGATCAGCCTGCCGCCCTTTGGCGCATGGTATGGCACGGTGTGATTGAAACAGCGGCAACCTTCGACTACACTGGGGCCAGTTCAACCAGCGAGGGAGTACAACAATGAAACTCGGATTGATCATCGGCGCTGCCCTGTTGGGCACCGTTCCCGCCATCAGTTTTGCGCAATCCGCCTCCGCATCGGCCAAGGCCGACAGTGCGGTATCGTCCCCGGCGCCGGCTGCGAGCGGCCGCGTGACTTGCGACGAGCTCAAGCAAAGAATCTCGTCCCAGATCGAGGGCCACGGCGTCAAGCAATACACGCTTGAGATTGTCGATGCCGCCAGCCCCGGCGATGGCAAGGTCTTGGCGCATTGCGAGGGGGGCAAGAAGGTGCTGGTGTACAGCAAGGGTGCTACGGCCAAACCCGACGCCGGCAAGTAATCATGCAACAGGGCAGGCTGAGATAACATCCCAGCCTGTGTTCATTCCGTCTCGCCTGTTCGCCGACGGCGGGTTCAATCCTTCGCCAGCGCCCCGCACTTGGGTGCATCGGGAAACGCGACGTCGAACAGTCGATCGTCGATCCAATGCAATTTGATCTTCAGTTTCTTGCCCGCGCCCAGTTCGTCCACGGCCAGGCACAGGCCCTTGGCGCAATGCGCCACGCCTGAATCCGCATCGGCCTGCTGCGCGGCGATGCTGCGCTTCATGTCCGCGCTGGCCCAATCGATCAATTCCAGCCGCTCACCGGGAATGAACATGCCCTTGCCGTCGGAAGCGCAGGCGGCATTGCCGAACTGCGGAAAAAACACGGCCGAACGGTTCAGCGGCAGCCAATCGCCCACCAGCCCGGTCGGCTGGTGCTGCACGCGATAGAAGATCGGATTGACGATGCTCGGTAATTGGGCATTGGCGAAGGCGACCGGCTCGCGCGTGCGCAATTCATTGTGCGCCAGGTCCGACATCAGCGGCACCGAGATCGGTTTCTCTTCGGTGTGCGGATCGTCGGCAAACTTGAGCTGCAGCACGTAGGCGCCGCGGCTCAAACGATAGCCGCCGTAAGCATGCAATAGCAGGCCCATCCCGGAATCCTGCGTCACCAGCTTGTCGTCGGGCGACAAGCCCCATTGCGCCGCCTGGGGCGACAGCAGTGTGACGATGGAGGAGGGAATTCCCTCGACTGTCATGTGCGGACGCGCCGCGATCTTGGTGGCCGGGAAGCTGAAGGAGGACGGGTCGTGCTCGACGTGTCTGACGGTGACCTGGGCCGGGAAATTGGCGTTGGCCGCGATGTCGGCCGGACAGGAGAAAACGCGCGCGCCGGGCGTCTCCGGTGTGTCTTCGTCCGTCGCGGGTTTGCATTCTTCGTGCCCGGCTTCAAGTGCGGCGATGCGCTCCAGGTTGTCGCCATAGACGGTCACGTCGGTTTCCAGATCGAAGTGCACCAGGCGCTGCAGGTGCGCGCGATGCTTCCTGATGATCACGGGCAGGTCTTGGCGCACCTGGCCGTATTCGCGGATTTCCAGAGTAGCGGGACCGGGTTCGGTCTTGCTCAGGTCGACGGCCAAGTCGTCATGCGCGTCGCCGCCGCTTGAGGCAATGGTCTTCCCTGCAGCGACCAGTGCGAGTTGTTCGACGCAACCGTCGCCCGTCGTGCCGCCCACGTGCAGCTTGCCGTGTTCGCCGGCCACCAGCGTGTCGAGGCCTTCGATTTTTTCCGGCAAGCCGTTGCCCGAGGACAGCACCACGCGAAACGGCGCGGCCTGCACGCTGGCGAAACCGAATTTGCCGCTCAGCGTGGCGTCGTACACCTTGCCGTCCGCGGGCAGCTCTTTGCTGCCGTGCTTGAAATCGAATTTGAATACGCCCTGGTCCGGACGGAAGTCGAGGTCGTCGAACTCGCTTGCAGTCTGCACGCTGTCGGCCGCGTGCAGGGCCAGCCGCCAGTCGTGCCAATAATTGGTCAGCGGAAGCCGGCCCTTGAGCGTGGCTTGCAGTTCGTTGCGCGACAGGCATGCCGCGGTGCTGGCCGGGAAGGATATCTCGGGCGGCTTGCCGGCAAACCAGCTCGGCACGTAGACGTAGGCGGTTTTCACATCGCCGTTCTTGAAGCGCGCGCTGGTCACGAGCTGGATTACCTCACTGCCGGCGCGGCGGCCCGACGCGGGGGCGAAGTCGTAGTTGTCGCCGAACTTGTTGGTCAGGTAAGTGCTGGCTTCGGTGACGATCTTGAGCGTGGCCGAGAGATCGGTCGGGATTTTCGCCGCAGAAGAGTTCGGCCCCGCGCCCGACCACATGTCGTCAGGCAGGCTCAAATCCTTGTTGGTGACGATCTCGACCGCCACGCAGCGCGTATTGACCACGCCGTCCTTGAAGCACGAAGGGTCGACGCTGCGCGCGCCGAATCTCGCCGCCAGCGCCTTGGCCGCCGGCACCGCCTGATCCGGCTTTTGCGATTGGATCGCCGCGTCGAGCGCGGCCGATACCAGCGCGATGGCGTGATTGATTTCATCGATTTTTTGCAGATCGATGAAGCGCTGCGGATCGCTCTTGATGGCATCGACGATCAGCGCCGACGATTCGGAAAAGCTGGTGCGCATGCCGAACATGGTGCGCACCTGGGGCGCCAGCACGATCACGGGCACCTGGTCGTCGGCATCGATGTCGAGATAGGCCGGATCGTTTTGTTCGGTCAGATCGAACTTGGCGGCCTCGACGCCATTATCGGCCGGCGCGATCGCCGCCAGCACCAGCAGCCAGGCACCCGCTGTCTTATCGCCCTTGTTGCTGGCCACGGTGATGCGGTCGCCCTTGTGCAGGTGATCAACCAGGAACAGCGGCAGGCGTTCGCTGCCGCGCTGCACGTAGGCGGTCAACATGGGCCCCAGGTGGATGCTGCCGGGTGTGGCATCCTTGTCGGCGGCAAAGGCTGCGCCTGCGTACATCGAGCTTAGCGTACCGAGTGCCAAGGCAAGGGCACACCAACGCTTGAGCATGCCGATGGATAAGGGAAAGCTGACCATCTGTCAATTCGGATCGAAAGAAGCCGCGCGAGCGCGCGGCGTGACAGGTATTGTAGCGGAGCCGTCAGGCACGCGGGGCGGATTCGCTTGCTCTGCATGAGGCACTTGCCGAATTCGCCATGTCGCGTCAAGCTTGGCCGCCAAGCGTGTTCCAGAAGCTGTTTGCAACCGCCTCCTAGTTGCGCTGGGCGTAGATGCGATCGAACTCGCCGCCATCGTCGAAGTGGGTGTGCTGCGCCTTGCCCCATCCGCCGAACACCTCGTCGACGGTGAATAGCGTGACGGCATGGAAACTGGCGCCGTATTTTTTCAGCACGGCCTCGTTCCTCGGGCGGAAGTAGTGGCGCGCCGCGATGTCCTGGCCGGCGTCGGAATAGAGGAATTGCAAATAAGCCGCAGCTTCCTTTTGCACACCGCGCTGCTGGGCCACGCGGTCCACCACCGCGACGGGCGATTCGGCCAGGATGGAGACGTCGGGATAGACGATCTCGAATTTGTCGCCGAACTCCTGGCGCGCCAGCAGCGCTTCATTCTCGAAGGTCACCAGCACGTCCCCGATCTGGCGTTGCGCAAAGGTGGTCGTTGCCGCACGTCCGCCGGCGTCTAGCACCGGCACGTTCTTGAACAGTTGGGCGACCAGGCTGCGCGCGCCGGCCTCGCCTGCGCCGTGCTTGATCGCCGCGCCCCAGGCGGCGAGATACGAATAGCGCCCATTGCCCGACGTCTTGGGATTGGGGATGACGACCTGCACGCCCGGCTTGGCCAGGTCTTCCCAGCGATGGATGCCTTTGGGATTGCCCTTGCGCGTGACGAACACCATGGTCGAATAGAATGGCGCGGCGTGGTCGGGAAAGCGCGTCGGCCAATCCTTCGCCACCAGGCCGCGCTGCACCAGCAGATCGATGTCGTTGGACTGGTTCATCGTGACCACCGTCGCTTCGAGGCCTTCTGCGACGGCGCGCGCCTGGCTGCTCGAGCCGCCGTGCGATTGCTTGATCGTGACGGTTTCGCCGGTGGTTCTCTTCCACTCGGCGGCGAAGGCGGGATTGATGTCCTTGAACAGTTCGCGCGTCACGTCGTAAGAGACGTTGAGCAAGACGGGTTCGGCCTGCACTGACGGTGCAAGCGCGGCGGCGAACAACAGGATGGCGATGAAGGGAAGTTTGCTTGAGGCTTGCATGGCATTGCGGAGAAGGAAACGTGTTCCCATTGTCCACAATGCCGTCCGGGCCGGATAAGATTATTTCCGCATGAGCTTATGCGGGCTGCGTCGCCGCGTTGCGCGACGACGCGTGCAGCTTTCAGTAGAACGTGACGTCGAAGTGATAGCCTTCGGAAGACAGGCGCCAGTCGAGATTCGATTCCACCGCCTGCATGGCCATTTTGCACAATGCCTGCCAGGCCGATTTGCAATCCTCGAAATGCGCCACGCCGGCATCGAGCGCGACCTGTTCGTCGATCTGCATCAGGCGCAGGATTTCCATGTTGGGGCAGAGTTTTTCGAGCGCGACGGCGAAATGCTCCTCGGCTTTCTTTCTCACCGATTCTTCCATCGTTTGCCCATACAGGGTCACGGAAAATTTTCTCATAGGTCCTCCTGGATGATGTTGTTCGAGCAGGCGCGTAAGCCTTCTCGTCATGGCGGCAAATTCACGCCTCGTAAGCGGTGTGCCGGCCGTGCTTCGCTTGAGCAGAGTGCGAGACTCTTCCGTAGAGATTGTGCACTGCGAGGTTGTTGTTGCGCAAGGAAAGTGTGAAAAATTGTTGAATCCTGCGGCTTTTCGTTGGCAAGCTTGAAAGATTAATAGAGTAGCATCGCCGCCAGTGATCCGTGCAATCCCGGCCGCACTATTGCTTGCCGTTCAAATGTTCTTCGATGATATCGAGCACCGTTTGCGCATGAGGAGAATTCTTCAAGGTCTCGGCCTCGGGATCATGCCGGCTCTCGATCATCGGCAGATCGCGTCGCAATTCTTCGGCCAGCTGGATCAGTTTTGCGACCTTTTGCTCGGTCAGCATAATCAATTGCAACTGTAGGTGGCTCTCGCGTTTTTCGTGTGCGGCAGCGTGGTTCTGCTTTGCCACCACAATGGTTGCGGTGCCGAGCGAGCCGAGGCTGACAATGCCTTGCAGCCAGGGGAAAGGCGGCCCATCGAAGGGCGTGAAGCCGAATTTTTTGCCCAATGTGTTGAGCAGTATCCAGGCGCCGGCAAAGGCCACGATGACCACGACAAAATACGGTTTCTCCACCGAATAGCCGATGGATTCAAGAAATTTCTGCAATGGGTGACGCTCATCCACGCGG
>Ga0302314_10000716_pt1 | contig 61745 bp, 49 predicted proteins | sample III_Palsa_N2_3_FD_200533 | JGI IMG/M metagenome (GOLD analysis project Ga0302314, IMG submission 200533) | Peat permafrost microbial communities from Stordalen Mire near Abisko, Sweden - III_Palsa_N2_3 | ecosystem: Environmental > Terrestrial > Soil > Palsa > Peat permafrost | place: Sweden...
ATCGTTATGCCGCCGAGCTGGATGCCGCTTCCACGCATTGGCGGCCGTTGGCCGAGCATGCGGCAAGGCATGTGGTCACCCTGCTCTACGGCGCGCGCGATGAGGAACACAACAACGCCGTCGCGCTGAAGGCGTACCTGGATAACTGGCTGCGCACGCACGGCCCGCGCTGAGACCATCGAAACCAGTGTGCGATCAGGGCTGACGCAGTGGCGTCGCCGACTTCGACCAGTGCGCCAGCGCCTCGCGTGTCTGTGCGCGACCGCGCTCGATCAGCTCGCGGGCGCGGTAGAACTCATAGGCGGTAGACACGTTGCGCGGCAGCTGGATCAGCAGATCCGGCTCGTACGCGGCCAGCCGCAGGCGCGAGAGGTTCGCCTGCATCAGGTCCATCGACTGGTTGAGCAGATCCCATGCGCCGGGTTCGCGCGGCTTGCCTTCGCTGTGCGGCAGCAGTCGACCGAAGAATTCGCCAAGGCGGTGACGGTAACTGGTCTCGTCCACGGGATCGTCTTCAATTGCCGTCACGACGGGCGTCAGCTGCGCCGGACCATCCATGCTGACCGCGAACAGGTAGTCGGCGGGATCGCGGATCAGCGGCGTGACGGGTACCGGATTCAACAGCGCGCCGTCGAGTAGTCGGCGCCCGTCGACCGTATACGGGCGGAACACCGTCGGGATCGAGATCGAGGCGCGGATTGCATCGAACAGCGAGCCGCGCGTCAGCCATACCTCGCGCTCGCGATCGAGGTCGGTGGCCACCGCAGTGAAAGCGAGCGGCAATTCCTGGATGCAGACATCGCCGATCAATTCGCGCAACGTGCCGATGATCCGCTCGCCCTTGATCAGGCCGCCACCGGAAAACGTCCAGTCGAGCAGCTTGAACACGTCGAGCCTGGCCAGCGTGCAGGCCCAGTCGCGATAGACATCGAGCTTGCCCATCGCATATACGCCACCAATCAAGGCGCCCATCGAGGTGCCGGCAATCGCGGTGATCTGGAATCCCTGCGCCTCGATCTCCTCGATCACGCCGATATGCGCCAGCCCTTTTGCACCACCGGCGCCGAGCGCCAGCGCTACGGTGGGTTTGCGTGGCGTGGCGGCATCGGCCGGTGCGGCGCTGGGGTCGGCGATATCGGTATGGCTCATCGCGGCGCCTCGCTCATGCCAGCGACTGTTGGTAACCGCCCAGGGCCAGCTGCAGCAGGATCTTCATTTCCTCGCGCAGCGGCAGCGGCGCCATGACCTCTGCATCCGGGCCGTATTTGAGTACGTCCATCAGCAGTTCCTTCGAATTGGAGTAGGGCACTTTCAGCTCATAGCGGCCATCGGGCAACCACTCGCCTTTCTGCTGCGAATGCCAGTGTTCGTCGGCGACCCAGCGTGCGGCATGTGGCGAGAAACGGAGGGTCGCCCATGCCTTCGGCTTGCCGGCAAAGATGCCGTAGCTGGAGGCGAGCAGTTCGTTGAGATCGCCTTCGCTGACATCGGTCGCCGCGGCATCCAGCGCATGCGCCTCGGCGATGCGATCCACCGCGAAGCTGCGCAACGCCTCGCGGTCGTGATCCCATACATCCAGATACCAGTTGTCGCGGTAATGGGTCAGCCGCTGCGGCGACACGGTGCGATGGCTGTCGATGTTGGTGGTGCGCGCGCGGTAGCGGAAACGCAGCTGCTTCCGCTCCAGCACCGCGCCGGCGACGATGCGGAATACCTGCTGGTCGAGCTTGCGCTCGCCCCACGGGATGACCCGGATGCGCTCGATCGGGAGCGCCTTGCCGCTGCCCTGATCGGACAGCAAGCCCTCGATGCGTGCCTTGAACGGGGCCAGCGCACCGGCCAGCACGCCCGGTCCGGAGCGGCTGATCAGCTCGTTCAGGGCCAGCAGCGCGGACAGTTCGTCGGAGGTCAGCCACAGCCCGGGCAACTCGAAGCGTTCACCCTCACCAACCTCGTAGCGAAACGCGGCCTGCTCGCCGCCGGCGCTTTCGATCGGTGCACGCAGCGCGTCGCGCAGAAACGCGATGTCGCGATACAGCGTGGCGCGCGAGCACTCCAGTTCACCGAGCAGGCGCGACAACGGAATCGGGTAATGCGCCGATTTCAGCAGGCGATGCAGGGTCAGTATGCGTTCGTAGCGATCCATGGACTCGTCGGCATATCGTGGGGAATAACGTTTGTAGCATGGAGGCGGTGCATGGCTGCCGCAAGCCATACCGTGCACCTTGCACGACGTTACTGCGAACTAGGTGCGACGACCGGTGCGCAGCATGCCGTTGTCTGCCTGGTGGGATATCCGGACCGCACGGGCGAGATGACATTCGCCAAAGGTTTCTGCGAGCTGAAACCCAGTGCCACCTGAACCGCACTGGTGCGCGTTCATTGGTCGTTCAATCCATTTCGTTAAGGTACGCATCACTATTAATTAACAAATGGACTGCCCCCGATGAAAAAGACCTTGATCGCCGGCCTGCTGCTGGCCGCCATTGCAAGCTCTGCTGCGCAGGCCCAGGACGCAACGCCCGCCGCTGCCACCAACGATGGCGGCTGGAGCGGTTCGGGCCAATTGGGTTTTGCCTCGACCACGGGCAACTCGCGTTCGCAGAACATTAACGCAAAGCTGGACTTCAAGCAGGAAAACGACCAGTGGAAGAACGATATCTTCCTCAGCGAGTTGCGCGCCAAGAACCAGACGAAAGTCGTGGACGCGTCCGGCAATACCATCAATCAGTTCAACACCACCGCGAATGATTTTACGGCGGGTGCCTCGGCCGGCTTCAAGCTTGATCCGCGCAGCTACATCGTCGGTTCCGTGTATTACGACCACAACGACTTCGGCGCCCAGCTATGGCAGGGCACCGCGGCCATTGGTTACGGCTTCATTGCTGTGAAAGACGACCGCAACGAGCTGTCATTCGAAGCCGGCCCCGGTTACATGCGCTTCCGTCCGGCAGTGACCGACGTAGTGGTCGACGGCATCGATGTACCGCAGCAGTCGACCGTGGAAGGCCAGGTGGTGCTGCGCGGCTTGATCAACTACAAGTTCAGGATCACCGACAACACCTCGTTCGATGACACCTTCCTGCTGGAATCGGGCTCGAAGGATACCTATATGCAGAACGATGCCGGTATCGCGGTCAGCATGACCAAGAAGCTGTCGCTGAAGGTGGGTTTCCAGGTGCGCCACAACAGCACCGTGCTGCCGGGTATCAAGAAGATGGATACGCTGGCCACCACCAACCTGGTCTACAACTTCTAAGTCCAGTCTGATTTGTTGCTGCAGTATCGACGGCCCTTCCGCGCAAGCGGGAGGGCCGTTTACGTTGTGGTGTGCGATCAGCGTCCGAGCAGTTCGCCCGCGCCCTGGGCCAGCAGGGTTGCGGCGACCTGTTGGCCCAGGGTCACCGCCTGATCGCTGGTGCTGCTGCCCTCGGCATGCAGCAAGCGGCCGCTGGCCGCATCGCCAACCATGCCGCGCAGGTACAGGCCGTGTTCGCCAAGCACACACCAGGCGCCAACCGGTACCGTGCAGCTGCCGCCGAGCGCCTGGTTCATCGCCCGCTCGGCGGTGATGGTGAGCCGGGTATCGGCATCGTCCAGCGCGGCCAGCAGGGCCAGCACGCTGGTCTGCCCTGCGCGTGCCTCGATTGCGATCGCCGCCTGGCCCGGTGCTGGCAGCCAGTCTGGCGCGGCCAGCCGCGCGCGAATACGCGAGGCCAGACCCAGCCGTTCCAGACCGGCGCAAGCCAGCACGATCGCGTCGTAGTCACCGGCGTCGAGCTTGCCCAGCCGGGTGCCGACATTACCGCGCAGGTCGAGCAGCGCCAGATCCGGTCGTAGCGCGCGCAGTTGCGCCTGCCGCCGCAGCGATGAGGTGCCGACCCGCGCGCCGTGCGGCAGCGCGACGAGATCCCCGTAGTGGTTGCTGACGAACGCATCCGCCGCATCCGCGCGCGGCAGGATCGCTGGTAGTACGAAACCCGGCTCCAGCTGGGCCGGCACGTCCTTCAGCGAATGCACCGCCAGATCGGCGCGGCCTTCCAGCATCGCCACCTCGAGTTCCTTCAGGAACAGTCCCTTGCCGCCGATCGTCGCCAGTGGCTGGTCGAGAATCTCGTCGCCACGAGTAGTCATCGGCACCAGTTCCACCACCAGTCCCGGATGCGCCGCGCGCAGCAGGGCGGCGACATGCTCGGCCTGCCACAGCGCGAGGGCGCTCTTGCGGGTGGCGATACGCAGGGTGGGGGGATTCATCGGAACTCCGCGACATTCGGCAAGGTCGCATTGTCGCGTAGTTTCCGCGTACGGGTGCAGCGGCGTATCGGCGCAGGGCGGATGCGCAGCCCACGACGGACAGCTACGATGGTCGGTATCGCATAGGAGAAGATCATGCAAAGCGGCAACCCGGTCCTCAACAAGAACACCTTCCTTGACGCGGCCAGCGGCGCGGTCGTTTCGCGCGGCGACGAGGCGATGACGATCAACGGCACGGTCAACAAGACCGGGTTTCTGCTGGTTCTTGTCCTGGTCGGTGCGATGTACAGCTGGAGCCAGTTCAGCGGTCCGGCCAGTATGCCGGCCATGCTCCCGCTGGTGCTCGGCGGTGCGATCGGCGGCCTGGTCCTGGCCCTGATCACCACGTTCAAGAAAACCTGGGCGCCGATCACCGCGCCGCTGTATGCGCTGGTGGAAGGTCTGTTCATTGGCGCGCTGTCGGCGATCTTCGAGATGCGCTATCCGGGCATTGTGATCCAGGCGGTGGGGCTGACGTTCGGCACTATGGCTGCGCTGCTGCTGGCCTATCGCAGCGGACTGATCAAGGTCACCGAGAAATTCAAGCTCGGCATCGTCGCCGCCACCGGTGGCGTGATGCTGCTGTACTTGGCCAACTTCGCGATGGGCTTCTTCGGCCATTCGATGGGCTTCATCAACGGCCACAGCGGTATCGGCATCGCGTTCAGCGTGGTGGTGGTGGTGATTGCCGCGCTGAACCTGGTACTCGATTTCGACATGATCGAAACCGGTGTCAATCAGGGCGCCCCGAAGTACATGGAGTGGTACGGCGCGTTCGCGCTGGTGGTGACCCTGGTGTGGTTGTACCTGGAACTCCTGCGGTTGCTGTCGAAGCTGCAGTCGCGCAACTGATACCACCCTCAAGGTCGCGCGATAACGAGCACGGTCGGCTCTGCGGCCACCGTGTAGGTACCCGGTGGCATCGCAGGATTGTTCAAGCAGGTATCTGATTGGCGTCGACCCTCAGATACCTTTCCAACGTTCGCCCCGGATCGCGTCCGGGGCAGGCTCTGAGCGTAGGCGTGTAGCGCCGAAGTCGAAGTCGAAGGGACATTGGCGCCGGGGCTTCGACTCCGCTTGCTGACGCAAGCTACGCTCAGCACGAACGGATATTTCTTGACTGAGATTCGACGCTAATAAGGAGCAGGGAAGCCACATGAGTCGGATGCCGGGCCTCGATCTATTGCGTGCCATCGCGATCGTGTAGGTGATGCTGTTCCATTCGTACATAGTTGGCGGCATCGGCGAGCGCTTTGCCCTGCTGGAAAGTTATGGCTGGATCGGCGTCGACCTATTCTTCGTGCTTAGCGGTTACCTGATCGGCTCGCAGTTGCTGAAGCCGCTCAGCCGTGGCGAGCCGCTGGCGTTCGGCAATTTCTATCTGCGCCGCTCGCTTCGAGTGTTGCCAGCGTATCTGGTGGTACTGGCGTTGTACTTCAGCGTGCCGGGTTTCCGCGAGGCGGACGACATCCAGCCGTTGTGGCAGTTCCTCACCTACACGGTCAATCTGCTGATCGACTACCAGCACAACAAGGCGTTTTCGCATATGTGGTCGCTGTGCGTGGAAGAGCATTTCTACCTGCTGTTTCCCTTGCTGGCCTGGTGGTTGATGCAGCGCCCGTCCCTGGCGAAATTCATCGGTATATGTGTGGCGACGGTGCTGGCGGGCATGGCGATCCGTGGTTATGTCTGGCTGCATGAGCTGGCGCCAGCGCAGAACTCGCTTGAGTTCGGCGTGCACTTCGTCGAAGGCATTTATTACCCGACCTATACCCGGCTCGACGGCCTGCTCGCAGGCGTGGTGCTGGCGGCGATCCAGGCCTGCCATCCGGCGTGGTGGCGGCAGATGCAGGAGCGGGCGAACCGCTTGCTGCTGCCGGCAGGTCTGCTGATCACGGCGCTGGCGATATGGCTGTTCCGCGATCGCGCTGGTCTGTTGCCGAGCGTGATCGGTTATCCCCTGTTGTCGCTGGGCTTTGCCCTGCTGGTGGCTGCCGCCGCCGGCACACGGGGCTGGCTGGGCCGCTTGCGGATACCCGGCGTGGAATGGCTGGCGCTGACTTCCTACAGCCTGTACCTGATCCACAAGGCGGTGTTTCATCTGGTTGAAAGCAGCCTGCCGCCGCGACTGCTGGAGCAGGGTGTACTCACGTTCGCGATCTACGCGGTGGCGGCCCTGCTGGGTGGAGCCTTGCTGTACTACGGGGCCGAACGGCCGTTCCTGCGTCTGCGCGAACAGCTGCGCCACAGGAAGGCCGTCCCGGTCATGGCCGACGAAATCGCCACAGTGACGGCGCAGATTCCATAACGCCGATCGCGCGGGATCAGCGCGCCAGCAGCGCCTTCGCCCGTGCCACCACGTTGTCCACCGTGAAGCCGTACTCGCGCAGCAACACGCTGGCCGGCGCGGAGGCGCCGAAGCGGTCGATGCCGAGCATGTCGCCCTGCGCGCCGATGTAGCGATCCCAGCCCTGCGAGACGCCCAGTTCCACCGCGAGTCGTGCGGATACGTTCGGCGGCAGCACCTGATCACGATAGCTCTGCGGCTGCGCGTCGAACAGTTCCCAGCTCGGCATCGACACGCAGCGCACCGCGACGCCCTCGGCCTGCAGCTGGTCGGCGGCGGCGAGAATCAGGGCGACTTCGGAACCGCTGGCAATCAGGATCAGTGTGGGCTTGCCGTCCTTCGCGTCGCTCAGCACATAAGCACCCTGGCGCACGCCGTCGGCGCTGGCATAGCGCGTGCGGTCGAGCGTGGGGAGATCCTGCCGGGTCAGCGCCAGCAGCACCGGATGTTTCTCCGATTGCGCCGCGACCTTCCATGCTGCCGCGGTCTCGTTCGCATCGGCGGGGCGGATCACGGTGAGGTTGGGGATCGCACGCAGGCTGGCCAGTTGTTCCACCGGCTGATGGGTGGGGCCGTCCTCACCCAGTGCGATGCTGTCATGGGTGAACACGTGCACCACGTGCACGCCCATCAGCGCGGCGAGGCGGATGGCCGGGCGCATGTAGTCGGAGAAGATCAGGAAGGTCGAGCCATACGGCAGGAAGCCGCCGTGCACGGCCAGCCCATTGGTGATCGCGCCCATCGCGTGCTCGCGCACGCCGAAGTGCAGGTTGCGGCCGGCGTAGCTCCAGCCGGCGCTGTCGGAACCCTGCGTGTCCTGTCCCGGGGTGGCGGCCGGGTTGAAGTCGCCGAGTCCCTTCAGATTTGTGTGCGTCGAGGAATCCAGATCGGCGGAACCGCCAAACAGCGCGGGCAGTTTCGGCGCGAGCGCATTCATTACCTTGCCGCTGGCGACGCGCGTGGCGAGTCCCTTGGCGTCGGCGGGGAACACGGGAATGTCCGCGTCCCAGCCAGGCGCCAGCTCACCGCGCAGGCGACCCTGCAATTCTTTCGCAAGATCGGGGAACGCCTTGGCATAGGCGTCCAGACGTCCATTCCATTCGGCCTCCGCCTTGGCGCCCTGAGCGAGTGCCTCGCGGAAATGCGCCAGCGCGGGCTCCGGTTCCAGAAAATCGGGTTCGAGTGGCCAGCCGAGATTCTGCTTGGTCTTCTTGGTGTCCTCGACGCCGAGCGGCGAGCCGTGTGCCTTGAAGCTGTCCTGCTCGGGCGAGCCGAAACCGATATGCGTGCGCACCAGGATCAGCGACGGCCGCGCAGTGTCGGCGCGAGCAGCGTCCAGCGCGGCGCTGATCGCGTCCACATCGTTGCCGTCGGCCACGTGGATGATCTGCCAGCCATAGGCCTCGAAGCGCTTCGCGCGATCCTCGGAGAACGTAATGTCGGTGCCAGCGGCGAGCGTGACGTAGTTGTCGTCGTACAGGCAGACCAGCTTGCCCAGCTTCAGATGCCCGGCAAGCGACGCCGCTTCGCTGGCGACGCCTTCCATCAGATCGCCGTCGCTGACGATGGCCCAGGTGCGGTGATCGATCACGTCATGGCCATCACGGTTGTAGCGCGCGGCCAGATGCGCCTCGCCGATCGCCATGCCGATCGCGTTCGCCAGACCCTGGCCGAGTGGCCCGGTGGTCACTTCGACGCCAGGCGTGTGGCCGTATTCGGGATGCCCCGGCGTCTTGCTTCCCCACTGGCGGAACTGCTTGAGGTCATCCAGTGACAGCGCGTAACCAGTGACGTGCAGCAGGCTGTACAGCAACGCGGAGCCGTGGCCGGCGGACAGCACGAAACGATCGCGGTCGGGCCAGTGCGGATTCGCCGGGTGATGCTTCAGCTGTTTCGTCCACAGCGTATACGCCATCGGCGCGGCACCGAGTGGCAGGCCGGGATGGCCGCTGTTGGCCTTCTGCACCATGTCCACCGACAGGAAGCGAAGCGTGTTGATGCATTGCTGGTCGAGTTCGCTGGACATGGTGGTTCCTTGGATGACGTAGGGTAGAAAGGGTTGTTCAGGCGAGCGCGGCGTCGACGATCTTCTGTGCTTCGGCCAGCAGGCTCTGCAGATGGTCTTCGCTCTTGAAGCTTTCCGCGTAGATCTTGTAGATCGCCTCGGTGCCGGAGGGACGTGCGGCAAACCAGCCGCTGGCGGCGACGACCTTGATGCCGCCGATCGCAGCGCCGTTGCCTGGCGCCTTGTCGAGCACCTGGGTGATCTTTTCACCAGCGAGCTGGTCGCTCTTCACTTGATCGGGCGACAGCTTGGCCAGTTTCGCCTGTTGCACGGGAGTGGCGGCCGCTTCGACACGATCGGCGAACGGTTCACCGAGTTCTTTGGTCAGTTGTGTATACAACTCGCCCGGATCCTTGCCCTGGCGCGCGGTGATCTCGGCCGACAGCAGCGCCGGCACCAGGCCATCCTTGTCGGTGGTCCATACCGAGCCGTCGTGGCGCAGCAACGACGCACCCGCGCTTTCCTCACATCCGAAGCCGAGCGAGCCGTCGAACAGGCCTTCGGAAAACCATTTGAAGCCGACCGGCACTTCATACAGCGAGCGACCCAGCCGCTTCACCACGCGGTCGATCAGCGCGGTGGTGACCACGGTCTTGCCGACGGCGGCTTTGGCGTTCCAGTTCGGTCGATGCTGGAACAGATAGTCGATCAGCACCGACAGGTAATGGTTCGGCTCCATCAGGCCGTTGCTGCGGGTGACGATGCCGTGGCGGTCGTGGTCGGTATCGCAGGCGAACGCGACGTCGTATTTATCCTTCAGCCCGATCAGCCGCTGCATTGCATACGACGACGACGGATCCATGCGGATCTTGCCGTCCCAGTCCACGGTCATGAACGCGAACTGCGGATCGACTTCCGCACTGACCACGGTGAGGTCGAGCTTGTAGCGATCGGCGATCGGCGCCCAGTAGTGCACGCCGGCACCGCCCAGCGGATCGACGCCCATATGCACGCCAGCGCTGCGGATCACATCGAAGTCGATGATATTGGCGAGGTCGGCAACATAGTTATTGAGGAAGTCGTGCTCATACGTGCTGGCGGCCTTGCGCGCCTGCGCGAACGGCATGCGTTTGACCTCCTTCAAGCCGCCTTCGAGCAAGGCATTGGCGCGGTTCTGCACCCAGCCGGTGATGTCGGTGTCAGCCGGTCCGCCATTCGTGGGGTTGTACTTGAAGCCGCCGTTGTCCGGCGGATTGTGCGAGGGCGTGATCACGATGCCGTCGGCCAGGCCCGTCTTGCGGCCCTTGTTGTAGACCAGGATCGCGTGCGAGATCGCCGGCGTGGGAGTGAACTCGCCGCCGGTGGCGATCATCGTTTCGACACCGTTCGCCGCCAGCACTTCCAGCGCGTTCTCGAACGCGGGTTGCGACAACGCATGGGTATCGAAGCCGATGAACAACGGGCCGTCGATGCCCTTGCTCTTGCGGTATTCGCAGATCGCCTGGCTGATCGCCAGGATGTGCCACTCGTTGAAGCTGCGATCGAACGAACTGCCGCGATGGCCGGAGGTGCCGAAGGCGACGCGTTGCGCCGGTACCGACGGATCGGGTTTCAGGTCGCTATAGGCGGCCAACAGTTTGGGGATGTCGACCAGGATCGACTTCGGTGCCGGCTTGCCGGCGAGTGGACTGATCTGCTGACTCATGCGGATGTTCCCGGTGTCTGGCTGTCGCGCAGCTGGCGATAGCGATAGATCAAGGCGTTGGTCGAACTGTCGTGCGAGAGTTTCGGTTCGTCCTTCGCGGTCAGCTCGGCGATGGTGGTCTTTGCCAGCTGCTTGCCCAACTCCACGCCCCACTGGTCGAACGAGTCGATGTCCCAGATCGTGCCCTGCACGAACACGCTGTGCTCGTACAGCGCGATCAGGGTACCCAGCACGTGCGGCGTCAGTTTCGCTGCGAGGATGGTGTTGCTGGGCCGGTTGCCTTCGAACGTGCGATGCGGCACCAACACTTCCGGTGTGCCTTCGGCGCGCACTTCTTCCGCTGTCTTGCCGAACGCCAGCGCTTCGCCCTGTGCGATGAGATTCGCCATCAGCAGATCGTGCTGGTCACCACCGCCTTGGGCTGGCAGCGGATTCAAGGTCTGGCCGAAGCCGATGAAGTCGCACGGCACGATGCGCGTGCCCTGATGGATCAATTGGTAGAACGAATGCTGGCCGTTGGTGCCCGGCTCGCCCCAGTAGATCGGTCCGGTGTTGTAGTCCACCACCTTGCCGTCGAGCGTCACGTGCTTGCCGTTGCTCTCCATCGTCAACTGTTGCAGGTAGGCGGGGAAGCGTTTCAGGTATTGCTCGTACGGCAACACAGCGACCGTGGCGGCATCGAGGAAGTTGTTGTTCCAGACTGCCAGCAGACCCATCAGCGCAGGCAGGTTTTTCTCCAGCGGTGTGCTGCGGAAATGCTCGTCCATCGCATGGAAGCCGGCCAGCATCTCTTGGAACTGGTCCGCACCGATCGCCAGCATGGTCGACAGGCCGATCGACGAATCCATCGAATAGCGACCACCGACCCAGTCCCAGAAGCCGAACATGTTGGCGGTGTCGATGCCGAACTTGCTGACACCTTCGGCATTGGTGGAGACCGCGACGAAGTGCTTCGCGATCGCGCTCTCGTCACCCAATGACTTGATGCACCAGGCGCGTGCGGCGTGCGCGTTGGTCAGCGTTTCCAGCGTGGTGAAGGTCTTCGAGCAGATGATGAACAGCGTTTCGACCGCATCCAGGTCGCGCACGGCCTCGGCGAAATCGGTGCCATCCACATTCGAGACAAAGCGGAAGGTCATGTCGCGCTGGCTGTAATCGCGCAAGGCTTCATATGCCATCACCGGTCCCAGGTCGGAGCCGCCGATGCCGATGCTGATCACATTGCGGATGCGCTTGCCGGTATGGCCCAGCCATGCGCCGCTGCGCACGCGTTCGGAAAACGCGGCCATGCGATCGAGCACTTCATGTACGTCCGGCTCCACGTCATGGCCGTCGACCAGGATTTTTTCCGTGGTCGGTGCGCGCAGCGCCACGTGCAGTACCGCGCGACCCTCGGTGCTGTTGATCTTGTCGCCGCGGAACATCGCCTCGATCCGCTGCGGCAATTCGCAGGCCTCGGCCAGTTCGCGCAGCAGGTGCAATGTGTCGGCGTCGACGCGTTGCTTGGAATAATCCAGGTACAGGCCGACGTCTTCGACAGTCAGCTGTTTACCGCGTTGAGCGTCGGCGGCGAATAGCTCGCGCAGATGCTTCGGGCCGATCGTGGCGAAGTGCTGCTTGAGCGCCTGCCACTGCGGGAGTGTGGTGAGAGGGGGATGGCTCATCGCAGGGCGGGTCCTTTCGATTTGTCGGCCAGTGTGCTGGCCTTGTCGGCGATCCGCTGCAGCAGCTGCGTCCACGATTTGACGAAAGACTGCGCGCCGTCGATCTGCAGCTTGAGAGCCAGTGCATCGACATCCACGCCAGCCTTGCCGATCTGCGCCAGCACGCTATCGGCATCACCACCGTCGGTGCGCATCACGCCGTGCAGTTGGCCGTGGTCGGCGAATGCGAGCAGGGTCTTTTCCGGCATCGTGTCGATGGTGTCGGGCGCGGCCAGCGCGCTGATGTACAGCGTGTCGGGCGAGGACGGGTCCTTGGTGCCGGTGCTGGCCAGCAGCAGACGCTGCGGCTGTGCGCCGGCAGCTTCAAGTTTCTGCCAGCGCGGCGAGGCGAGCAGTTCGCGATAGGCGCGATAGGTCTGCTGGCCCACCGCGATGCCGAGCTTGTTGTGCAATTCGGCCGGTAACTGCGGATTGCTGGCCACGTCCCAGCGACTGATGAACAGCGACGCGACCGAACCCACGCGCGAACCGAGCCCGGCGGCGATGCGTCGCTCGATGCCGCGCATATAGGCCTCGGAGACGGCCACGTACTGCGCGCAGGAAAACAGCAGGGTCACGTTGATCGGGATGCCGAGGAAGATCGCTTCCTCGATCGCCGGGATGCCTTCCGGCGTGCCGGGGATTTTCACGAACAGGTTGTCGCGCTGCGCCTGGCTGTGGATCTGCTTCGCCGCCGCGATCGAGCCGGCGGTGTCGGCGGCCAGCAATGGCGAGACTTCCATCGAGACCCAGCCATCGACGCTGTCGGTGGCATCGAAGATCGGCCGGAACAGGTCGGCGGCGCGACGCAGGTCTTCCAGCGCCAGCTCGGTGAACAGCTCCTCGCCGGACAGACCAGCCAGCACCTTGGCGTGCACGCCGGCGTCGTAGGCATCGCCATCGCCGATCGCGGCATCGAAGATGCTCGGGTTCGAGGTCAGCCCGGTGATCGAGTCCTCGGCGATGTAGCGCGCCAGCGTGCCGTCATCGAGCAGGGTGCGGGTGATGTTGTCCAGCCACAGGCTCTGGCCGAGTTCGTGCAATTGCTGGGTCGCTTTCATGCTTGCTCCATGACTTCGGTTCAATACGGATTGTTTCAGTTTGCCGGAAGGCTGATGACGGGCGTGTCTGGCAGGAAGTCTTCCAGCTTACGCCCGCGCAGATCGCCGATGCACGCGATCGTGAGGTCCGGTGCGGGCTGCAGGTCGGCCGGGGCCGCGGCCGCGTAATGGCCTTGGCGCACGAACACCGTGGTCAGCCGGCGGCCGAGGCGTTGCTTCATCTCGGCGAGGATCTGCGGCTTGTCGTCGACCATCACGTAATGCGCGGCCGGGTAGCGCTGCTGCATCGCCACCAGCATGTGCTGCTTGTGCAGATAGATCAGCACCTCGCCGCGCAGTGCTTTCCACAGGCCGGCGTGCTGGATCTTGCGCGGCTGGAACACCACGTCGCCGTCGGACAGGATCACTGTTGGGCCGAGCGTGCGCAGGTGCGCGAGGGTGTCCAGTGCGTGTGGATACAGCCGGTCGGCAAACGGATATTCCAGCAGATACGCCGACATCTGCAGCAGCGCCGGGTTGTTGTCGAGGCCGGCGCGGAAACGCTGTAGCGCGCCGAGGTAGTCGGCATAGCCCAGCTCATCACGCAGTTGCGCATAGATCGCCCAGTAGCGGTCGTGCTCGGTGGCACCGAACGCTTGCTCCAGCGTGTCGCCAAGGTCGGCAGCAAAGTGGTCGTTGTCGAGCAGGGTGTTGTCGACGTCGAGCAGGAAGACGACGGAAGCGACGCCGCTGGCGTTGTCGCTCAGCATGGTTCGCTCGCTTCGGCGACGGGGTTGTGCCAGCCCTCGATGCCGCTGACGATCTTCGCTGCTTCGGCTGGCCCCCAACTGCCCGGCTCGTACAGGCTCACGGGCTGCTCATGGTTCAGCACCTGATCGACCACCGCCCACGCCGCCTCGACGCACTCATCGCTGGTGAACAGCGCGTTGTCGCCGCGGATCGCATCGCCGAGCAGCCGCTCGTACGGCGATTTCTCCGGCTCCGGATGATGCCGCGCCACCAGCTCCACTGGTTCGCCCTGCATCGCCTCGCCGGGCCGCTTGACCCGCATGCCTTCGGCGATGATCACCTCGGGACTGAGCCGGAAGCGGAAGTAGTTCGATTCCGGCGGAGTGATCTCGTCAAAGATCGACAGCGGTGGCGTCTTCATGTCGACGATCACTTCGGTGGTGGTGAGTGGCAGGTTCTTGCCGCTGCGGATATAGAACGGCACGCCGGCCCAGCGCCAGGTGTCGATGTGCAGGCACACCGCGACGAAGGTTTCCACGTTGGAATCGGGCGCCACGCCGTCGACCTTGCGATAGCCGTTGAACTGGCCGCGCACCACTTCCTTCGGATCGAGTGGACGCATCGCGCGGAACAGCCGCAGCTTCTCCGCATTCAACGAGGCAGGGTCGTTGCCGATCGGCGCATCCATCGCCAGCAGCGAGGTCACCTGTAGCAGGTGGTTCTGCAGCACGTCGCGGATCGCGCCGACGCCTTCATAGAAACTGCCGCGGCCATCGATGCCGAACTGCTCGGCCATGGTGATCTGCACGCTGTCGACATAGCGGTTGTTCCACACCGGCTCGATCACGCTATTGGCGAAGCGGAAGTACAGCAGGTTCTGCACCGGCTCCTTGCCCAGATAATGGTCGATGCGGAAGATCGACGGTTCCGGGAACACCTCATGCAGCGTGCGGTTGAGTTCCTGCGCCGAAGCCAGGTCGCGGCCGAACGGTTTCTCCACCGCGATGCGCGCGTCATCGGCGCAACCGGCCTGCTTCAGGTTCTTCGCCACCACACCGAACAGGCTCGGCGGTATCGCCAGGTAGTGCAGCGGCCGGGTGGCATTGCCCAGCGCCTTCTTCAGCAGCTGGAAGGTGGCCAGATCGTTGTAATCGCCATCGACGTATTGCAGCCGCGCCGAGAGTTTCGCGAACGTGGCTTCGTCGACGCTGCCGCCGTGGCCTTTCGCCGCCTGCACCAGGCTGTCGTGAGCGCGCTGGCGCAGCTTCTCCACCGTCCAGCCGGAGTGCGCGACGCAGATGATCGGCAGGTCCAGCCCGTCGCGCTGCATCATTGCCTGCAGGGCGGGGTAGATCTGTTTGTAGGCCAGGTCGCCAGTGGCGCCGAAAAAGACCAGGGCATCCGAACGGGGTATCGGCATAACGATTGCTCTCTCCATGGAGCTGGCGGGCGCCGTCAAAAAACACGGCGCAAGGGGTAGACGATGCAGCGGTCACTTGGGTCGCCCAAGATGCCGGACATCGGGTCTACTTTCCAGCCTGCACGCAAGGAGGTTAAACCGATGCATAAGTCTCGCCGCGTGCGGCTTGACGCGGCGGTCGCAGGAAGCTGCGTCCCTAGCCCGTTACCGCTTCTTCAGCGGTACATCCTCGAGGAACCACGCCAGCGCGAATGCCAGCACGATGATACCGGCGGCCACCAGGTAGACCATGTGCAGCGCTCCGCCGAAGGCCTGCAGGTAATCCTCGCGCAACACCGGCGGCAGCTGATGAACCGTGGTCGGTCCGAGTGTGCGGGGCAATTCGGTCCCGGCGGGAATCAGCAGGTCAAGCCGCGCATGCAAGCCGTTGGTGAATATCGCACCGAACGCCGCCACGCCGATCGAGCCGCCGATCGAGCGGAACAGCGTCGCGCCGGATGTCGCCACGCCCATGTGCTTGAAATGCACGCTGTTCTGCACCGCGAGGATGAGCACCTGCATCACCATACCCAGCCCTAAGCCGAGCATGCCGACATACACGTACAGCACCTCGACCGGCGTCGAGTTCTTCAGTGTGCTGAGCAGCGCCATCGCGACAAACGCAACTCCGGTCCCCGCGATCGGGAAGAAGCGATATTTGCCGATCCTGCTGATGATCCGGCCGCTGATGATCGAGCTCACCATGACGCCGCCCATCAGCGGCAGCAGCTGCATGCCGGCCTGCGAAGGCGTGGAGCCCTTGACCACCTGCAGGTAGAGCGGCAGGAAGGTCACCGAACCGAACAGCGACATGCCAATCACCAGCCCGATCAGGCAACTCAGCAGAAAGGTACGTTCCCGGAACAGTTCGAGCGGAATGATCGGCTCGGCCGCGATGCTTTCCTCATAGATGAAGCCCACGATCGAGATCAGGCCGAATGCGAGCGTGCACCAGAGCTGCGCCGATGACCACGGCAGGATCGTGCCGCCCTGGGTCGTGAACAGCACGATGCAGGTCAGCGCCAGCGCAAGGTACGCGGCGCCCGGGTAGTCGATCTTATGCTTCACGTGCGCAACGTGCGGTTTGAAGACCGCCCCGATCACCAGCAGCGCGATGATGCCGAGCGGCAGGTTGATATAGAAGATCCAGCGCCACGAGAAATGCTCGACCAGGAAGCCGCCGATCAGCGGCCCGATCACCGTGGCCAGCCCGAACACGCCACCGAACAAGCCCTGGTAGCGGCCACGCTCGGCCGGCGGTATCACATCGCCGATCGCCGCCATGGTCACCACCAGCAGGCCGCCACCGCCCAGGCCCTGCAGGGCGCGCATGAAGATGAGCTCGGCCATGTTCTGGGCAAGCCCGCACAGGGCCGAGCCGAGCAGGAACAGCACGATCGCCACCTGCAGGACGATCTTGCGGCCGAACAGATCACCCAGCTTGCCGTACAGCGGCACCACGATCGTCGATGCCAGCAGGTAGGACGTGACAACCCATGACAGACTTTCCAGGCCACCCAGTTCACCGACGATCGTCGGCAACGCGGTGGACACGATCGTCTGGTCGAGCGCGGCAAGCAGCATCACCAGCAGCAACGCCGAGAACAGCAGCCGGATCGGCGGATGCTCGCGTGTCGGTGCCTGCGGCGAAGCCGAAGCCGTGTCTACGGCCTCGACGGGTGCGGAAATATCGGCGCTCATGGGCGTGCCTGGTCTTGATATTAATTAACTAGGTAATTAATATACGTGGGAGTATCCCGACCAGTCAACAGGCCAGCTCAAGATGGCGGCGCGAAATCCCGACAAACCGGCGACACGCGAGCCGAAAGCAGCGAAGAAACGCAGCGCCGTGCCGCGCCGTCCCGGCCGACCGGCCGGTGGTGCCAGCGCCGTCGACCAGCGCAACCGGCTGATCGACACCGCCTTGGCGCTGTTTGCGCAGCAAGGCATCGCCGATACCACGCTCGCCGCGATTGCCAAGGCGGCCGGGGTGACGCCGGCGATGCTGCATTACTACTTCAAGACGCGTGAGCAGTTGCTCGATGTGCTGATCGATGAACGCTTTCTGCCGGTCCGCAAATCCATCGAGGAGGTGTTCGAGGCCAACGCGGACGATCCGGTGGCGGCGATCACCCTGCTGGTGCAACGCTTCATGAGCATCGCGGAGGAATATCCGTGGTTTGCCTCGATATGGATGCGCGGCGTGCTCAGCGAAGGCAGCCTGCTCAAGGATCGGATACGCGAGCGCTTCGGCGACAACCACCAGAAATCCGCGTTTCAGTGCATCGTGCGCTGGCAGGCCGAAGGACGATTGAACGCGGATCTTGAACCTTCGCTGGTGTTCATGTCCTTGCTCGGGCTGACCATGCTGCCGCTCACCGCGGTGAAGATGTGGCGCGATGACCCGCTGCGCCGCGAGCTGGGTGCCAAGGAGATCGCGCGGCATGCGCTCGCATTGCTGATGCACGGCGTGGGGCCGCAGCTGCCTGCCAGCAAGAAGCTCAAGAAACGGGTTCCCTGATCGAAGATCAGGTCTCTGACTATTTGGCAGTCAGCCCCCCAGCTCCTTGAACATGACAAAGGCATCGACCAAACCAAGGCGCTGGTGCCGGAAAGCACGCGGCAGTGTGCCGACCACGCTGAAGCCAAGTTTCTTCCACAGGCGCACGGCGCGTTCGTTGGTCGATACGACCAGGTTAACTGCATCGCAAGAAAGCCCATCGACAGCGCTTCCACTTGCGAGTGCGCGCACATCAGCGATGCAATGCCCTGACCCTGTGCCTCAGCAGCGACTACGTAGCCGCAGTTGCAGACGTGACTGCCGAGACCCGGCTGGTTGGGCTTGAGGATATAGCTGCCCATCACCTGTCCGTCCGGCGAACAGGCCACGAAGGTCGCGGTCGGCAGCTCGACCCAGGCCTGGTGCGTTTCAGCCTCGGTACTCTGCGGTGAGTTGGCGAGTGTGTCGCCGGACTGGAAGGTCGCGTGCAGCGGGCCAGTCGGTTTCTTGGAAGGGGCGGATGAGGGTCATAGGTGAGTGAGTCCGCTGCTCGGGCTTCAATCGACAATGAACAGCGTTGCACCAACTTCGGTGAACGACCGGTGCGGTTCCGCGTTGTCGGCGACTTGATAGCTCATGCCGGCGGTCAGGGTGAACTTGCGGCCGTCGGCCAGTTCGGTGTGAAGCTCTCCGTCGACACACAGAAGTATGTGGCCCTTGCTGCACCAGTGGTCCGCGAAGTAGCCAGGCGTGTACTCGACCATCCGAACGCGGATGCTCCCAAGCTGCTGTGTTCGCCAGTAGGCGATGCTGCTGACGCCTTTGTGTTCAGTCCGTTCGACCTTCGACCAGTCAGTCGTGCCGAACGGGATGCCTGACATCTGCATGTTGAATCCTGAGTGCTTGGTACCCAGCGTTTAACTTAAGCGGACCGCCGAAAGCGGATCCGCTTGAAGGAAGGTTTAGGCGCCATTCTTGACCTGAACAATAGTGGATCGTCTTCCTTCAGCTGGACTACCAAGCATCGGACGATAGTCCCTGTACAGGAGCTGCTCAAACTCCCAGTAGCGTGAGACCAAAATTGCGCCATAGATAAGAGCCTTGCCTCGCACTTCGACGACGTTTGGAAGATTGATATTGCCGTTTTGATGCCCCTGAACGTGAGCCTTCATGCGGCTCATGGGGGAAATGTCCTTGCCCCAATAAACCGGGTACCAGCTCTGGTATCCAGGGATGCATGACAGGTCGTTCCGCGGAGGCTGGTCAGCTTGCACCCAGATCCCGTATACAGCCCCAGATGATTGAGTAATCGGGAATGCTTCGCCAAGGTTGATGCTCCCGTAGAGTGAGTCGAAAACTTCGTATCCGGCTTGGTTGGCTACCGCATTCAAAAAGGAAACGACAGACTTGGGCATACGACTGGCACCTGACGCTGGAGTTAAGCGGCGGCGTAGCGGGCCGCCTTGAACGAGATGTTAGGCTCAAAGTCCGTCATCGAAAGTGAGAGGGAACATTCTCTTTGGGAGTTGGTGTCCTGCATAGAGCTCAGCGATGAGCTCATCGAGGCGTGCGTTGAGGCGACCGATGAGTTCGGAGCAAGTGTCATGCATATCCACAAAACGCTGTTGTGGGTAGACGTACGAAGCGATGTAGAGTCCTACATGCTTGCTTTCGGGTACCCCGGGCCCTGGTGTAACACCCGGCGGAACAATACTCACTGTTCTAGCGGCGGAATCACTATGAGCAACAATTTCATGACGCGTGCGTAGCAGCGTTGCGTGGGCATGACGAAAGCGGTCGTCCTTGAAATTACTCCAGTGCTTGGATAAGACCCCGGTGGACTTGTTATCAACAAATGGGCGCCCGTATGCCACAACAGCTGCGTGGAAGAGCGGAGCGTAGAGCTGATCGGATAAGCCGGTGACCATATCAAGTATGAGGCGACACGTTCTTTGAGCTGAGAAGATGTCAGAGCGAGCCACGGCGAGCTTATGCAGCTCCATCTTTTTCTGCGGACGAGTTTGTGGGCGATTACTCATTGGGTCTAGCGCTGAAGTTAAGCGGCGGCAAAGCAGGCCGCCTTGAACGAATTGTTAGGTCAGCTCTTAATGCCGAGAAAACCATGATAACGGCTCTGTAATTTTTGGTTGCGATCTACCGTAGATGTCTTTGTAGGAGAGCTGCAAGGTCATTTTGGCGAGGGCAGACCGAATCTTTGCCTTGACGTCGTCTTGCGAGGGATCGAAGGTCGCTTTGATCAAGACAAACTCTTTGTTTGGCGCCAAAGCGCGACCGTCAATTGTGTCTGTGAAGGTGTCCCAGGTGATCTCCTCGGCCAAACTCGCGAATGCGTCGATCATGCGCATGTAAGTGCTTTGGGCGGATTGCACAATGAAGCTATCGATGAGTAGCGGGCCGGCGCCATAGTTCTTGAGCTTTACGAAAACACAGTCTTCGTAGTCGCCGCGAGAAAAATGAGCAATTGGTCTGACCGAAAGATAGTTATGTACTCGCTGCATTTTCAGCGCTTTTACTGCCACGCCGAGCGAGATGAGCGAAATCATTGCCGCGCAGATTGCAACAATCACGGATGCATTCCGAGATACCCATTCGATCACAGTTCCCCCTGCTTTTAAGGCTTAACGCCAAGTAGATTTCAATGTGCAGTGTAATCCTGCAATCCAATCCACGTGCAGGATGCTGACCGTGAGGTGGCAGCGCAAGGAAATGAGCCATTTGCTTCCTTAGTCGCCGCTCAATCCTGCAGTCTGATCGCGCAGTATTGATCGGTCAGGAAATGACTGATCTTTTATGGGTGAGATGTCGATCACTCCGCCCGCGGATGATTGAGCTCCACGCTGTGCTCCACTCCATCATCGACCAGCGCAATGCACCCATCCACCTGCGCCACGCCATCCAGCCACACGGTGCTTACCGTGCCCACGTCGCTCTGCCGCAGATTGATCCGGTACAGCGTGTCGTGATGGCGGTAGTCCAGCGAGAAGCCTTCCCATTCCACCGGCAGCACGGGCGCGAAGCGCAGACGAGCGGCTTCCAGTCGCAGGCCAAGTAGCGACTCGACGATCAGCCGGTACATCCAGCCGGCGGAGCCGGTGTACCAGCTCCAGCCGCCGCGGCCGACGTGTGGCTCGACCCCGTAGACGTCGGCGCTGACCACGTAGGGTTCGACCTTGTAGACGTCCATTTCTGTCGCATCGCTGCCGTGGCTGACCGGGTTGATCATGCGCAGCAGTTCCCAGGCGCGTGCGCTGTCGCCGAGTTCGGCGAAGGCCATCGTGGCCCAGATCGCGGCATGCGTGTACTGGCCGCCGTTCTCGCGCACGCCGGGGACGTAGCCCTTGATGTAGCCGGGGTCGAGTGGCGATTTGTCGAACGGCGGATCGAGTAACTGCACCAAGCCGGCGTCGCGGCGCACCAGGTGCTGGTCGAGCGCCGTCATCGCCTGCAGCTGGCGTTCGGGCGAGCCGGAATGGGACAGCACCGACCAGCTCTGTGCGATCGAGTCGATGCGGCATTCGTCGTTGCCGCTGGAACCGAGCGGCGTGCCGTCGTCGAAGTAGGCGCGGCGGTACCAGGCGCCATCCCAGGCGTGCTGTTCCAGCGCGTTGCGCAGTTTGGCGACTTCGTCCTCGCAGCGCAGTGCGAAGGCTTCGTCCGCATGCAGCCGGGCCACTTCGGCGAAGCGCGTCATCACTTCGCAGGAGAAGAAGCCCAGCCACACGCTTTCACCGAAGCCCTTCTCGCCGACCCGGTTCATGCCGTCGTTCCAGTCGCCGCTGCCGATCAGCGGCAGCCCGTGCGTGCCGCGCGGAAGGCTATGTTCGATCGCGCGCACGCAATGCTGGTACAGCGTTTCGCGCAGGCCGGAATGTTGCGGCAGGTCGTAATACGACTCCTCGCCAGGATGCAGCGGTCGACCTTCGATATAGCCGACCTTCTCGTCGAGCACGCCGGTGTCGGCGGTGGCCAGTACGTAACGGCTGGCGGCCAGTGGCAGCCACAGGTAGTCGTCGGAACAGGTGGTGCGCACGCCGCGATCCAGCGGCGGGTGCCACCAGTGCTGCACGTCGCCTTCGGGGAACTGGTGGGCGGCGCACAGCAGCACTTGCGCGCGTGCCAGTTCGGGCGCGGCGTGGATCACCGCCATCGAATCCTGCAACTGGTCGCGGAAGCCGAACGCGCCGCCGGACTGGTAGTAGCCGCTGCGCGCCCACAGCCGGCAGGCGATGGTCTGGTACAGCAGCCAGCCATTGGCCAGTACATCGAGCGCCGGTTCCGGCGTACGGACCTGCACCGCGCCCAGCGTGCGCGCCCAGTGCGCACGCACCTTGGCCAGCGCATCGGCAGCCGAGCCATTGCCGCGGAAACGCTGCACCAGCGCGCCGGCGTCGCTGGCATTGCGACCCAGCCCGAGCCGGAAGATAACCTGCCGTTGCTCGCCGTCGTCCAGCGTCAGGTTCGATTGCAGCGCCGCACACGGATCGAGTCCGGTGCCGAGGCGACCGGACAGATGCGCGCGGCCCAGTGCGGCGGGTGCGCGCATGCTGCCGTTGCGGCCGAGGAATTCGCTGCGGTCGCCGTCGATGGTGCGCGCGGGATCTTCGAGGTCGAAGAACGCCACCCGGTTCGGGAACTCGCTGTTGTACGCATTGCGGGCGAACAGCGCGCCGCTGGCCGGATCGGATTCGGTGACCACGTGCATCGCGGTCTTCTCGCGCAGATCACCCAGCAGCCATTCGACATAGCCGGTGACGCTGAGCTTGCGCGACTGGCCGGAGTCGTTGCGCAACTTCAGCACCGAGAATTTCACCGAGGCGTCCAGCGCCACGTAGACCCACAGCTCGGAATGGATGCCGTCCTCGACATGCTCGAACACGCTGTAGCCGAAGCCGTGGCGGGTGATGTATTCGCCGTTGCCGCGGCAGGGCAATGGCGTCGGCGACCACACTTGGCCGGTTTCCTCGTCGCGAAGGTATAGCGCCTCGCCGCCGGCATCGCCGACCGGATCGTTGTGCCATGGGGTCAGCCGGAACTCGTGCGCGTTCTCGGCCCAGGTATAGGCACTGCCGCTCTCGGAGATCACCGTGCCGAAGTGTGGGTTGGCCAGCACGTTCGACCACGGTGCGGGCGTGCTGTCGCCATCGGCCAGCACGACCACGTATTCGCGGCCGTCGGCGGTGAAGCCGCCATGCGGATTGGCCAACTGCAGCGTCGGCACTGTGGATACCACCGGCGCGAGTGCATTGGAGACACGCTTCTGCCGGCTCGGTTCGAAGCGCGGCGCATGGGTTTCCACCAGGCGCCGACTGATCTGTTCGGCGAGGCTGCCGCGGTTGTCGGCCAGGATGATGCGTGCGCTGGCCAGCACCACCATCCGGTCCTCGCTGGACAGCTGCTGCGCGGGGCGCACGAAGATGCCACCGGGACGATCGAGCAGACTGGCCTCGCTGCCGGAGGCGATCAGACCCATGATCGCGTCCTGCAACTCCTGCCGGTAGCCGGCGCGATCCTCGTTCCAGATCACCAGGTCGACCGACAATCCTTTCAGCCGCCAGTACGCATGCGCCTGTACCAGCTGACGCACCAGCTCGATTCGCGCCGGGTCGCTGATCTGCAGCAGCACGATCGGCAGGTCGCCGGAGATCGCCTGCCCCCACAGGCCGGACTGGCCGCGCCGGTTGCCGCGCAGGACGGCGGCTTCGGCGCGCAGGTTCGCGTTCGGGTAGATGATCGAGGTGGCCATATGCTCGTACAGCTGCGCATCGGCCAGGCTGGCGTTGAGCTGGCGCAGCAGCACCTGGCTGTGCGTCCAGGCCAGGTCGAACACGCGGTCGGCCAGATGGCGGTCGCGGTATTTGCCGATCAGTTGCACGCAGGCGTCGCGGCTGGGAGCCATGCCGGTAACCAGATCCACCGTGGCCGACTGCTCTGGCTCCAGCGTGATGCGGCAGCGGATCGCCACCACCGGGTCGAGCACCGAGCCTGCGCTGTTGGACAGCTTTGCGTGCTCGCGATCCAGTGCCAGCGGTTGCGCCGCGCTGCGGCCACGGCCGATGAAGCGCGCGCGATCGGTTTCATACGAGATCGCGTCGATGTCGGCGTCGTGCACGGCCAGCAGGTGGCACATCCACGGCACCGCTTCGTCGTGCGCGCGCGGCCGGCGGGTGCATACGATCGCCTGCAGCTCGCGCACCAGTTCGGTCTGCACGAACAGCTTGCTGAAGGCCGGATGCAGCGCATCGGCGAGTGCCGGCGCCAGCACCACTTCGGCGTAACTGGTCAGCTCGATCGTGCGCCGCGTGCGGCTGCGGTTGGTGATGCGGGTGCGGCGCAGTTCGATGTCGTCTTCCGGCGACACCACGATCTCGGTGTGCGCGTCGAAATCGCGTTCGCGCACGCGGAACTCGGCGCGCGCGTCGGAGAAGATCGCCTCGAACAGCTCGGTCTTCTTCAATGTGGGCTGATACGTGGTGGACCAGTAATCGCCGCTGGCGACATCGCGCAGATAGCAGAACATGCCCCAGTGATCGCGCGTGATGTCCTCGCGCCAGCGCGTCACTGCCAGCTCGCCGCAACGGCTGTAGCCGCCGCCGGCGCTGCTGAGCATGACGTGGTAATGGCCGTTCGACAGCAGTTGCACCGCCGGGCGCGGCCGATCCGGATCGGCGAATACGCGCAGGCGTGCTTCAGCGGCGCGTGAATGGCTGTCCATTTCGGGGACGCCGGAGGTGTGCAGGTATTCGGCGGCGGTGCGCGGGATGCGCTCCTGCAGCAGCAGACTGGTGGCCTGGAACTGCGGATCGGATTCGAAGCGCCGCTGCATCGGCTTGCCCAGCAGCGCATAGTCCAGCGCCAGCAGGCTCATGCCCTGGTGATGCACCATGAACGAGCGCACCAGCGCGGAGGTCTGCCCCAGCGGCAATCGCGCCGGCGTGTAGTCGATCGCTTCGTACAGGCCAAAGCGCCCTTGTGCGCCGCCCTCCGCCAATCGTTGCAGATTCCGGGTCGCTGCGGCCGGCGCCACCATCATCGCCATGACGCTGGCGTACGGCGCGATCACCACGTCATCGCCGAGTCCGCGTTTCAGGCCCAGGCCGGGCACGCCGAACGCGCGGTACTGGTAGGTGAAATGCGCATCCAGCGTGTTGTAACCGGATTCGGAAACGCCCCACGGCAGGTTCAGCTGGTTGCCGTATTCGATCTGCCGTGCCACCGCGGCACGGCAGGTCTGGTCGAGCAAGGTGCCTTCGTAGCTCGGCATCACCAGCATCGGCATCAGGTATTCGAACATCGAGCCGGTCCACGACAGCAGCACCGGTTCGCCGCCACTGGTGGTCAGCAGCCGACCCAGGGAGAACCAGTTGTCCTGCGGCAACTGGCCCTGCGCGATCGCCACGAAGCTGGCCAGCCGCGCCTCGGAGGCCAGCAGGTCGTAATAGCCCGCGTCAAGCCGGCGCTCGTCGACGTTGTAGCCGATCGCCAGCAGATCGCGCGCGCTGTCGTACAGGAAGCGGTAATCCATCAGCGCCAGTTCGCCGGCTTGCTGCGCCAGTTGTTCGATCACGGTAATGCGCGCGTTTGCACGTTCGCGCAGTGCGTCAGCATCGTGCGCGGAAGGCCAGCACAGCGGTTCGATCCGTGCCAGCTGCGACAGCGTGGGGATGCCGTTGAAGCCGGCGTCATCGTCAGGCGGCGGATCGAGGTTGAACGCGATAGCTTCGTCGTACAGATCGCTGCACTGGCTGAGCAGTGCAGCGATCCAGAATTCCGCATCACTGGCGGGCTCGACGGCGAGCGTCTGCGTCAGCGTGTGGGCATGCTCGAGTTGCCGTTGCAGCACGGCCATGACCGCACTGGCGGTGGCCGGTGGCGCGGCCAGCGCACTTTCCAGTTCCTGTTGCATGGGCTTCAACGCACTGGTGTTGGCGCCATCGAGCGTGTCGTGCAGCACGCCGAGCGTATCGAGCAGGCCTTGCAGCGCGCTTGGCCGGAACACCGGCTCGTCGAGCAGCGCCAGCAGGCCTGGGCGCAAGGTCAGCAGATGGCCAGCGAGATTGCCGCTGTCCACCGCCGAGACGTATAGCGGTGCCAACGGCTGCAGGCTCAGCGTGTCGTACCAGTTGTAGAAATGGCCGCGATGGCGTGGCAGCTGGTACATCGTGGCCAGCGTCTGGCGCGTGCGTTCGAGCAGCCGGCCGGTGCTCAGGAAACCGAAATCATGGCCGGCCAGATTGGCCAGCAACGCCAGCCCGATATTGGTGGGCGAGGTGCGGTGTGCAATCGCCGGTGCCGGTTGTTCCTGCAGGTTGTCCGGTGGCAGCCAGTGATCGGCGGGGCCGACATGGGCGTCGAAAAATGCCCAGGTTCGGCGTGCCAGCGTGCGCAGGAAACGCAACTGCACCGCCGTTGGTGCGAACACCACAGGTATGCGCGGCTTGCTGATCCACCAGGCGATCGTGGGCGACAGCAGCCACAGCACCAACAGTGGCGCGGCGAGGATCAGCACCATCGGACGCTGCAGTGCCAATACCACGGTCAGCAGCAGTGCCAGCAGCGGACCGACCCACATCAGACGCCACAGCGTGCCGGGCGCGTTGTTGCTGTGCCGCTCGACGTCGCTGGAGGTCTGCCATTGCAGCAGCAGCCGTCCGCTGATGCCCATGCGCCACAGCGTGCGCACGATCGCGTCGAGGCTGTACAGCACCTCGTGTGGCAGCCACGCCAGTGCCAGCGCCATGCGCGCAAGATGCTGGCCGCTGCCGCGTACCGCGGCGCGCAGATGCTGGTCCAGTTGCACCTCGCGTGGCTTCTGCACCAGATCGAGCAGGGCCGACAGCATCGGCGGAATCAGCACCATCGCCAATACTGCCAGCATCCACGACAGCGCCGGCGAGATCACCAGCCAGTCAATCATCAGCAACAGCAGCAGCGAGGTCGGCACCAGGCTGCGGCGCAGATTGTCGAGAATCTTCCAGCGCGACAATGCGGTCAGTGCGTTGCGACGCCAGCCGTCATGCGCGGTTGGCGCCCACGGCAGCAGCCACGGCATCAGCTGCCAGTCGCCACGGATCCAGCGATGGCGCCGCTTCACGTCGGCGCTGTAGCGGGCCGGATATTCCTCGTACAACTGCACGTCGCTGAGCAGGCCCGCGCGGGCGTGGCAACCTTCGACCAGGTCGTGGCTGAGAATGCGGTTTTCCGGGAAGCGACCATCCAGGGTGCGCTCGAAGGCATCGATGGCATAAATGCCCTTGCCGATGAACGAGCCTTCGTGGAATACATCCTGATAGACGTCCGAAACCATTTGCGTATACGGATCGATGCCCGCGTCACTGCCGTACAGTTGCGCATAGCGCGAACGCGCGGTGCTGGGCAGGCTGATGCCTACGCGTGGCTGCAGGATCGCGTAGCCGGCCACTACACGCCGCAGTTCGGGGTCGTACACCGCGCGATTGAGCGGATGGTCGATCGCGCCGACGAACTTGTGCGCGGAATCACGCGGCAGCTGGGTGTCGGTGTCCAGCGTGATCACGTACTGCACCGGTGGCAATGTTGCGATGTCGCCGGCGATCAGCAGGAAGCGCTCACGCCCGTTCCCGCGCAGCAGCCCGTTGAGATCGGCGAGCTTGCCGCGCTTGCGTTCGTGACCCATCCAGCACTGTTCGGCCGCGTTCCATAGGCGTGGCCGGTGGAACAGGAAAAAACGGTCGGCCTGTGCGGTGGCGTATTGATCGTTCAGCGCCTCGATACGTCGTCGCGCCAGTCGCAGAAGCTCTGCATCGTCGGGCAGGGTTTCGCTGGCGGCATCGGTGAAATCGGTGAGCAGGGCGAAGTGCAGGTGTTCGTCGCGGTTGGCGAGAAAGCGCACCTCCAGTGACTCCACCAGATCCTCGACGTCCTGCGCACTGGCGATCATGCTCGGGATCACCACCAGCGTGCGTGCGCTGGCCGGAATGCCCTTCGAATAATCCATCCGCGCCAGCCGCTGCGGCGCCACCGTCAGCGTGGCGAGCCAGTTGAGCAAGCTCAACCCAAGCTGGCTGGCGAGTATCGTCGCGGGTATCGCGATCACGATCAGCGTCCACAGTGGCAGTTGATCGTGCGCAGCCGCCTGCACCAGCGGGCGCGCAAACAGGAACGTGAGCAATGCCAGCAGGCCGAGGTAGATTGGCAGCGGTGCCCGGTCGAGCAGGCGGCGCAGCGTTTCGGCTAGCGGCGGCCGCAAGCCGAGCCTTTGCTCGAGTGTCCGCCGGCCCCGGTCAATCAGATAGAAGCCTACATGCCGTTGCAGCGATGACGCGTCATTCGTCAGCGCGTCGTCCTGACACAGTTCGATCACCGCGTCGGCTACCTGTTGTTCGCTTGACACCTGCTTGCGTGCCAGCGCTTCGACTACGTGGCGATAATGATCGCGCGTGGCGAAATCCATCGTGGCATATACACCGGCGGGATCCTCACGCAGCCGTTGCTCGACGATGCTGGTGTGCTCGACGAAGTCGCGCCAGTCGATCGCCGACAGCGCGCGCAGACTGCCGATGCTGTTGCCCACCGTCACCTGGTGGGCGGCCTGCTGCTGCGCCTCCAGCTGCACCAGATGCTCGATGCTCTGGCCCGACTCGGACAAGCGCTGCTCGATCCAGCTCAGCGGCAGTGCCAGCGCGGGGCTCTGCCCCTGCAGCCGGCGCGCCATCTCGGCGACGAACGGGCCGGTCATCGGCGGATTCGAGCGTGCCATGTCGGCGACCACCAGCACCACGCTCTTGGGGTCGCGCTCGGCGGTGCTGGTCATTGCGTCGGCCCAGCGCACCGCCTTGCCGCGATAACGCCAGTCCGCCATCACCCGCGCAGCGACCCGGCGCAGATTCTCGATCAGCGCCAACCGAAGCATGATCGGAATCGCCCACAACTCGCCCAGCTTGAGCGGAGTGACCGTCTGATAGGCGTTGACGAAGCGGGTCAGGCTGCTGATGTCGACGCGGCCGTCGCCATGCGAAATGATTTCCAGCGCGATGTCGTAGACGCGCGGCAGATCTACCGACGGGCCGTTCTGAAGCCGCGGCAGTTCGCGGCTATAGCCCTTCGGCAGATGCCGGCGGGCGATGCGGATTTGTTCCTCGATCAGGTAGAAATTGTCCAGCAGCCATTCGCCGGCTGGGGTGATGCGTCGACGCAGCCGGGTTGCCGCAGTGAGTCGTTCGCAGGCGTGGATCAGCACCGACTCGTTGTCGGCCAGGCGCGCCAGCAGCAGGTTCGCGCTCACACGCGTGCTCAGGCGGTGCTGACCGGCCAGGGTCTGGCCGTGACGCTCCATCTGGTCGGCGCTGAACAACTCTGCGCGCAGCGCCGGTTCCTGCTCCGGCTTTGTGCGTTCGGCTGCACGGTGCCGACGGAAGGCGCGCAGGCGGCGCAGTTTGAGCAGATCGAGTGTGCTTCCAATATTCAAAGTTCGTGCTTTCCTTGGGTGTACACGCAATCAGGTCGCGGGCAGGCCGTTGCAGTTATCGCCGGGCATGTTCTTGCTGTCCCGGACGTGCCGATACCGGCCCCGACCCTACGCGACAGCATGTGAAGACGACGCACGCTAGGATGTGCGGCATCGTTCCGCTCACTGGAGTCGCTCCGTGCCATCGCTGCTGATTCGCGCCGCCACACCCGCCGATCTACCCGAACTGCTTGCCTGGAACGCCGCGATGGCCTGGGAAACCGAGCAGAAGCGGCTCGATCCTGCTGTGCTGGAGCATGGTATCCGCGGCGTCTTCGCGCGCGAGCAGCGCGGTTTCTACCTGGTCGCCGAACGTGATGGCGCCGCCGTCGGCAGCCTGCTGGTGACTTACGAATGGAGCGACTGGCGCTGCGGCGATTTCTGGTGGATCCAGAGCGTGTATGTCACGCCTGCTGCCCGTCGTGGCGGCGTGTTCCGCGCGCTGTATGCGGAGGTCGAGCGACGCGCTGGCGCAGCCGGTGCAGTCGGGCTGCGGCTGTACGTGGAGACCGAAAACCAGCGCGCACAGGCGACCTATGCCGATCTGGGCATGCAGCGTTGCCATTACTTCATGTACGAAACGCTGCTGCCGGGCCGCGCCTGATGGTTCCCTGCAGGAGCGACTTCAGTCGCGATGCTCTTGGCCGTGTGTGCAGAAAAACATCGCGGCTGAAGCCGCTCCCACAAAAAACCGTTTACCTGACGAAGCCGCGCACCGGATTCAGACGGTGGTGGCGAGCAATTGCTGGAACTCCGCGGCTGGCATCGGCTTGCCGTACAGGAAACCCTGCAGCTGGGAGCAACCCGCATGGCGCAGGAAGGTGCCCTGCTCGCGCGTCTCCACCCCTTCGGCGATCACTTCCTTGTTGAGGCTGCGCGCCATCGCGATGATCGCGCGGGTGATCGTGGCGGTGTCTTGGTCGGCGGGCAGGTCGCGCACGAATACGCGGTCGATCTTCAGCGCATCGATCGGGAAATGCTTCAGATAGGACAGGCTGCAGTAGCCGGTGCCGAAGTCATCCAGCGACAGCCGCACGCCACGCTGGCGGATCCGTCGCAGCAAGCCGGTGGTGGCATCGCCGGACATCACCATGCGCTCGGTCAGCTCCAGTTCGAGCAGGTCGGCATCGAGCCCACTTTCACTCAGCACGTCGTCGAGCCAGCTGTAGAAATCGGCATGCTGGAACTGCAACGGCGAGACGTTCACCGAAACCGGCACGATGTGCCCCTGCTGCTGCCACAGGCGTGCCTGCTTGCAGGCCTGACGCAGCACCCAGGCGCCGATCGGCAGGATCAGTCCGCTGTCCTCGGCAACCGGGATGAACTGATCCGGCTTGTGCAGCTCGCGTCCGTTGACGTGCCAGCGCAGCAGCGCCTCGGCGCCAACGATGCGGCTGCTGTGCGCATCCACCTTGGGCTGGTAGTGCAGGCTCAGTTCGTGGCGCGGCAACGCCTGCCGCAAGGCCACCTCGATCCGTCGCCGCGCGCGCATCCGCTCGTTCATCGATGCGGTGTAGAAACGGTAACCGTGCTGCCCCTGTGCCTTGGCGGCCACCAGCGCAGTCTCCGCGCACTGCAGCAGGCTCTCCGGTCCGGTGGCATCGTCCGGATAGACGCTGATGCCGATGCTGACGCGCAAGGCCAGCTCGGGCAGGCCGTCGACGCGGGTCTGTTCGCAATGATTGATCAGCGTCTGGCACAGGCTGGCCGCTTCGCCGACACCTTCCAGGTGTGGCAGCACCACCACGAATTCGTCGCCGCCGTAACGGCTCATCAGCTCGTCGCCAGGCAGGCAGCGGCGGATCTGTGCCACCAGCGCGCGCAGCACGCGGTCGCCGTCGGCCTGACTATAGAGTTCGTTGACCTGCTTGAAATTGTCGATGTCGATGTACAGCAGCGCGGCGCGCTGCTGGCGCCTCGCCGCGACCGCCAGCGCCTGCTCGATGTGGCCATGCAGCTGGCTGCGGTTGGGCAGTCCGGTGAGCGTGTCGTGCTGGGTCAGGTGGATCATCTTCAGCGCCAGCGAGCGGGTCTCGCTGACGTCGTGGAACACCAGCACGCCGCCGATCACGTTGCCGGCATGGTCGTGGATCGGTGCGGAGGAATCCTCCACCGGCGTGTCGAAACCATGCCGGTGCCGCAACAGGGTCTTGCCGGCGAGATCGACGATGGTGTTGTGCTCGATTGCCGCGCGCAGCGGATTGGCCATGGGCTGATTGTGCTGGGGGTCGAACAGCTGGAAGATATCCTCGATCAACCTGCCCTGCGCCTCACTGCTGGTCCAGCCGGTCATCGCCTCGGCGATCGGGTTGAGCGAGGTGATACGCAGCTGCGGATCGGTGGTAATCACCGCGTCGCCGATCGAACGCAGGGTCACCTCGGCCAGTTCGCGCTCGCGGTGCAGTGCGTCCTCGAAGGTCTTCCGCTGGCTGATGTCCTGGATCTGTACGACGAAATGGCGTGGAGCATCGTCGTCGCCGCGCACCAGCGACACACTCAGCTGCGCATGCATCACGTCACCATTCTTGTGCAGGTAGCGCTTTTCCAGATGGCATGACTCGACCCGATCCACCAGCATCTGTGCGTGCAGCTGGTCGCTGTAGGCCACATCGTCCGGATGCGTGATGTCACGCGTGGTGAGCTGGCGCAATTCGTCCTCGCTGTATCCGATCATCGCGCAGAACGCGGCATTGCTCTGCAGCCACAGGCCATCCGGCGCGACCAGGGCCATGCCGATCGCGGCGTGCTGGAACGCACCAAAGAAGCGTTGTTCACTCTCGTGCAGCTGCAGTTCCAGCGTGCGCCGCTCGGTGATGTCCACCAGCGCGGTGAACACGCCGCGCACGCGGCCGGCGGTATCGAAATCAGGCTGGAAATTGCCGTGCGCGTAGCGCCGCTCGTCACCGTTGTACAGCTCGCCCTCATAGCTGGCCGTTTGACCGGCGTAGGCCAGATCCAGCGCCGTGCTGGCCAGTTGGTGATTGCGCTTGCCGACCACGTCGATCAGACGTCGGCCGAGGATGGCTTGCGGATCAATGCCAAGCCAGCTGCGATGGGTCTCGTTGGCGTAGCAAAAGCGTTGCTCGCAGTCGAGATAGGCCAACAGCGCCGGAGCGCCGTTCAAGATCCTTACAGGCCAGTCTGGCCCGTGGAGAAGCGTAGGCAATACCTCGGCAGACTTGTGCGGCCGCATGGTCATTCCGTCAGCTGGAGAGCGCCCCCTGTCGGCGCCGCACCATCATGCGCCGAGTTTCCACCACAGTACAAATGCCGCCGCCGGAGCCGCGGATGCAAGGTGGTGCGGAATCAATGCAGCGCGGTCGCCGGTGCGCCGAGCTGGCCGCGGTCATCCAGCACGATCCGGCCCAGCGCGTGCAGTTCGGCGGGGATGCCGTAGCGGTCGGCCAGCAGCGCCAGCAAGGCCCCCAGCGCCTGCGGCTGCAGTGGATAGCCATGCGCCAGCGCACGGGCAGCGCCACCATCACCGCGCTGCGCCACGGTAAGCGCGACCACGCCCAAGCCGGGCGCTTCATGTGCGAACAGCGCCGGCGGGTCGTAACCGGGCTCGACCGCGGCCAGGGTCTCCAGCAGATAGCCGGTCGCGGCCTCGGCTTCCCGCCCAGCGACCGATTGCAGCCATAGCGGCAACTGATGCGCGTCGAGCAGCGCGGCGTACTGGCGTAGTTCGAATACGATGCCGGCAAACCCATGCGCCCGCTGCGCGGCTTCACCATCCTGCTCGGCCAGCCACTGTGCCGGCGATTGTGCCTCCACCCTGCCATCGGCGTAGCGCAAGCCGAGGCCGCGCGCGCTGAGCGTGGATTCGGCCAGGTCAGGCGTCAGCAGAGCGGCTTCCAGCAACGTCCACAGCGAAGCCAGGTTGACGTGCTCGTACTGCACGCAGGTCAGCGCCAGCAGGTCGTTGCGGCTGAGATAGCGCACATGCTCCAGCCGGATGCCGAGCGTGCGCATCAGCCAGTCGGCGGTGCGTGCGCCGGCTTCGCCGCGGCCGACCAGTTGGACTTCGAGTTGCTCGGACAGCTCGTCGGCAAGTGCCACAGGCGCGAGCAGGCTCAGCGGCAGCAGCCTCATCGGGCCATCGGCGAAGACCGGCGAGGGTTCCAGCGGCTGGGCGGGCATGCGGCCGTCGTGGCTGCCGAAGGCGACCACGTTGTCCAGCTGGCCACGTGGCACGCGCCGGGCCAGTTCATCCAGCGTCGTCCACACTGGGAAGCCCGGCCGCAACAGCTCGACCGGGTCAAACAGCGCACCGGCCAGCGCCAGCCGCGCGGCATCGACCTGCGGCACCAGCGCATGCAGGTCGGCGGCGACCAGCTCGGCCAGCTCGGCGGCTTCGTCGCGGCCGAGCGTCATGCGCGATGGCGTTTCGCCGGCGACCGGTTCCAGCGCGAGCACCACAGGCAGGGCGAGCAGTGTTTGCGCTTCCACAGGCAGCCATCCGAACGATTGATTAAAGAAGCGGAATTCTATCATTCAGCGTTTTGGGCTTTCGCCGCACGGCATGGCGGGTTAGCCTTGCCTGACTTGAGTTACGGACTGTTTCGAGCATGGAAAACACGCAAAGGCGCGTCGGGGTTATCGGTGGTGTGCGCATCCCGTTCTGCCGCAACAACACCGCGTATGCCGATGTTGGCAATTTCGGCATGTCGGTGAAGGTACTCGGCGCGCTGGTCGAACGGTTCGGGCTGCACGGTGTGGAGCTGGGCGAAGTGGCGATGGGCGCGGTGATCAAGCACGCCTCGGACTGGAACCTGGCGCGCGAGGCGGTGCTGAGTTCCGGGCTGGCGCCGACCACGCCGGGCATCACCACTGCGCGTGCCTGCGGTACTTCGCTGGACAATACGATCAATGTCGCCAACAAGATTGCGGTAGGTCAGATCGAGGCCGGTGTCGCCGGCGGTTCGGATACCACCAGCGACGTGCCGATCGTCTACGGCACGCGTCTGCGCAAGCGCCTGCTGGCGATGAACCGGGCGAAGACGCCGCTGGACAAGTTGAAGGTGGCGCTGCACGGGTTTTCCTTCAGCGAGCTGAAGCCCTCCTTCCCCGGCGTGGCCGAGCCGCGCACCGGCAAGTCGATGGGCGACCATTGCGAGCAGATGGCGAAGGAATGGCAGATCTCCCGTGAGGCGCAGGATCAATTGGCGGTGGACAGCCATCACAAGCTGGCCGCCGCGTACGCCGACGGTTTCTTCGGCGATCTGATCGTGCCGTTCCGCGGCCTCAAGCGCGACGGCTTCCTGCGGCCCGACTCCAGCATGGAGAAGCTGGCCTCGTTGAAGCCGGCATTCGACAAGACCTCCGGCCACGGCACACTCACGGCGGGCAATTCCACCGGCCTGTCCGATGGCGCCGCCGCCGTGCTGCTGGCCAGCGACGAGTGGGCCGCACAGCGTGGCCTGAAGATCCAGGCCTACCTGCGCGATGCCGAAGTGGCCGCGGTGGATTTCGTCCACGGCGAGGGCCTGCTGATGGCGCCGACCGTCGCAGTGCCGCGCATGCTGGCGCGGCAGGGACTGACCCTGCAGGATTTCGACTACTACGAGATCCACGAGGCGTTCGCGGCGCAGGTGCTGTGCACGCTGCGTGCGTGGGAAAGCGCGGAATACTGCAAGAACCGGCTCGGCCTGGATGCACCGCTGGGTACGATCGATCCGGCCAAGCTCAATGTGCACGGCTCCAGCTTGGCGGTGGGCCACCCCTTTGCCGCTACCGGCGCACGGATCGTTGCCACGCTGGCCAGGATGCTGGAACAGAAAGGCTCCGGCCGCGGCCTGATCTCGATCTGTACCGCCGGCGGCATGGGCGTGACCGCGATCCTCGAACGGCCGTGAACGCGAACATCAACGCACCGCACCGCATCATCCCGCTGACTGCCACGCCATGCTGCGCCTGCAAACCACCAGCAGCCTGAGTCTGCTGGCGTTGGTGATTGGTATCGCCGGCACCAGCTGGATCAGTGCGCAGACTGCGAAGTGGCACGGTGCTGCACGCCGCGTCACCACCGTTCGTCACGTGGCGCCGCACGTACGGCATGCCCCCCCACGCAGCGTGGTGAAAACGCAGCGCGCAAACTTGAATGGAGCCGCCCGCATGATCGCGGCTGTGCATGCCGCGTCCGTGGAACTGCGGCCGCTGACGACGCCGGTCGATACCTCGATGTCGTGGGACGAGTTGCGCGGGCATCTGGATGGTCGCGTGGTAGTGCACGTCGCCATCGACAGCAGCGGTCGCGTCAACGCGACCAGTCTGGTTGAATCCAGTGGCGACCCGGTGCTCGACGAGCATGCATTGCGCAGCGTGCGCGGCTGGCACTTTGCCGTGCCGGGCGATCGCCCTGATGGTTTGAGCGGTGACCTGCCGATGCATTTTTCCAGCCGTGGCGAGCGCATCGCCAGCGTGCCGTAACGCTCACAGCACGCCCGTCACTCCCGCGCCGAATGCGGTGATAAATCGGGTGATGATCAGCTTCGGTGACAGCGCCACGTCCGGGAAATCACCGACCGGCTGATAGCAGCTGTAGAAACCCGGATTGCTGGCGAGCAGCGGTTGGCAGTCGGGCTTGAGTTCGTAGCTGGTGGCGTAGCGGAATGGCCAGATATCGAATAGCGGCAGGTGTTCGGAGATGTCGCCGATCGCCTGGTTGATATCGGTCAGCACCGGTATCACCGCTTGCCGCGGTGCGATCACCCAGGCGTTTTCCGGCTGTGTTTCGCGCATGATGCTCTGGCGCAGCTGTGCGGCGAAACGCGCGTCGTAGATGATCACCCCGGCTTCGGTATTGTAGTGATCCGAGCGCGGATCGAAGTTGTGCGAACCGACCATCGCAATGTCGCCATCGATCACGATCGACTTGGCGTGCAGGCCGTAGCGGTGGCCTTCGCTGAGCAGCGGCACCGGTCGCTTGCTGCTGCCGCGGCTGCCGAGCAGATGCAGGCGCAAGCGCACACGTTCGGCGCCGGCAGGACTAGCGGTTTCCGGCGATGGCACCGCCGTGTCCGTGCCCAGGTTGGCCAGTTCATTGTCCTCCGCGGCTCCGGGCGCATGCGGCTTCAATTCGTGGATCTCGAAGCCGAACTTCGTCAGATAGCGTTTGCGGTGCTTGTACGACAGCGCATACACCGCAAAGGCATCAGTGGAAGCGAGCGAGTTGGTGGAGACGATCACTCTGGGCGCGTCGGGACGCTGGTGCAGCCGCTTGAAGATGCGTTGTGCCTGCTTGCTCATCACCAGATACGGTGTCTGCAGCAGCACCTCGTGCTTGGCATCGTCGACCATGCGCATCACGTGATGGGTGAATTCGCGCGCATGCAGCTTGTTCGGCTTGTCGGTCTTCGCTGGCAGGTCGCTGAAGTACTCCACCGAGCCGGTTTGCAGGGAGGGGCCAACCAGCCATGCCTGCAGCCATGCGGGATCTTCGGCGGCCTGCTCGACCTGGGCAACCCGTAACGGATGGCGATAATGCGGTGTCGGCCACGCCGGTACCGAACTGTCGGCGAGCATGCGCCGGTTCACGTCACGCAGGTGGGTTAGCGGCACCGCGCGCTTGTGTTGCCAGAACAGCTCGAAGCTGGCGGCCATCTGGGTGGCGGCCGGGCCGCCGACCATCACATCGCGATCGATATAGTCGAAATTGTCGTCCCAGTTGAAATAGCGATCCTCGTAATTGCGCCCGCCGGTGATGCCGATGCTGTCGTCCACCAGCAGCAGCTTGTTGTGCATGCGCTGGTTGAAATGGAAGAAACAGCAGAGCAGGCCGGCGGCGAATTCCACCGGCTGGGTCTGTGCCTTGTGGAAGGTCGGGTTGTACAGCCGCACCTGCAGGTTGGTACTGGCCCGCGCCAACCGATCGAGCAGATCCGGGTCGTTGAAAGAGGCCAGCTGGTCGGCGAGGATGCGCACCTGCACGCCGCGCCGTGCCGCCTGCACCAGCTCGTTGAGGATCAGCTGGCCGGTGTCATCCTTATCCCAGATATAGGTCTGCACGTCGATCGAACGCTGCGCGGCGCGGATCAGGTTGATGCGCGCGGCCAGCGCGGGTTCGCTGTCATCGAGCAAGGTCACCACATGCACCGGCTGCTGCGGGGTGGATACCGCGAGCGCCTTGGTCGCCGCATCCAGCAATGGCGATGGCACAGCGCAATGATCGGCGCTGGCACAGGTCAGGTTGCGATCGGTGGTGGCCGCGACCAGTGCATCGGCACGTCGGATTTGCGCCCGCGACAACGTGCAGCCCTGCAGCAGAAGAGCTGCAGCGAGCAGGCTGAACAGGGCGATCCAATTGATACGGTACTGGCGTGGCATCCGCGCATGATACGGGGATGGGCTCAGTCCGTTGTGGGGTCGAAGGTGATCCACAGGCCGAGTTGCACCTGGTCAGAAAGGGAGGCGGGATGGCCGCTCATGCCGAACGCGCTGCGTGACACCGTGCCATGCGCTTCGATCACGCAATCCGTCATGGAGATCGTGCTGCAGACGGCGGGCATCAGCTCGAAACGCACCGGCTGGGTCACCCCGCGCAGGCTGAGCCGGCCGTCCAGCACGCCGCCGGTGGCCAGCCGGGTCAGCGCGATCGGATCGGATACAAAGTGGATCGTCGGATATTGCGTGGCATCGAAGAATTCCCGTGCCAGCACCCAGCGACGGAAGCGGGCGGAATCCATCACGAGGCTGTCTACGGTGATGCGTGCATCGACCGTCGCCAGGCCGCGCGGATCAACCTGCAGCTGACCGGCGATCTGGGTGAAACGTCCGTTGATCGTATGCAGCCACAGCAGGCGCACGGCGAAATCCGCGTGCGAACGGTAGGCAGCGATGTGGTACTCGGTGGGTCGTGCCGCCGGCGCGGTGAGCGCCAGGCCGGCAAGCAAACATGCGGTGAACAGCTGCCTCACGGCGACCAGAACGCATCCAGCCGGGCATTGCCCGGTTCCAGCGCGCCATCCAGATGCAGCACGGCAAGCGCGCCGGGTGGCATGCCGCGGAACTCGTCGGAGCGGCCCTCGACCAGCAGCGCGACCAGTCGCTCGATGCCGGGATTGTGGCCAACCAGCATCAGCGTGCCGGTCTCGGCATGCTGGTCAAGCAGGGCCAGCAGTTCGCCAGGGGAAGCGTCGTAGATTTCCGCCGCGGCCTGCGGCTGCGGCGCGCCCGTCATCGCGGCGAGCGCCAGCCGGGCGGTTTCGTCGGTGCGCCGGGTCGGCGAGCACAGCACGCGGTCGGGGCGCACGCCATGCGCGGCCAGCCAGCGCCCTGCCGCCTGCGCCTCCTGCTCGCCACGCGTACTCAACGGGCGTTGCTGGTCATCGCCGGCGGTTTCTATCGGCACGGCTTCGGCGTGTCGCAGCAGGATCAATTCGTGCATGGAAGACTCCAGTGGGGGTGGACGCGCGAAGGTGGCTTTACGACAGGTGTGGCTGCTTCAATGCTGGCGCTTGATCCAGCGCAGCAGGGCCTTCCAATCCTGCTGGTGGTTGCGCACCTGTTCGGACTGGTAGTCGAAGATGCCCTTGCCCAGCGCGCTGAGCAGCACATAGGCCTGGCTGTCGCGCAGCTGCGCAACGATCGGGAATGGCGATTGCTCGGCGAGCTGGGCGATCGCGTCCTGGCTGGCGTGGGTCCACGGCTTGAGCCGATTGGCGACCAGTCCGACCGGCAGCTTGCCGCGGCGGATCCGGTTGATCGACTGCAGTTCCTCGATGAAGCCGAGCGTGGCATGCAGATCGAACGATGACGGCAGCACCGGCACCAGCAGCACGTCGGCCTGTTCCAGGTACGGCTCCAGCTCGCGCTCGCCGGAGCCGGCCGGCGTGTCGATCAGCAGTTGCTGGGTATCCGGCGGCAGTTTTTGCAGGGACCGACGGCCACCTTCGAATGCCAGCACGCCGGGGACGTTGTCCGGCCGCAAGGTAGCCCAGCGGAAGCTGGAACCTTGCCGGTCGGCGTCGATGATGGCGGTGTGCTGCCCTGCCTGTGCCCAATGCGACGCCAGCTGGGTTACCAGCGTGCTCTTGCCGCATCCGCCCTTGCTGCTTGCCACCAGCGTCGTAAGCATCGACTCAACCTTGTCGCGGAAGGTGACTCAAGCCTACACGGCTGCGGATGCCGCGCAAAGCGGCGTTGCGGCAGCGCTACTGCGGCTTCCCGTCGGCCGGCGGATCGGCCGGGATGCTCTCGTCGCGCAGGGCCGCCAGCAACAGGCTCATCTCGGTGCCGCCATTGCGGGCCAGCGCCAGCAGGTGCTGCGCCAGCGCCTTGTCGTCCGGTGCGCGGGCGAGCAGTCGGCCGAAGCTTTGCACTTGCCAGACCAGACTGGCACGGGCGCGTTTGGCGTCCTCCTGCTGTGCCGGATCGTCCGCCAGCACTTCACGCAGATGCAGGCCGAGCGAGCGCGACAGCGGGCTGGAGCCCCATTCGAGAATCTTGCCCAGCTTCAGGCAGTCAGCCTTGATCGAGGCATCATCACCAGCGTTTTCGCACAACTTGGCGGTGATCTGCAGGCCCGGTTGCGGCTGGCCGCTGGCGAGGCCATAGACCAGCATGGCCTGCATGCCGACCGCACCGGCCGCATGGGCCGGATCGAAGGTGTCGGCCGGCGGCGGCAGCACGCCGACCGAACTGGCCAGCGCCTTCAGGCTGGTGCCGGTGTAGTCGTCGTACAGCTTGGCGGCGGCAGCCTTGGTCAGGTCCGCGCGTGCGGCATCCGATTTCATGTTGCGTGTGTCTTCACCGAGCTTGAGCAGCCATACCGCGGCATTGTCCGGCGCCTGCGTCTGCAGTTGCTCCAGTGCGGCGGGATTGGGACAGGCGTCGGCCTTGGCGTCGCAATCAGCCAGGCGCAGCCAGCTGACCGCGGCATCCGCATCCTCGGCCTGTGCCGCGCGCCCGATCAGTGAGTGGAAGCTGTTGGTGGGCGGCTGGTTGACCAGCGGCCGCGCCAGCAAGGCGGCGGCAAGCAGCGGCAGGGCATCGACGCGCGGCGCCAGCACGCTGACCAGATCGCGCTGGAACGCCAGTTGTGCCTTGTCGCGGGCTTTGGCCGCGCTGTCTGGCGAGGGGCTGGGGGTTGTGCCGGCCAAGGCCGGCGCGGCAACGAGCGACAAGGCGCAAGTCAGGGCGAGATAACGCAGTCCGCGCATGGGGGCTACCGTCCGCAATCAAAGCGTTCAGCATAGCGCCCGCAGATTAAGCGCGCCTGATCGATTGTCAGACAGTGGCCGGCAGGCGCAGCAAGGCTTGCTAGGATGGGCGTTTATGGCGCAAGGCTGCGCCCCATGGTCACAGTTCTGGAGACGCGTAGTGGATCATTTTTCGACATTTGCCAATGGCGCACCCTGGTTTGTCGGCTGGGGTACGCTGGCGTTGATCAACGCCGCACTGGCACAGGGCAAGAACCGCAGCGGCTTGCTGTGGTTCCTGCTGTCCGTGGTTTTCGGTCCGTTTGCCACCTTGCTGCTGGTGCTGTTGCCGAAGGTACGCGGCAAGATGTTCTAGGCTTGCTGGTGCAGTTCGCGGCCTGGGGCCGCGCTTACTCGCCGAGCGCTTCTCGCATGAACTCCGGCTGCGCCAGTGCACCCTTGTGGATATCGGCGTTGTAGTAGCGGGTTGGGAAATTCTTGCTGATCGCGCCGCGCTCGCGGAAACCGGACAGGTCGCCGCCCTTGCGCGCCATCGTGCAGCTCCACCAGCCGGTGGGGTAGCACGGCTGCGGGAACGGCAGCGTGCGCACGGCGGCGAAACCGGTGGTGCGCATCGCCGAGCGCATCGACTTGATCAGGTCCAGGTGCGCCAGCGGCGATTCGCTCTGCTGCACCAGCAGGCCGCCATGGCGCAGCGCCTTGTGGCAGCTGGCGTAGAACGCGGCGTTGAACAGGCCTTCGGCCGGACCGACCGGATCGGTCGAATCGACGATGATCAGATCCAGCGACTCGGGTTCTGCTTCGGCCATGTACTTGATGCCGTCGATGAACAGCAGTTCGGCGCGCGGATCATGGTTCGACTCGCACAGCTCCGGAAAATACTCCTCGGCCAGCCGCGTGACGCGCTCGTCGATCTCCACCTGCACCGCCGATTCGACTTCCTCGTGCTTGAGCACCTCGCGCAGCGTGCCGCAATCGCCGCCGCCGATGATCACCACGCGCTTGGCGCGCGCATGGGTGAACAGCGCCGGATGGGTCATCATCTCGTGATAGAAGAAGTTGTCGCGGGTGGTCAGCATCACGCAGCCATCGATCACCATCAGGTTGCCCCAGTCGGTGGTCTTGTAGATTTCGATGGTCTGGAACGGGGTCTTCTCCGCATGCAGCAGTTGCTCGGTGCGGAAACCGATGGAGGAGCCGGAAGCCTGATGGGCTTCGGTGAACCAGCGGACGTCATTCGAGGTGGGCTGCTGCGACATGGCGGGGTGTTCCTGGCGAACCGGATGGAAGGATAAAGACCGCCAATTGTAGCGATAACGGCGGTGAACGTCCCGGCACGAGGACTGGGCGGCATGCGCCAATTGTCACAGCGGACCATTACAATGGCGCCCTGGCATCGCCGGCGCAGCGCGTCTGGTGGCCGACAAGCCCGATCGACCCCGCGGCGTGCGAGGCTTCCGGTCGCTCGGGCTTCGTGCTCTTTCGTCGAGCAACACCGTCAAGGCTCGCCGCTGCGACGACATCATCCGTTGGTAAAAGGAGCTTCGCTGATGTCGAACCATTGGAATACTGACTCTGCCCGCCACACCTACGCCGTGCCGCATTGGGGCGATGGCTATGTGGACGTGAACGCGGCCGGCGAGATCGTGATGCGCCCGCGCGGCGCCAGCGGCCCGGCGTTGTCGTTGCCCGGCATTGTCGAGCGTGCGCGCGCCAAGGGCTTGCGGCTGCCGCTGCTCGTGCGCTTTCCGGACATTCTGGCCGATCGCCTCGCGCGGCTGCAGGGCGCGTTCGCCAAGGCCATCGGCGAGTGGAATTACGCGGGCGGCTATACCGCCATCTACCCGATCAAGGTGAACCAGCAGCGTGGCGTGGCCGGCGAGCTGGTCGCCGCGGGCAAACAGGGTTTCGGCCTGGAGGCGGGTTCCAAACCGGAGCTGATGGCGGTGCTGGCGATGGCGCGGCCCGGCTCCATCGTGATCTGCAACGGCTACAAGGACCGCGAATACATCCGCCTGGCGCTGATCGGGCTGAAGCTTGGTCTGCGCGTGTATATCGTGATCGAGAAGCTGTCCGAGCTGGATCATGTATTCACTGAGGCGAAGGCGCTTGGTATCGAACCGTTGCTCGGCGTGCGCGTGCGTCTCGCCTCGATCGGTGCGGGCAAGTGGCAGAACACCGGCGGCGATAAGGGCAAGTTTGGCCTGTCGCCGCACCAGGTGCTGACCCTGATCGAGCGGCTCGATGCGGCCGGGCTCAAGCACACGCTGAAGCTGCAGCATTTCCACATGGGCTCGCAGATCTCCAACGTGCGCGACATCGCCAATGGCATGCGCGAGGCGACGCGCTACTTCGTCGAACTGACCCGGATGGGCGTGCCGCTGGAGATCGTCGACGTCGGCGGCGGTCTCGGCGTGGACTACGAAGGCACCCGTTCGCGTAGCCACAACTCGATCAACTACTCGATCGAGCAGTACGCCGCCACCATCGTGCAGTCGCTGGCCGAGGCGGTGGAAGCCGAAGGCCTGTCGGCGCCGCATATCCTCACCGAGGCCGGCCGCGCGATGACTGCGCACCACGCGGTGATGGTGGTCAACGTGACCGAAGTGGAGGAAGTGCCGGTCGGTGCCATTCCGCCGCCGTGCGCGGACGAGCCGGCCGTGCTGCGCCGGTTGCGCGAGACGCATGAGGAACTGGATCGGCGTCCCGCGCTGGAACTGTTCCACGAGGCCCAGCACCATCTGCAGGAGGGCCAGACGCTGTACGCGCTGGGCCAGCTCGCGCTGGCCGACCGCGCGCGACTGGACGAGATGTACTACGCGATCGCCAACGCGGTACGTGCACGCCTGCTGCCGGCCGAGCGCTCGCACCGGCCAGCGCTGGACGATCTGGACGAGAAGCTGGTCGACAAGTACTTCGTCAACTTCTCGGTGTTCGAGTCGGTGCCGGACATCTGGGCGATCAAGCAGATCTTCCCGATCACGCCGATCGCGCGCCTCGACGAAGAGCCGACCCGGCGCGGCGTGATCGTCGACCTCACCTGCGATTCGGACGGCCGTATCGACCACTACGTCGATGCCGATGGCGTCGACGTGAGCCTGCCGCTGCATGCATTGAAGGAAGGCGAAAGCTACCGGCTTGGCATCTTCATGGTCGGCGCGTATCAGGAGACGCTGGGCGACATCCACAACCTGTTCGGCGACACCGATGCAGTGAACGTGCGTGTGGCCGGTGACAGCTACGAGTTCGCACATATCCGCCGCGGCGACACTACTGACCTCATGCTCGACTATGTCGGTTACGACCTGGAAGTATTGCGCCAGAGTTACCGAGCGCGCATCGCCAGTGCGGGCATGACCGGCGCCGAGGCCGAGCAGCTGTATGGCACGCTCAACGCCGGCCTGATCGCCTACACCTATCTGGCCGAAGACACGCATTGACGAAGTGTAGGAGCGCACCCTGTGCGCGAACGAGCCTTCCAGCAAGCCTCATCGCGCACAGTGTGCGCTCCTACAAAAACTACCAGACATCACGGATACAGGAGCAGCTCATGACAAGTCTCAATGGCAAGGTCGCCCTGATCACCGGCGCGGCCAGTGGCCTCGGCAAGGCGATTGCCGAGCTGTATGCGAAGCACGGCGCCAGCGTGGCGATCGCCGACATCAACCAGCAGGCCGCCGATGCCACCGCGGCCGAGATCAATGCGGCCGGCGGCAAGGCGATCGGCGTGGCGATGGACGTGAGCGACGAAGCCGCGGTGAATGCGGGTACCGACAAGGTGGTCGCGGCATTTGGCCATCTGGACATCCTGATCTCCAATGCCGGCGTGCAGATCATCAATCCGATCGACCAGTTCGCGTTCGCCGACTGGAAGAAGATGCTGGCGATCCATCTCGACGGGGGTTTCCTCACCACCAAGGCCGCGTTGCAGCACATGTACAAGGACGACCGCGGCGGCATCGTGATCTACATGGGTTCGGTGCACTCGCATGAGGCGTCCAAGCTGAAATCCGCCTACGTCGCCGCCAAGCACGGCCTGCTCGGCCTCGCCCGCACGCTGGCGAAGGAAGGCGCCGCGCACAACGTGCGCTCGCACGTGATCTGCCCCGGCTTCGTGCGCACGCCGCTGGTGGAGAAGCAGATCCCCGAGCAGGCGAAGGAGCTGGGTATCACGGAAGACGAGGTGATCAGGAACGTGATGCTGAAGGACACCGTCGATGGCGTGTTCACCACGGTCGAGGATATCGCGCAGACGGCGTTGTATCTGGCCACCTTCCCGTCCGCCGCGCTGACCGGTCAGTCGATCGTGGTCAGCCACGGCTGGTACATGCAGTAGTGGGTGCGCAGCGCGATCCAGCAGGAACGCTGGCCGCCAAAGTGGCCTGCGACTACCGCACCGTCGCGTTGGTGCTGCAGGGTGGCGGCGCACTCGGTGCGTATCAGGCTGGCGTGTTCGAGGCGCTGGACGAGGCCGGCCTGCAGCCGACCCGGCTGGCCGGCATCTCGATCGGCGCGCTGAACGCGGCGATCATTGCCGGCAACGCGCCCGAGCGGCGGGTGGAACGGCTGCGCGAATTCTGGGAGACGATCTGCCGCTCGCCGCTGTGGCCGGGCGCGCCGATCCCGCCGTGGTTCGACGCGGTGGCGTGGCCCACATCGTGGCTCAACGGCCTGAGCGGCATGGCCGCCTGGCGCGCGATGACCGAAGGCCAAGCCGGCTTCTTCCATCCACGCCAGCCGCCGCCGTTCTTGGGCGCGCATGCCACACCGGGCAGCGTGAGCTGGTACGACACCGTGCCACTGCGCACCACGCTGGAACGGCTGGTGGATTTCGATCGCATCAACGATTCGCGCGCGATGCGGGTGGCGGTCGGTGCGGTGAATGTGAGCAGCGGCAACTTCGCGTACTTCGACAATCGCCGGGAACGCCTGCGCCCCGAGCACTTCATGGCCTCCGGCGCGCTGCCGCCGGGCTTCCCCGCGGTGGAGATCGACGGCGAGTTCTATTGGGACGGCGGCATGGTTTCCAACACCCCGCTGTACGAGGTGCTGAGCGAGCGCCCCGGCTGCGACACACTGGTGTTCCAGGTCGACCTGTGGAGTGCCCGCGGCATGTTGCCACGCGACCTTGCCGATGTGGCCGAGCGCAGCAAGGAGATCCAGTACTCCAGTCGCACCCGGCTGGTCACCGAATTCATGCGCCGCACGCAAGAGCAACGCCGCCTGCTGCACGACGTGATGGCGCTGGTGCCGCCGGATCGCCGCGACGATCCGGCGTACCGCCATGCCGAGGCACGCGCCGCCGAGGCGCTGACCAACGTGATCCACCTGATCTATCGGAACAAGCCGCACGAAGGCCATTTCAAGGATTACGAATTCAGCGCCGCCAGCATGCACAGCCACTGGCAGAGCGGGCTGGACGACATGCGCCACACGCTGGCGCACCCGCAGTGGCTGGCCGCACCCGATCCCGAGCACCCTTTCGTGGCGCACGACGTGCACCGCGGCGATCCCGGCTGAGCGGGTTCAGCTGTCGCGGGCAACCTGCAGCCCGGCGGCCGACTGGCTGACCGGCATCACTTCCACGCGGTTGATGTTGAGGTGCGGCGGCAGATTGGCGACCCACCAGATCGTGTCGGCGATATCGCCGGCGGTGATCGGATGGGCGCCGGCGTAGAGATTCTCTGATGCGGACTGGTCGCCGCCGGTGCGCACCAGGGTGAACTCGGTTTCGGCCATGCCCGGCTCGATCGAGCTCACCCGCACGCCGGTGCCGTGCAGGTCGCTGCGCAGATTTTGCGAGAACTGGGTGACGAAGGCCTTGGTGCCCCCATATACGTTGCCGCCACGGTAGGCATAGCTGCCCGCGATCGAGCTGATATTGATGATCGTGCCGCGGCGCTCGATCAGTTGCGGCAACAGCAGGCGGGTCATCGTCACCAACGCGGTGACGTTGGTGTCGATCATCTGCTTCCACTGCGCCAGATCCGCCTGCTGCGCCGGCGCGGTGCCCAGCGCCAGGCCGGCGTTGTTGAGCAGCAGGTCGATGCCGGCGAACGCCGGCGGCAGGTTTGCGTGCGCCGCACGCATGGCGGCCTCGTCGCGGACGTCGAAGGCCGTCGCGTGCACGCGGTCAGCGCCGTGGCGTTCAACCAGTTGCTGCAACCTATCGGCACGACGGCCGCTGGCGATCACCCGCCAGCCACCGGCTACGAAACGTTCCACGGCGGCGGCGCCGAACCCGGAGGTGGCGCCGGTAATCCATACAGTCTTGGTTGTCATGCGTGAAAGTCCAGCCAGGCGAGTCGTAACGTTGCGGTCAGACAGGGCCGCTGACGCGGCCGCCGGTTCGCTGCGCGCTATTTGCCTTCCTTCAGCGCGATCGCATTGATTCCCGCCGACGCCAGTCGCTGCTTGGTCGACTCCAGCTCGGTGGCCGAATGGAATGGGCCGAGGCGGACGCGGTGGTACGTCTGGCCGTTGATGCTGACCGATTGCACGTTGGCGATGAAGCCCTGCAGGGCCATCTTTGCCTTCAGGGTTTCCGCATCTGCGGCATTCGGGAACGCACCGACCTGCAACAGGTAACCGCCGCCGGTCGCGGTGGATGGCGGTAATGCGCTGGCGGGAGCGGCGGTGATGTTCTGGCTGACCGCGGCCGGTGTTTTCGCCGGCGGCTGTGCCTGCTCGGTGGTGGCTTGCGGTTGGGCTGTGGCCTGCTGGACCTGTTGCTGCGCTGCGAGCTGCTTTTGCTGCTGTTCGGCGCGCGCCTGTGCGCTGATCACGGCATCGGGAATGCGCACTTCCTTCTCCGACAGTACCGAGTAGAAGTCGTACTGCGGCTTCTTCGGCGCGCTCTCGCTGGCGGCGGGCGCGAGGCCGGCATCGCTGCCGTTCTGGGCAGTCGCCTGCGGATTCGCCTGCGGGCCATCGGCCTTGCGCAGGCTGGTCAGAAGACTGCCGCGCGTCATCACCGCCATCAGGATGGCGCCGATCACGATACCGATGACCGCGTAACCCCAGCCCGGAAAACCACCGCTGTTGTTGCGCACGGCCTGCCGGCCCTTGCCCTTGCGTGTTGCCATTACATGCTCTCCGGGGCGCCTAGGCCCAGCAAATTCAGACCATTCTTCAGCACCTGCCGCGTCGCCACCACCAAGGCGAGCCGGGCGTTGCGCAGCGCGGCGTCTTCGACCAGGAACTGGTGTGAGTTGTAGTAGGTGTGGAAAGCGTTGGCCAGCTCACGCAGCCATGCGGCGACCAGGTGCGGCTCCAGGTTCGCCGCGGCGGCCTCGACCAGCTCCGGATACTTCGATAGTTCGGTCAGCAGGATCTGTTCGTGCTCGTTGTCCAGCAGCGCGAGTTGTTCAAGGCCATCCTGCAGATCGAACGTGAAGCCCTTCTCGCCGGCCTGGCGCAGCACGCTGCACACGCGGGCATGCGCGTACTGGATGTAATAGACCGGGTTGTCGTTGCTCTGCGAACGGGCCAGATCGACGTCGAACAGCAACTGTGAGTCGGACTTGCGCGCGATCAGGAAGTAACGCGTGGCGTCGCGGCCGACATCATCGATCAGATCACGGAGAGTCAGATAGCTGCCCGCCCGCTTGCCGAGCTTCACCTCTTCGCCGCCGCGCATCACCGTCACCATCTGATACAGCATGTAGTCGGGGTAGCCCTTGGGAATGCCGCAATCGAGCGCCTGCAGGCCAGCTTTCACCCGTGCCAGTGAACCGTGGTGATCCGAGCCCAGTACGGTGATGGCCTTGCCGTAGCCGCGCTGCCATTTCGACAGATGGTAGGCCACGTCCGGCACGAAATAAGTATAGGTACCGTCGGACTTGCGCATCACCCGATCCTTGTCGTCACCGTAGTCGATGGTGCGTAGCCACAGCGCGCCGTCCTCTTCGTAGGTGTGGCCGTGAGCGACCAGCTCGCGCACGGTCTCCTCGACCTTACCGTCGCTGTACAGCGATGACTCCAGGAAGTAGGTGTCGAAGCCCACGCCGAACGCCTGCAGATCCAGATCCTGCTCGTGACGCAGGCTGGCCACGGCGAAGCGGCGGATCGCGTCGAGGTCGTCGATGTCAGCACTGCCGGTGACGGTTTCGCCGTCGGCCACCACCGATTCGCGGTCGAGGTAGGCGCGTGCCACGTCGGCGATGTAGTCGCCGCGGTAGCCGCTCTCCGGCCAGCCGCTGTCGTCCGGGGTGATCCCGCGCGCGCGCGCCTGCACCGAGATCGCCAGGTTGGCGATCTGCACGCCGGCGTCGTTGTAGTAGAACTCGCGCTTGACGTTCCAGCCGCTGGCGTCGAGGAGGCGGCTCAGGCAATCGCCGATCGCCGCATTGCGGCCATGGCCGACATGCAGTGGGCCGGTCGGGTTGGCCGAGACGAACTCCACGCCGACCGTCTTGCCGGCGCCACTGTCATTGTGGCCGTAGGCATCACCCGCCGCCATGATCCGGCGCACTTCGGCGTGGTACGCGCCGGCGGCCAGATAAAAGTTGATGAAGCCGGGGCCGGCAATCTCGATTTTTTCCACCAGCGCGTTCGCGGGCAGTGCCGCCACCAGTTTCTCGGCGAGTTCGCGCGGTTTCGCGCGTGCAGGCTTGGCCAGCAGCATGGCGACGTTGCAGGCGAAATCACCGTGTTCGCGACTGCGTGCGCGTTCGATCACGAAGCCAGGCAGAGCAAGGTCGGCAGGCAGGGTGGCATCGTTTTGCAGGGTCTGGATCGCCTGCAAAACCAGTTCGCGCAGCTGTACTTTCACGGTGGGGTCGAATTCGTGATGGAACCGCCAATCCTAACAGACCCCCAATGCTGGCGAACGCAGCGCGATCGATCGGTGCCATGTGTGGCCCCTTATTGCGCGGCCGCCGTTGATTTTGATGCGCTGCGGTGGGTCGCCTTGTGGATAAGTCTGTGGGAAATGCTGGAGACGGGCGCTTGGAATCTGTTGCATTCCCGAAGAAATCAAGTTGTCTTGAGAAATTATATATACATATCAATTATTTATATGATCCATCTAGAGTGAAAGACACGACAGGTCCGGCAAGTGCCCATCTCGGCATTTTGTGCATAAGTTTCGGCGACTTGCCGGCGCCTGATTCGGCGGGCCGGAGTCATCGGCTTGTCATGCGGCGCTGCGACACTAGCGATGCCTGACATGACTCCCCTCCATGAAACGGCACTTGGAGACGCCGCTCTCTCCCCTCCCAAATCGGCCCCGCGGCGTGGTTCATTCCACGCCGTTTTTTTATGTCGGCAGGTCTGGGAGTCGGCGGGTCTGGGATCAGAGCAGGCCGCGGGCCGCCATCGACACTGGCTCGCCGCTGCCGATCACCAGATGATCGAGCACGCGGACACCGACCAGCTGCAAGGCATCGCGCAGTTCATGGGTGATCGCGCGGTCGGCAGCGCTCGGTTCTGCGACGCCGGAGGGATGGTTGTGGGCAAAGATCACGGCGCAGGCGTTATGCCGCAGGCATGCCCGCACCACCTCGCGCGGATGCACGCTGGCGCCATCGACGGTGCCGCGGAACAGCTCCTCGAAGCCCAGCACGCGATGGCGGTTGTCCAGGTACAGGCAGCCGAACACCTCGTATGGCAGATGGCGCAATTGCGCGCGCAGATAATCGCCGCTGTCACGCGGGCTGCCGAGGCTGGGTTTCTGCTGCAACTGTTCTGCCAGACTGCGACGGGCCAGTTCCAGGGCGGCGATGATGCGCGCGCGCTTGGCCGGTCCAAGTCCGACGATGCGCAGCGACTGCTCGGGCCGGCCGAGCAACGCATCCAGGCTGCCGGCGCTGGCGAGTAGTTCGCGACCCAGCGCAATCGCATCCTTGCCGCGGCTGCCGCTGCCCAGCAGTACGGCCAGCAACTCGGCGTCGGACAACGCGGCACTCCCGCGCGCCAGCAGTTTTTCGCGGGGACGTTCACCTTCGGGCCAGTCGCGAATACTCATTTTCACAACTTGCCGGATAACTCCCATTCCGGACAGCGGTCGAGCGGAGTGAATCCGGTAAGCTACGGGTCTGCCCGATTGTCAGGCCCGCCTTACATGAGTCTTGCCCAACGCCGCATCCTGCTGGGAGTGTCTGGCGGCATCGCCGCCTACAAGTCCTGCGAACTGGTTCGCCGCCTGCGCGATCTCGATGCCGAGGTGCGCGTGGTGATGACCGAGGGCGCCACCCATTTCGTCAGCCCGACCACCTTCCAGGCGCTGTCTGGCCAGAGCGTGCGGGTCAGCTTGTGGGATGCACAGGCCGAAGCGGCGATGGGGCATATCGAACTGGCGCGGTGGGCTGAGCGCATCCTGATCGCGCCGGCCAGCGCGGATCTGCTGGCGCGACTGGCGCACGGTCTGGCCGATGACCTGCTGACCACCTTATGCTTGGCCAGTGCCGCGCCGCTCTACGTGGCGCCAGCGATGAACCAGCAGATGTGGGCGCATCCGGCCGTGCAGGCGAATATCGACATGCTGCGCCAGCGCGGCGTGCAATTGCTCGGCCCGGCTGTCGGCGATCAGGCCTGCGGCGATGTCGGCAGTGGCCGCATGCTGGAACCGCATGAGCTGCGCGATGCACTGGTGGCTTCCTTCGGTAGCCAGGCGCTGGCTGGCCTGAAGGTACTGGTGAGTGCCGGCCCAACCTACGAGGACATCGATCCGGTGCGTTTCATCGGCAATCGCAGCTCTGGCCGGATGGGTTTTGCGGTCGCGCAGGCGGCAGCGCAGGCCGGCGCCGAAGTGACCCTGGTCGCCGGGCCGGTGAGCTTGGCCACCCCGACCGGCGTGGCGCGGCGCATCGATGTGCGCAGCGCGGCGCAGATGCATGCGGCGGTACTGGCGGCCGCCGCACAGGCGGACATCTATATCGGCGCGGCGGCTGTCGGCGATTACCGGCCGAAGGAAGTGTCGGCGCACAAACTGAAAAAGCACGATGGCACCGCGTTGACGCTCCAACTCGACGAGAATCCGGACATCCTGGCCAACCTGTCAGCACAAGCCACGCACCCTTTTCTGGTCGGTTTCGCCGCCGAGACGCATGATGTGGCGAACTATGCGCAGGGCAAACTGCAACGCAAGGGACTGGACATGATTGCTGCCAACCAGGTCGGGGAGGGTCTCGGTTTCGAGGCCGCTGACAATGCATTGAGCGTGTACTGGGCCGATGGCGCGGTGGAACTGCAGCGGGCGCCCAAGCCGGAGCTGGCACGGCAGCTGATCGCCCACGTGGCGGCGCGCTACCGGGCGGCGCGCGGATGATGATCGACGTCGAGCTGAAGATCCTTGATGCACGCCTGGGTGAAAGCATTCCATTGCCCGAAGCCGCCACCGCAGGCAGTGCCGGCATGGATCTGCGCGCCGCGCTGGAGGTACCGCTGACGCTGGCGCCGGGTGAGAGTGCACTGGTACCCAGCGGCATCGCGATCCATATCGGCAACCCGGGCTGGTGCGCAATGATCGTGCCGCGTTCGGGGCTGGGCCATAAGCATGGCCTGGTGATGGGCAATCTGGTCGGGGTGATCGATGCCGACTACCAGGGTCCGTTGATGATTTCATGCTGGAATCGCGGCACGCAGTCGTACACCATCGCGGTAGGCGATCGCATTGCTCAGTTGCTGCTGGTGCCGGTGGCGCAGGCGCGGCTTAACATCGTGACCGATTTCGCGCCAAGTGGGCGTGGCAGCGGCGGCTTCGGCTCGACCGGTATCAAATGACAGGCTGGGCCGGCGCGCAACACGCGCTGGGTCGGTTCACCGGGCACAACCTGCGGGGCGGGACATGGCGATAGACATCGCGAGGGAACGGTTGCGACAGCTGCGGCTCGACTGGCGGAACCTGCTGCCGTTGATCGGCGGCACGCTGTTGCTGCTGCTGGGACTATTCTGCGCGTGGCAGACCTGGTTGATTGCCGATAAAGGCAATGCGATCGCACAGGTGCATCTTGCGCAGGATCAGACTGTGCGCGTGCTGGCCGATGAAATCGCCACGCAGCGCGGCAAGATCGAGAAAGTGCTGGCGACGACGGATCCGGCCACCCTGATGAGTGACCCGGCACAGTCCGCGGCGGCCCTGCGCCAGCAGCTGCCGCAGGTGAAGAAGCTGGAGCTGTACAGCGGCGATCTGAACGAGGTGCTGAAAGCCAATTACCGCGAGTTTGGTTATGCCAAGGCGGCCCAGCTGATGGCTGCACAAAGCGCTGACGGGATGCCGCTGGCGCAAAGTGTGTCCTATGGCAATGGCGATCGCCGGCTGAGCCTGGTGATTCCGCTGGGATCGCCACAGCAGGCGCAAGCGTGGGCTTGGGTCGAGTTGCCATTCGAGCTGCTGCGACAGCGCTTCGACGCGATCTCGCCGGCTGGCGGACGGCTGGACCTGCAACAGGGAGATGAGCGCGGTGATCTGAGTCTGCTTTCGCATGGCGCCGCCTCAGCAGAGTCTGAAGTGACCGGCAAGCCGGTGGCCGGCAGCGTATTCAGCGTGCGCGTCGGCTTGCCGGGCGCCTTCATCGTGCTGCCGGACTCCTGGTTGCTGAGCGGACTGCTGACCCTGCTGGGTTTGGGCGGCGGGTTCTTCCTGCTACGCCTACGCCAGCGTTTACGTTTACATGAGGTTTCGGCTTCCGAACCTGAGGAAATTGATTTGCCCGCAAGAATCGAGAGAGCCCCCGCTCCGCTTGCTCTGCCAGCGACCCCTGCGCCTGCTTCGGCACCTGTGCCGGTGGTCAGTGTGGATCCGAGCATCTTCCGCGCCTATGACGTGCGGGGCGTGGTCGGCAAGACGCTGAACAAGGAGGTCGCGCATGCGCTCGGCCAATCGATCGGTGCGTTGATGGGCGAGAAGGGTTTGCGCGAGATCGTGGTCGGGCGGGACGGCCGCCTGTCCGGGCCGGAACTGGCCGGTGCACTGGCCGATGGCCTGCGTGCCGCCGGCATCGACGTGATCGATGTCGGTGCGGTACCGACGCCGGTGGTGTACTACGCGGCGTACCGCTTCAACACCGGCTGCGGCGTGGCAGTCACCGGCAGTCACAATCCACCGGACTACAACGGCTTCAAGATTGTGGTGGGTGGTGAGACGTTGTCCGAAGGCGCGATCCAGGACCTGTACCAGCGCATCGCCAGTGGTGCGCTGGAGAGCGGCGGTCAGGGCAGCTTGCGCCAAGTAGACGTGGCGCCGGATTACATCGAGAAGATCGTCTCCGACGTGCTCGCCGAGCGCCGCCTGAAGATCGTCGTCGACTGTGGCAACGGCATTCCCGGTGCGATTGCGCCGCAGGTGCTGGAAGGGGTTGGCTGCGAGGTGATCCCGCTGTATTGCGATGTTGATGGCACCTTCCCGAACCATCATCCGGATCCGTCGGATCCACAGAACCTGGAGGACCTGATCCTTTCGGTGAAGCAGACCGGCGCCGATCTGGGACTGGCGTTCGATGGCGACGGCGATCGCCTCGGCGTGGTCACCCAGTCCGGCGAGATCATCTATCCGGATCGGTTGCTGATGCTGTTCGCGCGCGACGTGCTGTCGCGTCAGCCGGGTGCCACGATTATCTACGACGTGAAGTGCACCAATCACCTGAAAGGCCAGATCCTCGACGCCGGCGGCAGCCCGCTGATGTGGCGTACCGGACATTCGCTGATCAAGGCGAAGATGCGCGAGACCGGCGCCGAGCTGGCCGGCGAGATGAGTGGCCACTTCTTCTTCAAGGAACGCTGGTACGGTTTCGATGACGGCATCTACGCTGCCGCGCGGCTGCTGGAGATACTCGGCGGCGACCTGCAGGGGCGTTCGCCGGAGGAAATCTTTGCCACGTTGCCGAACAGTGTCTCCACCCCCGAGTTGAAGATCGAGTTGGCCGAGGGCGAGCACTATAGCTTCATGGACAAGTTGCGACAGCAGGCCAGTTTCGACGAAGCCACCCTGATCACCATCGACGGTGTGCGCGCGGACTGGCCGGACGGCTGGGGCCTGGTGCGCGCCTCCAACACCACGCCGGTGCTGGTGCTGCGATTCGAGGCGGACAATCCGGTCGCGCTGAAACGCATCCAGCAGGTCTTCCGCAAGCAGCTGCTTGCGGTGGATTTCAAACTCAAACTGCCCTTCTGAAACGCTGCCGGCCTCGACTGGCCGCGGCCGGCTATGAATGGCTTCTCCCCGCGGAGGAACGCTGTCCGTAGGGGTAGATCAGGGGCGCCACCCCGCCGAGATAGCGCTACTGCGCAGGCTGCGCAGTAGCGGCCTTGAGTGCACGATAACGCGCAAGTTTCCCGGCCTGCTCTTGCACAGTCTGGGCGCGTGTCGCCTGCTGGCGTTGCAGTGTATTGCGCTGTCCCGTGACGACGTCGCGTTGTTTGGCAATGCTATCGGTCAGATATTTCGGTAATGGCGCCTTGGCTCGTTCGATGTCAGCCGCACGGGCGAGCAGATCGGTCAGCGCCTTTTCCTGACTGCGCAGATTGATCTGGGTGGTGTGGATCTGCTGGTCGATGGTGTCCAGCTCCTGCTGCTGCGAGATCTTGTACGACTCCTCATCCGGATACGCTGCCAGCATCTGCGCTTCGGCATTGGCGAGTTCCTGGGCAGCATGCTGCTTGATGGCCTCTGCGGCAGCCAGCTTGTTGGCGGCGTCCCGTTCTTCCGGGGTCATCTGACGCGGCACATGCTGGATGACCAGGCCCTGATCGTTGACCAGGTCATAGCCGTACTTCATGGCTTCGGCGTTGAGACTGTCGCTGAAATGCAGCTGGCCCTGGCCATCAAGCCATTTGTAGCGGATGCCGCTGCTGATGGTTTTCTGAGCGTGCACCGAAAGGCTCGCGAGCAACGCGGCAACGGCTAAGACAGACAATAACTTTCGCATGAATTCTCCCTTGTTCGTCAGTATAACCGCCGTCACCGCGCTGCCTAGCGCTGCGTCGGCGGCAACCGTCGCCATCGTGACCGGGTTCGCTTGAGCTTAGCGGTTCGACGGTGAACTCAGCGCTGAACTCCGTAACGCTCGCGGTAGGCCAGCAACCGGCCATGTTCGGCGGCCAGTTGCGGCTGTTCGCCGGCGTACGCGAGCACATCGTCGAGGCCGGTGATCGCGATTACCGGAATGCCGTAATCGGCGGCTACTTCCTGTGCGGCGGAGCGCTCGCCCTGTCCGCGCTCCTGCCGGTCCAGCGCGATCAGCACGCCGGCCGGCGTGGCGCCGTGCGCGCGGATCAAGGCCAGCGATTCGCGCACCGCGGTGCCGGCGGTCATCACGTCATCGACGATCAGCACGCGACCTTTGAGCGGCGCACCCACCAGCACGCCGCCCTCGCCATGATCCTTCGCCTCCTTGCGGTTGTACGCCCACGGCAGGTCACGATGATGCTGTTCGGCCAGTGCGATTGCGGTCGCTGCGGCCAGTGCGATGCCCTTGTAGGCGGGGCCAAACAGCATGTCGACGTCGACGCCGGCGTTCATCACGGCGGCGGCATAGGCGCGCCCCAGCTGGGCCAGCGCAGCACCAGAGTCGATCCGCCCCATGTTGAAGAAGTACGGGCTTTGCCGTCCGGATTTCAGGGTGAATTCGCCGAAGCGCAATACTTCGCGCTTGAGGGTGAGTTCGATGAAGTCGCGTTGGTAGTCGTGCACGGGTCGTCTCGCAACGTGAAAGTCAGGGCAGTACACGCAAAAGCAGATGTTGCGCGCCGGAACGGTCGCCATGGTACAGCTCACCGGCGTCGGTGAAGCCCGCACGCTGGTACAGCCGCATGGCCATAGGATTGTCGGCATCCACGCTCAGCACCAGCTGGCGTGCCTGCCGATGACGTTGGGCAAGATCTGCAATCAGCGCATCGAGCGCGAGCGCACCAATACCCCGGCCCTGCCAGTTGACGTCGATGAAGAACGAGCACAGGCCCAGTGCCGGTAACTCGAAATCACGGCCTGCCACGCTGCGTGCCGACGGTTCGATGCGGTAATAACCTACTGGTGTGTCATCGCGCAGTATCGCCATCGGTTCGCTGCTGTGGCATTGCGCGACATCGGCCAGCAGGTTGGCGATTGCGCCGATCCAGCGACGCTGCGTCGGCAGCACGCGCAAACCGAGCAGTGCCTGGCGCAGCCTGGCATCGACCAGGGCGACGCGAATGACGGGATGTTCCAGCATGTTCGCTGCTACCGGCGGCCGTGAGTGGCTGTGGTTGATATGATCGCTCATCAATAGCCGGGAGACGCCATGCGCATCATCAGCCTCAACGCCAACGGCATCCGTTCGGCCGCGACCAAGGGCGTGTTCGACTGGTTGCGCACGCAGCATGCCGACGTGGTCTGCCTGCAGGAGACCAAGGCACAGGAGGATCAACTCACTGATCCGCTGTTCCGTCCCGACGGCCACCATTGCTTCTATCGCGATGCGACCAGCAAGAAGGGCTACAGCGGTGTGGCGATTTACGCCAAGCGCAAGCCGGACCAGGTGCTGACCGAGCTGGGTTGGGACGAGTTCGACAATGAGGGTCGCTACATCGAGGCGCGCTTCGGCAACCTCTCGGTGGTGTCGCTCTACTTCCCGTCCGGCTCCTCCGGCGACGACCGCCAACAGTTCAAGTTCAAGGCGATAGAGTGGATCACGCCGATCTTCGACCAGTGGCTGAAGAGCGGCCGCGATTACGTGATTTGCGGCGACTGGAACATCGTGCACACCAAGAACGACATCAAGAATTGGAGTTCCAACCAGAAGAACTCCGGCTGCCTGCCCGAGGAGCGCGCGTGGCTGGACCTGCTGTTCCAGCAACGGGGCTGGGTCGACAGCTTCCGTGCGATCAAGCCTGAAGCCGTCGAATACACCTGGTGGTCTAACCGCGGTCAGGCGCGCGCGAACAACGTGGGATGGCGCATCGATTACCAGGTTGTGTCGCCTTCGCTGCGCGAACGTCTCAAGCACTGCTCGATCTACCGCGACCAGCGCTTCTCCGATCACGCGCCCTACACGGTGGACTATGCCGACTGAGCCGGCGCTGCCGACGACGGCTGTGATGCCGGGTCGCCCGTGGCGCGTGGTCAGCATCGGCTTGCTCGGCTTTGCCTCGGGTCTGCCGCTGGCATTGTCACTGAGCACGCTGCAAGCGTGGTTCACCACATCCGGGATGAGTCTGAAAGCGATCGGCTGGGTCACCCTGATCAGCCAGGCCTACGTGTTCAAGTTCCTATGGGCGCCGCTGCTGGATCGCCTGCCGTTGCCATTCCTAGGCCGCCGTCGCGGCTGGATCCTGCTTATGCAACTGCTCTGCGGCGCTGCGCTGACCAGCATGAGTTTCTACACGCCGCAAGGCGCGGCGAGCACGATCGCGTTCCTTGGCGTGCTGCTGGCATTTGCTTCTGCCACTCAGGACATAGCCTACGACGCGCATCGCACTGATCTGCTGCCGCCGGCCGAACGTGGCTGGGGTACCGCGTTCTCGCAGGGCGGCTACCGGCTCGGCATGCTGGTCTCCGGTGCGCTGGCACTGATCCTCGCCGATCGGCTGGGTTGGGCGTGGGTGTACCGGTTGATGGGTGCGCTGATGCTGAGCTCGATGCTGGTCACCGTGCTGTCGCCGGATGCGCCGGATGAACAGCCTGCACGGAGCTTCACCGAGGCGGTGGTGCAGCCGTTCGCGGATTTCTTCGAACGCTACGGGGTGCTCGCTCTGGCATGGCTGGTGTTGATGGTGTTGTACAAGCTGAGCGATGCATTTGCCTTGTCGTTGTCGACCACCTTCCTGCTACGTGTGCCGCAGTTCACGCTGACTCAGCTGGGGGCGATCAACAAGACCTTCGGCTTGATGGCCGGGCTGCTCGGTGCATTGGCCGGCGGCTGGGTGGTGACACGGATACGGCTGTTTCCCGCGTTGCTGCTGCTGGGAGTGGCGCAGGCGCTGGTGAACCTGGGGTATATCTGGCTGGTACATAGCGGTCCGGATATCTACGCGCTGGCCACCGTGGTGGGGTTGGAGAATTTCTTCAGCGGGTTGGGCAGCACCGCGTTCGTGGTGTTGGTGACGGGGTTGTGCAACATGCGTTTCTCGGCGACCCAGTACGCGCTGTTGTCCTCGCTGTCGGCGGTGGGGCGGGTGTTTCTTGGGCCGGTGGCGGCGTGGCTGGTGCCGCAGGTAGGTTGGTCGACGTTTTTCGTGATTACCGTCTTGTCGGCGATTCCGGGGCTGTTGCTGGTGATCGTGTTGCGCCATGCGATCCATCGTGTCGAACTGGTCCAGCCGCACTGAGATTGCCAACCACGCCACGGAAGCGATTGCCGGATCGGTCAGAATCCTAGCCAGCATGAGGGATTCCCCCAAGTCCCTGCGTGACTTGAGGAGTGACGCCTGTGCCGGACATGATCTTGCAGCACGTTGATACCTTGCTGGTCGAGCGCATTCATGCGCTGGCCAGGGATCGGCAATGGGCGATCAACGATGTTCTGCTGTTTGCATTGCGCAATGGCCTGGGCATCTCGGCAGCGCAGCAGTTCAGTGAATCTCTGCGCGATCCGCAGGCATTCACGGAGCTCGGTGGTCATTGGGAAGCCGAGGAAAAAGGCGTTTTTGAGGAAGCCATGCGCGCCTTGGCGCAGACGCGCCCTACTCAGCTGGCACCCGAAAGTGTCCGGGTCGGGGGTTCAGTGGTGGGTGCGGAGTAAATCGCGCCCAGTACCCGAGGACCGCGCGCACCGGTCACTGCAGGCAGATTGCCAGGCAGCCCGAGCAGGCGCTGGCGCGCCAGCCAGGCGAATGCGGTGGCTTCGAGAAAATCCGGATCGATGCCATGGCGCGCAGTACTGCACAGGATGCGTGGTGCCAGCAGGTCGCCCAGCCGATGCATCAGCGCACCGTTGTGTACGCCACCACCACAAACCATGACCTCGTCAGCGGTAGGTGCCTGCTGATCGATGGCCATGACGACGCTGCGCGCGGTCAGTTCCAGCAAGGTTGCCTGCACGTCGGCCGGGTTCACCGTGGCAAGTTGCGGATGCGTGGCCAGCCATGCCAGATGGAAGTGCTCACGCCCGGTACTTTTCGGTGGCGGCAGCGCGAAATAGCCGTCGGCCAGCAAAGCATCGAGCAAGTTTGGATCGACCTGACCGCTCGTCGCAAACGCGCCGTCGCGATCAAATGACTCACCGCGATGGCGCAGGCACCACGCATCCAGCAGGCCGTTGGCCGGGCCGGTATCGAAACCGTGCACGCTGCCGTCGGCACCAAGCACGGTGATATTGGCAATGCCGCCAAGGTTGAGCACCACGCGCGCATGCCCTGGCTGGGCCAGCAGCATGGCATGCAGCGCCGGCAGCAGCGGTGCGCCCTGCCCGCCTGCGGCCATGTCGGCGCGCCGGAAATCCGCCACGACGTCGATGCCGCAGCGTTCGGCGATGATGCAGGGGTCGCCTATTTGCAGCGTGAACGGATATTCACCGGTAGGGCGATGGCGGATGGTCTGGCCATGCGAGCCGATCGCACGCACCGCGTGTGCAGGTGTGCCACTGTGCTTGAGCAGCTGCAGCACGGCATCCGCGAAGTGGTGGGCGATTTCGACGTCCAGCCGTCCAAACGCATCCAGATCCATTGCGGCTTCACCTTGCGCCAGCGCCAGCATGCGTTCGCGCAAGGCGGGTGGCCATGGATGCGTGTGCGCGGCCTGCAATTGGGGCACGCCGCGGATGAAGCTGACCAGCGCGGCATCGATGCTGTCGGCGCTGGTGCCGGAGATCAACCCAAGATAGAGCGCCGAGGCGTCATCCACGCGCGTGGAATTCAATTGTCGTTGTTGGCGGGGGCATTCGCACGCGCCAGATTGATGCGGGCATCCAGCTCGGTCAGCCGCGCCAGCTGGGGTTGCACCACCTGCGCCTTGAACTTGGCCAGCTGGGTGGCCGGCAGCGGCTCGGGCGGCGGCAAGGTCACCGTCTGCGGATTGCGCTGCACGCCGTTGACGCGGAATTCGTAATGCAGGTGTGGTCCGGTGGCGAGGCCGGTCATGCCTACGAAGCCGATCACCTGGCCCTGGCCTACGTGCTGGCCAACTTTTTCAGTGGCAAAACGCGACATGTGACCATAAGCCGTGCTGATCGTGCTGTTGTGCTGGATGATCACGAAGTTGCCGTAGCCGTTCATCCAGCCACGGAACTTGATCACACCATCACCGGCGGCATGGATCGGCGTACCGGTCGGGGCCGCGTAGTCGACGCCCTTGTGCGCGCGCATCAGGCCGAGGATCGGATGCAGGCGCGCCGCGCTGAAGGTCGAGGAGATACGGGTAAAGTCGACCGGGATGCGCAGGAACGATTTCTGGATCGGCCGGCCATCCTCGCTGAACCAGCCGTCGCTGCCGTCGGCCTTTTTGAAGCGATAGGCAGTGTAGCGCTTGCCCTGGTTGATGAATTCAGCCGCGACGATGTTGCCTTCGCCATAACGCACGCCGTCGCGGTAGAGGTCGTCATAAATCACGGTGAAGCTGTCACCGTCGCGCAGGTCCTGCACGAAGTCGACGTCGTACTTGAACAGATCGGCCAGCTTGCCGACCATCGCGGCGTTCATGCCCGCTTGGTCGCCCGCGGCGTACAGGCTGCTGCGGATCACCCCATGGGCCACCTGCTCGCGTACGTCCATGTCACGCTGCTGGATGGAGACGGTGGGATGTGCGCCGTCGAGTCGCACGGTGGCACGGCTGGCCTGGTCCTGGTCGAAACGCAAGCCCTTGAGGCTGCCGTCATTGCCGAGCAGGAAATCGAACTCTTCGCCGGGACTGATATGGTGCAGCGCGGATTTAGCAGTGCCCGCAGCGTCCACCACCTTCTGCAGGTCGGTCAGGCCGAGGCCGCGACCAGTGAAAATGTCCGACAAGGTCTGGCCCGGCTGCACCCGCACGACCTGCCAGTCGTCCACGGTCGGTGCGACAGCGCTGACTGGCTCGACCTTGGGCAGTGCCAGCGGGAGCAGAGCGTGTGCTTCGGGTGCTGGCGCGGGGCGCATCGCGCTGGCCCAGGCGGGCATGATGAAACCGGACAACAAGGTGATTAATAGAGCGGTGCCGGCGAGTACCAGATGTTCACGATGCCAGTGAATCGGCTCGACCTCGGCGGAACGGTTGAATGACCAGTGTGCACAGCGTTCATAGAAGTGGGAGTGTCGACGCTGCGCCTTGCGGCTGATCGCCTGCTTGCGCGCATGCCGCGCCCCCTTTTTTTCTTCAGTCATGCCGTGCGCGCCCCGCGGTACAAAATAACAAACAGGGCGTACCATAACGGTCATGTGTAAATGGCGTCAAC
>Ga0302314_10000717_pt1 | contig 61733 bp, 57 predicted proteins | sample III_Palsa_N2_3_FD_200533 | JGI IMG/M metagenome (GOLD analysis project Ga0302314, IMG submission 200533) | Peat permafrost microbial communities from Stordalen Mire near Abisko, Sweden - III_Palsa_N2_3 | ecosystem: Environmental > Terrestrial > Soil > Palsa > Peat permafrost | place: Sweden...
TGTCTACTCGTGTTCGACATGCTCCACGCCGCAAAGGGCCGCGCGAACGTCACACCAGAGCAGCGCCCACCATTCCACCTGTTCCTCGATGAGGTCCAGACCTATGACGGTGCCGCAGGCGGCAACCTCGCCGCCCTCCTCGAGCAAACCGCGAAGTACGGCGTCCGTGCGACGCTGCTCAACCAGAACCCCGAGCGGCTAACCAAGCAAACGCTAAACGCGCTCACAACCAACCGCAGCCACCTCATCACAACCGCGCTCGATGCTCACGCCGCTGGCTTGATCGCGCGGGAGTGGGGAGCGGACCCGCCCGCGAGCGCGATCACCGGCCTACCGCGCTGGCAGTTCATCGCCCAGGTGACACACAAGGGCGCCCTCACTAGCCCGTTCATGTTCGGCGGCGAGTCGATCGAGGACACCTACGCCACCAGCTACCACCCCGACAGGGTGGCAAACATACAGCCCGCGATCGACACGGCATCCGGCCGCGCAGACGCCACCGAGACGATCACCCAACTAGACACCCTCGATCAGCGGATACGCGAACACCTAGAAACCAAGCAAGGACGCAAACAGGACTCGGGCGCCGACCCTGATCGGCCGTGGAGCGCCCCTGCAACCCGTCGAGTGCGGGGGCCGGCGTGTGACGACACCCCGAGCGCGAGCGCTGACTGCGCCGAGCCGGGGAGGCGACACTCCGCGCCGCTTAGCATCCCCGTGTCCCAACCACGGACCAGGGACGGCGAGCAGTGAGCCCCAACGCTGCCAGTCACCGTGCGTTGCCGGGCGTGGCGCCCGCGATGCTCGCCGGGCTCTATCAGCACCGGCTACTGACCACCACTCAGCTCCACGCGCTCTACACCCCACGATCACGGCCGCGATGGACCCGCCGCGTCCTCGAAGGACTCCGGGCACGCGGGCTCGTTGATCGTGTGCAGGGACCGGGCACGCTCTCGCTGTGGTTCGTGACCGACGCTGGCGCCGATGCAGTAGAAACTGCCGGGCCACGGGCCGAGCAGCGCCGACGAGTCACTACACCAGCACAAGCGGAAGGGCTCCTACGGGCGCACACCATCGCCGTCAACGATGTCGGTATCGCGTTCACCCACGCGGCGCGCGAGCTGGGAGACGAGTGCGGCCCGGACTCCTGGCGACATGAGATAGCACACCCAATATCGGCCGGGAGCGCACGCAAACAGCCGCAGCTCGTGGTCGCTGACGCGCTGCTCACCTACCTGCAAGCCACGGATGACGGGGCGCTCGTGCTGCACCAGCGGTTCATCGAGCTTGACCGAGGCACCGCGCGCCCCGCCGAGCAGCTAGCCGCAAAGATCGCCCGCTACACCCGGCTTCGCTACTACACGCCCGCGTCCGGCGTCGCTCCCAACGCCCCGGCCGAGCCGCTGTGGCGTCGCTACTACCGCTCTTGGCCGCACCTGCTGATCGTGCTCGCCGACCAATCCGAGCGGCGTATCCAGCAGCGCATAGCACGCACCCTCGCGTTGTATGAGTCAGACCCTGGCAAGGACCACCGCATCGCCATCCCCGTGTCATTCGTCGCCCTCGCCGACCTCACCGCACGAGGTCCGTTCGCCCCTATCTTCATCACCGCCGACAAGCCCGAGCGCAAAATGAACTGGCTCGGAGAAGCACGATCGAGTAACGAAAGGTAAATATGACCCCACCATTGCGCACGCACCGCCGATGGGAAATCAGGAGCGCCGACTGCCTCGCGCTAATGCCGAGGCTGGACGCCGCAAGCATCGACGCTGTAATCACTGACCCACCTTACGGAATCAGCATCAGCGACATGAGCTGGGATTCACCCCGCCGACTCGATCCTATGCGACCATCGACTCGGATACGTTCGCGGACACATCCACGAGTCGCCTTCCAAGGGTTCTGTGCAGCATGGGCAAGCCAATGCTTTCGAGTACTCAAGCCTGGCGGCCACTTGGCTGCGTTCTGCGCTACCCGAACCGCTCACCTTCTTGCGTGCGGTCTGGAAGATGCTGGGTTTGAGCTGCGCGACCTGCTCGTTTGGTTGCACGGCAACGGGTATCCGGGCGCCCGCCCTCTCAAGGGTGGTCTTGCCACTGGGCTTAAACCCGCAGTAGAACCGATCCTGCTCGCACGTAAGCCACTCGCAGGCACCCTTGAATCGAACCTATCCACCCACGGCACGGGTGCGTTGAATATTAACGCTGGCCGCATAGTTAGCGGCGATGAGTCCTGCTCCGACACAGGGAGGAACCATCGTCGGCAGGGTCGATGGCCGACAAACCTCCTCCTCTCCCATAGCCCGCGTTGCACCCGGAACCGCTGTGAACGCGATTGCCCCGTGGAACTCCTGGGCACCCGGCACAGGTTTTTCTACTGCGCCAAGCCCACCCGTCGTGAGCGAGACGCCGGATGCGAACTCCTACCCCGCCACGCTAAGCAGACATTCAAGATTGGTGCCCAGTGGGAAGCGCGAGCCGAGAGCAACCCGGTAGCGAACATCCACCCAACGGTAAAGCCAATAGACCTCATGCGCTGGCTCGTGCGGCTACTCACCCCGCCGCTCCGCGATGCAGGACACGCGGCGATCGTGCTGGACCCTTTCGCGGGCAGCGGGAGCACTGGCGCCGCCGCCGTGCTGGAGGGCGCCCGCTTCCTCGGGATCGAGCGCGAAGCCGCCTATGCCCCGATCGCGAGAGCCCGGATCAAGCACTGGGCGAAACCGAACAGGAGGCGCCTCTAATGAGCCATGAGCACGCAAACAAGCGGGATCAAAGGGCGGCGCGACCGACACAGAACGGCGGGGGACGGCTCGCGCGGCGTGGGTCGCGGCTGGCTCCCGTCCGAGATACAATGTCCGTATCCAAGCAAAGTGGCCGGGGCGCGCTGGAACGCCCCCGGCCCGACACAGGAGGTAGTGACTCCCATGCAGGATCAACATACCGCGATAGCGTCCGCGATCTTGACGCCTTCGCCAACTGGTTTGCAGATTGGTGGCTACGTCGCGGGAGATATAGCGACCCAACTGGAGGCGATCGTGGCTAAGCGCGGTGCCGCCTACATTCGTGAGTCAAGCGAGGAGCAGGGTGAGGGATTCTCCCCCGGCGCGCAGCGTAAGAAGATTTACGATTGGGCACAGGAGAACGGCATCGAGATAATCGGTGAGTATTGTGACCTGCACTCTGCGTGGCGTAAGTCCGAGGCTCGCCCCGAGTTTCAGCGGCTCATGTCGGATGCCGCCAAGGGCATGTTCGATGTAGTGCTCGTCTTTCATACATCGCGGTTTGCACGCAATCAGTCCGAGTCACGACGGTACAAGCAGCTCCTACGCGAGCGGCTGAATATCCAAGTTATCTCTGTATCGCAGCCGCTGGGTGACGACCCGTCCGAGCCGTCGTCGTTCCTTGCCGAGTCGATCAATGAGATGTTTGACGAGTATTACTCGGTATCACTGTCGTTCTGGACACGCAGCGGGCTCGCCGAGAAGGCGCGCCAGGGACACCTAGTCGGGCTGCTCCCCTGGGGTTACGTTCGTGACGAAAAAACAAAGCTCGCGGTACCTCACCCCTGGCGTGCGCCGCTCGTGCTCCAGATGTTCGAGCGCTATGACACCGGGCAAGAGTCAGACCGCGCGCTCGCTGCGTGGCTGAACGCCAAGGGAGCGCGCACCGCCAGGGACCGCGATTTCTGCGCCGACACCGTAAGGGACATGCTCCGCAACGCCGCCTACTGCGGCTATGTCTCAGGGCAGCGCGACACCGCCAAGACGATCAAAGGACTGCACGAACCGATCGTGCCCGAGGACCTGTTCGACCGCGTACAAGAGCGCCGCGCATACAAGGCCAAGGTCAAGCAGCCGAGCCCGCCATCAGACGAGTACCTGCTGAGCAAGCTCCTACGCTGCGAGCGCTGCGGAGCACGAATGCACGGCAACCGTGGATCACGGGCAGCCGTCCGCCGCTACCTATGTTCTGGCAGGCGTCACGGCCACGGGTGCGAGCAGCCGATCACCAAGGCCGCGCCGCTGGAGAGCCAGCTAGCCGACTGGCTGCGCGCGTTCCAACCCGACGAGCACCTGCGAGCAATCGTGCTCGACACGATCACGCGACAAGCAAACCAGGAAGGCACCGGACCCGACCGGCGCGCGGAGCTTGCCGAGCAACTACGCCGGTTCCAAGACCTGTTCGTGCTGGGCGACCTCACCAAAGCGCAATACGTCATGCGCCGCCAAGCAGTCCAAGACGAGCTGGAGCGCCTAGCGCCGCCCGCCGACCCGCAACTCTCCGAAGCCGAGCGGGTGCTCACCGACTTCTCCAGCTTTTGGGAGCGCGAGCACGCCCCCGCCGAGCGCCACCGCCTCCTCGCAACGCTATTCGAGCAGGTCTGGCAAGACGACGGGCGCGTTGTGGCGATCAAACCACAACCCGCCTTCGCCGCCTACTTCCAAGCCTACTGCCAACACGGGGGACGCCCGATGGACACTCTGGGGTGCCAGGAGCGGGAGCGACGGGACTCGAACCCGCGACCTCTGCCGTGACAGGGCAGCGCTCTAACCTGCTGAGCTACGCCCCCGCGATGATGCTCGGAATGTCGGGGCGACGTTCCGCGCCTCCTCAGTATGGCAAGGCTTGACGAATGTCCTCTTGCCGAGAAGAACTGGCTGGCCGGCCAGGTTTCGATTAGGCTTGGTGCGTGGCGCTAATCGGTCCCGCACCTATGCTCAATTCGAGCCCGCTGTCAGTGATGCTCGCCGACCTGCGCGACGAGCGCGCGGCAACTGTTCCGTATCCGCCGGGCGAGACGCGCTTCTCGTTGGTGCGTACGCGCCGCTTTGCAGACGACCCGCTGCCGATGCTGCTCGAGGCCTACGAGCGCTTCGGCCCGGTGTTCACGCTGCGCCTGTTCCATAGCAACGTGGTGTTCATGCTCGGACCGGCCGCTAACCACTACATCACCGTCTCGCATGCCTCCAACTTCAGCTGGCGCGAGGGGCACTTCCGCGACCTCATCGGCCTGATGGGCGACGGACTGCTGACGATCGACGGGGAGTTCCACCGCCGCTCGCGGATGATCATGCTGCCTGCCTTCCATCGCGAGCACATCGCCGCCTCGCTCGACGCGATCGTGCAGGAGACGACCAGCGCGCTGGACCAGTTCGTGCCCGGCGCAAGGATCGACCTGTACGCGTGGACCCGCCGACTGGCAGTGCGCGTGGCCATGCGCGCGCTGTTTGGGGTAGATCCAGACGGTGAGCAGGCGCGCTCGATCGACGCTGCTGGCCTGTTCGAGGAGGCTCTTTCGTTCTACGCGAGCGAGTATGTCCTGCGCGTACTCCGCGGACCCCACACACCGTGGGCGCGCCTGCAGCGCGCAGCACGCAAGCTCGACACGCTGATCTACTCCGAGATCAACCGCCGCCGCGCAACTGGGGCACGTGGTCAGGACATCCTCAGCCTGCTGCTGGACGCCCACGATGAGGACGGCAACACGCTCAGCGACCTGCAGATCCGCGACGAGGTCATGACGCTGCTGTTCGCCGGCCACGACACCACCACCTCGACCGTGTCGTTCATGTTCTACGAGCTTGCACACCACCCTGAGATCCTCGCGCGACTGCTCGCCGAGCAGGACGCCAAGCTCCCGCGTGGCCAGGGGGCGCCGTCCGCGGCGGACCTCCAACCGTTGCTCTCCGGCGAGCTTCCCGAGCTCGAGATGGTTCTGGAGGAGACCCTGCGCAAGTACCCGCCCGCGTGGGTCGGGCCACGACGCGCGATCGAGCCGTTCGAGTTCGAAGGCCACACCGTTCCCGCTCGCGCGTTCGTCAACTACTGCTCGTGGGCATCGCATCATCTTGCCGACGTATTCGCCGAGCCGGAGGAGTTCCGTCCGGAGCGCTTCACGCCCGATGCCCGTGCTGCGCTGCCCAAAGGCGCATACGTGCCCTTTGGCGGCGGTTCGCGCACGTGCATCGGCATGCGCTTCGGACAGCTGGAGGTGCGGACGATCGCCACGTTGATCCTCTCACGCTGCACGCTCGCGGTCGCCAAGGACTTCCAGCTGAGCATCCGCCAGATGCCCACCATCAGCCCCAAGCAAGGGCTCCCAGCGGTCGTCCAGGCGAGAACCGCAAACGCGCCAGCCAGCCTCCCCGCGGCAGCCTGAGCCAACCCAACCACCGACGGCGCATCCGGCGCCGGCGACGGCTCAGTGCAAACGTGCGCTCATCGTCAGCCGGTAGCTGAGCGGTTGTTGGCTGCTGATGCTCGCGCCGACTCCCTCCACATAGACATGAGGATCGGAGAACAGCGTGAGCTGTAGGCCTTCTATGAGAAAGCCCAGCGGGTGCGCCACCAGCTTGCCGTCGCTCGCTCCCGCTACCGCATTCACCGACGCGTTCACCCCGAACAGCCCACCGGTCGCCTGCACTTCGACCTCGCCGCCTTCGCTGCGTAACAAGCGCACGCCGAACCCTGCTGGCAACGCAGCCTTCACGTCCGCTTCGCTGGCCACCGCCTGCGCTGTCAACGTGCCGCCGCGCTTACGTAGGCTCGCGTCGCTCACCTGTAGCGGCCCCACCTTGACGCTTTCCGCGCTCACATCCATGCTTCCCGTGCCACGCGCTTCCCACAACAGCTTGCCCGCTTGCGCAGGGCTCAACGCGAGGCTTCCTGCTTTGACCCGGACCGAGTCAACGCTCCCCCACAGCAGCTTCAGCGCTGGCCAGGCTGTCACGCTGACGCTCTCCACCGTGCCGTAGCGGCCAACCCGCGAGCGGATCCTGCTGACGGCGATCCGCGGCAGGAAGATCTGGGCGAGAACGAGCAGTACGAGCAGCGCCCCCAACAGCCAGAGCATGATCCTCACCCTCTTCCCGCTACCGCCGGTGCGCCGCATCCCCAGCAGCTTCGCAGGGGACGCGGCGCAGATGCGACGGGCGGCCGTTGGATCGGCCGGGACTTCCTAGCCCAGACCGTTGGCGGTCAGGAACTGCTTGGCCACGCTTGTGGCCGACTGCTTGTCGATGCTCACCGCCGCGTTCATCTGCTGGATCGCTTTGATTGTGAGCAGCGCGCTGACCTTGTTCAGTGTTTCCGTGAACGCCGGACCCTCGGCCGCTAGCACGCTCTTCTTTACCACCGGCGCCACGTTCTGGAAGCCGAACACATGCTTGGGGTCAGCCAGCACCTTGAATTTCCCGCTCAGCAGCTGTCCATCTGTGCTGAACACGTTCTGCACGTCCACCTGGCCGCTTTCAAGCGCCTTGTAGGACAGTTCGATCGCGATCGGCTTGAACGTCGGCACCACGCCATATTCCTGTTTGAGCCCGAGCAGGCCCTCGAAGCGAGTGGCGAATTCCGGCGGCGCCCCGACCGTCACGTTCTTACCCAGAGCCTTCAGGTCGGCAATGCTCGACAGTTTGTGGGCGCTGGCGTAGCTGGGCAGCGTGGCCAAAGCGTCGGAGTCATAGAACGGGGTGTAGTTCAGCAGTGTCAGCCCGTGCTTTTCAACAAACGCCTTCGCCTGTGTGTAGGCGGCTGCTGCGCTCGCCGGTTCCTTTGTCTGTTCTGCGATCGCTGACAGGAGCGTGCCCGTGTACTCCGGGTACATCTCTATCTGACCCGACGTAAGGGCTTTGTAGATGATCTCCGAGGAGCCCACGTTTTCCTTGAGCGTGATCGTGTACCCCTTTGCCTGCAGCGCCTGGGTGTAGAGCTGGCCGAGGATGTTCTCCTCAGCGAAGTTCTTGTCCCCGATCGTCACCGCCGGCTTGCCCACGCCCGGCCCGCTCGCCGCCGACGTCGTCGTCGTCGTCGTGGCGACGGTGGGAGTGCTAGCAGTGGTGCTCGAGGACGATTTGCTGCTGCTCCCGCAAGCCGCCAGCAACACGCTCAGCGCGATCAGCGCAAATGTCGCTGAAGTGCCAGACGTGAAGGTACTCAACCTGCTCCGTCGCCTACCTGTCATTCGCCTCTCCCTAGTTTGTGTACTTTGTTGATCAGAATAATAGGAAACTACCCAGCTACGCGACTGCAGCCTCGGCTGCCAACGCTGGCGCGCGCCCGGACTCGACTGCCCGCAGGCCGCGAGGCGTGAGCGCCCGCTGCAGCAACGTCAGGGCGCCGTCCACCGCAAGCGCCAACGCCGCAACGCAGATCGCCGCGCCCAGTACGCCCGAGAAGTGGTAGCTCGTTTCGTTGGCAATGATGTCCCCCAGGCTGCCGCTGAACCCCGCCAGTGCGGCAATGGTGGTCGTGCTGATCACGAATACCGCCGCTGTGCGAATGCCCGCGAAGACCAGCGGCACCGCCAGCGGCAACTCAACTTGCGTGAGGATCTCAAAGCCGCTCATGCCCATTCCCTTGGCGGCGTCAACCAGATCGCGTTCGACGCCATCGACGCCAAGATATGCGTTAGTCACGATCGGCGGCACCGCCAGGATCACCAGCATCAGCTCGACGACCGTCAGACCAAGGCCAAGGAACGCGTCGCCGATCGCCAGCACTGCCAGGCTGGGAAGCGCGCGCCCGATGTTGCCGATGTTGATCGCCAGGAACGACCCACGATGTAGGTGCCCGAGCCACACGCCGAGCGGGAGCGCAAGCACGACCGAGATGACCACGCCGATCGCACCCACCTTCAGCGTCTCCAGCACCAGATGGATCAGGCTTGGCAGCCCGGGCTCGCCTGACACAGCGCCGTTGTGCGCGATGAATCGAAACGCCTCAATGAATTCGTGCACGCAGGCGCTCCGTCAGCCCGTCTGTGCTCGCGCCCAGGGCGTGAGCAGTCGCTGGGTCAAGACCAGCAGCCCGTCGGCCACCAGCGCGAGCAGGACCGCAAGGCCGCCTGCGACCAGCAGCTCGGTCTTGAACGGACCCTCGCCGAGCGCCGTGTGGATCGGCACGCCAAGCCCACGGTCATAGACCACGTAGACGATCGTCGCCAGCGCAATGATCGTCACGATCGCGATCCGCAGCCCAGCGATGATCGCTGGCAGCGCCAGCGGCAGCTCCACGCGCAACAGCGCCTGCCTGCGCGACATGCCCGAGCCCTCCGCCGCATCGAGCACCTCCCCCGGCACCGCGCGCAGCCCAGCGAGGATGTTGCGAAACAGGATCAGCAGCGTGTAGGACACGAGCGCGATCTCCGCCGAGAACACATTCAAACCGACCGGCGCCGCCAGCAACTCGAACAGCGCCAGCGCAGGGATCGTGTACAGGATCGTCGTCACCAGCGTCGTCGGGCGCTCCAGCCAACCGTAGCGATGGGCCGCCAGCGCCAGCGCCATCGAGATCACAAAGCCGATCGCTACCGCCACAACCGCGAGGACCACATGCTCGCGCAGCGCCGGCCACAGCACCGGCCCCCAGTTGTGGCTGACCCATTCGGCGCAGAAGAACCGGTTATGGATTTCACAGCTCGAGCTCTGTGCGGCGTAGTTAGGGATCACTGGGCCCGCCGCAGCGATCTGTCCAAGCGCCATCAACGCGCGTCCGCCCGCGGCTCGGCTGCCTCATCGGACAGCAGCTTCTCGATCACCTCGAGCGTCAGCAGACCCTCTACGCGACCGCTGCCGTCGAGCACCGTCAGCGGCTGCCCGCCCGCGCTCAGCATCAGCGACAGCGCGTCCCTGACCGACATCTCCGCCTTCACGCTGTGAGCACCGTCGGGGCTCACATCCGGCCTCAGCCCGTTGGGCTCGATCAGCTTCAACTCGGCCAGCCTTGTCAACGCCAGGCGCTTCAGCCCACGGTCAGCACCGACGAACTGGGCGACGAACTGATCCGCTGGACGCGTCAGGATCTCCCGCGGCGTGTCGTACTGCGCCAGAACGCCTCCCTCAGCCAGGATCGCAATGCGATCTCCCATCTTTATCGCCTCATCGATGTCATGTGTGACGAACACCACCGTCTTCTTCACCATCGCCTGTAGACGCAGGAACTCATCCTGCAAGCGCGCGCGGTTGATCGGGTCGATCGCCCCGAACGGCTCGTCCATCAGCATCAGCGGCGGATCTGCCGCCAGCGCGCGCGCCACGCCCACACGCTGGCGCTGGCCACCGGAGAGCTGCGCCGGATAGCGGTCCTTCATCCCTGGCGCATCCAGGCCGATCAGCTCCAGTAGCTCGCTCACGCGCGCAGCGATGCGATCCTTCGGCCATCCCAGCAGGCGCGGCACGGTCGCGATGTTCTCGCCAACCGTCTGGTGCGGGAACAGCCCAATCTGCTGGATCACATAGCCGATCTCCCGCCGCAGCTCCCGTGGCTCGCGCTCGAGCACGCTGCGCCCGCCCAGCAAGATGTCGCCGCCGCTGATCGGGATCATGCGGTTGATCAGCCGCATAGCCGTCGTCTTGCCAGAGCCCGACGGACCAACCAGCACGCACACCTCGCCCGCGGGCACAGTGAAGGACAGGTCGTGGATCGCCGGCTCGCGTTGACCCGCGTAGCGCTTGCTCACGTTTCGCAGCTCGAGCTCGGCAGCCTGCGCGAACGCCGACGGCCCCTCGCTATGGGCAGTGTCTGCAGTGTTCAAGGCAAGATCCCCGCCGGGTGCGTGAATCCTAGCCCACCCCAATGCCCGCCTCAGAACGGCTCGATGGGCTCGGCTCGCTAGCCTTGTGTCAGCAGCCAGGGGCGCGTAGCTCAGTTGGCTAGAGCACCTCGTTTACACCGAGGGGGTCGCCCGTTCGAGTCGGGCCGCGCCCATCTTCCGCACCACACCGCCGCAGCCCATCCACCGCACAACCGCCCCATGACCGACCAGTCCCCCATCCGCATCGCAGTCGTTGGCTCTGGCCCTGCCGGCTTCTACGCCGCTGGGCACCTGCTGAAGGGTTCCGATGGAGACATCGAGGTGGACATGCTGGAGCGGCTGCCAACCCCGTGGGGCCTCGTCCGCTCGGGCGTGGCCCCTGACCATCCCAAGATCAAGTCGGTCACGCGCATCTATGAGAAGACAGCCGCGCATCCCTACTTCCGCTACTTCGGCAACGTCACCTTTGGCGTGCACGTATCGCGCGAGGATCTGCTGACCCACTACCACGCGATCGTCTACGCGACCGGGTCGCCGTCGGACCGGCCGCTGGGCATTCCCGGGGAACAGCTCCCTGGCTCGCACGCCGCCACCGAGTTCGTGGGCTGGTACAACGGCCATCCCGACCACACCGAGCTAGAGGTCGACCTGCTCTCAGCCGAGCGCGCTGTGGTCATCGGCAACGGCAACGTCGCGCTCGACGTTGCCCGCATGCTGGTGTTGGCGCCCGAGGAGCTCGCGCCTACCGACACCGCCGATCATGCGCTCCAGGTACTCGCCGCCAGCCGGGTCGACGAGGTTGTGATCCTCGGCCGTCGCGGGCCCGCGCAGGCCGCGTTCACGAACCCAGAGCTGCTCGAGCTGGGCGAGCTCGCCGATGCCGACGTGATCGTCGATCAAGCTGAGCTCGATCGTGCGCTCGCCATCCCCGACCCCCACGCCGAGCAGGACATCACCTCGCGGCGCAACGTGGAGATCTTGCGTGACTATGCCTCCCGGCCCGCCAAGGGCCACCGCAAGCGCATCGTCCTGCGCTTTCTGCTTTCCCCCGCTGCGCTGCTACCCGACGCGCACGGCCACCTTGGTGCTATCGAGCTAGTCCGTAACGAGCTCGTCCCTGCCCCTACAGGCGGCCTGCGCGCACAGCCGACTGACGAGCGGGAGACAATCACCGCCGGTCTGGCGTTTCGCGCGATCGGCTACCGCGGCATCCCGCTCCCTGAAGTGCCCTTCGACGAGCGCTCCGCCGTGATCCCCAACGACGCCGGACGGGTGCTCGACCCCGACAGCAGCAGCCCCCTGCCTGGCGAGTACGTGGTCGGCTGGATCAAGCGCGGTCCCTCAGGCGTGATCGGCACCAACAAGAAGGATGCGCAGGAGACCGTCGATGCGATGCTCGCCGATCTCGCATCCCTGCGAGCACACAACGGCGATGCGCCGTCCGCCGCCGGCGATGCGTCTGCCCAGCACGGCTCGGTGCACCTCCCCAGCACCCCTGACGGCGCTGCCATCGAGGCGCTGTTGCGCTCACGTCAGCCCGAGCTCGTCACCTACTCGGGCTGGGAGGCCATCGACCGCCACGAGCGGGCTCTCGGCGAGCCCGCTGGGCGTCCGCGCGTCAAGCTCACCTCGATCGAGGAGCTGCTGCGCGCCGCTGCGGCCGAAGAGCCGTAGGCCTGGCGCACACCTCGCACCCGTCCGCCGTTTCGCCCAGTATGCGCGTCGGTCTGGCAGACTGTTCGCTCGCAGGCCCCGTTAGCTCATCTGGTAGAGCGCCGGACTTTTAATCCGGTGGGGCGGGTTCGAGTCCCGCACGGGGCATTTTGACTTTGCAGAGCCGCCTTCGCCTCGCTCGGCGGATATGTCCAGATATTGTGACTACCTTGATATCTAGCCTTGACCGTTCACTACGGCACGGAGTATGTTAGTGACGCACTGAGCGGCTGGTGGCGGGGGTTCGGCTGCTCTCATGGATGCTGCATTCTGCACTAGATCCCCGTACGTAAACAGGGGGCTGATCCTATGAATAAGAAGCTCTTCGGGCTGGTCACACTGGCCATCTTCGCGTTCGCCTTGACGTCGGTCGTCGCACAGGCAGCGGGTCCAGTGCAGTGGTTTAGCGACGGAAAATTGATCCCCGCCGGCGTAGTCGTGCCGGTGGCCACCAGTGGCAAGCTCACGATCACGCTGCGGGCGCCAACCGGTGCGCCTATCGGCTCGATCACATGCAAGATCAAGGACAAAGACAAGATTCAGAATGGTCCCAACGGCGGCATGGATGAAATGACCATGTTCACATTTAGCGGATGCAAGGCAAAGCCGTCGCCGTGTCCCAGGGGCACGAAAGCGGAAATCGTCGCGTTGTCACTTCCCTGGCGATCGCACCTGACGGCTGGGCCACCAATCAGGGATGAATTGGTAGTGGCGCTGGAAATCAGGTGCAGCAGACAGCCATTTACTGTCCTGGAAGGGACACTCGCACCGGAAGTCGGTAAGAGCACGCTCGTGTTTGGGGCGGGTTCCGGAACCCTCGGCGGTACCGGCGGCTTCAGTGCTGAATTCAAAGGGATCGACAAACTCAAAGGCCCGATGAACGACAAGACGATCACCGCCGGATAGCGGCGCAGGTCAGGCTCGAACCTTTTGCGAATGTGTGGGGTGCAACGCCGGCCCCACCGTTCGCAAATTATTTACCTTTCGGAGCCTTGAAAGTGAACTTGGCCTTTGCCGAAGGCGAGCTCGTGCCGTTGGGCGTGGTGACGGTCACGCTCACCTTCCCGGGCGCCTCTGCAGGGGATACCGCGGTGAGCGACTGCGGCGAGCTGTAGATCACTTCGGTGGCTTTTGTCGAGCCGAAGTTGACCGCCGAGACCCCCGCGAACCCGGTGCCGGTGATCCTCACCCGCGTTCCGCCGGCGGTGCTGCCTTTCTTCGGTGACAGCTTCTTGACGGTCGGCCGTGGCCCTGACGGCAGGGCCACACCGAAGACGGTGCCGACCATCTGCGCGAGATCGGGGCTCGTGCTGGCGTTGATCGTGGCGGTAATGCAAGGCGGACTTCCCGCCGGTGCGGTCTCGTCCGAGACGACCTGCCATTCGCCGCTGCCGCCGTTGGCCTGCGGGTTCCACCAATACAGGCTGCTCCCGCCGCCGAGTTCACAGTCGGTCAGCTCGAGGCTCGTGAAGCTGCTGCCTTCGCTGAAGTACGCATCGAAGTACTTGCCTGCGCTCATGAACGGGGGTGAGCCGACCGGATTGGCGCCGTACTGCCCGACGGTGATCGTGCCGGCTCCTTCGAGTGCCTTGCCTTTCAGCGCCGGGCCGATCGATGCTTCCGCTTCACCGGACGGGCTCGACGACGTTCCTTCGGACGCGTTGAGCAGGGTCGTGAAGGACTCGACGCCACCATCGCTGCTACCGGCTTGATTGCCCGCCGAGAAGTGATAGCGATAGGTCGTGTTGGGTGTGAGCCCGGAGATCACCCCTTCGATCGGCTGCACGCCCGTGAGACCTGCTGGCAAGGAGGCGCACTGTTCTTCTTCTTCGACTCCGCTGACTTCATAGTGAACGCTACATTCTTCTAGCGCCAGGCCGTTGGGGTCGACTGTGCCGTTGAGTGTCGCCGATGTCGAGGTGATCGACGAGGTCCCGCCCGTGACAACTGTCGGCGTCGAGGTGACGATCAGGGTGGCGGCGGTGCTGACTTCGGTTCCCGCGGAGTTCTGCCACACGGCCCGGTACTCGTCTTCACTCTGTGCGGTAGTGACGGCGGAGAGCGTCAGCGTGGGAGACGTCGCTCCCGGGACTACGCTCCAGCTGTTGCCGCCGTCGCTTGAGAGTTCCCATTGAACCGTCGGCACCGGGTTGCCGTTCGCGGCGGAGGAGAACGTCGCTTCTTCGCCCGCCGCAACGGTCACGTTCGCTGGGTTCGTTTCGATCACGGGCGCCGTCGCTGTCGGTTCGCCTTCGGTGCCCATCCGTCCGATCTGACTGCCGCCCTGGGTGAACCAGAGGTTGCCTTCGGGGCCGACAGTGATCGCCCCGGGCGCGTCGGCGGAACCCGTGCCCGTCGAGAACTCGTCCACTTCGCCGGTCGTCGTGTTGATCCGCCCGATCTGGTCGCTGCCCGGTTGGGTGAACCACATGTTGCCTTCGGCGCCTTTCACGATCTGCTCAGGCTGGTTGTTGGGCGTCGTCCCCAACGGGAACTCGCCGAGCCCCGCGCCGAGCACGAACACCCCGATCTGATCGCCGCCGGGCTGGGTGAACCAAATGGTTTCGTGCTGTCCAAACAAGCTTTCGGAGGGGCCTTCAGCCAATGAGGTTGCGAGCTGAGTGCTGCTGAACAGGTTCCAGGGTGTCGTGATCGTGCCGCTCGGCGTGATCTCGCCCAGGCCGCCGCGGCCCGTGCCTGCCACGTCGTTGAGGCCGAACCATACGTTGCCTTCTGGCCCTGGGGCGATCGGGGCTTCGGGCGCCATTGTGTCTCCGGAGGGGAGCTGGAAGCCTTTGATGACGTGTTCCTGCGGCGAGCCACTCAGCGTCAGTCGCGCTACGTACTCATAGGGTGGCCCCTCGGACGTGTTGGTGAACCAGAAGCTTCCGTCGTGCCCCAGCGTGACCGATTCCGGCTCAAATTCAACGTAGTAGTTGGCCTCGACTTCGGTTGCGGTGTTGTAGGAGCCGAGCACCCCTGCGCTAGCGTCGCTGCTGAACCACAGTGCGCCGTCGCCGGCGGTCAGCTGGTATTGCGGGTACAGCTCGGCATACGCTTCCGTGAAGTGGCCGCTCAGCGGTTCGACTCGTCCTAGGGCCGGGGAGAACCCTTCGCCGGCGGTGAACCAGAGATCACCGTCAGGACCGGTGACGATCGTCCCCTCGTGGCCGTTGGCGGCGGTGCCGGGGGCGAAGGCAGTGGGGAACTCGGTGACTTCTCCTACCGGATTCGCGAACGCCGGGGCCGCAAGCGCCAGCGCCACGGTCGCTGCCAGTGCCAACACCACCGTCATCAGTAGACCACGGCGAGCTAGCGAGGCGACGGGAGCAGCCGCCGCGCCGTCAGTAACCAATGAGTTAGGTGCGACCTGCACACGGCCATCCGTCCCGAGCATGAGGCGCATGCTTATCATCTGCGGGGCGCCGCGTCAAACGTTGGCGCAACGTGTTAACAACTTGCGGAGCAACCCACATGGGGCGCCGCGCCTGAGGCTACTCAGACCGCCTGAGTAAGCGGCGCGCGACGCTCGCGCCACGGCAACGCCTGCTCGAGCTGCGCGGCCAGCGCAATCAGGCTGGCCTCCTGCCAGGGTCCGGCGGTGAGCTGTACGCCCACAGGCAGCCCGTCCTCGCTCCAGTGCAGCGGTAGGCTGATGCTGGGTAGGCCGGTGACGTTGCCGAAGGCGGTGAAGGAAACGCTCCTGACAACGTCGAGCACGGGCTGGTCGGGTGCGGCGTGCTGAGCCTCGAGGATCGCGCCGGCGAGCGGCGGCAGGATCGCGGAGGTCGGCGTTACGAGCACGTCGAAGTCGCGGCCCCAGCGCACCAGCTCGCGGCGGCTGAGCAGCTCCAGCGTGCGTGCTGCGAGCACGTAGTCATAGGCGCTGGTCTGGCCACTGTTGCCGTGCTGGTGGGCGCTGTGAGGCTCGACCGCGGACCAGTCCACGCCCTCGTAGTCGGCCAGTCCGCCCACCGTGAGGGTGATGAACGGGAGGATCATCTGTTCGGAGACAGTTGGCACCTCGACCTCCTCGACCACGTGGCCGAGGCCTTCGAGCGTCGCAGCGGTTGCGCGTGCGCCCGCCACACACGGCTCATCCGTTGGGATGCCCAATGGCGCCTGGGCCATCAGCCCGATCCGCAGCTTCCCGGGCGGGGTATCGGTCTCCTGCGCAAACGGACGCGACGGCGCTGGCGCGTTGTACCAGGCCAACGGGTCGAGCCGGGCGATCGCGTCGAGCACAGCGGCGGAATCGGCCACGGTGCGCGCGACGACCCCCTCGACGACCGCGCCGAGCCAGCTCTGTGCCAGACGCGGAACGCGCCCGCGACTGGGCTTGAGGCCGACCAGGCCACAGTAGGAGGCGGGGATGCGGATTGAGCCACCGCCGTCGTTGGCGTGGGCGATCGGGAACATCCCGCCGGCGACTGCTGCTGCTGCGCCGCCGCTCGAGCCCCCGGGCGAGCGGTTGGGATCCCAGGGATTGCGAGTAATGCCGTAGCGGCTGTTCTCGGTCACGGTGATCGCACCGAACTCAGGGGTGTTGGTGCGCCCGCACAGAACGAAGCCCGCGTCCACGAGCGCATCGACGACCAGCTCGCTCTCCTCGCTCGGCTCCGTTGGTGCGCCGCGCGAGCCGTAGCTCACAGGCCATCCGGCCACCGGCGTCAGGTCCTTGATTGGCAGCGGCACGCCGAGGAAGGGCGCGTGCTCGCCTGCTGCCAGCCGGCGATCGGCCTCCGCCGCGGCTGCCCGCCCATCCTCGTCGTTGCGCCAGATGACCGCGTTTAGCTCTGGGTTGCGCTCATCGACTGCGGCCAGGCATGCGTCGAGGAGCTCTACGGCGGAGAGCTCCCGTCGACGCAACGCCGCAGCCAGCTCCAAAGCTGACGATGACGGGTCGAGCGAAGGCATCGGTGGCGAGACTACCAGGATGAACTGGCTGTGTGGCCAATAATTCATCGGGGCAGCCAGGCGCCTCGCAAAGGCGCGCGGCGACGCTGTGTTACTCCGCGCGGCTGAACTCCACGATCGCGATCGTCAGCATCGCCAGCCCGAGTAGCGCCACAACGGCTGCCTCGACAAGGCCTGGTACGTGCCAGCTCCACCATGTCACGCCTGGATCAAGCGCGCGACGCGCGGCGTCGCTGATGTTCAGATGCGCGAACACCGCACGGCGCATCGGGTCAACAGCGTAGGTCAGCGGGTCGAGGCGGTTGAGGATCTCCAGCCACTGCGGCAAGCCGGCCACTGGGAACAGCGCACCGGAGAGGAAGTACATGGGCATGATTGCCATCTGCATCAGCGCCATAAACGACTGCATCTGTGTGATGCGCGCGGCGACCATCACGCCAAACGCGGTGATGGCGAATGCGAGCAGCAGCTGCAGCGCGAACACCTCGATGATCAGCGTGGCGTTATAGGGGACGCCGACGAGACCGGCGAGACACAGCACGATCACGCCCTGAAAGCCGGCCACGGTGGCGCCGCCGAAGCACTTGCCCAGCACCAGCGAGCTGCGGCGCACGGGTGCGACCATCATCTCCCGCAGGAAGCCGAACTCGCGGTCCCACACCAGCGACGCGGCGGAGAACATGGCGGTGAACATCACTGCCATGCACAGCACGCCGGGGTACACGAACGTACGCAGGTTGACGCCGTGCGTGCCTGCGGAGGCCAGGCGCGAGAGGCCGGTGCCGAGCACGAACAGGAACAGGAATGGCTGCATCAGCGATGTCAGGATGCGCAGCCGGTCGCGGCTGAAGCGAATCAGCTCGCGCTTCCACACGACCTTGATCGCGCGTAGCTCGCTGCGCAGGCTGCGCGTGGGCACGCGCACGCGTGCGATCTGCTGCTGAGCGCCTGAGCGCCCGACAGGCACGCGATCGTCCGGCGCGGGAGAGCCGGTGTGCGGGGCTTTGGTGTCGGTTGCCATCAGCGGCTCATCATCCGTGCGAAGTTGCGCCGTGTGTCGGTCTGGCCGGACTCGGCGTCGCGAATGGTGGTGCCGGTGTAGGACATGAACACGTCGTCAAGCGACGGTCGCGCGACGCTGACCGAGCGGATCGGGGGGTGGGCGGGATCCCATTCATCGAACAGCCGCGGTACGAACTGCCCGCCCTCTTCCACGCCAAATGTGACCGCGCCCTCAGCCACCGTGGCCTCGATGTCGAAGCGCTCGCGCAGCGCCGCGATCGCCGCCTGATCGTCATCTGTCTCTATCTGCACGCGGTCCTTGCCCACTTTCGCCTTCAGCGCCTCAGGAGTGTCGAGCACGATGATGCGGCCCTGGTCCATGATCGCGATGCGATCGCAGTACTCAGCCTCGTCCATGTAATGGGTGGTCAGGAAGATGGTGATGTCCTCGCGCTCCTTCAGCTCGCGGATGTAGCGCCAGATCGAGCTGCGCGTCTGTGGGTCTAGGCCGACTGTGGGCTCGTCCAGAAACAGCACGCGCGGGGAGTGCAGCAGCCCGCGCGCGATCTCCAGGCGCCGCTTCATGCCACCGGAGAACGTGTTCACCCAGCTGTCGCGGCGCTCCCACAGCCCCACAATCTCCATCACCTGGCGCATACGCTCGTCCACCAGCTCGCGTGGGACGCCGTACAGCTCGGCGTGTAGCCGCAGGTTCTGCTCGGCGCTGAGGTAGCCGTCGAGCGTGGTGTCCTGGAAGACCAGGCCGATGTTGCGCCTGACCTCGTCGCGTTCTGCGACCACGTCGTGACCGGCCACGAGCGCTGAGCCGCCGCTGGGACGCACGAGCGTGCACAGCATGTTGATGGTGGTCGACTTGCCCGCACCGTTGGGGCCCAGGAAGCCGAAGATCTCGCCGGCTGCGACATCGAAGTCGATGCCGCGCACCGCTTCGACCTCGTCGTAGCGCTTGACCAGGCCGTTGACCGAGACGGCGGCGCTGGGCGCCGTCTCGGTGGCAGGGCTGGGTGCTGTGGTTGCGGTGTCGCTCACCTGTCTGTATCCACCGTATCGGCATCCGAGTCGCTGCTCGGCTCCTCAGTGGTGTCACCGTCGGCGAGGATGCGGTACAGGTCGCGACGGGTCGCGGCGAGCACATCGCTGGCCTTGGCAACCTGCGCGTGACTTCCGGTGCGCATCACCTGCATGAACGCGAAGCTGACCTCGCGCATGAGCTTTCCGAGCTGGTGCATATCGCTGGCGCCGTCGCCTGTCTGCTCCCATGGGGCTGGCCGGTCGGCGCCACGCTCGGCCACCTGTGTCCGTCCCTCATCGGTCAAAGCGAACAGCTTGCGCCCGTCGTCCTCCTGCGTGCGGATCAGGCCCTCGTCTTCGAGCTGCTGCAGCGCTGGGTAGACCGAGCCGGGGCTCGGGCTCCAGATGCCGCCGCTTCGCTCCTGGACCTCCTGCATGATCTGGTAGCCGTTGCGCGGCTCCTCAGCCAACAGCAGCAGCGCCGCCGTGCGGATGTCTCCGCGACGTGCCCTGCGGCCGCGGCCGCGCGGGCCACCGCCACCTGGACCGCCACCGCGGGTGAAGCCAAACGGGCCCCCTCCGAACTCGCCGCGGGCGGCGGGGCCATGGCCGCTGTGACGGTGATGGCCGCCGTGATGAGACCTGCAGCCGGGCTTTGCGCCCGTTGAATAAATCGCATTTCCAAACATATCTAAATCCTATCGTGAGGTATCAAAGTACTACGCGATATATCGTAACAGTAACTCGCGCAAATACCAACCCGCCTGTAGCGGGCACCTGCGAAGCCCTACGCGGCGGCGCCTAAGCGGCGTATCGCTGCGCGGAGCGAGCTCGGGCCTTGGCGGCCTCGACCTCGCGATCCTTCGGCGGCGCGTTGGTGACGAGCTCGTCGAGCAGCCGCGTGGAGATCTCGGTGACGGCGTCAACAGCACGCTCGAAGACCTCGGCATTAGCCTGCGAAGGCTTGGTGAAGCCGCTGATCTTGCGCACGTACTGCAGCGCCGAGGCACGTATCTCCTCGTCGGTGGCAGGTGGCTCGAAGTTATGGAGGGTACGAATGTTGCGACACATGCTCCGATCGTAACCGATCGTCTTGCGGGCGCTTTCAGCGCCGGGCAAGCCGCTCGCTTACGATCTCCGCTGGCCGAGGGGGGCGACCTCTGGCGCGGGCCAGCTTCCGCCGCTCAGTGACGGAAGTGGCGCACGCCTGTGGCAACCATGGCCACGTCGGCTGCATCCACGGCGGCTACTACCTCTGCGTCTCGCACTGACCCGCCTGGCTGGATGATTGCGCTGATGCCTGCGTCGATGGCTAGCTGCGGGCCGTCGGGGAATGGGAAGTATGCGTCGGAGGCGAGCGCGGCGCCGGCTAGCGCGTCGGGCCGGAACGCTTGCGCCTTCTGAACGGCGATCCGTACTGCGTCCACGCGGCTCATCTGCCCGGCGCCGATGCCGATGGTGGCGCCGCCGGCGGCGAGCACGATTGCGTTGGAGCGCACGTGCCGGCAGACGACCCAGGCGAACAGCATGTCGCGCCACTCTTGCTCGCTGGGCTGCTTGGCGCTCATGGCGTGCATCTGCTCGCGCTTCTCTGCGACGGCGTCGTGGGTCTGTACTAGCTGACCGCCGATGACGGGCTTGGATTCGAGCTCAAGGCTGGGAGCGGGCCAGTCGCTGAGCTCGAGCAGGCGCACGTTTTTCTTGACCTGTAGCGCTTCCAGCGCGGCGGCGTCGTAGCCGGGCGCGAGCAGCACCTCGATGAACTGCTTGTCCAGCGCTTCGGCGAAGGCGAGATCGATGGGCCGGTTGACGGCGATGACGCCGCCGTAGGCGCTTTCGGGGTCGCATGCGAAGGCGTGTTCGTAGGCTTCCTGGCCGCTGGCGGCAACGGCGCAGCCGCAGGGGTTGTTGTGCTTGAGGATCGCGCAGGCGGGCTCGTCGAACTCCTCCACCAGCTCGCGTGCGGAGCTGAGGTCGAGCAGATTGTTGAACGACAGCTCCTTGCCGTGTAGCTGCTCCACACCGGCAAGCAGGTGCGTGGGCGCGCCTGCGCGCGCGTAGAAGGCGGCCTGTTGATGCGGGTTCTCGCCGTAGCGCAGGTCGCTGACCTTCTCGTATGACTCCCGCCAGCTCACTGGGAAGCCGTGGCTGTCGCCGCGCGAGGCGAACCATGTGGAGATCGCTGCGTCATAGCGCGCGGTGCAAGCAAACGCCTTGGCAGCGAGCTGTTTGCGGGTGCTCAACGACAGTTTGCTGTCAGACTCGCGCAGCTCGCTCAGCACGCGCTCGTAGTCGCTGGGGTCAACGAGCACTGCGGCGAACGCGCTGTTCTTGGCGGCCGCTCTGATCATGGTGGGGCCGCCGATGTCGATGTTCTCGATTACCTCCTCCTCGGAGGCATCGCCGCGGGCGACGGTCTGCTCGAACGGATACAGGTTCACGCACACCAGGTCGACCTGCTCGATCCCTTGCTCAGATGCGGCGCGCAGGTGCTCGTCCTCGTTGCGCCGCGCTAGTAGGCCGGCGTACAGCCGCGGGTGCAGCGTCTTGACGCGCCCGTCCATGATCTCTGGGAAGCCGGTGAAGTCCTCGATCGCCCGCACGGGAATGCCAGCGCTGGCGAGCTCGCGTGAGGTTCCGCCGGTGGAGACGAGCTCGACGCCCAGCTCTGCCAGGCCGCGGGCGAGCTCGACGATGCCGTGCTTGTCGGAGACCGACAGCAGCGCCCTGCGTACCTGCACCTCGCCGGGAGCGGCGGGCTGCACCCCGGATGCGTGATCCCCCTCTGGGGACGATGCGGTCATGACGTCGCCTTCTGCGCCCATAGCTAGCAGCCTACCCCTCGCTCACGCGGATCGCCTCGCCCGTTTCGATCGCGATGCGACGCGGGTTCTCAGGGTCGACTGCGAGCGCGCCGCGGGCGAACAGCGCGACGGCCTGGGGCAGCAATGCGTGCTCGAGCGGACGCAGCGCAGCGAGGACCTCGCCTGGCTCACGCGCGTCGGGCAGCTCGACTGCTGCTTGCAGGATGACGGCGCCTGAGTCCACCCCAGCGTCGACGAAGTGAACGGTCACCCCGAACACCTTCACGCCGTAGGCAAGCGCTTGATCGACAGCGCTGAGCCCGGGGAAGGCGGGCAGTAGCGAGGGATGCACGTTGATGACGGCGCTGGGGAAGCGATCGAGGAACGCTGCGCCCAGCAGCTCCATGTAGCCCGCCAGCACCACCAGCTGTGCGCCGCACGCCACCAGCCAATCGGCCAGCGCGTGATCGCGCGCAGTGCGATCTGCGTAGCTGGAGCGGGCGAACACGGCCGTGGGCACCCCCTCGCGCTCGGCGCGCGCCAGCGCAGGTGCGCTGGCGACGCTGGAGGCGACTGCCACCACAGTTGCCTCGCGTCTGTGCACTGTGTCCAGCAGCGCCTGCAGGTTGGTGCCGGTGCCGGACACCAGCACAGCGATGGGAAGTGGCTCGCTCACGCGCGGGTCACGATAGCTGTGAGCAACCTCACAGAGCGGGGCGACGCGATCGCCTTCAATCAGGTGACGGGAGGAGAGGCCTCGTACAACCACTTATTAGGACAGGCCCATGCTTTCATCCATTGTTGTCACCCTCCTAGTTGTTGCGGTTCTTGCCTATGCGCTGCAGTCAGGACGTAGGGACGAGCTGATCGTTCGCCGCCCTTACAACAACCGCTACAACGACGCCGCTGGGGCGCGCGAGGATCACCTCGGCTAGTGCTGAACGTCAGGCGTTGACAAGCGGCAGCGGCGGCGTGTCGCCGTCCTGCTGGCGCAGTTGCTGCTGTGCGGGGGAGCTCTCCTCGAGTGAGTACTTCCCGGCGGCGCCGTCGCTACCGGCGAGCGGGTAGGAGCCGCTGAAGCATGCGTCGCAGTGGGTGGCGCTAGTGCCGCGGACCGCCTCGTAGACGCCCTCTAGCGACAGGTAGTGCAGCGAGTCGCAGCCGAGCTCGGCGGCGATCTCCTCGGTGCTGCGTCCGTGGGCGATCATCTCCTCGCGGGTGGACATGTCGATGCCGTAGTGGCAGGGGTGCTTGATGGGTGGCGCGGAGATGCGCATGTGGATCTCGGCGGCGCCGGCGTCGCGCAGCATCTGCACGATCTGGCGGGTGGTGTTGCCGCGCACGATCGAGTCGTCGACGACGACCAGGCGCTTGCCGGCGATCACCTCGGGTAGCGGGTTGAACTTGAGGCGCAGCCCGTGCTTGCGCAGCTCCTGTCCGGGCTGGATGAACGTACGGGCGACGTAGCGGTTCTTGACGAAGCCGTCGTCCTGGGGCAGCCCGGCGGCGCGTGCGAGGCCGCGGGCGGCGGGGTTGCCGGAGTCGGGTACGGCGATTACCAGGTCGGCCTCGACGGGCGCCTCGCGCCACAGGATCTCGCCCATGCGCCCGCGCGCGACCTGTAGCACCTGGTCGTTCATGCGTGAGTCGGGGCGGGCGAAGTAGATGTACTCGAACACGCATAGCGCGCGCCTGCCGTTGGGTACGATCATGCGGCTCTGCAACCCGTCGGCACCGAGCGTGACGAGCTCACCGGGCTCAACGTCGCGCAGGAATTTGGCGCCGATGATGTCGAACGCACATGACTCGCTGGCGACGCAGTAGCGGTTGCCGCCGGAGCCAACGGCTGTACCGGCGACGCCGTCGATGTGCTCTGGGCCGGATTCGAGCACGCCTATAGAGAGCGGCCGCAGGCCGTGCGGGTCGCGGAAGGCGACAACGCGGTCCTTGGTCATGGCGACGATGGAGAACGCTCCGCGCAGGCGCGGCAGCACGTCGGCGATCGCGTCCTCGACCTGTTCGGCGGGATGCGTGGCGATCATGGCGGCGATGATCTCGGAGTCGGAGGTGGAGCTGAAGGTGACGCCGCGCTCGAGTAGCTCCTCATGGAGCTCGAGCGCGTTGATCAGGTTGCCGTTGTGCGCGAGTGCGACCTCGCGGCGGGAGCCGTTGGTGCCCTCGGAGCGTTGCACGGGCTGGGAGTTCTCCCAGGCGTTGGAGCCGGTGGTGGAGTAGCGCACGTGGCCGATGGCGAGCTCGCCGGCGAGCGTACGCAGGTCGTTCTCGGTGAACACCTGGTTGACGAGCCCGAGCTCGCGGCGCGTGATGATGTGCCCGCCACGATCGGCGGCAGCGATTCCTGCCGACTCTTGGCCGCGGTGTTGCAGGGCGTACAGCGCGAAGTACGACAGACGCGACACCTCGTGACCGGGCGCGTACAGTCCGAACACTCCGCACTCGTCGCGCGGTCCGTCACGCATCACCATCACAAGCTAGCAGGCCCGGTCAAGTAGATACGAACGCGATACACCGCTGTCATCACAGGAACAACTCCCGCAGGCTGCCGTGAGCGTCGGCCAGCTCGCTCAGGGTGAGCGTGATCATGGTGCCGGCGCCAGCGCCGGCCTCGACGATGCTCAGCAGCTCATCGCCCACCCTGCCGATGATCCGCAGCGGCGCGCGCGCGCCCAGCTCGCGTAGCGCGCCGGCGTGGCCGCTGATGAGAAAGCCGCCTGGTCCCTCGCCGAACAGTGCGGCGCTCAGCTGCTGCGTTGTGTCCTGTAGCTCGACCTCGGCGCCGATCCCGCCTGCCAGGCAGCACTCGGCGAGCGCGACTGCGAGCCCACCCTCGGCGATGTCGTGGGCGCTCGACAGCGCACCCGTGCGGACGGCGTGGCGGACGGCTGCGTGCGCGTCACGAACAGCGTTTACGTCGACCGCTGGGAGCCCGTCGGGGAGTGCCTGCCCGAGCAGCTTGGCCAGCTCGCTGGCGTCGAGTGAAGGTGTGAATGGGCCGACGAGCGCGATCTGGTCGCCGGCGTGCTGGAAGCCGAGCTGGCAGGCGTGGCGCGCGTCGGGCAGGCGCCCGACCATGCCGATGACGGGTGTGGGGTAGATGGGGCCGGTGGCGCCCTCGTTGTAGAGCGATACGTTGCCGCCGACGATGGGAGCGTCGAGTGCACGGCAGGCATCGCCGAGGCCGCGTACGGACTCGGTCAGCTGCCAGGCGATGTGGGCCTTCTCGGGGTTGCCGAAGTTGAGGTTGTTGGTGGTGCCGAGCGGCTGGGCGCCCACGCATGCGAGGTTGGCGGCGCACTCGAGCACTGCCTCGATGGTCCCGGTGTAGGGGTCGGCGGCGACGCGCCGGCCGTTGCAGTCGATGCTGACCGCGAGCGCGCTGCCGTCGGGGAGGGCGAGCACGGCGGCGTCGGCTTGCTCGGGGCGGCGCACGGTGCGTGACTGCACGATGGAGTCGTAGCGCTCGAACAGCGGCCTGCGCGAGGCCAGGTTTGGCGAGGAGAGGATGGCGAGCAGGATGTCCTTTGGCGCAGACGCCAGGGTCAGCCCGGCGGTGGCGGCCGGCGGCGCGTAGATCGGCTGGGTGGGCTTGCGCGGCTGCAGGTCATACAGCGGGCAGTCGTCGACGAGCGCGGTTACGGGCATGTCGCCGACGAGCTGTCCGTGTTGGAGGATGCGCATGCGCCCGCTGTCGGTGACGGTGCCGATGGCGGAGCCGCCGACCTCCCACTTGGCGCAGAGCGCGATCACGGCGTTGACGTTGGCGGGCTCTACGACGCACAGCATCCGCTCCTGGGACTCGCTGACCATCACCTCGAATGGCTCCATGCCGGGCTCGCGCAGGGGCACGTTGGCGACGTCCAGGTCGATCCCGACGCCGCCTTTGGAGGCCATCTCGGAGGCGGATGAGGTCAGGCCGGCGGCGCCGAGGTCTTGTAGCGAGACGATCAGCCCGAGCTCGAGCAGCTCGAGCGAGCACTCGAGCAGCTTCTTCTCCTCGAAGGGGTCGCCGACTTGCACGGTGGGGCGCTTGCTGTCATCACCGTCGGCTCCTAGCTCCGCCGAGGCCAGCACTGATGCGCCGCCGATCCCGTCGCGTCCGGTTGAGGCTCCGAACAGGAACAGCACGTTGCCGGGTCCGGCGGCGGCGCTGCGCACGAGCCGCTCGCGTGGGGCGAGGCCGAGCGCCATGGCGTTGATCAGGCAGTTCTGCTCGTAGGGCGCCTCGAAGTACAGCTCGCCGCCGATGGTGGGCACGCCGATGGAGTTGCCGTAGTGGCCGATCCCTGACACGGCCCCGTCGAGCAGGTAGCGCGCGCGCGCGCCGGCGCCTGCCGCGGCCCCAGCGCCGGGCGTGCCGCCTGGCTCGCCGAAGCGCAGCGAGTCGAGTACGGCGATGGGGCGGGCGCCGATGGCGAAGATGTCGCGCAGGATGCCGCCGACGCCGGTGGCTGCGCCTTGGAAGGGCTCGACGGCGCTGGGGTGGTTGTGGGACTCGACCTTGAACGCGCACACGAGGCCACCGCCGACGTCCACGGCGCCGGCGTTCTCGCCGGGCCCCATGACCACGTGCTCGCCCTCGGTTGGCAGCGTTCTGAGGAGCTTCTTGGAGTGCTTGTAGGCACAGTGCTCGCTCCACAGCAGCGAGTACATGGCGAGCTCCACTTGGTTGGGCACGCGGCCCTGCTTCTCGCACACGAGCTCGTACTCCGCGCGCGTTAGCCCGAGCGCGAGCGCATCCTCGACAGCGGGCAGGCTCGCCTGCTTCGCCTCAGACACGACAGAGGTTTGTGCCGTGGCTGTGACCATGTGTGCCAGGAATGTGCCTGGGGGGGGTTTGTATATCCCCTTGAGAGCACCGTATAACCATCGCTATACACCGCTCCGAATCGTTACTCCTCACCCGCTCCCACTCGCTACCCACCACCGACCGCGGGCATGCCATCAGGCAGCCACCCCCTCGACGGCCATGCGCATCGACTGGAAGATCTTCAACCCATCAGCAGAGCCGCCCATGAGCTCATCGACGGCGTGCTCGGGGTGGGGCATCAGGCCGAACACGTTGCCTGCCTCGTTGCACACGCCGGCGATGTCGTGCAGCGAGCCGTTGAAGTTCTCGCCGGGCGCGTACCGCAGCACCAGCTGCCCTGCGTTGTCCATGGCGGCAAGCGTATGCGGGTCGACGTAGTAGCGACCCCATGCGTGCTTGGCGGGGATGCTCAGTCGTTCGTCAAGCGCGCATGCGCGGGTGAATGCTCCGCCGCTGCTCAGCACCTCGAGCTCGACCTGCCTGGAGGTGAAGCGCAGGTTGGCGTTGACGAGCAGCGCACCGGGGAGCAGCCCGGCCTCGCAGAGCACCTGGAACCCGTTGCAGATGCCGAGCACGAGCCCGCCGTCGCGCGCAAACGCGATCACCGACTCCATGGCTGGCGAGAAACGTGCGATGGCGCCGGCTCGCAGATAATCGCCGTAGGAGAACCCGCCGGGAATGACGATCGCATCGGCGCCCCTCAGGTCGCGCTGCGCGTGCCAGATCAGCTCTGCGTCACCGACCCGGCGGGCGGCATCCAGCGCATCGACCTCATCGCAGGAGCCAGGGAACTGAAGCACGCCAAACTTCATCACTCAACGATGATCTCGTAGTCCTCGACCAGCGGGTTGGCCAGCAGCTTCTGGCACATGGGCTCCAGCTGTGACGGATCCTCGACGTCGAGCTCGACCAGCCGACCGATGTGGACGTTGCCGACGCCAGCAAAGCCAAGCGCGGGCAGCGCGCGCTCGACGGCGACGCCCTGGGGGTCGAGGATGCCCTCCTTGGGGCGGATCAGCACGCGTGCCTTCACGCGGCTCGGGTGCGATCGAGCCATGCTTGGAAGGGCTCGCCGGTGATGCGCTCGTAGGCCTCGATGTAGCGCGCGCGCGTACCCGCGACGACGTCCTCGGGAATCGCGGGCGCGGGCGGCTTCTTGTCCCAGCCGCTGCCTGCGGCCCAGTCGCGCACGTACTGCTTGTCGAAGCTGGGCTGCCCGTGGCCGACCTCGTAGCCGTCAACGGGCCAGTAGCGGGATGAGTCGGGCGTCAGTACCTCATCGCCGAGCACCAGCGTGGGCGCAGCGCTGGCGGGATCGCTGTTGTCGAGCCCGAACTCGAACTTTGTGTCAGCGAGGATCACGCCGCTCGAGCGTGCGTGCTCGGCGGCGAACGAGTACAGCTCGATCGAGGCATCGCGAACGCGCTCCATCAGGCCGCGGTCGCCGACCAGCGCGACAGCACCGTCGAAGTCGATCGCCTCGTCGTGGCCCTCCTCGGCCTTGGTGCTGGGCGTGAAGATCGGCTCGGGCAGGCGCTCTGACTCGCGCAGCCCAGCTGGCAGCGCGATCCCTGAGACCGAGCCAGTGGCTTGATAGTCCTTCCAGCCGGACCCGGTGATGTAGCCCCGCACGACGCACTCGACGGGCAGCATCTGCAGCCGGCGCACCGCCAGCGCGCGACCGCGTGCCTGCTCTGGCACGCGGTCGGTCGCTGAGATCAGGTGGTTGGCGACGATCCCAGCGGTCTTGGCAAACCAGAACACGGACAGTCCCGTCAACACCTTGCCCTTGTCGGGGATCGGTGTTGGGTGGACGGCGTCGTAGGTGGAGATCCTGTCGCTGGCGACCATCAGCAGCGCTGGCGGCGTGTTCTGCGCGCCCTCGACCCCGGCCAGGTCGTACATCTCGCGGACCTTGCCGCTGGCGATGAGGGGCAGATCGGCGAGTGCGGCGGCGGTCACGTGGCGCGATGCTACCGAACGCTCAGGCGATCCGATCCAAGCGCGCGAGGATCGCGTCGGTGTGGCGCACGTAGTGGGAGTAGTTGAAGATGTCATCCAGGTCGAGGCCGCGTGCGCGCTCGTCGCCAGAGAGAAGGTCGCGCAGCGCGATTCCCTCGTCCCAGGCGCGCTGGGCGAGCTCCTGAACGACGCGGTAGGCCTGATCGCGAGAGGACCCGGCCTCGACGAGGGCGAGTAGCACGCGCTGCGAGAACAGGGCGCCGTGGGTCAGCTCGAGGTTGGCACGCATGCGCTCGCTGTCGACGGTCATGCCCTGCACGAGCGCGATGGCGCGGTGCTGGAGGTAGTCGAGCAGGATTGTGGAGTCCGGCAGGATCACGCGCTCCACCGATGAGTGGGAGATGTCGCGCTCGTGCCACAGCGCCACGTTCTCTAGTCCCGCCTGCGCGTTGCCTCGTAGCACCCGGGCGAGCCCGGAGATCTGCTCGCTCTTGATCGGGTTGCGCTTGTGCGGCATCGCTGAGGAGCCCTTCTGGCCAGCGCGGAAAGGCTCCTGGACCTCGCGCACCTCGGTGCGCTGAAGATGGCGAACCTCAGTGGCGAAGCGCTCGAGACCGGCGCCGGCGAGCGCGATCGCGCTCAACAGCTCGGCGTGGCGATCGCGCGGGATGACCTGCGTTGAGACATCCTCGCGCGCGAGCCCTAGACGCGCGAGCACCCCCGCCTCGAACTCGGGGCTGGTGGCTGCATAGGTGCCGACGGCGCCTGACACGGCGCCGACGGCCACCTGCGCGAACGCGCGCTGCAGGCGCGTGGCGTTGCGCTGGGCCTCGAGCGCGAAGCCGGCGAGCTTGATCCCAAAGGTGGTCGGCTCGGCGTGCACGCCATGCGTGCGGCCTACGCACAGGGTGTTGGCGTGCTCGCGCGCGCGTGTGGCCAGCGCGAGCACTAGTGAGTTGGCGCCAGCCACGACTACCTCGCCGGCGGCGCGCAGCTGCAGCGCGAGGGCGGTATCGAGAACGTCGGAGGAGGTCAGCCCGAAATGGATCCAACGCCCAGCCTCGCCCACGGAAGCGGCCAACACGTCCACGAACGCGGCGACATCGTGCTCGGTCACGCGCTCGCGCTCATCGACTGCTTCCACGGTAAAGCTGGCGCCGCGGATCGCCTGTAGCTCGGAGGCGGTTGGCCCCTCCTCCCCGAGCAGGCCTGGCAGCTCCTCGCAGGCGGCGAGCTCGACCTGGCGCCAGGTGCTCATGCGCGCCTCGTCGGTCCATATGGCGCCAAGCTCGGGGCGGGTGTAGCGGTCGATCACGTCTGTTGATTATCGCCGCGCGCAGGCGGCGATGTCCTCACGTACCGATGATCTGCGCGGCCAGGATGGCGGCGTTGCGCGGGTTGTCCAAGCCGACGCACGCGACGGGGACCCCGGGCGGCATCTGCACGATCGAGAGGATCGCGTCGAGGCCACCGGCTGCGGTCAGCCGCCCTGAAAGCGGCACACCGATCACCGGTAGGTCGGTGTGCGCTGCGACGGCGCCGGGAAGCGCAGCGGAGATGCCTGCGCCAGCGATGATCACCCGCAGACCGCGCATGTGCGCGTTCTTGGCGTATTCGGCGACCACGTCGGGCTCGCGATGCGCGGACATGACGCGGACCTCGTGCATGATGCCGCGCTCCTCGAGCTCGTGGGCGGCCTTCTCCATGATCTCCATGTCGCTCTTGGAGCCCATCACGATCCCCACGCGTGGGGCGTCAACGTCGATATCGTCGAGCTGTCGCTGCACTTCTGCCTCGCCCATTGGCTCGGGCACGAGCGATATGCCGGGCTGCCCGGTTGGGCGACCCTCCATGCCTGTCGGTTGGTCGGCCATGCAGCGCACGTTATAGCGAGGCGATGAAGTCATCGATGGGGATCGCGGACAGCGTCTCGTAGCGAGCGGTGCCGCGCGATCCCAGCTCGAGCGACACACGCGCCATGGTGCCGTCGTCGGGCGCCTCGACAACGGAGATGAAGTCGACATGGCCGAGCGTCGCCCACTGCGACTTGACGGTCGCACCGAGTTGTTCGACCTCCTTGTTGACCTCGAGGATCCGCTGCGGGTTGTTCTTGACCGTCTGCACGCCCTCCGGGGTGAGGGTCGTGAGCATGACGTAGGTAGGCATCAGTGGTTGCTCCTCCGGTGGGTTGGGACTGGTCGCGGCGCGTAGCGCTCAGCGTCGTTTGTAGCGGATCTAGGTTCCCGCCGCTTGCTCCGGATCTCAGAGCAAGCGGCGGCCACGTCAAGCCGACCGGATGTCAGCTGTTGTTAGTGGTTTGGACGGCAACGAGCTGACCGCCCGAGGCGGTCACTTTCTCTTCTTTGGCGCCTCCCTGCACGGTTTCACATTCCACAGCGACGGTGCCGGGTGCGGTCAAGTTGAGGACGGACTCCAGCGGCAGCGCTGTGGCAGCGAGAAATTCCGAGCTGGCGCTCCACAGCGAGGTGGTCCACCCTGAGCTGTCGAGGATGCTTTCGCCGGTCGCGGTGGCGAGCGTGAGCTCGCACTCCACCTGGACGCCGCCTGCTTCTTTGGCGGTGGCGGAGACCTCAGCCTTGGCGGACACGAGGTAGTGACCGGCCGGAAGTTCCTTGCTGAGGATGCTTGCTGGCGCCGCGGTGATGTCGAGCCCTCCGGCCTGCTTGACGGAGTAGCCGGCTACGGCTCCATTGTTGCCATTGGTGCCGTTTTTGCCGGCCGCACCTGTCGTTCCGGTTTTGCCAGTGGCTCCATTTTTGCCGGGGGCACCGTTTCTGCCGGGGGGTCCAATCGTGTTCCAATAGACCCTCGATTCACCTTTCCGGCACCGCTGTTTCGCGCGCAGTATCCGTAGCTGCCCGGAACCGCGCTTGTAGCAGGCGTGGATGGTGGCCGCTTGAGTCGTTGACAGTGTCCCGAGCACTCCCAGCAACAGCATCCCTGCGCTGGCAAGCGTGGCCGTGCTCCTTCGGATCGTCGGCGTGCACATGTGATCGTCCCTCCGTATCGATCGTGGCAACGCGGGCGGCGAAGCCTTCGTGGGCGGGCAATGTTATTCGGGCGTATAGCTTGGTGGTGCCGATGGTGGGGCCATGGGCGGAGCTCAGATCGCGCGGGCGGCCTGCTCAGCGGGCGCGGATAGCTTCTCCAGCGCTAGCTCGCCTTCACGCGTGTCCACCTTCACCGAGTCGCCGGGGTGGATCTCACCAGAGAGCAGCGCGAGCGCGAGCCGGTCGGTGAGCTGCTTCTGGATCACCCGTCGTAGCGGGCGCGCGCCGTAGGTCGGGTCATAGCCCATGTTCCCGATCAGCTCGCGTGCGTGCTCGGTTAGCGTCACGTGCACGCCGCGCTCGGCGACACGCTCGACCACGCGCGCGACTTGCAGCTCGACGATCTCGGAGATCTGCTCGCGGGTGAGCGACTCGAAGCGCACGATGTCATCGAGGCGGTTGATGAACTCGGGCTTGAAGTGCTCGAGCAGTGATGTGCGCAATTCGGCGTCTCGGCTGCTGGGCGATCCTGTGCCATCGCCGACCCTGAGGTTGGAGGTCATGATCAGAACGGTGTTCTTGAAGTCCACGGTGCGCCCTTGCCCGTCGGTGAGGCGACCGTCGTCCATCACTTGCAGCAGCGTGTTGAACACATCCGCATGGGCCTTCTCGATCTCGTCGAGGAGCACGACCGAGTAGGGGCGGCGACGCACGGCCTCTGTCAGCTGGCCGCCCTCCTCATAGCCGACGTAGCCGGGGGGCGCGCCGACGAGCCGTGAGACGGAGTGTTTCTCCATGTACTCGGACATGTCGATGCGGATCATGGCGTCCTGTGAGTCGAACATGAACTCGGCCAGCGCACGCGCGAGCTCGGTCTTGCCGACACCGGTGGGCCCGAGGAACAGGAACGAGCCGATGGGACGATCGGGATCCTGTAGTCCAGCGCGTGAGCGGCGCAGTGCGGTGGCTACCGCCTCGATCGCCTCGTCTTGTCCGACCACGCGTTCGTGCAGGCGATCCTCCATGTGGATTAGCTTCTCCGTTTCGCCCTCCTGCAGACGGCTCACCGGTATGCCCGTCCAGCGGGCGACCACCTCGGCCACATCGTCGGCGTCCACCTCCTCCTTCAGGAATTGGGGCCCACCCGCCCCGGTCGCCTCTTCGGCGGCGTCTTCGCGCTCCGCTGACTCGTGCTCTGCGAGCTGCTTCTCCAGTTCGGGGATCTCGCCATAGCGAAGCTCAGCGGCGCGCTGCAGGTCCGCTTCACGCTCTGCCCGTTCGGCTTCCACGCGCGCCTGCTCCAGGCGCTCCTTTAGTTCGGAGACGCCCTGGATCGCGTCCTTCTCCTTCTGCCACTGCGCCTTCATCGCGTCGGAGCGATCTTTCAGCTCATCCAGCTCGCGCTCGATCGCCTCGCGCCGTTGCATGGATGCGGAGTCCTTCTCCTTGCGCAGCGAGGTGAGCTCGATCTGCAGCTGCATGATGCGGCGGTCGACCTCGTCGATCTCGGTGGGCAGCGAGTCGATCTCGATGCGGATCTTGGAGGCAGCCTCGTCGATCAGGTCGATCGCCTTGTCTGGAAGGAAGCGGTCGGCGATGTAGCGCTGGGAGAGCGTGGCGGCGGCGATTAGCGCGCTGTCCTGGATGCGCACCCTGTGGTGCACCTCATAGCGCTCCTTGAGGCCACGCAGGATCGCGATGGCGTCCTGCACCGATGGCTCGCCCACCATCACCGGCTGGAAGCGCCGCTCGAGCGCGGCGTCCTTCTCGATGTACTTGCGGTACTCATCGAGCGTGGTGGCCCCCACTGCGCGCAATTCTCCGCGCGCGAGCATCGGCTTGAGCAGGTTCGATGCGTCAACTGAGCCCTGGGCGGCGCCTGCGCCGACGATCGTGTGCAGCTCGTCGAGGAACAGAATGATCGTCCCGTCCGCGTCGGCCACTTCCTTGAGCACTCCCTTGAGACGTTCCTCGAACTCGCCGCGGTAGGCGGCGCCAGCGATCAGCGCGCCCATGTCGAGTGCGATTACGCGCCGGTCGCGCAGCGTCTCGGGCACGTCGCCGTCGATGATCCGTTGTGCGAGGCCCTCCACGATTGCGGTCTTGCCCACACCTGGCTCGCCGATTAGCACAGGGTTGTTCTTGGTGCGCCTGCTCAGTACCTGGATCACGCGACGGATCTCGTCGTCGCGGCCGATCACAGGATCGAGCTTGCCCTGTGTGGCGGTCTCGGTCAGGTCGCGGCCGAAGCGCTCGAGCGGGCGCTGCTCCTCCTCTGAGGGCGCGCCCTGCGCGCCTGGGGTTGCTCGATCAGGCGGTGCCATCGGTGCTCCTGCGCGGATTTTGACGGAACGGCGAGCGTGCGTCGGCGGCGCGTACGAGCTCGAGACCGCCGCGGTAGGGGACTGTCAGCTCGGCGCGGAAGGAGCGACGTACCTCCTCCAGCTCGTTGGCCAGGCGCACCTGCGCCCGCAGCGCTTCCAGCTCGATCTCCTCGATGCGGGCCTGCATGCTCTCGATCTCTTGCTCCAGGCGCAGCACGCGCTCGACGCCAGCGAGGTTGAGGCCGAGGTCGGCGGTCATCTCCTGGATGCGCCGCAGCTTCTCTACGTCCTCCTGTGAGTACAGGCGCGTGCCCTTGGGCGAACGCTGCGGCTCGATCAGCCCACGCGCCTCGTACATGCGCAGTGTTTGCGGGTGCATGTTGGCGAGCTGCGCTGCGATCGAGATCATGAACACGCCACGGTTGGTCTCGACATGTACGCGGGTGACGATTGGGGCCCGACGTGATTGTGGGGGCTGCGGGACTGGGCTGGGCGATTCGCGGTCACTGCCTGCCATCAGCTCTCACCCGCTTTCCCCGCGCCTTTGGCGGCGGCGCCGGCTGGAGCCTCGGCGCCGTTCTCGAACAGCCCCGCGCGGGGGTTGCTGGTACCCATCGACTTGGATAGCTCGTCGACGGCCTGCTGCTGCTGCTCGCTCAGCTTCTGCGGGACATCGATCACGAAGCGATAGTGGATGTCGCCGCGGTCAGATCCACTGCCGAGCTTTGGCGGCCCCTCCCCGCGCAGGCGCTGAACTGTCCCGTGCGCCGTTCCGGGGCGCACGCGCAGCGTCTTGGTGCCGTTTAGCGTTGGCACCTGCACGTCTGCACCGGTTAGTGCCTCAGGGATGCTGAGCGGTACCTCCACCTCGAGGTTGTCTCCCTTGCGGGTGAACAGCGTTGAGGGCTCCACATGCGTGATCAGGTAGAGATCGCCTGGCGGTCCGCCATTGCGCCCGGGCTCGCCCTTGCCGGCGAGGCGGATACGACTGCCATCGCGAACGCCAGCGGGGATGTTCACGCGCAGGCGCTTGACTGTGCGTACGGCGCCTGCGCCGTTGCACGTAGGGCAGGGGTCCTCGATCACGGTGCCGGTGCCGCCACAGCGCGAGCATGGTTGGGATATGGAGAACATGCCCTGTCCCTGGGTCTCGATCCCGCGCCCCTCGCAGCGCGGGCACACGGAGGGGGCGGTGCCGGGCTTGGCACCGGTGCCGTGACAGGTTGGGCAGCTGGCGTGCATGGGTATCTGCAGCGGCACCTGCGCGCCGGCGACCGCCTGGTCGAAGGTGATCGAGACCTGTGCCTCCAGGTCTGCGCCCTTCTCCGAGCGCGGTTTGGTGCGTACTCGCCGTCCGCTGGTGGAGCCTCCGAACAGGTTCGACAGGATGTCCCCCATGGAGGAGGCGTCGAAGTCGAAGTTGCCGAAGCCGCCGAAGCCGCCCCCGGGTCCGGCGCCGCTGGCGAACGGGCCGGAGCCGCTGTCGTACTGCTTGCGCTTCTCGGGATCGCCCAGCACGTCGTGAGCCTGGGAGATCTCCTTGAAGCGCGCCTCGGCCTGCTTATCCCCTGGGTTGCGATCGGGGTGGTACTGGCGCGCGAGCTTGCGGTAGGACTTCTTTATCTCCTCGGCGGTCGCTTGCTTGTCGACCCCGAGTGTCTTGTAGTAGTCGGGTCGCGTTGCCATCTGATGCCCGTCCTATGCGGCCACGACCACGCGTGCCGGCCGGATGATGCTCGCACCCAGGCGATAGCCCGGCTGATAGACCTCGACGACCGTTCCGCTCGGCTTGCCGCCGGGCTCCTGCGCGGCTGTGGCCACCGCCTCGTGCACCTCTGGATCGAACGGCTCGCCCAGGGGGTTGAAAGACTCGATGCCCGCACGCGCAAGCGCCCCGCTTAGCTCTGAGCGTACGAGGCGTACGCCTTGCAGCAGCGGGTCGTCCTGGGCTGCGGCGTCTATCGCACGGTCGAGGTTGTCAAGCGCCGGCAGTAGCTCCTTGGCTAGCCCGCTGATGCCGCGCTCCTGAGCGGCGGCGGCCTCACGTGCGACGCGCTTGCGGTAGTTCTCGAAATCGGCCTGCATGCGCTGAGCCAGTGCCAGGTACTCGTCACGCTGGGCGGCTGTTCTGACGAGCTCGTCGAGGTCGCCCTCGATCTCGGTGGCCTCCTCGACGAGGGCTGCTCCATCAGCGACGTGCGCACCTGCGTGCGCGCGTCCAGCCTTGGCCCCCGACGCTTGCGCGCCGGGGGACTGCTGTGACTCGTCTGCGGGGAACTGCTCGGGCTGCTCCTCGAGCGTCTGCTTGATGTCGGTCATCGCTGACTATGCCTGTGGCTCGTCGACGACCTCGGCATCCACCACGTCCTCCTCATCGGTCTCGGCCGCGCTGTCGCCATTGGCCGAGGCGCCGTTGCCGGAGGCGGCGGCCTGCTCCTGGGCGCGCTGGTACATCGCCTCGGAGACCGCGTGGAATGCTGTCTGCAGCGTCTCTGCCTTGGTGTTGATCGCGGCGGGGTCATCGGACTCGAGCACCTCGCGGAGCTCTTTGATGGCCTCCTCGATCCGGCCTTTGGAGTCGGCGTCGACCTGGTCACCGAGGTCCACCAGCTGGCGCTCCGCCTGGTAGGCGGCGTTCTCGCCGTTGTTGCGCGCCTCTGCGAGCTCCCGTGCGCGGCGGTCCTCCTCGGCGTGGGACTCAGCGTCGGAGACCATGTTCTTGATCTCCTCGTCTGAGAGCCCAGAGCCGGCCTTGATCTCGATCTTCTGCTCCTTGCCCGTGCCGAGATCCTTGGCGGAGACGTTGAGGATGCCGTTGGCGTCGATGTCGAATGCGACCTCGACCTGCGGGATGCCTCGCGGCGCCGGCGGGATGCCGGTGAGCTGGAACTTGCCGAGCGACTTGTTGTACTGAGCCATCTCGCGCTCGCCCTGCAGCACGTGGATCTCCACCGACGGCTGGTTGTCCTCGGCCGTGGAGAAGACCTCGCCCTTGCGGGTCGGGATTGTGGTGTTGCGCTCAATCAGCTTGGTCATCACGCCGCCCTTGGTCTCAATGCCGAGGGTTAGGGGTGTGACGTCCAGCAGCAGCACGTCCTTGACGTCGCCGGCGAGCACGCCCGCTTGGATCGCTGCGCCGACGGCGACCACCTCGTCGGGGTTGACCCCGCGGTGTGGCTCTTTGCCGGTCAGCTCTTTGACCTTCTCTTGGACTGCTGGTGAGCGCGTCATGCCGCCGACCAGCACGATGTGGTCGATCTCCTTGACGCCCTTGTTTTTGGCGTCGTCCATCGCTTGGCGGACAGGCACGACCACCCGGTCGAGCAAGGCCGAAGTCAGCTCGGCGAGCTTGGCGCGCGTGAGGCGCGTGTCGAGGTGCTTGGGCCCAGAGGAGTCGGCGGTGATGAACGGCAGGTTGATCTGTGTCTCCTGCGTTGTGGACAGCTCGATCTTGGCCTTCTCGGATGCCTCGTACAGACGCTGCAGCGCCATCGGGTCAGCACTCAGGTCGATGCCCTGGGACTTCTTGAACTCGGACACGAGCCAGTCGACGATCGCCTTGTCGAAGTTATCGCCGCCGAGGTGGTTGTCTCCGGCTGTGGACTTGACCTCGAACACGCCGTCGCCGATCTCCAGGACGGACACGTCGAACGTGCCGCCGCCGAGGTCGAATACGAGGATCGTCTGGTCTGACTCCTTGTCGAGGCCGTATGCGAGCGATGCGGCGGTGGGCTCGTTGATGATTCGCTTGACGTCCAGCCCGGCGATCTTGCCGGCGTCCTTGGTGGCCTGGCGCTGGTCGTCGTTGAAGTACGCAGGGACGGTGATCACGGCAGAGTCCACGAGCTCGCCCAGGTAGGCCTCGGCGTCGGACTTGAGCTTCTGCAGGATCATCGCGGAGATCTCCGGCGGGGAGTGCTGCTCGCCACCGGCTTCCACGCGAGCGTCGCCGTTGGGTCCGGAGACGACCTTGTACGGGACGATCGACTCCTCCTCGCGCACCTCGGCCTCCTTACGGCCCATGAAGCGCTTGATCGAGAAGACGGTGTTCTGCGGGTTGGTTACAGCTTGGCGCTTGGCGACGGTGCCGACAAGGCGCTCACCGGAAGCCGTGAATGCGACAACAGAGGGGGTCGTGCGACCACCCTCGGAGTTCTCGATGACGGTCGGCTCGCCGCCCTCCAGCACGGCCATGCACGAGTTTGTCGTGCCGAGGTCGATGCCTATGGTCTTGGCCATGAAAAAGTGCTCCTTCTAAGACGCTTGATAAATCTTAGTGAGAGTGTGGCAGATTTCCTATTGGACTTCAAGTGGGCATCGGGCGGGGCGAGATGCCGCCTACAGGTGCGGGCTGGGCGGACCGCGGCGGGCGAGCTCAACACCCCCCAAATCGGGGGTCTTTGCGGGCCCATTGCTAACGCGGGGCGTGCGCCCGAGTAGGTTCCATACGTGACTCGCCTGGAGCGCAACGCCAACATCACCGCAGTCGTGGTTCCGTTCCTCGGGGTGATCGTTGCGGCAGTGATCCTGTGGAACCACTTCCTTGGCCCGCGCGACCTGGCGATCTTCGCGGTGATGTACCTGCTCACAGCGCTCGGGATCACAGTCGGCTTTCACCGCCTGCTCACACATCGCGCGTTTCAGACACGCCCGTGGCTGCGCTACACGCTGGCTGTACTCGGATCGATGTCGCTGCAGGGCGGCGTGATCGACTGGGTTGCCGACCACCGCAAGCACCACACGTTCACCGACGAAGAGGGCGACCCGCACAGCCCTCATGCCGGTCATGGCGCTGGCCTGCGCGGCATGTTCTCGGGGCTATGGCACGCCCACGTCGGCTGGCTGTTCGAGACCCACGGCCAGGCATCCTCCAAACGCTACGCCCGCGATCTTGTGGAAGACCCGACCATGCGCGCCATCAACAAGAACTTCCCCTTTATCGCCCTGGGCAGCCTGGTGCTGCCGTTCCTGCTCGGCTTCGCTTTGAGCGGCGGCTCGCTCGTCGACGGCGGCCTCAGCGCGCTGTTGTGGGCCGGCCTGGTGCGGATCTTCTTGGTGCATCACATCACCTGGAGCATCAACTCCATCTGCCATTTCTTCGGCAGCCGGCGCTTCGAGACCGACGACCAGTCCACGAACGTCTTCTGGCTGGCGCTGCCGTCGCTGGGCGAGGCGTGGCATCACAACCACCACGCCTTCCCGCAGTCAGCGTTCCACGGTCTGCGCTGGTATGAGCTCGACCCCTCCGGCTGGCTGATCCTGGGGCTGGAGCGCGTGGGGCTGGCTTGGGACGTGGTCACGGTCACGCCCGAGCGCGCACAGGCGAAGCTGCAGGGCAGCGCCGCCTCGGCCGCCTCGAACTGACAAAGCTTCCCCATGAAGCGCTGGAGCGAGTACCGTCTAGCTATGAACCTGGTCCCCTCGGGGCCTTTGAAGCCTCGGCTGCGCGGCGTGCTGCATGAGTACGCCTTCTTTGTGTCGCTCTTCTGCGGTGTGGCGCTGATCCTCGCGGCATCCGACGGACGTGCGCGGCTGGCAGCGACGATCTACGCGGTCGCCGTATCGGGCCTGCTGGGCACAAGTGCGCTGTATCACCGCGTGACCTGGCGGCCGAGCACGCGTCGGTGGATGCGGCGGCTCGATCACTCGATGATCTTCGTGCTGATCGCTGGCACCTACACACCAGTGGCGCTGCTCGCACTGAAAGGGTCACTGGCCAGCACCGTCCTGATCGTGCTGTGGGCCGGGGCGCTTGGCGGTGTGCTGTTCAAGCTGCTGTGGCTCGACGCGCCCAAGTGGCTGTTCGCGGCTGTGTATGTAGCGCTCGGCCTAGTGACGGCCGCGGTGTTTGGGGAGCTGCCGGCGGCCATTGGCTGGCTGGGCGCGGCCGGACTGGCAAGCGGGGGGCTGCTCTACGTGGTCGGTGCGATCGTGTACGCCAGTGGGCGCCCGAACCCGTGGCCAAAGGTCTTTGGCTACCACGAGGTCTTCCATGCGCTGGTGATAGCAGCGGCTGCGCTGCAATATGCGGTGATCGCGTTCGCCGTGCTGCCGCGCGGCTGAGGGCAGATAGCTCGGGCGCCAGCCGGTGGACGTCGCTTCGCCGTGTGCTGCTCAGGCGAAGTCTTTGCGGCTAGGGCACATGCGCGCCAGCGCGCATTCCCGGCAGGCAGGTGAGCGAGCGTGGCAGGTACGCCGGCCGTGGCGCAGCAGGTTGACGTGCAGCTCAAGCTCCTGGCCGGGCGGCGTCAGCGCGAGCATCTGGTCGTGCAACTCCTCAAACGGCGCGCCGGCGCGCAGCAGCCCGAGGCGCATGCCCACGCGCGAGACATGGGTGTCCACCGGCACGTCGCGCAAGTCGTAGGCGAAAAGCAGCACGCACGCCGCCGTCTTGCGGCCCACACCTGGGAGCGAGACCAGATAATTGCGAGCCTCCTCGATCGGAGCGTGCTCCAGCCAGTCAAGCGAGAGCCCCGCCCCACGCGCGGAGATCGCCGCGAGGATTGCCTGGATGCGAGCGGACTTGACCTTCGATATCCCACCAGGGCGAATCGCCTCCTCGACCTCCGCCACCGGCGCGTCGCGCACGCGCTGCCAACCGCCCGCTCCCCTGCCAAAGCGCTCGCGCAGCCCTAGGTAGGCGACGTCGCGATTGCGATCGTTGGTCGACTGCGAGAGCACCGTCAGCACGAGCTCCGCGAGCGGGTCGCCATGCGGGCGCATCAGCGGAACGCCGTAGACCTCCCGCAGGCGTTCGCGAATCCGCAGCACCCGCGCGCGTGTGGGCGGGTTCCACGCTGTGAGCTTGCTGGGCACCGCATCACGGTATCCGTGCGGCCCCGCACGCGACGTCGCATCGCGGCATCCGAGCGACCGAGCCCCGCATCCGGGCAACCGGGCAACCGGGCAACCGGGCAACCGGGCAACCGGGCCCCTATATCCTCGGCGCGTGCCCGCGGTCAGTGACCACACCGGCGAGATCGACGGCCGGCCGGTGTTCTGGCGTAGCGCGCCGCCACCGGCAGGCGCTCCGCGCGTCGCGGTTCCGCTTTACCTACACGGCGTTCCCACCAGCTCCGATGACTGGCTAGCACCACACGAGCACCACGGTTCACGACCGCGGTGGCGACGATGGTGGCGACACAAGCGCAGCGATGACGAGTGGCTGGAGCCGCCGCTGTACGAGCGGGGCTTTCTGGAACGCAGCGGTGGACTGGCGGTCGACCTGCCGGGCTTTGGGCGCTCGGGCAAGCCCGGCTATCTGCGTTTCACGATCGACGAGTACGACAGTTTCATCGAGCGCTTCCTGGAGGAGGCCGGCGTGGAGCGGGTGCAGCTTGTGATGCACGATTGGGGCGCCGTGGGACTCGCGTTCGCGCAGCGTCTGCCTGAGCGAGTCGAGCGTCTGGTGATCATCAACGCGGTGCCGTTCCTGGCGGGCTACAGCTGGCACCGCGTCGCGCGCGTCTGGCGTACGCCGGGCCTGGGTGAGCTGGCGATGGGAACTACGTCGCGCTTCGCCCTGGGGCTTGCCTCCAAGGAGGCCAACGCGACTCCTGGACCGATGCCAGGAGCATGGCTGGACAGCGTGCTCGAGCATTTCGACGAGGGCACGCAGCGAGCCATCCTGCGCCTGTATCGCAGCTCCCCACCTGAGGTGCTGGCGGCCGCTGGAGCGCGGCTGGGCGAGCTGGAGATGCCCGCACTCGTGGTGTGGGGCTCTGAGGACCCCTACATCCCCGCCAGCTTCGCTCGCCAATACGCAGACGCACTTGGCAACGCGCAGCTGATCGAGCTGGCGGACGCCGGACACACACCGTGGCTCGACCGCACGGATGTGATCGACCGCGTGGTGGACTTCCTGAGCGCAGCGTGAGCGCACAGCAGCCTGCCCACGTGCGCGAGCTCGCCAGGCGCATCCCCGCGTGGCTGATCACAGCGGTCTTCGCCGTCGCCTACCTGATTGCGGCGCCGCCGAGTCCCGACCTGGCGGCGGCCAGCTACCGCAGCGACCTGTTCTCGCGAGTTGGGTTCACGCTGTGGGACAACTCCTGGTACGGCGGCCACCATCTGCTCGCCTACTCAGTGCTGGCGCCGGGGCTGGGGGCGTTGATCGGGCCGCAGCCGCTGGCGGCGATCTCGATGGTCCTAGCCACCGCGCTGTTCGCGCTCCTGATCGACGGGTGCTTCCCGACGAGCGCAACGCGCATCGCTGCTGCCTTCTTTGCGGTTGGCGCATCGGTCGCGCTGCTCTCCAGCCGCGTGCCGTTCGATCTCGGCCTGGCGTTTGGCTTGGGGGCGCTGCTGCTCACCCGGCGTGGGCGGCTGAAGGCCGCATTGGCGCTGAGCGTGCTTACCGCGCTTGCCAGCCCTGTCGCCGGAGCGTTCCTCGGGCTCGCGTTTCTTGCCTGGACGCTAAACGCGCACAAACGCGCGTGGCCGGCTGCGCTGACAATTGCGGCGCTCGCGCCGATCGCTGCGCTCGTGCTGGCGTTCCCCGAAGGCGGCGCGCAGCCGTTCGTCGCGTCTGCCTTCTATCCAGCCCTGGTGGCAGTGCTCGTGCTCGGCGCGCTGATCCCGTCTGAGCAGCGTCTGCTGCGGGTCGGCGTGCTTCTGTACGCGATCGCGCTGATCGGCGCTTATCTGGTGCCGACAGCGGTCGGCGGCAACGCAGACCGCCTCGGTGCCCTGATGGGCGGGCCGCTTGCTGCCTGCCTGCTCGCGGGCTCCTCGCGCGGGCCTCGTCGTCAGCGCCTGCTGATCGTGCTTGCGCCTTTTCTCTTCTACTGGCAGGCCAACGCACCCGTAGCGGACTTCGCATCGACGGTCTCCAACCCATCCGTCAACGCCTCCTACTATGCGCCGCTCATCGGCGAGCTGCACGTGCTCGGAATCGGCTACGGCGGGCGCCCGGCGCGGATCGAGGTGGTCGCTACCGCCGACCATTGGGAGGCGCGATGGATGGCGGCACACGTGATGATCGCGCGCGGGTGGGAGCGCCAGCTCGATACCTACCGCAACGGCCTCTTCTACGACGAATCGGAGCCGCTCACCGCCGCGCGCTATCGCGCCTGGCTCGCCCGGAACGCGATCTCCTACGTCGCCCTGCCGGACGCTCACCTGGACTATTCAGCGCGTGCGGAGGCTCGTCTGTTGCGGAGCGCCCGCCCGGCGTATCTGCGCGAAGTCTGGCACTCGCCCGACTGGCGCCTGTTCGCTGTGCTCGACGCAAGCCCACTGGTCAGCGCGCCTGGCGTGCTCGAGCAGCTCGACAGCGACTCGCTAACGCTGTACGCGCCCAGCCCTGGCACCTACACCGTGCGCGTCCATTTCACCCCCTACTGGTCGCTGGCTAGCGGCAGTGGCTGTGTGGCCCGTGCACCGGGAGCTTGGACTGAGGTACGGGCACACCGCGCAGGCAGCTTTCACGTGGTGATCGGCTTCTCGCTCGCACGCGTGCTCAGCGAAGCTCCTCGCTGCCGCTGAGCATCGTCTAGGCTTCACAAGTTGATGGTCGCCCGCGCTCGTCTCCTGCAAGCGCGCGTCCTGCCGCACGGCTGGCTGGACGTGCTGCGTCAGGTATCGCTCTTTGGCGCGGCCTACGTTGCCTATCGACTCGTGCGTGGCCTGGTCGAGGGAGACGCCAACGCCGCGTTCGCGCACGCTCGCGACGTGATCTCGCTGGAGCGCACAACGCATCTGTTTGTCGAGCCCTCGATCCAAGCTTGGGCCTCGGGTAGCCATTTCGTGATGGTCCTTTCGAGCTGGCTATACATCAACGCCCAGACCAGCGTGACGGTTGCGGCGCTCGTGTACCTGTATCTGCGCCACAACCGCAACTTCTACTTCGTGCGCAACATGTTCATGATTGCGATGGGAATCGCACTCATTGGCTACGCCGTCTTCCCCACAGCCCCACCTCGGTTCATGCCCGAGTGGGGCTTTATCGACAGCGTGTCGGACTTCACCGGCGTGCATGTCTCGCACGCGAGCGCTTCGCTGAACGCCCTGACCAACCTGTACGCGGCGGTGCCATCGATGCATGTGGCGTTTGCGTTGATGATCGGCGGGACGCTGGCGCGCCTGGCGCGCCACCGGGTGGTACGCGTCCTCTGGTTGCTGTACCCATTCCTAATGGCGTTTGTGATTGTGGTCACCGCTAACCACTTCATCATCGATGCGCTCCTCGGCGCGCTCACAGCAGGCGCCTCCGCGTACGGCGCGACCTGGCTCGCACGCGCGCGACCAACCGTGTGGCGTTTCTCCAACGTCGCACCCGTCAGGCTGACCACCAGCGGATAGACGGCCGATCGAGATGGCGCCCAGACAGCACACCCCGTCCCGACGCGTGCGCCGCGCGACGTCGCGCTCGACCCGCCCACGCACCCGCGCTCCGATTGGGGCGGGCGAACGGCGCGAGCTCGTACGCAACCGCTTGATCGAGTCGCGCCTGACTCCCAACACGATCTCGCTCACCGGCTTCGCACTCAACGTCGTGGCAGCAGTGCTCGTGTGGGAGCGGCTGTTCTTTCTCGGCGGTATCGCGTTTATTGTCGGCTCTGTGATGGACACGCTCGACGGGCGCTACTCGCGCATGTCTGGCAAGGGGACGCCGTTTGGCGCGTTCCTGGACTCGACGCTCGATCGCATCGAGGAGGGGGTGGTGCTGACAGCGGTGGCAGGCTATTTCGCGCTGCACGGCAACCGCGTCGCTGTCGCTGCCGTTGTGGTCGCGGTGTTGGCGTCGCTGATCGTCAGCTATACCCGCGCGCGCGCTGAGGCGTTGGGCGTGGAGTGCAAGGTCGGGATCGCCACGCGGCCGGTGCGCGTCGTGATCCTGGCGATCGGCCTGGTGTTCGCCAGAGGCGCCTCGCTCGGCAACTTCGAGCTGCTGCAGCCGGCCGTGTATGTGCTGGCTGCACTGAGCGTGATCACCGTTGCACAGCGCATCTGGCATGTGCGCAGCGAGCTGTCCGTGTGACCTTCCACGCGCTGCGGAGTAATCTCTTGCGGCGCGGACGGGCGGGGATTCAATCTCCATCCGGCCGTCGCACCTGAGAAGCAGGGCGGCCCACCGGGCTCCCTCGACCGGGCGCTTGCGCCCTCGCAAAGGACATCTCACTCGTGATCAAGGAGCACAGCAACGGCCGCGCCCAGAGTAATGGCGCCGCCTCACAAAACGGCGCCGGGCGCTATCAATCCGAGAAGGTAAGAGTCGCGATCGTCGGCGTCGGCAACTGCGCCTCGGCGTTCGTCCAGGGCATTCAGTACTACCGCGACGCCGATCCTGCCGCGCGCGTCCCCGGCCTGATGCACGTCGACCTCGGCGGCTACCACGTGCGCGACATCGAGTTCACCGCCGCCTTCGACATCGACTCGACCAAGGTCGGCAAGGACCTGGGCCAGGCGATTTGGGCGGGGCAGAACAACACGATCAAGTTCGCCAAGGTGCCCAAGCAACTCGGCGTGCCCGTGTACCGCGGCATGACCCACGACGGGCTCGGCAAATACCTCAAAGAGAAGATCACCAAGGCTCCCGGTGAGACAGCCGACATCGTCAAGATCCTCAAGGACACGCACACCGATGTGGTCGTGTCCTATCTGCCAGTCGGCTCCGAGCAGGCAACCAAGTGGTACGTCGAGCAGGTGCTCGAGGCGGGCTGCGGCTTCGTCAACTGCATCCCCGTGTTCATCGCCCGTGAGGACTACTGGGACAAGCGCTTCAAAAAGGCGCGACTGCCGATCGTGGGCGATGACATCAAGTCGCAGGTCGGGGCCACGATCGTGCACCGCACGCTCGCGCGCTTGTTCGCCGAGCGCGGCGTGGAGGTCGAGCGCACCTCACAGCTGAACGTGGGCGGCAACATGGACTTCTACAACATGCTCGAGCGCGAGCGCCTGGAGTCCAAGAAGATCTCCAAGACCAATGCGGTCACCTCGATCATGGACCACGAGCTCCCCGCCAGCGACGTGCACGTCGGCCCATCGGACTACGTGCCGTGGCTGACTGACCGCAAGTGGGCGCACATCCGCGTGGAGGGACAGGCGTTTGGCGACGTGCCACTGAACCTGGAGCTGAAGCTCGAGGTGTGGGACTCGCCCAACTCCGCAGGGATCGTGATCGACGCGGTGCGTTGCTGCAAGCTCGCGCTCAACCACGGCCTCGGTGGGCAGCTGGACGGGCCCTCCTCCTACCTGATGAAGTCGCCCCACAACCAGCGACCGGACGAGCAGGCACGCAGGGACACGGAGGCGTTCATCGCGAAATACGCGGGACGGCCGGGTACCCGCGCAAAAGCTGCGGCGACAGCGAAACGACGCGCAAAAGCAGCGTCTGCGAAATAGCCAGCTGGCGCTACGGGCAGCCACCGGCTCGCCCGTAGGCGGATAATCCTGGAGCCGATGGCCTCCTTGTTCTCCATTGCCCACGTCACGCCGTACCCGTGGGAGGCGGAGGACAACGAGGTCAACGCCCACGTCAAGCGGGTCGCCGCTGAGCTCTCCAGACGCGGGCACCGCGTACTGGTGCTCGCGCCGTCGCGCTCACAGGAGCGGGTGCGCGCGTCGCGCAAGGCGCTGCGCGCCGCTCGCACGAGCGCTGGCGGCGCCGCGTCGCTGCTGGATGGCACCGATCGTGGCACGCCTCGGGTGCTGTCGGTGGGCGAGGTACTCGATTTTCAGGGTCCCACTCGCCCCAACCGTCCGGGTGCCCGCCGACGGCCGTCGGCGCTGCCGATCGATGTGGCGCGCACGGTCGAGGAACTGTTGAGCACGGTTCCACTTGACTTCGTCCACGTGCATGAGCCGTTCGCGCCAAGCACCTCTAACGCAGCGTTGCGCCACTCGCGTGCGCTCAACGTCGGCTCGTTCCACTCATCGACCGAGCGTCTGCTCTCGACGCTTGTGGCGCGTCGCTTCGTTGAGAGCTTCTTTGGGCGCCTCGACGCGCGCACCGCGAGCCTGCCTGCGACCGCGGAGCTCATGAGCCGTCACTTTCCGGGCGACTACCGGCTCGTGGCTGACGGGCAGGACGCTGCGGGCGAGCTCGAGGAGATCTACCGCGGCCTGGCCGCCCGACGTCACTCGCCCGCGGGAGATCGAGCGCTGCGCGAGCGCCTGTCGACGAGGCCGCTGATCGAGGTCGATCTGCACATGCACACCGACCACTCCTACGACTGCGCCACGCCCGTTGAGGTGCTGCTGGCGAGCGCGCGTGAGCAGGGACTGGGAGCGATCGCGGTGACTGACCACAACGAGATTTCGGGGGCGCTCGAGGCCAAGGCGCAAGAGGCCGCTGCAGGCGTGAAGGTGATCGTCGGCGAGGAGATCAAGACCGCCGGCGAGGGCGAGGTGATCGGACTTTTCATCAAGGAGAAGATCCCCCGCGACATGAGCTTGAAGGACACGATCGCCGAGATCAAGCGCCAGGGCGGCATCGTGTACGTGCCCCACCCCTTTGACCGTATGCACTCCGTACCCGACTACGAGCACTTGCTGAAGGTGCTCGACGACGTCGATGCGATCGAGGTTTTCAACCCGCGTGTCGCGATTCCCGCGTTCAATGAAGAGGCAGCCCGCTTCGCTGCCAAGTACCGCGTCCTCGCTGGCGCCGGCTCGGACTCGCATGTGGCCCAGGGGCTCGGCTCGGTGCGGATCCGGATGTGGGACTTCGACGGCCCGGGCGAGTTCATGCAGTCCTTGCGCGATGCTGAGATTCTCACGCGCCCTTCATCGCTGCTGTACGTGCAGGCGCTGAAGTTCCTGCAGACGCGCGCTACACCCAGATCGGCGCGGCGCGCGAGCAAGGCGCGACGCTTGAAACGACTGAATCGGGCTCATGGCGGTGGCGGGCGGAGGTAGTCGAAAGCGCAAGTACTGATGCACCGTCAAGGACAAGACGACGCCTCGTCAAATCCCTCGGGGTCGATGCCTGTAACAGATGACGAGATCCGCGAGAAGTACCTCGAGCGCGCCATCCGCGAGCTGAACACGCTCACGCGTGAGCTGCAGGCGTGCCCGCACTGTCCGCGCGGGAACCTGATGCCGGTGCTCGGCTCGGGTCATCCGCAGGCGGACATCATGCTGCTCAAGCACTCCGCGCTGCCGTCAGAGATCGAGGAGGGGGTCGCCTTCTACGGACGCGCTGGCGGCGCGCTGATGAAGTCGCTCAAGCGACTGTCGATCGATCCGCTGGCCGTGTACGGCACGCTGTGCGTGAAGTGTCCGTTGAGCGATGCCTCGCTGGCTGACTTCGCATGTATCTCGCGGGTGGTCGAAGAGATCGCGATCGTGCAGCCGAAGATAGTTGTGGTGATGGGCGTGGAGGCACTGAACGCGCTGGGCGAGATGGAGATCCCCTTGGCACGCCCGCTGCACGACACAGTGGGCGAGATCCAGCAGCTGACGCCAACAATCGATGCACTGTACGTCCCCAGCATCGATGACTCCCTGGACGAGCAGGATGCCAAGCGCGATTTCTGGGCTGCCTTTCGGGTGCTGGGGGACTGGTACGCGGCGCAACCGCCGTACTGAGTGGAGCCACCCGGCGAGGTGTCGCGGCTGCGTTTGCGGGTGGGCCGCGCCGCCCCATGCGCGCCGCTCTGTGGAGACACAATTGGGCTGACCGATAGCTATGGCTATACAGCGTCCCTCAAAGCAAACATCGCCCCACTCGCGGTCAACCTCCGGTCACACGAGGTCAGCGTCCTGTCACAAAGTTAGGACGATCTTGCCCAGCTTGCCGCCGTCGGCGAAGCAGTCGTAGGCCGCCGCTGCCTCCTGCAGGGGAAAGCTGCGCGCGATCGGCACACCTAGCGCGCCCGATTCGAACAGCGGCAGCACCTCATGCTCGAGGTGGCGCGCCGCCAGCGCTTTCTCCTCCGCGGGTCTTGCTCGCAGGGTGGAGCCGTGGATGCGCGCACGCTTGCCCATCAAGGCCAGCAGGTTCAGCTCGGCCTTGGCGCCGGCGGAGACGCCGATGATCGTGATGCGCCCTCCGGTGGCAAGTGCCTGCAGATTCTCAGCGAGGTTAGGTGCGCCGACGAGCTCCAGGATCACGTCAAACGGGCCACGCTCGGCGAAGCCCTCCGGTGCGATCACCTCGGCTCCCAGTGCCGCCACCTGTTCGCGCAGCTCCTCGCGGCGCACCGTCGCTGTTGCGCTCGCTCCGATGGCCCGTGCGAGCTGAATCGCCGCGGTACCCACTCCTCCCGCGCCGCCGTGCACCAGCAGACGCTCACCGGGGCGCAGCTCAGCCTGGGTGCACAGCGCGTCGTGCGCCGTCGTGAAGACCTCCGGCAGCGCGCCCGCGGCGGTCCAATCCAGCGCATCGGGAACGCGCATCAGCTGGCGCTCGTGCGCCCTTACCAGCTCCGCCTGTGCACCGCCACCGACAATCGCCATCACGCGCTCGCCCACCGCGAAGCGTTCCGTAGCTGGTCCGAGCGCGGCGATCTCGCCGGCGAACTCCATGCCGGGGATGTCCTGTGGTGATCCAGGCGGCGCCGGATACAAGCCGCGTCGCTGCATCATGTCGCCGCCGTTTAGCCCTGCGGCGTGGACTCTAACGAGCACCTCCCCGGATCCGGGGACGGGGTCGGGGTGCTCCTCGATCACGATCTCCTTGTCACGGATGGTTGCTGCTCGCACCCGCCAAGCCTATCTGCGCTCACTCGAGCAGGACGGTGTCCTCGTTGGTGTACGCCGGTGAGCAGGCGCACACGAGCCGTAACGGCTCGCCGCCGATGTTGAACACCTTGTGAGGCGCGCCAGGGGGGATCAGCGCACAGTCACCCTGCTCAATGATGCGCTCCTCACCGTCGATGATCAGCCGACCGCTGCCCGCACTGACGAGATAGAGCTCCTCGCTTGTGCGGTGCAGATGCTCGGTGGTCGCGCCGCCCACCGGGATCGTTGCCTCGGCAAGGCTCTGATTCTGCGCCGGTGCCGAGACGCGACCAGCCCACTCCCTGATCTCCGAGCCATCGAGTGTGATGAATGGCTGCAGCTGCGCGTATGAGGAAACGTGCATCGAACCCTAGGCGCTAATAAGCCCCTAGCCCTCCTGGGGCGACGTGCAGAACGCACACCTGCGCGCTTGACGGGGAATCTCGCTCAGGCACTCCGTGCACGGCCTCGTTTCGGACTCCGTGTCCAAGCCTGTCTTGCGCCGGGCCATCAGCGCGTTGACCGGCTTGACCACAAAGAAGAAGACAGCTGCGGCGATCGAGATGAACGCGATCAGCGAGTTGATGAAGTCGCCGTAGTGGAACGCGCTGTGGTGGATCGTAAAGACCAGGTTCGAGAAATCCGGCTTGCCGATGATCGCCGCCACGATCGGCGTCAACAGATCCCGCACCAGCGCCGTCACGACCGCCCCGAAAGCCGCCCCGATCACGATGCCTACAGCAAGATCAACGACGTTCCCCCTGAGCAGGAACTCCTTGAAGTCCTTGGCCATTCCCAGTCCTCCCGTGTCGGTGTTGCAGCAGCTCGCACAGGCCATCGAGCCGACTATCCAGATCTTCGCAGCCGACTACGACGGTGCTCAGGAACGCCACGCCTATCGACCGAGCGCGAAACCGGTGTCCGGCCGTCAAGTCGCGTGCGGCGCCACCCGATAAATACCCATGACGAGCGGTCACCGCCGCGGGGACGCCGCCAAGTCCGCTGAGAAGACGTCACCGCGGGCCACCTGGTGGCTTGAGCGTCGAGGGCGGCTGGCAATCCTGCTGGTGTTTCTCGGGATCGCCGTCTTCGCCCTCTTCACGAGCCACAGCAAACTGCTCTCGCCAGCGGGCGGTAACTCAGCGGCGGCATCGGATGTGTGCGTACCCCTCGCCCCACCACCGCTGCGTGATGTGAGCTTGCGCCAACTGGAGGCATTGCGCGCCAGCCTCCTTCCCGTGATGCGTCCGTTGTCCCGCTCCCGCTACGCCTGGGGCATCGTGCCAACCGAAGTGGCCTGGACCGACAACGCGCCGCAGAGCATTCGCGCAAGCGAAACGGACGGCCTGTGGCCCGCGAGCTATGAGATGCGCAGCTGGGTCGCCGACCCCGAGTTGACGCCCCAACAGGACGATCTGGCCGCGGATGTCTTCCTGTTTGCCAATTCCGCCGACGCACGCAGGTTCTTCGCGGAGGCGAGCGCCGTCCGCTGTCACCGCCATGGCGCCGAGCGAGCTGCCTCGAAGCCTCCCCACGCGCGCAACCTGATCTGGCTCAACCCCGACAGCGCCATCGAGGAGGACGTGTTCCTGCTTCGCGGACCGCGCGTCTATCGCATCGTCGACGTGAGGCCCGAAAGCCGCTCCATCTCCGGCCGGCAGGCTGGTATCGAGAGGGTCAACGCCCTAGCCTGCGCACTTGTCAATGCGAGCTGTGTCACTCCGGCGCGGAGCGCCGATGCCGCTGGGCTCCGCGGGCGCTAGGCCCGCTCGAGCAGCGCTACGCACTCGATGTGGTGGGTCTGCGGAAACATGTCCACGGGGCGCACCTTGCGCAGCACCCATCCCGCCTCGACCAGTTCGGCGGCGTTGGGCGCAAGCGTGGTGGGGTTGCATGAGACGTACACGATGCGCTTCGGCGACGAGTCGATGATGCGGTGCACGACCTTCTTGGACAGGCCCGCGCGGGGAGGATCGACGATCACGAGGTCCGGGCGACCAGCGCGCTCGACGAGCTCTGGGAGCGCTGTGCGCGTGTCGCCGGCGAAGAAGCGCACGTTGGTGATCTCATTGCGCTGCGCGGAGGAGATCGCGTCGGCGACCGCCTGCTCGATCAGCTCGATCCCCCATAGCTCGCCCGCACGCGGCGCGAGCGTCAGCGCTATCGTGCCGATCCCGGAATACAGGTCGTATACCCGCTCCCAGCCCTCCAGGGCCGCGTACTCGCCAGCGACGCCGTACAGCAGCTCCGCCATCTCCGTGTTGGTTTGAAAGAACGCCTCTGAAGAGATCAGCAGGTCGAGCTCTCCTAGTCGCTCCGGGAGCTCTGCCTCGCCCCACACGAGCTCTGTCTCGCCGCCCGCCGTGGTCTCTGCGAGGCTGCGTGAGCGCGTCCACAGCACGCCGCTGAGGCTCTCGCCGAGCTCCTGGCTGAGCGCGGCAGCGAGCAGGCCCACCTCCAGCTCGCCCTCTGTGCTCACGATTCGTACCTGCAGCTTGCCCGTGCGCCTGCCTTCGCGCACCACCAGGTTGCGCAGCCGCGCGCGCCCATCGGGCGCCGGTCCCACACGGCCAACACGGTCCGTTCGCTCGCCGCGCTCAGCCTGCGTGTCAGCGCCCCGCCGGCTGCTCCGCTCCCAGGCGCTCAGCCCCTGCGCTTGACACCAGCTCAGCGCGACCCGGCGCGCGAGGTTGCCGCGCTCGGAGGCGAGCAGGCAGTCCTCGATTGGCGTCACGCGATTCCCACCTGCCGGCGCGTGAAAGCCGCATACGAGCTCAGGCTGGGCGGAATCGCCCTCGCCCCCACCAAAGGAGTACTCGAGCTTGTTGCGGTAGCGCCACTGTTCCAGCGCCGGCACGATCTCCTCCAGCTCGAACCCGTCAAGGTGACCGATCCGCCGCAGCGCCTCGTCGACCTGCGCGCGCTTGATCTCCAGCTGGCGCTCGTAGGGGATCACCTGCCACGCCACCCCCGGGTGATCGGCGGTGGGCGCGATCCGCTCCGGGCTCGCCTCCAACACCTCCAGTGTGCGCGCGTGCGCATAGCTGCGCTTGCGCTTGTGGACAACCGCGCGAACGCGGTCGCCGGGGATCGCACCGGCAACGAACACCACGTATCCGCCGTCGCCCAGCCGCGCCACGCCCTCGCCGCCAAATGCCAGCGCCTCGATCTTCAGCTCGAGCTCGTCGCCTCGCTGCGGGCGCGGCACGGTGCTCAGCGGGGTGGTGGGCGTGTCGGCGCTCATCGCTGCGTGCTTGGTGCGCAGAGCAGCTCCAGCAGCGCCTTCTGGGCGTGCCGCCGATTCTCCGCCTGATCCCAGATGCGCTGCCGCGTGCCGTACAGCAGCTCAGCGGTGATCTCCTCGCCGGGGTGCGCGGGCAGGTCGTGCATCGCGAACGCCCCCGGCGCCGCTGCGTCCAACAGCGCCTCGTCGAGGAGATAGCCCGCCAGCGCGCTACGCCGTGCTGGCGCAGTGTCCTCATCGCCCATGCTCACCCACACGTCCGTGTACACCGCACACGCGTCCTGCACAGCCTCATGCGGGTCCGTGTGTAGTGTCACCTGGCCAGCAGCGTCCGCTGGCAGCGCGAGGTCGTCCTCCAGCGTGTAGCCCGCCGGCGAGGCCAGCGCCACATGCATTCCCGCCAGCGCTCCCAGCAGCGCCAGCGAGCGGGCGATGTTGTTGCCCTCGCCGATGTAAGCCAGGCGTAGACCCTCCAGTGAGCCGTATGCCTCGCGCAGGGTCAGCAGGTCAGCGAGTGCCTGGCAGGGGTGGTGCTTGGTGCTGAGCATGTTGATGATCGGCACCGTGCTGTAGGCCGCTAGCTCCTCCAGCGTGGCATCCGGGCCCGTGCGCATCCCCACCGCTGCCACATGCCTTGAGAGCACCAGCGCGGTATCGCGCGGCGCCTCGCCGCGCGATAGCTGCAGCTCATCCGAGCGCAGCACCACCGCATGGCCACCTAGCTCCTGGATTCCCACCTCAAACGACACCCGTGTGCGTGTCGAGGGCTTCTCGAAGATAAGCGCCACGCTGCGATCAGACAGAACGTCAGAGGAAAGCGGCGCGCGCTTGAGCTCCAGCGCGCGGTCCAGCAACGCGGCCAGCTCGGCCGCGCTCAGCTCCATCCCAGTGAGGAAGTGACGTGGGGTCATCGAATCGGCCAGTGTAGGCCCTCTGTGAGAGATCGCCCGCCGCGCGCTAGCGCCGCTGTGTGCGATTGTCCGTCTACACGAACTGGTCGAGAAAGGATCGCAACCGATGAAAATAGGCATCGCGACCGTGATCGCGTGCTTCGCACTGGTGCTCACCGCGGGCTGTGGCTCGTCCAGCAGCTCCAGCAGCACAGCCGCAAAGACACCGACCGTGAAAGCGGCTCCGGCCACGACTTCCAGCGCGGGTAAGAGCGAGCTGAAAGGCGACACGACGCCGAAGTTCGCCACGCCCTCTGCAACTGCGGCGGTGCAGAGCGGGCTAGTCCCGATCGCCTACCGTGACATCACGATCCAGCCAGACACTGTCAGGGTGAAGGTCGGCAGCACCGTTAAGTGGACCAACTACGACTCGGTGCAGGCGAATGTCACGAGCGTCGGCGGCCCACAGAAGATCGCGTCCAAGGACTTCGGCGAAGGCGGCACGTTCGAAGTCAAGCTCGACAAGCCCGGCGTGATCCACTACGAGTGCACGCTGTACCCGACGACCATGAACGGCACCATCGAAGTGGTGAGCTAGCCGCCGAACTCGGGCAGGCCCTCCGTGGAGGTGGACGCAGTGGCATACAAGCGGCGCGGGATCCGCCCTGCCCCTCGTGCCAGGCGCCCAGCTTCCACGGCGGCGCGCATCGCGCGTGCCATCGCGACTGGGTCCTGGGCGCGGGCGATTGCCGACGCCGCCATCACCGCGTCGCAGCCCAGCTCCATCGCCAAGGCCGCATCTGAGGCTGTGCCGATGCCAGCGTCGAGCACTACCGGCACGTCCACCGCTTCGCGGATGAGCGTGATGTTGTGCTGGTTGCGGATGCCCATGCCACTGCCGATGGGCGAGCCCAGTGGCATTACCGCCGCGCAGCCGATGTCCGCCAGGCGACGTGCGAGCACGGGATCATCTGTGGTGTAGGGGAGCACGACGAAGCCCTCGTCCACGAGCTCCTCAGCCGCGCGCAGCAGCTCCGGCGCGTCAGGCAGCAGCGTGTCCTCATCGCCAATCACCTCCAGCTTGATCCAGTTGGTCGCAAACGCCTCGCGCGCGAGGCGCGCTGTTAGGAGCGCATCGCGCGCTGTGTGGCAGCCGGCTGTGTTGGGTAGGAGCTGCACGCCCGCGGTTGCAAGCACGTCCAGCAGCGATCCACGCGGATGGGCTGGGCTCGGGTCGATGCGACGCAGCGCAACCGTCACCAGCTCGCACCCACTCGCAGCGATCGCTTCCGCCAACAGCTCCAGCGACGGGAAACCGCCTGTTCCCAGCAGCAGCCGCGAATGCATGCTCCTGCCGGCGATCGTCAGGACGTCTTGTCCTTGGACGGTGCCATTGACGGCAGACACACCATCGCTTGTGGCGCTGTCCGTGGGGAGGCTCAGCGAGTCAGCCATGCTCTCATCATCCTCCCTGCATCGCCGTGAGTACCTCCACGCGCGCGTCCTCACCTAGCGCAAACGACGCCCAGGCATCGCGTGGCACGACCTCGCCGTCGACGGCAACCGCTACGCCGCGGGCGTCTTCGTCCAGGCCCAGGTGGGCGAGCACCGTCACTACGGTCTCGCCTGCATGCACATCCGCGCGCTGCCCGTTGAGCATGATCATGCGAACGCGCCTGCGAAGCGTGCGGGCGCACATGAGGTAAGCAAGGGGTCCGGTGTCTGCTTGCCAGCAAGCAGGTCTGTCACCAGCTCCGCTGTCAGTGGCGCCAGCAGGATGCCGTTGCGGTAATGACCAGTCGCCCAGATCACGTCCTGCACCGCCGCTGGACCGATCACGGGGGCGTTGTCGGGCGTGCCTGGGCGCAGTCCTACCGACAGCTCCTCGATCTCCAGCTCGCTGATGCCTGGGAGGAGCTCGTGGGCGTCACGCAGCATCTCATAGATACCGCCTGCCGTAGGGGCCAGCTCGAAGCCGCGCTCTTCGACGGTTGCACCGAGAACGTAGCGGCCGTCCTCGCGTGGGACGACGTACCCGCCGTCGAAGCGCACTACCCGTCGCAGCAGCCCCGGTCCCGCGGGATCGCGCAACCGCAGCAGCTGACCCTTGACTGGCCGCACAGGCACGCGCGCACCGGCGGGTAGGCCGCCGATCTCCTCACTCCATGGCCCCGCCGCCAGCACGACCTTGCCGGCAGCCACGCACTTGCCGTCCTGCAGCATTACGCCGGTGACGCGTTCGCCCGCACCGTCCAGCTCTACGCGCGCCACCGGAGCATGCTCGCGCAGAAGCACGCCCACGGACTCGCATGCCTGCCGCAACGCGGCAAGCACGCGGCGGGGATCAATCGAGTGGTCGTCGGGCACCTCCAGCGCAAGACGCATCGTCGGCGCCAGCGCCGGCTCGCGATCGCGCGCCTCGCTCGGGCGCAGACGCGCCACAGCCAGGCCCAGCGACTGACGGAACGTGAGCTGGCGCTCGAGCTCGCGTGCGTCATCCTCGTCGCGGGCCACCAGCAGCGTGCCAGTCCGCATCAGGCCAAGCGAAGCTCCAGCGCATTCCTCCAGCTCCGACGCAAATGCCGGCCATAGCTGCGCCGAGCGCAAACCAAGGTCCAGCAGCCGCTTCCCAGCCTCCCCGAACTCCACCTCCACCACAGGTGCAAGCATCCCCGCAGCCACGCGAGATGTCCCCTGTCCGGCAGCGTCACGCTCGAGCACCGTTGTCGACATGCCCCGCTGGCGCGCGCGCCATGCAATCGCCATGCCGATGATGCCGCCACCGACGATCACCACGTCTGCTCGCTTGCACTCAGACATGTTGATGATGCTAGCCAGCCGCTACAGCAGAGCGATTGCTACTGGATTGGCGATGCTCGCGCTCACGGCGAGGCCTCGGGGGCATACTGAGTGAGCACGAATGTCAACAGAGGCGGATATTGCGGCTGGTAATCCGGTGAGCGTGGGCCCAAATGAAATCATTAGATGAACGAATCGCGTAGCCGGCGTCGGGTCTTGGCCACGGCACTTGCCGTGCTGGCCGTGACGGGGCTTTCGCTGGTGCATCTCTCTGTTGTGATGTCGGTTGCAGCTGTAGTCCTGATCGCTGCCGTAGGCCGTGGTGCGATAGAGCTGGCCGAGAGACGCCGGCTCAACCGCGGGGAGTGAGATCGCGCACCGCTCAGGTGTCGCTGATCGAGCATCGCTCCTACGAGTTGGGTATCAGGCCGGCACGCCGTTCAGTCCGAGCACGCCGGCGGCTGCGCGAGCCGCCAGCACCTCATCGTGCGGCGCCTGTCCGGCGAGCTCGATGACTGTGCCCTCCAAGGCGCCGACGAAGGCGAGTGCGACGACTTTGGCGGGCGGGCCGGCTGGGATCGTTCCGGCTTTGCGTCCTGCGCTGATGAGGCGGGCGCAGCGCTTGACGAGACTTTCGGAGACCTGCGCTAGGTGACGGCCAACAGGGTGATCATGACCGCTGAACTCGAGTCTTAGCGCCATCACCACCCTGGCGATGTCTCGCCGGCAGTAGATGGCGTGACCGCGCGCCAGAAGGATCAGCGCGGCGACCGGATCGGGCTCTTGCTCGATGAGCCGACCAACCTCTTGCCGCCATGTCTCATCGACCCAATCGATCACGGCCAGAGCAAGGTCCTCCTTGTCTTTGAATTGGTGATAGAGCGCTCCGCGGGTGTAACCGGCCTCGCTCGCCACCCGCTCCAGGATGAGATTGCCGTAGCCGTAGCGGGAGAGACCCCTCGCGGCGGACTCGAGCAACGCGCTACGCGTACGTGCGCTCCTGTCGGCCTGTGTTGAGCTAACGCCCTTCGCTGGCACTGCGTTGTCTGTCAGACGCCCGGCTTCTCGGGCTCGTACATACATGCATGTATGTTATCCTGTTTGGGCGCAGAACGCCTGGCTACGCACCGGTACATGAGACTTTCAAACACTGAACACGAATCTCGCGCCTGGCTGATCAGCGAGGTCGCGTCTGACTTCAGGCTGGAGGATGCCTGGGCACTACCGGCGCACGGCGGCGTCGGGGACTTTGCGACGTTGCTCGAGGTGATGTCCTCACTTGATCCCGCCGACGGGGAATCCCGCGCCACACGCGCACTGTTCAGTATTCGCTATCGCATCGGGGGATGGTTTGGGTGGGATGACGCGCCGCACCCACTCGCCATCGCGGACAGCACCGAATCTACGCTGAGCAAGCGGATCCCTGAGGATCTTCGCAACAGCGCGACCGGCCTTGATCTCAGCTCATATGGCTTTGCGCCCCTCTACCGCACCGATGTGGAGTGGGCGGCTGAGCTTTCCAACCGAACTGTTCATGCCGTGATGCACCTTGCCTGGGTCGCGAAGGGCGAAGGGCGCTACCAAGGACAGATGGGGGTGTATGTCAAGCCGCGGGGGCGGTTCGGGGCGGCGTACATGGCAGTGATCGCGCCGTTCCGACATCGAGTCGTATACCCGGCCCTAATGCGACAGATCGAACGGGCCTGGAACGCCCGAATTGCGCAGCCTCGAGAGGCTGACGCGTCCACCGCACCGGCAGCTCGCTAGCCTGAGCTCGCTGAAGGGGGCCTGGCGCGGCGGGCATCCTAGATCACTGGCGGACCGCCGATGAGCCCAACCGCAGCCCCGATCGAAGCGCCGGCGAGGTCTGCGCCTCCCTCGATCAACGCGGTGGCGCGGTCGGCGTCAGAACGATCGTCGCTAGCAATCATGACACGACGGTACCTGCCCTTGCAATGCGACTACTCGCTGAGTGCCGCGAGCATGTCGCGGCACTCTGCCACGTCCCTTTTGATCCCTTGCGCCCCCAGACGCTCAGCGGTCTCCTCGGCCTCGTCCAGCATGCGCCGGGAGCGCTCGAGATCCTCAGACCGACCGCGCGCGACGAGCGCACGGGCCCAGCCGGTCTGGGTGCGGGCCACGAACAGAGGCGCACCAAGGCTTCCCTCGATCTCCGCGGCGGCGCCGAAGTGGACCTCGGCCTGCTCATAGCGCTTCAAGATCGTCGCGAGCGTACCGAGCGCCCCATCGATCGAGCCATACACGACGGAACCGGCAGTCGCGATCTGGCGTGAGAAGGGCACGAGAAGCTCGTAGAGCTCCCCAGCGCGATCTTCAAGGCCTAGACGCGAGTAGACATCGACCCAGCCACACACAGTTGCTGACCACACCGCGTCCCACGGCACGCTTTGGAATTCCTCTGCGACCGCCAGCTCGCGCGCCTCGGTCTCTCGGCCGCTCTCGATCAGGGAGACCGCCGCGGACGCCCGCCACGCCGAGAGAGCGCCCGGTTTGCTCAAGGACTGCACCAATTGCTCAACCAGCTCGCCGGACCGGCCCTGCTGGTAGCGAATATTGAGCAGCTGCCCGCCGAAGAACAACGCGGCGTCGGGTTCGCCGGATGCGGTCCCTACCTCAAACGCCTGAATCGCCCACTGCTCAGCTGCCTGAAGGTTGCCCTGTATCAACGTCGAGACGCACTCGTAGAGCAGCAGTATCCATAGAAAGGATGGCTGCGGGGCAGATGCGGCAAGCGTTCTCATCTCTGCAAGGCCAGGCTCGACCTGCGAGCCATCGCCTACTTCTTGCCCAACGATCACGCGCCAGACGGCTGCCGAGAAGCTCAGCCATGGGTCGTTCAGGCGCTGCGCCAGCTCAGCCAGCTCGTCGGTCAGCCGCTTGCGCTCCTGCAACATGTCAGGCACCCAGATCGCCCAGCAGGCGTTGACCAGCGTGTGCGCGAGCGCGAGCGGATCGCCGGCGGTTCGGGCAATCTCGATCGCTTCCGCCACCAGCATCCGGCAACGCGCCGGCTCACCGGCGTAGTGGAGCTCCGCGGCCAGCAGCGCGAGCACCTGTGCCCGCCGCGGATCGTTGTCGGGGAGTGCTTGCTCAGCAGCCTCCAGCGCCTGCACGCGCTCAGCGTCAACCCCTCCGACCTGGCTGGTCCATCCCCGGCTGTTTGCGAGCACTGCGCGGCAGATTTGGTCTGTGTCGCCGAGTTGTTGCGCATGTCCCGCAGCATCGAGCAATGTACGGCGATACTCGGGGTCCCCGGCCTGGAGCTGCGCCTCGCCCAGACCGATCAACAGCTCGCAGCGCTGTGAGCGATCGCCCAAGGGCGCCTCGTCGTGGAGCTCGAGCGCCTGGCGATACCATCGCGCGGCCTCATCTGGGGCGAGCTGCTGGAGCGCGTGCTCGGCGGCTTTGCTGGCGTAGTAGATGGCCTTGTCGGCGTTATCGCTCACTACCGCCGCGCTCCAGTGGGAGGCGAGCTCACCGAGGCGCTCACCGGGCTCACCGCCACACTGCTCCTCCAGTGCCTCCGCTATGCGCCTGTGAAGCCGCGCCCGACGGGTTGCCCCGAGATCCTCATACAGCGTGTGCTCGACGAGCGCGTGCGTGAACGTAAAGCGTCCCACGCGGTCCCTGTTCTCCTCAAGCAGCGATGCGCCCACCGCCTCATCCAGCAGGTCGAGCAGCCGCGTCTCGGGAAGATCGACCGCGGCGAGCAGCAGCGCGAGGTCGAAGTCACGGCCGATGACCGCGGCTGCGTTGAGTGCCGTGCGGGCATCCGGGCCCAGGCGCTCAACCCGCCGTCCGATCACCTCGCGCACGCTCTGCGGCAGGCCCAGCTTGCCGATCTCACCGACGAGCCGCCAGCGCCCGTCGTCCTGTCTCGCGATCGCCCCGGACTCTGTCAGGTGACGCAACACCTCACCCGCGAAGAACGGGTTCCCGGCGGTCTCACGGGTTATCTCTGTGGCCAGCGAGTGCCAGTCCGCGTCTAGCTCCTGCCCGGTCGCAGCCTCCATCAGCCCCAGCACGTCCTCGGGCTCCAACCCGGCGAGCCTGATGCGCTCCCCGCCCTGGTCGCGATGCAGGTCGGCGAGCAGCGCTGTGAGCGGATGATCACGTGAGAGATCAGAGTCGCGGTAGGTCCCCACCACCATCGCTCGTATGGGAGCGCCTGTAGTCACAACATGGCGAAGCAGCGACAGCGTCGGCCCGTCGGCCCAATGAAGATCATCGAGGATCAGCAGCAGCGGCTCCTGTTCGCCGGCGCCTTCGAGCAGGCCTGCTACGGCCGCATACATGAGGTATCTCTCTGTCTCCGGGTCACTGTCGCGGGCAGGGGGCAACGCGGGGACGCGATCGCGTAGGGCGGGCACGAGGCGAGCAAGGTCCCCGCCGAAACGCTCAACGTGGGCATCGAGAATCGGCTGCTTGGCCTCCCCGACGAGGTAGCCGAGCGCCTGACCCCACGGCTGGTAGGGGACGCCGAGATCCTCATCACAGCGCCCATACAGCACTGTTGCGCCCTCCGCGTGTGCCTGCGACGCCAGATGCGTCGACAGGCGGGTCTTGCCGACACCCGCCTCCCCGCTGATCAGCGCGAGGCGCAGTGAGCGCTCACGCGCCTGCTCCCACAGCTCCGTGAGCCGCTCGCGCTCGGCGACGCGCCCCACATATGCGGTCGCCGGGAGCTCGCGCAGCCGCTCCGGAAGTGCGATACCGACTGGCGCGGCCGGCTCCCAGCGAACCTCAACCGTGTCCAGTGGCTCGGGTAGGCCCTTGAGCTCGAGCGCACCTCCAGACACGAAGACATGCCCTCGCCCCGCCGCGAGGTGCGCAACGATCTCCTTCGCAAGGATCTGCCCGGCCGAGCACCGATCGCACAGGCGTGCAGCCTCGATCACTGGCATCCCGAACACATCGCCTTCGGTCGTGTTCGCATCGCCCGCACTCAAGCCCACCTTGATCGCCAGCGGCTCTACGTCGGAGC